>Ga0209777_10007856_pt1 | contig 11752 bp, 21 predicted proteins | sample FrelakmetHBP12HB_FD_187147 | JGI IMG/M metagenome (GOLD analysis project Ga0209777, IMG submission 187147) | Freshwater lake sediment microbial communities from the University of Notre Dame, USA, for methane emissions studies -HBP12 HB (SPAdes)... | ecosystem: Environmental > Aquatic >...
GCTTAGACTTGTGGCGACGGCTAAAGACCGGCTGGACGCAAAATTGCGTGAAGTGACCGGCGGCGCTGTGTCGGCATGTTCCGAGGTTTCCAAACTAACAAATTGGCTCGTCGGTCAAGGCGTCGAAATCGGCGGTTTGGCAAAAGATGAAGTTGTATCAGTTTTAGATACAATTGATCTGACGCCAGAGGCGCGGCAAGCCTTGGAGTTGCGTCAAGACGCGGCGAAAACATCGACAACGAAGATCAAGGCGTTTCTGAACCGTGCCAGCGACGACGACCGCGTTCGCGGCGCATTTCTGTATCATGCCGCATCTACGGGGCGCTGGTCATCTATCGGCGTTAACTTCGCTAATCTTCCAAGGCCGCGCCGGGAGTTCGAAGAAGCCGATTTAGATTTGGCACAATTGTTCGAAGCGTTTCGTTCTTGCGATCCAGATTGGCTTGAGACGCTTTACGGTCCGGTTCTTGGTCGTCCGCTCTATCTTGTATCGGACGCGATTCGTGGTTTCGTCTGGTCCGCTCCCGGTCATGATCTTATATCAGCGGATTATTCCGGCATTGAAGGCGCTGTCATTGCATGGCTGGCTAATGAAACGTGGAAGCTCGAAGCCATGCGCGAGATTATTGCAGATCCGTCAAAGCCGGATATGTATCGCGTGACGGCTGCGGCGATCATGGGGACGACAACGGAGATTGTTACGAAGAAGCATCCGCTTCGGCAGTCGGTCGGTAAAGTATCGGAACTGGCGCTTGGCTTTGGCGGTGGCGTTTCCGCCTTCGTTGCTATGGCGAAAGGTTACGGCGTCGATCTTGATTCGCTATATGGGCCGGTATGGGGTGCAGCGGACCAACCAATGCGCGACCGAGTGACGCGTCGCTATAACAGATTGCTACGCGCTAAGAACAAGGCCAAGACAGACGTATTGTCCCGCGAAGCGTGGTTGGCTTGTGAGATCATTAAGAACGGCTGGCGGGAAAAGAACAGCGCTATAGCGGCTTTGTGGAGCGATCTTGAGGACGCCATGCGCGACGCAATTGACCGTCCCGGCGAACAGTTCACCGCCGGTAAATGCACTTATCTCGTTAAGAATAATTTTCTTTGGTGCCGACTGCCGAGCGGTCGTTGCTTGGCCTATGGATCTCCAAAACTGATTGATCAAGTTTGGGTTAAACTAAACGGCGACGACGATTCCGAGATCATGGATCGCAAGGACGCCGAGAAGCTGGCGCAAGCCGGTGAAGCGACCATAGAAAGCGACGCAAGGCCGTCCGTCAGTGCGTTGGGCGTTAATGCTGTATCCGGTCGTTACGAGCGATTCGGTCTATATGGCGGGTTGGCGGCAGAGAATGTTACGCAGGCGACGGCGCGGGATATTTTGGCGCATGGGATGCAGACTGTTGAGCGTAACGGCTATCCAATTGTCGCGCATGTCTACGATGAAATCGTTTGCGAGATCCCGGCAGATTTTGGCGATCTTGCTGATTTTGAAAAGCTTTTGTGCCAATTGCCGGATTGGGCTGTCGGCCTGCCGCTGACCGCTTCGGGGTGGCGCGGAAAAAGATACAGAAAATAATAAAAATCTTTTTAAACCCTGTTGACTCCTGTAATACACTATGAGATACATAGTGAATGAGAGTGATTCAACAGGAGGTAAACATGAAAATTACAGATACGTCTTTAAAGGTTTTTCTAGCCTACGCGAAAGATGCGGGTAATTGGAGCGGAACGCCACTAATCGGCGGTAATGTTGGCGGCGGTAAAGAAGAACGCGGAAACCTAACACAATTAAAGAAAGCCGGATTAATCGAGACGTTTAAATACGACGGCGATCTTTGGGTGGAATTTACAGAAGCCGGTAAAGCCTTCGCTAAAGAAAATGGTGTTGAAATATGATGAAAAAGTTAATCCTCGCACTTGCATTGCTGGCAACGCCAGCAATCGCACAAGATCCGTATAATTCGGATTATTATGTTCGACCGCCGCAGAGCTACGGCAACGTGACGTTCTACCGCAACGCTGTCGGCAACTACATGGGCCGAACGGAATCTTACGGCAGGACAACATTTTACAAAGATGCCTACGGCAACTCTAAAGGCATGACGCAAAGCTACGGTTCATGGAAAACGGGGGAAATAAAATGACAAGAACAATTTTAGAACTTTTGGCAATGGCGTTGTTCGCCACTGTCGCAGCGCAACCAATCGTTAACTTCATAATTAAGTAGGAGAATAAAATGAACGAACTTCTTCAAAGCTACGCAGACGGACCGCTTCTTAGCATCGGCTACATTAATCTTTGGGATTTAACTAAAGACGGGCGCATTGTTCGAAAGAACGGTCGTAATTGCACTTATATCAGCGCCGAGACGAAACGACGCCAGAAAAATTTTGCAGTCTATAACAAGAAACTTGCTGAATCTATTTTGGCCGAAGCTGAAATAAAAGGCACCGACGAAAACGGAAAACCGCTTTACGTTTTCCCAAAGCAGAACAAAAACAACGGTGACTTGTGGGGTTGACAAGCGTATTGCAAATCGTTTAGCGTTTTGCAATACAAACATAAGAGGCAATAATGTCGGACAACATAACAACATCAAGAACACAATTAATTAGTTTGCGTTTGCCGCACGACATTGTTGCTGTTCTTAAAAAATTAGCAAAGCAAAAGAAAACATCACAAGCACAAATTGTTGCTGGCGCGTTGCGTAAACAGTTAAATATTCCGGCACCAAACCCATTAGACTAACATGCAAAAACATTGGCACTCGCTTTTAGAGGCTTGTTTAAATACGGCGTCCGGGTTTGTGTTGTCACTATTAGCAGTTGCGTATTTGTTTCCGTTGGTTGGCGTTACGATGACGGCAAATCAGAATTTTGCCACAACGTCTATAATGACAATCATTAGTATAGTCAGAAGCTATTTGTGGCGGCGGTTGTTTAACCGGTTACATAGGGAGAATACCGATGGTGCAAATACATAAATGGACGGAAGAACAAATTAAACTGATTCACGATATGGTTGCTGATAACTATACGCGATCAGAAATAGCTAACGAATTAAATACGCGATACGAACTTAAAATGACGCGCAATGCCATTGCAGGCGTTTTACACCGCAACCCTGCACCGGTTGTTCCTATTTCTCCGGCAATAAAAATTGCCAGACGTATGCAACATAAAATGCAGGAAAAACAAGAAAAGATTGAAAAAGAAATAGTTGAAAACGAGCCAGTAGATGGAATTATGTTTTCAGAGCTATCAACATATTCGTGTCGATATGAAATTTCACCGCCAGAAACGCCGGTCGTAAATTTTAGATTTTGCGGAAAGCGCGTCGATAATATCTGCATCCCGTATTGTAAGGAGCATATGAAGCTTTCTTATGTTCCAGCGCGTAAAGTTTATGAGAATAAAAATCAATGACTTCTGTTAGTAAAAAACAAGAACGCATGGTCTTGAAAATAATAATGCAAGAGGCGTGGGCGCTTGACCGAACAATAGCAGACGTTATCGGACCAAATCGGAATCTTATAACTGATAAGGCAAGAGCGCGTTCTGTTGTTCGCGCCAGACTTGAGACAGGACTATCATATAATCAATTGGCGGTTGTCTTTAAACGTGATCATTCAACATTGGTTCATGCGTTTAAAGTTAACTACCCAAAAATAAAAGAGGAACTGGAAGATGACCGAAGACGAACTGCTATTTATAAAGACAATAATGGGCCTGTCAGACGCCGCCCTAGTGTTCATGCTATCGACGGAGACAAGCTCCGAACGGCGAGCAATGATTCGCCGCGAAATTGCTTCTCGGAAATATGACGCTAACGGAAAACAAACCAGTGATACTGGTCATTAATAATATTATTTTATCTTGGATTTTATTTAACGTAGGAGGTGCGTTTTTATTATTCGTTCCGCGTATGTGTGAAGGAGTAAACAAAATGTTTTATTCAGCATTAGGTTTATTAGGTTTTGGTGCGGCGCTACATGCCGCGTTTCGAGTTAAACCGTATTCGTGGCGTAAAATAGATCCGCAAGCGCCACGTTGTTCAACTGTAATTGGATTGCGGAAAAAGGTGAGGATTTACAAATGACAAATATCATTAACTTGGATCAACGTGAAGGTCGTCTTCGGGCGATTGCTATTAACGCTGTGCGCGAAGCGCGGCTTGCTTATGGGCGTGACCATTTACCGTGGACAGATGACGATGCAAGACGATCAGAGATGCACTTTAAACTCCTTCATCTCGTATCTATGGAGGAAATTGACCGCCTCTCCGAGCATCAGTCAGTGGTCGCAGCTCAACAGACTCCATTCAACCCTAAACTGGTGAACGTGGATAAACTGTTAGAAGACATTAATGCTGTTGATGAACAAGAGACAGAAACGGTTGCTGTTAAACTGCCTAAAGCGGCAAACAAGTAACCAAGACGCGGGGCGTAATGCCCCGCTCTTTTTAGGAGTTTATCATGCGTGAATTGTTCTTAATGGTTCTTTTGTTAATCGTTTCTATTATGTTGACTCTGACGTTATACGACCGAGCCACAACGCCGTCCTGCGCGATTAATGAAATCACTAAGCCGAATATACCGCAAGATTGGCTGATTGAGCCGCCAAATATGCGGGTGCGACCATGAACCTAGATCCGATTCCTGAGTGGATATTTACCGCAAGCTATACGGGTGCTTGTGTAGGGCTTATAATCGGCGTGGTTCAAGCATATAGAGGAAAATTATGAGCCTAAACGACGCCGCTATATTAGCCGTTTGTATTATTACCGCAGCATTTTGCGCGTATATAGCGCACTTATTAATAGAGTTAGATCGTGATTAGACAATTGTTAACATTTGTTTTTGGGCTTTTAGGCGTCTTAATTGGCGTTTGTGTTATTGCGGTTTTAATTGTTGGGTTTTTAGCGCAAAGATCATTTTTAACTAAAGAGGAAAATTGGTCTAAAATACCGCCATTAGACAAAGATGATGGAGATACAAAATGATGGAAGATCCGGCAGTTTTTTATCTTATCTCAATAATAGTTATTTGTCTTAGCTGGTTGGCAGGAATGGCTGTTCATGCAGCAATAGCATAACGGAATTTAATTATGTTTGGTTATTATGGTTGGGGCTGGCCGTTAAGTCTTACAAGCGCAAGCAGCGATAAAGATAAAGAAATATATAACGAGGCGATTAAAGACGCCATAAGCGTTATTGAAGAATTTGATTCTTATTCTCCGTATATTGTCGAGAAGATAAAATTTTCTGAAAGAAAGAAATCACTGATAAAAACAATAAAAGGATTAGAAAAATGAATATAGACCAACTTTTCTACAGAATATCAAACTTGCTTGGCCCGGAGACGGAAGAAGAAAAACGTCAAAGAGAACGCGGCGGGTTGGTTATTAAAAAGTTTAAAGGAGACGACATCGACGCCTTTATTGAAGTTGCGGCAATGATGCGCGTTGCAGACGGTTGTAGAGAAAAGCTAACAATGAACGAGGAAATTCCAGACGATTTAACGGATGATATTTTTGCAGAAATAAAAAATATGAAAGATCAATATGATTCTGGAAATATTCAAACCTTAAACGCCGAAGCATTGAAGAAACTAAAGGCGTATAGAGATGGACAATAAAGCTACACCGGAAGAAATTACCTTAGAGTTAATTTATAAAGAACTTAAAAAGTTGCGTAAAAAAGTTAAAAAATTAAAACACGCGGTAAGGGGAATAAAAAAGTGACTGACTATTCAGACCTTGTTAGCAGATTGTTCTACGCTGAAAAGAAATTGTGTTCACCAACATTATTGATCCATATTGAGGCGAAGGAAGCGGAAATTGATTTTTGGAAAAACCGCACCCGCGAAGCACTCGAAACGATAAAGGACAATATTTCCCGCATCGCTGAGTTACGACAACTAATTGCACGAATTATCGAACACAATCACATCGACAGTGATGTTACTGACTATATCAGATGGGAAAAATTAGTGGCCGATGCTCGTAAATCATTAGAAAACGCTGCGGCAGATTGGGAGGCGTCACACCGCGCTTTGGGAGAGAAGGAAGATTATATTTTTACCGAGGGGGAAATATAACAACCACCGAATAAAGAAATGTAAAAACTTTACTGAACAGTAAATATTTCACATACGGCAAAATGCCGTAATCCGTATATGGCTCACAACGGCTACATACGGGCTAAATATGATGCACGAAGCTAACATTTAAATAAAATATAATTGCGTTTTTGTTACTTAGATTTTTATAAGTAAAATTTAGTTTACTTATCTGCGTAAACGCATAGTCAAATTAAGCTTTGACAAATATAAGTAAACCTAAGATTGCGGTTTGATTGGCGTCACGCTTTCCGCTGTAGGAATAGTGCGGAACGACCGTCGAACAGCGCCAAGCATCATAATAGCTTCTTTCTTGGCGTCGTCGTTTTTAATGTGATCGACAAGCGCCAGAAGCTTCGTAAAGCTAACAACTCTGGCTGCTACGGCGTCTAGGGGAAATTCGTCATCGTCTACCGTGTCGATCTCTACAATGTCGTCTTCATCGTCAATCATGGCGACCTCCTAAAGACTCTAGGATACCATCTATTCGAGCATGAAATGTATCAAAAGATATTAAATCATTTAATACGCGAAGATCGGGCGCAATTGGCTGGCCTTCACTTATATGCGGTTCAACAGTCGTATTGACGCTATCACCGTTGCGAATGTGAACAATTTTACCGCCCAAATTGCGTAACGCTCTGGCTTCGTTTTCGAACCGGCAATCATCGACCACAACCGAATGTCCAGATTTAATTAGCTGTTCCGCGTCACGCCGCCAAAGCTCTATCCAGAGATCCGGGTGAATAAGACCCCGACCCCATTCGGTCCCAAGACGCTGCATGGCAAAACGAGGCGAGCGACCGCATAATAGATCGCAAGGTTCTTCTTTTAAATCGCCGTTAATTTCAGCATCGGTCAGACCTAATGACCGCAGCATACGCTTTAACGGGGCAGCAAAAGGCACTCGTATGAACTTCTTCTCTTTGACGAGATAATTAGCGGCGGTCGATTTGCCGGAACGAGCGAGGCCGGTAAGTCCAATAAGCATAGCAATATTCACTTCTCAAAAACGGAAACCCAAGGAGCTTTTTCGTCTGTATTTGGATCTTCTACATAAATCTCTCGCCGCATGGTAATGCCCCATCTTGGATGCTGGAACCATAAAGATTGAGAAGGAACAGACGGCGGTGCGCGCAATGCTTTCTGCGCGTATTCATCGAATCCTTTTATTGTATTATTGACGATAACGCGAGGCAACCATAGTGTCTGATGCCAGTGACCACATAATAAAATATCATAGTCGCGTCCTATGACAGACTGTTGACGACCGACTTTCATTTCTCCGCGTGTAATTGGACCGATGGATCCGATGATTCCGTCACCGCCTTTTGTTCCCATCATGTCGCCGTGCATGGCGAGATAACGAGTTGAAAAGATCCGATAATAAACTTCGTTAGAAGTCGGAATATCAAAGATTATTTCTTTACGTCCGCGAAAATATCTTGCAAGCAATTGATAAATTAACCAATCAAAATTTTTAAAAACATATCTTTTAAATTCTGGTTTGTGCGTTGCCCGTCCGTGGTTTCCTGCGGTGCAGGGAACGTAAACTCGACCAAAAGCCGAGATCATGGATTCCAAACAAGTGATAAGCGTATCTTTACAAGTAAGAACCGCTGGAATTACTTCTTCGTCGTCGGTTTTTTGTAGTTCTGGATGTAAGCCACCCGAAACCATATCTCCAAGAATATTAACCACAATCCCCGGATACTTGCCGGGACCATGATTAAGGCAAAGGTCAATAGTGCGTTCACAAAGACGCTTAGTGCGTTGCAGAAAAATCTCTTTAGAATATTCATTAACATTGTTTGTCTCCGATAGATTTACGTTTTCACCGCAATGCCAATCGGACCAAATTGTTACCGGAACTTCCTCCACCGTTCCTTTGGTGCTTTTCGCATTAAGTAACCATTTTGGCGGTTCAGTAGGTGCCGCTACAATTCCGCCTAATATTTCTTTTATCGCGTCATCATCTAACGAGTTTAATTGCGCGTCTTTAAGACGACGTTTTAAATCTGCGTTTTCTGTTCTTAAAGCTGTTAATAACCTTAGATCTACGGCGGCTTGCGGTTCTGGCGGCGTAGACGGACTCCCCTTTACGGTGTAATTTTTACCGACTAACTTCCATACGCGGCGCTGTATTTTAGTTCGCTCAACGTTAAAATGTTTAGCTATGGCGGTAATATTAACTGTGCCGTCTGGATTCCTGTTTTTATTAATGACTTTAAGCAACAACTCGTCGTTGATGTCAGAAGGCAACACGGTTTTCACTTGCGCCTCATTTCTTTAAAGTTGTATTATTCGTCGTCGCTACTTTTTAAATCAAAAATAAATTCAACTAATTTTAAAATTATTTGAAGCACTAACCAAATAACGCCGAGAATAGGCAACCATAAACTAGCTGTTTCGCTAATATCAGATAAACGCGGATGCCATACCGGAGTCAAAACGCCGATTGTAGCCACAACGCCGCAAATTTTTTCCCATGTTGTCGTGAATAGATGGCTAACAAAATCCATCAAATCTAAATGTGAATTGTCATTAGCCATCTTTGCTTTCCTATGCCTTTGGTTTTTGGACGATTTCATATCCCTGTTCGTTAAGATCAGAGATTAACGCGGAAGAAAAATCAGACAAATACGGTTGAGCATAATCCGCTGCCATCTGATTAATCTTCATTATGCTTCGATCAAGCGATTGCTCGATTAGCTTTTTAACTTTCTCGTCCATTATCTTACAAACTTGCCGACAATAGTGATCGTCTGGCCGTTAATAACTATGGACGGTTCTGGCGCACCAAGTTTTGCGCCGGGAGCAGGAGCCGCTGTAACTGCCGCGCAAATGGCGTTAGCAATTTGAGATGGAACCGTAGCGGAACCAGCCGAGATAATATTGACGATGGTTGTCGCGGTTGGAACAAACTTGCAAGCCGCTACGGTCGCCGTCTGAACAGCGTCAACAATCTGAATCGTAACAGCGGAAGCCTGCGTAAGATTACAACCGGCGAGAGAAGCAAATAGAGCGCCGGATGCAACAAGACTAATAATACGTTTCATTTTATGTTCCCTTTTTAATCGCGGGTTGATTTCCATAAAACCCAAAGGTCATCCGTTAGGCTTTCATTAAGGATATATGCCGCGTCCATATATCCATAACCTTTATCGCCCCAACTTTCCGACCAACTATTGCGGATGATGAAGCGCTGCGTGTCCGGTTGCCAGCCAACAATCAACATTGCGTGACCACCAATAGGCTGTTCATCCGGTCCCGGCATTGGAATATAGCCGTCTGTCGTGGTTTGGATTTCTGAGAAAACGCTAGATCCAAACAGAACAGGACCGTTATGCGTAAGACAAGAAAGAATATGTTCCAGCTTTTGCGGAACGCTGTCATAACTTAAAATCATGCTATGCTTGGCGGCATTAAACGCCTCAACAGTCGGGCGTGTATTTACATGGTCAATACTAAAAGGCCATATTTTTTCTGACGGAGCGCCGACTTTAGAGACGGCTTTAACGGCGTCGCGGATCTGAGATCCATCATCCGTTATTGTCGATCCTTCATACGACCGCGCCAGCCAATAAATAAATAATCGAGACGGAATCCAATCTGGCAATGTCTGAGCCATACGGACGTATTCAAACGCCGCTGCGGTCGCATTAGCTACACAACTGGACGTTTGGCCTTGGTCATAAATTACCGGCATATGTTCGCGCAAATCTATAGGTTTTTTAACCTGTATGGGGTATGCGCTATATTTTATGTCGCGGTGATCAAGTTTATCTCGTCGCCAGCCAAATCCGTATTTCATGCAAATAGTCCCTTTAGTTTATTATTAAGGGAAATGGCCGAAACCTTTACTTGATGTATAATATTAGTAACGGACGGTTTACTTACTGGTCTGTTAAACAGCGCACCTTCGGCGGCGCGGCGGCGTGTTAAACCGTCTAAAACCCTGCCGCTGGCTGTATTATAAACTTTCATACATTCGGCAACTTTTGAATAATCGCCGCGATTAAGACCGCTACTGCAAACAAATGTGCGAAATTTGCCCGGACCAATATTAAAACAAAGCGAACACAATGCGTCGAATTGATTTTGATTTAAAGGGACAGAAACATATGCTTTGACATAGTTTTCATATTTTACCATGTCATCAAGAAAGTATTGATCCGCTTGTTTTTGCGTGATTGTCATTCCTTTGGAAACGCTAGGCGGAGCGTTTCTACCGGAATGACCCCAACCGATACTAAGCCCCGGTGGGTCAATGTAAGCTGTTAGACGACAGCCTTCAAAAGACTTAATAAGATTAGCACCATTAGGTCCGAGATGTAGATCGTCGTTCATTTGGGCGGCGCTGGTGGAACTGAGTTGAAGTCCTTCGCCATTGCACCGACGCCGATAACACCAGCAATTGAACTCCATGCTTGATCAAAAGGCGGTAATGGAATAGCTGACGGCCAAAACCCAAAATATTGAAGAATATATGGTCCCAATGTAAGCACGATGCTTATAGTGGTTGTTTTCCAATTTTTAAGAAAATGATCCATAATTTCACCCTTTAAGCATAGTGCGATTTCATATCGCCCGCGATGTCATAATTTTCAGAAGGATACCAGTTTCCGGCAAATAAATCACCTTGCCTAAAGACCGGAACGCCTTGGATATGGTCATAATCGTGGAACGTATGTTTCTGGTTTGGCGTTCCCCAATCGTAACCGGAAATAAACCCAAACTTTTTGCCGTAATCTACAAGAAACAGATACTTAGATCCATCTTCTTCATATTTTCCGTCTATAAAAAGATTAAAATCACAAGCTAGGCCGTAGTTATGAACGCCCACTTTTTTAAGCTGAGTATAATGCTGCGTAAATAAATAGGCTTGACGCTGTTGTGATCGAAACGTTTCAGCTATTCTAAGATCATGGCCGTCTATTTTAGCCTGCGCTAAAACTTGCTGCACCTTTTTACGGAATCCGGGTTCCAGTAAGCTAACATCATTTACGATGCGGTTTGTCGTAAATCGTGGATCTTTCCTAATAACGTCCGTGTAGAAAGACATGATTTAGCCCCGGTAAATATCATTGTGGCTATTATATCACAGATGTCATACTTGACAAAAGTTACAATTAAACGAAAACTTATCTGTTTTGTTTAAAATAACTCCAAATAAATCGAAATAAGAAACAAATTAACGCAAAATGAAATCTTATTTTAAAAACTAAGTCATGGTGATGGTTGCGTCGCACCGAGGTTCCTGCGCGGTTATATTGCCAGATTTGTGAAAGCCAACCAAGAAACGGCTATTGGCCCGATTTTTTGCGCCGACCAATAACGCGCCCCCATTACTCTACCGCCGTTCCAAGATTGTGAATACATAAATTGTAAAACATTAGAATATGTCACGCCTGTAGTAAGCGTTAGCGTTGGCAATAGCGATTCAAACAAAACAGCCTGAGTCCCAGAGCCGTGAACACAATAAGGCGGAACACTGGTTAATTGATCGTAAACGGGGTTGTTGTGGACGATTTGTCCAATAGTAATGACATTTCCCCAAAAAATAGGAGTGCTAAGATTTTCTTTTTGTGTTGGCCCAAATATAGCGGATAGCGTATTGCTCTTTTGCGAATA
>Ga0209777_10007857_pt1 | contig 11748 bp, 8 predicted proteins | sample FrelakmetHBP12HB_FD_187147 | JGI IMG/M metagenome (GOLD analysis project Ga0209777, IMG submission 187147) | Freshwater lake sediment microbial communities from the University of Notre Dame, USA, for methane emissions studies -HBP12 HB (SPAdes)... | ecosystem: Environmental > Aquatic >...
GATTGCCGTCGGAAATTTTGATCGCGATGCCGAGTCCTCTGGAAAGCACGCCGATAACTTCGATCGCTTCGCCACCAATCTTCAGGATGACGTCTCCCTTACAGGCCTCAGTCACAGCCAGATCACAACGTCCCGGGCCGGAGACCATGTTTGGATGCTGTTGCATAGCCGAGATTACGGTTTGATATGCTTCGCGGCGAATCGCCGATTCGCTGGATTTGGTGACAAGCATCGCATATGCCTTCGCCATGTTTTTGAGTGGCAGCGCGAAGTTTGGCAGCGAGCAACCATCGGTGCCAATCTGGATCTTGTCGACAGGATAGTCGTATGCCTCGGCAACCGTCTGCCTTACCAACTGCTGCGTCTTGGAGTCGGGATCAATATAGTTCTTGGGGTCATCGCCAATCTGCAGCGCCAGTGCCAATTGCCCGGAGTGCTTGCCGGAGCAATTGTGCGCAAGCGGCGAAAACTTCTGACCTTCGTACGGGATATAACCCTTCTGTTGGTAATCGATCGGGACGTGTGTGCCGCATTTCAGGTACGATTCGTCAAGACCTATCAGATCCAGGTTGGACTTGGTCGTCTGTTCATGCAACGGCGTGCCAGTATGTGAACCGAGCATGATCGCAATCTGCTGCGGCGAAAAACCGAACCGCTTAACCGCACCCGATTCATAAACCGGCAGAAACTGAAAGGCTTTCGCCGATGACCGCGTATAAGTAATCAGATTCGCGTCGCCGTGATAAAAGAGTACGTTACCTTCTTTATCACTGACGACGATGGACCCGTAATGAACGGACTCGACCGTCCTGTTACGATACACTTTAGCTAGAATGTCCGACATTGAAAATCACTTCCTTCTTTACCGTAGCGCACCCACAAGGACTGGGCTACTCGTCTTTGTCAAACCGCAAATGTTTGAACCACAAGCTCTCAAAACCGCAGGGGTTCTGACCTATTCTGGGTTTTCGTGGATTAGCGTCGCCACTCAGAACCCAGGCAAAAAGAGCCAAGACGCGGACGCTAGTGCCGCGTCATAGACGATAAGTATACCGCTTTAAGGGCGGGCTGTCAACGCGAAAGGGTGTGACCACGGTTTGGTCGGCGGTGCCGTCAAGAAAGGGTATCCGTGATGGCTGCGGACTAGAACGCCGTCCTACTAATCTTTCTTGAAGATCTTCAGGGTCGTTTCGATACCAGGGCCGGCGAAATACACAATATAGACGCCTGCAACAGCTTGGTCACCTTTGGAATTTCGACCGTCCCAGGAGAGACGATAAGTTGAGGAGTTGGCTTGACCGGAAAGAGTAAACGATGCCGATTTCTCGGCTATCTTCTCTCCTGCGATGTCGTAAACACGATATTTCGCTTCTCCGGCAGTTTTCGGAGAAAAGACGAAGTCTACAGACCCCGTGAACGGATTGGGCGCGGCGACGACGCCGGAAATGGTGTTGGCGGTATCCGGCCAAAAATTCAGGGCTTGGTAAGCGTGCACGATACCATAACCGTACACGGTATCAGGAACTGCAGCATTAGTCGCCGTGCCGGTGACGGCGCGATAAAGGGCGCCATAGTGCCAATTCGGGTGAGCCTGCAATAGCAGTGCACAGGCACCTGCCACCAGAGGAGTAGCAAACGATGTGCCGCTGCTGAAAGTGTAACCACCGGACTTATTGGCGATCCGGTCGCTCACTCCCAGAGCACATACATCCGGCTTAATCCGGCCGTCAAAGGTCGGGCCATTGGATGAGAAGCCAGCGATTTCTCCCCCCCCGGTCACTGCCCCGACAGCGATTACACTGTCTCCATCTGCGGGAGCGATAATAGTCGGGTATTGCGAGGCGCGCCCTCCGTTGCCGGCAGCATTCACAACAATCAGTCCGTGTCGGGCCGCAATGGTGGCGCCAATCGTACAAGTGGCCGTGCGGCCATCCATGTCTTTCCATGTATACCAATCGGTGTAACCGAGTGAGCTGGAGACAACATCAGCGCCCAAGCGCTCGCCCCATTCGATTCCAGCCACCCAGTTGTCTTCCTCCTGCTTGATCTCTACGGCCACAATCTCGGTTTTAGCCAGTAGGAAATTCGCATCGTACGCAACACCAATGATGTTACCATAGTCATAGCCCCCTATCACAGACAGTGTTGCGGTACCGTGAGACTGCTGCGAGTATACGCCGTTTTCGGAAGGATCATTGGGGTCTTCGACATTGACGTCGTTGTTGACAAAATCCCAAGTGGAATCGATTTTCATTTGCGCGAAGGCCGCATGCGATATCTTAAAGCCGGTGTCGAGCATTAGTATGGTTACGCCGGTTCCGGTCAGACTATGATTGTGAAGCTCGTCGACCTCGATCTGATGCGCCTGTGCGAAGGACTCGCCGTAGTCGGGCGGATTAGGTGATTCTGGTTTCAGCATCCTCATTGTATCAGCCTCGGCGGGCGGCTCCGGCTTGCGAACAAAAACGGCAACTTCCTTCACGCTATCTACAAATTCAAGCTCCGCGAGTCGACCGAGCCCTGACGGAGTCGCCCAGGCGCTGACTGCATTGAGCCAACGCGATGTATGTGCGATACGCTTCACGTAGCGAGCAATTTGCGCGACATATTCAGGATCTACTTCGCGGTCGTAGGTGTCATAATCGCTGATACTACCCCTCATGGCACGACGTTGTTTTGCCCGGTCATTTACTGGCGCTTTCTTAAGTAGCGGTGCAAAAGCGTTGCCCTTGTCATGGAAGAAGACCCAGACCTTGACACTGTCGGACTGGAGACTTCTTGGTCCGACTCTAATCTTGTTGCCGGCGGAAGTGATGGCATAAAGCGATAGAAGCACTGCGCTCGCCAAACCAAGTACGAAGAAGATTCTCTTGATAATCAATGGAGCAACCTCACGATGTCAATACCTCGCCAAAATCGTCCGCACAACAGACGCGATCTGTTTCGCCTGCCTTGATTGAATACGAATAGAGGCGGAACTTGTTCAATAGTCAATCATTTCCCGGCTTATATGTCCTTGATGACTTTCAGATACCGTTTGTATGGTATCGCGGTCCAGCTTTCTGCCGCAGTAGCGCCGTTCGCCAAACTGATCAGCGATACTTTGGCGGCAGTTTCTTCATCAGGCGCTTCGTAGATGTCGAGAAAGTCGAAATGGCCCAGCAACGCGTAATGGCTGATGAATTTGACCTTGGGACAACTCTTCTTGACCTTGTCGAGCCAGACACGACCTTTGGCAGCGCGTGTCTTCGGGTTCTTGATAAATTCCGGCGACAACTTGGTCATCAAAATGAATGTCTTCATAGTACCCTCCTACCATGAGTGATTTCGGCAGCATGATACACGATGTTTAATGGGGCGCAAAGGGAAATGCGAACGCGAAAACGACAACGTGAACAGCTGATTCGTAATCAGCAGGTCGGGCACGCCGACAACCGGCAGTCATGATATTACTACAGGGTCACATTGACGGTGCAAAACCATGACCTGACGGAACAACGAGCAACCGACCGCTTCAGTCGATTCTGGAGTTCGTGAACAATTATGCCGCAGAAATCTATTAGACAGCTGACGCCATTACGCCGACTTCCTTGACAATCTCTTCTAGCTCTCTCGGCAATGGCGCTCCAGCTTCCGACATCTTCTTGCCTGCGAGTTCTCCAAACTGAACCTTGAAGTGTTCAAATCGAGCTCCCACCCCCTTCTTCTCATAAATCACCCGCTCAAATTCCCTCTCTCGATCCTTGGTTTGGTCAATATCGGTGGCAGAAATAGCATCTCCATCTAAGAAGCGTTCGTTGATTACTGCGACTGCAATATCCAGTGGAATGTAGGTCTCGAACTTGCCCTCTTTCAAGACGAACACCCTCTGGAGACATGGCATCGTTTTATTCTCGATGAGTCTGTTTAAGTCCTTCCCGGTTTCAGCGGCGTCCTTGTCGAGTACCACTACCGAAGGAATGTCGTATTCATTGAGTACTAGGAGTAGGCGTCTGATCCTATCGAAGTTACTTCCTTCAGCGCTCACAATCGATATACCAAGCGCTCGTGCATTGAGCCCACACATTCGAAAGAAGTGCGGATAGGCATTCAACTCGGTTGGACCTTCAACAATGATTGCGGCATTGCCTCCGCCGCTTAGCAGGGCATCGCTGATGCGAATACCCAATAGCTCCCTAAGCTCTTTCAGTTTTGCTGACCTGAAGGATCGAGAAATCGTGTTGCCTCTAGAAGTGCGGGTCAAGACGATGTTGTCCTCAAGAAGACCTAGATCCAAGAAGACACTTGAGTGGGTTGTGCAGATGACCTGGGCCGTCTTGGAAATAGCCTGCAGCGCCCACAGCATTTCACGCTGTCCTCTTGGGTGCAAGCTGTTCTCTGGTTCTTCTATGGCGAGAACAAAATTCTTCGGCCCGTGCTCGGCCAGAAGCCGGAACATGGCAAGAATCAGGTTGTTGTGCACACCCGCTCCCCGATTTGACATGGGAATCCCTTGGACGCGCTCGTCATCCATTCCGAAATCGAATGAGATCCCGCCCATGGGATCGAAATCAATTTGGTGTGTCAGAATCACCTGCTCGTTATTCAGTTGAGCTCGAAGCAGTAACTGGAGTTCCTCAACTTTCGAGAGCACTCCATCCTTGAGCCGATTTCTAATGGCGCTCAGGCTAGATTCTACACCCTCTCCCTGAAGCGCTTCCTTCAAGAGCGGCCGAAAGAGTTTCCCCATGAGCGAATTCTCAGTCATTTTTAAGTTTCGGTCTAAGTCCCGAGCCACTGGCACCAATACGAAATCCGGCATTAGCTTCGCGAAATCGATCTCCTTGATCCCAACCCAGTTCTTCTCGAAGCGCTCTGGAGGGAGTTTAGTAGCGACGAAATCTCGGAGTAACTGCTGCGAGGCCGCTTTGTCCGGTTTGTCGCTCGGCGTTACAATTTCCAATTCCTGCAATGTTTTGCGCAAATCGTCAGCTTTCTGCTTGTCGATCTCTCTAAGTCTAGAATCGCATGGAACGACACTCAGCACTTCCGTCTCTCTTGGCTGTTCAAACCTGTATTTGCATCGGACACTCAGCTGGTCAACTCCGGTGACGTAGCTCTCTTGTTCGGCCGTGGGAGTGTCCACCTGAAACGTGGCCTCAATTACTACTTCCCTGTTCTGCTGGCACATGAATAAGTCGGCTACATGGTCGATTTTCTTGCATTCAAAGAGCGTTTTGACAGCGAGCATACACGACGATTTCCCGACATCATTTTCCCCGATGATCACAGTCATTGGATGCAATACCAGATCCATCGATTCTAGTGCTCGAAAGTTCTCAATGTGTAGGGACAGTAGTCGCATATTGTTTCACCCTTTCCATACGGCAGGCAATTCTGCCTGATAACGCGATTTCCTCGTAACAATCATAGACTTTGTTTGTCACGTCGTGGATCCCTAATGTGGGACCAGGTGACCAGTGAAACCCAGGCACGACGCGCTCCTTCCAAATGCCACATTCCTCAATTCATCCACAGATTTCTGTCCAGACTGCGATATTGAATCGCCTCACCAATGTGGGCGGCTTGGATATTGGCGATGCCGTCGATATCCGCAATAGTGCGGGAGACTTTGATGATGCGATCATAAGCGCGCGCCGAAAGACCGAGCCTGCCGATCGCCGTGCGTAGCAGATCATGTGATTTTTCGTCCAGTGGGCAGAAGTCGCGGATGTCTTTCGATTCCATGTGCGCATTGCAATGAATATGCTTGTGTCCGGCGAAACGTTCGTGCTGGTGCTGACGCGCTGCATTGACGCGTTCCCGAATGAGTTCCGATTTTTCTGCCGGGGTCGTGTCGGCAAGTTCCTTGTACTTGACCGCTGGCACCTCAATATGAATGTCGATCCGGTCAAGCAGCGGCCCCGAAATACGGCTGTGATATTTCTGCATCTGTACAGGAGTGCAACTGCACTCGTGGGTGATGTCACCATAGTAGCCACAAGGACAGGGATTCATGGCAGCGGCGAGCATGAGCTTGCACGGATAGGTCAGTGAAGTCATGGCGCGGGAGATCGTCACAAAGCCGTCCTCCAAGGGTTGACGCAACATTTCGAGGACATCCTTGCGGAACTCCGGCAGCTCATCAAGGAACAACACGCCATTATGAGACAGAGACACCTCCCCCGGTCTCGGTATGCGACCGCCACCAATCAGGCCGGCATCACTGATCGTGTGATGCGGTGAGCGAAACGTGCGGGTGGCGATCAGCGGCGTGTCGGCAGGAAAAATGCCCGCAACAGAGTGAATCTTGGTGGTCTCCAACGCTTCCTCAAGCGTCATGTCCGGGAGAATGGTTGGCAGACGACGCGCCAGCATGGTCTTGCCGGAGCCGGGAGGACCGACAAGAATGATGTTGTGTCCGCCGGCGGCGGCAATTTCCAATGCGCGTTTGGTTGACTCCTGCCCTTTAACCTCGGCAAAGTCGATCGTATAATGGCGCGCGGTGTTGAAGACCGCTTTCAGATCGATCTTGAACGGAGCGACCAGCCGTTCGTCTTCGAGAAAGGCGACCGCCTCCCTGAGAGAGCCGACCGGATAGACCTCCAGACCTTCCGCCATTGCGGCCTCGGAAGCATTTTCGCGCGGGACAATCATGCCGCGGATGCCGTTTTTGTGGATGTTCATCGCCATCGGCAGCACGCCGGGGATTGGTTTGAGCGTACCGTCGAGCGACAATTCGCCGAGCATGACCAAGTCATCAAAGGTTTCGCGCATGATCTGCCCCGTGGCGGCGAGGATGCCAACGGCCATTGGCAGATCAAACGCCGACCCCTCTTTGCGAATGTCCGCCGGAGCCAGATTGATCGTAACTTTCTTGTTGGGGAAGATGAACTCGGAATTCTTGATCGCCGATTGCACCCTTTCCTTTGATTCTCTCACCGCGCCGTCGGGAAGACCGACTGTTGCGAAAGCGGGGAGTTGCGGCGTGATATCAGCTTCGACTTCCACCTTGTAAGCATCAATACCCAGAACCGCAGACGAGATGACTTTAGCAAGCATTGAAGCTCCTCATTGTCACAGGTTAATGTTCAATCTATGCCCTACCCCTGACAGAACCTGTCAGTCTTTCTTGCCCTTGGCCAGCCTGGTGATCTTCGGCTTCAGTTGGCGAAATTCAGTCTCAAGCATGCTGTAGCATTTGAGATCTACCCAACCGCGCGGCAGAAGTTGCTCGTGACGCTGAGTGCCTTCATAGACGAAGCCAAGTTTTTCCGCAATCCGCCATGACGCGGGATTATCAACGGCGGCGCGCAACACAATCTTATGCAACTTTAACTCCTTGAAACCAAAGAGCACTATCAGAGCGGTGGCGGTTGTGGCGATACCCTTTCCCGCCTGCGAGGTTCGCACCCAATAGCCGACTTCGCCGGAACGAATTCGCGGACTAATACCATGCAGGTTGACGTAGCCGACATATTGACTTGTTGGTGAAGCGAAGATTCCCAGAAAATAGCCTTGTCGCGCTTTTCGCTGTTGTTTGGCGCGTTCGATCATCTGCTCCGCCTCCGGCACTGAACGCAAACGCGACGGGCCGATGACGTGCTGCTCAAGCTCATGGCGGCTCTCTTCAATCGCGGCAAGTAGGCGGGTAGCATCGGTCTTTCGCAGGAATCGTAAATGGATGTCGCGGCTTTTTACGAGCATGTTCTGCCCATTCAGATATTCACCCACACAGCATGGGCGCGAATCGAATATGGATAACCTAAGAAAGGATAAGCAATCACCCGAACGAGAGCAAGAGAAATCACCGAAAGAGAATACAAACAAGAAGGCCGTTGTCCGGAAGGAGCAACGGCCTTGTTTATTCGAGCTGGCTGATCGCAAATCAGCCGATTACAAAATCTTCTTAGAATTTGGTATCATCTCCGTTGCCGGTGGCGCGGAGACGTCTGAACTCGACGGTCCAAGTTCCATTATCAAACTTGCCACGCGACACGATGTCCGCGCGACTCAGAGTCGGGACTGTCGTTATAAAAGTCGGAACCGCAAATCCTTGACGCCAACCCGTAGCTGTGTAGGCCGTGATCTGCCAATCCCAAATAGGATAAGTGGCGATCGAGTCAGGATCAGTCGTCGCCTGATACAGCGGGCGGTAAGCCGAAATGGTCCTTGTAGAGCCGGAAGTAGTGTATACAAAGAACAAGTTGGTAATCGAAGTCGCCCGACCAATATCCCCTTTGATGCCATCCGAGTATCCGAGCGGTTCGAACTCGTCTGGAATCTGACCGGTTCCATCCAGATATTTGTCATCCGCATAACCGGTCGGGTTGGAGGTGATGGAAGACCAACTCCAGATATCCATTCTGGCTTGCGCACTCTTCGTGCTGTGGTAGTTTGTCCCGGGAAGGACACCGGCAGTGCCGGCATGGCAGGTCACCAGGCAACCGTCGTGTTCAAACCAATAGAGGTGCGTGATTTCGAACATCAACATCACCCTGTCTTCGTCCCCCATGACAGCTTTGCTCCAGAACTCTTTCCTCCCAAATGTAACAAGCGAGTCAAAAACCCATTTGCTGGGATAAAGGTCTTCGGCCACAGCCAGACCGAGCGCCGAATCGGCAACCTCAGTCCATTTTACCTGAAAGTAAATGTAGTTTTGATCGTAGGCCGCTCGCACGCGCGCCGTTTCAATTTTGTTGTCATAGATCGCCGCCTTGCGAAGGACAAGGTCAGTATACCTATCGCCCCATTCAGCGCTGCCACCGTCAATACCGTCGACTTCGGGCACGTTGCTGCCGATCAGACGCTGACAGACAACTGTGTCGCCGGCGTTAGCATGAAGAGTATCAAAAGCGAGATAGAGTTTGGGAGCACCGTTGTGAGCAACAAGGCTATTGTTGCCGACAGCCAGTGCGAAATAGCGGTTCTCGGGAACGGGTTGGCTGTAAGGATCGCCGGTGTTTCCGATTACACCAGTCAAGCCGCGTTTGCCGGCATTGCCTTCGCAGCCTATGACCTGCAGCAGAAGAATCGCCACCAGCCCGGAAAGAATGAGCATCATCAGTTTTTTCATTTCAGTCGACTCCTCCTAAAACTGCACGTCATCGCCGTTATGGGTTTTGCGAGCACGCTTCATCTCGACCGTCCAAAAGCCGTTGTCAAAACGGGCAGCCGCGTAAACATCGGCCCGACTACCGGAAGGGATCATAGTAATGATACCGGGTAGAGAGCAGGTGATCGGCGTTCTATCAGTGCCTTTTGCCCAGTCAAACCGTGAGTAACCCACGGCATCGAAATACCAGAGCGGGTAAATAGCTGCGGATTGCTTGCTGGTCTCCGAAGTGCGTAGATTGGGATCGCGGCGGTTCATATACCGTGGGAGCGAATCGGACGCAATATAGTTGTCTATGTACGGCGCCTGACCGGCATCGGCTTTCGCGCCGGCTGCACTTATGCTCCAGTCGTCAGCCACACTGACGGGTCGCGTTCTTGCCGCACCCCACGCCCAGACATCTACAAACAGGTTACTGGGAATGTTGGAACTGCCTGTCGAGAAACCGAAGAATTGTTTGAACGCAGCATCCTGCCATCCCGTTAGGGCCTCATCCGGGAAGAACACAACCAGCTTATCTTCACCACTAACGGTCCGTCTAACCCAGAGATAGGATGTATCGGGCTGAGAACGCAGGTCGTAGCATGAACAAGTATCACTGGCAGGGGTGGTGCATGTCGGATTGTAGGTCACACGCACCAAGGCGTAACTCGTGTCAGTGATGGAATCATTCGTGCAAGTAGACCGCTTTACTTTCTTGATGATCTGATTCTTCCTGTAAGTGAAGGTCAACTCGCTAAGCTCTTTCGAATCACCGACATCCGCCACAATCACGTCCTTGCCATCCACTCTGGTCTTGACGGATTGCTCCTGCCATTGGAACTGGAAGTAGATGTTGTCGTCGTCATAAGCCACTCGGACCATTCCGTTTTTTAGCTTGCAATCCGGGACGCCGGGATCAGGATTGAGAAAGCTCAGAGGCATCTTGGATTTCTGTGCTCCCCACTCGTATTCCTCGCCATCAAGGCCATCGATCAGCGGGGGCACGGAGACTCTGCTGGCTACGACGGTGTCTCTTGTCGCCCTGGCAGCGGAATCGAAGGTCAAGTAAACCTGCCTTTTTCCACTGATTGCATTTTCGGTAGCATTAGTGACCGCAAAAGCAAATACACGATTTGCAGGCTGCAGCCGATCGGGGTCATTACCGGTAGTCCCCTTGCCACCTTTCAACCCGTTAACACCTTTCAGCCCGGTGTCTCCTTCACACCCGACCAACACGATCAGGCCAGCCAGCGCTGTTAAACAAAAGAGGATAAAACTCCACTTACGCATTAATTCCTCCCTAATATTTCCAAAACTGGAAGACTCTAGTCAAAATCATGAACGCCTCTCATCCGAAAGCAACATTGCTCACAAAATCGTGTCGTCGCCATTCCCAGTCTGTCTCAACCGGCGAAGCTCGACGGTCCAAGTACCGTTATCATACGTGGCGGTTGACCGCACATCAGCAGTCGAACCGGAGGGAATGAACGAAATGTATCCAGGTATCGTGGCATGGTTCTTCCACTTCTTCTGTGTGTCGAATTTCGTGAACTCGTAGCTATTCAGCGGATATGACGTGCCATCCACTGGCGAACCCGATCTCATGTAGGTCGGCATATTGCTGCCGGTAGCAGAGTTCTCAAGCGCGAAGGCTGGCAAGGTACCCGCATCAAACTGCGAAGCATCGCCAGCGTCTGCATATCTCACAACTTTGTCGCCCAAAAAGCCCGAGTAGTAGGTTTCCGTCGACTGCCAGACCCACAGATCGGCTACTTCTCCGGAAGCCGGTGTGCGGAAGACCGAGCCGTCAAAGATCGCCTTGATACCGGCTGTGCTCCAACCAGTAATGGTGGTCAATTGCCAGCCCAAGCAGAGCATGTCTTCACCACCACTGCGAACCCATTTGGCGAGAGTACTATCATAGGACCACATGCCCTTGTTGACATCCTTGCTCGGAGCGAAGTTGTCGATGACGACTTCCGTCCACTTAACTTGCATGTACACATACTGCCGGTCGTAAGCCGCACGTATGCGGGCCGAAGTAATCCCGTTGTACTTGCCGGCTGTCGAATCCAGGGTAATCGTGGATGCGGCGGCACTGCCCCATTCGGCGTCACCGCCGTCGACACCGTCGATGACTGGCGCCTTTTCCAAACGTCGAGCAACGACCGTATCGGAGCCGGGGACGGCGTTTGTATCTGAGGTCAATAGGACCTTGGCGGCGCCGACAAGATCAGATACCGTGGAATTGGCAATGAGAATGCCAAAGGTGCGGTCAGCAACCGGGCTGATAGCCAGGTTTTGACCTGAGGGCCCTTCTTTGCCCGGAAATCCTGGAGGACCAACTGGACCTTGGTCACCGGTACACCCGATTATGAGAATTGCCAGATAACAGATTGCCATAAAGGCAACAAGCGACTTCCCAACCGACATTATCTCCTCCGTGACTTTATTATCAGAACAGCTATCTTTCTCAAATACAACAGGCCGTACCATACAAAATGTGGCGGGGATGCGCAAGAATTTTTTTGCCTTAAGCTATATTTGAATTGTGACAAAGCCGCATTGTGTATGCGCTTGCAAAAACGGCTCGTTTACGATACTCCGACCGGGGCCGCCCCCTATAAATGACTTGTGAATTGATGACTCATCCAATACGGTTTGGGGAAATG
>Ga0209777_10007858_pt1 | contig 11748 bp, 8 predicted proteins | sample FrelakmetHBP12HB_FD_187147 | JGI IMG/M metagenome (GOLD analysis project Ga0209777, IMG submission 187147) | Freshwater lake sediment microbial communities from the University of Notre Dame, USA, for methane emissions studies -HBP12 HB (SPAdes)... | ecosystem: Environmental > Aquatic >...
TGAGAACGTGATAGAGCGCGCAGTGGTGCTATGCCAGAAAGAGCTTGTGACCCCACCCGATCTTCCTTTGAACATCCAAAAGGCAGTCGAGACACAAGTATCTTCCGCTGGGATGACGCTTCCAGAGCTGGTTGAGTCGATCGAGAAGCAAAAAATAGAAGAAGCGCTTACAAAGCATAAGACGCAGAAAGCCGCCGCTAAAGCGCTTGGAATTACAGAAAGAATGCTAGGCTACAAGATAAAGAGTTACAATATTGTTGTATAAAATTTAAGCAAACCCACATATTTGTTGGATCCCCCGCTGTTTTGAGCACATAAACTCTGGCAAGAAAATTGCTGCATACTCTATTTGAAATGAGATCACCAATGAACGATCAGGAAAAAGAAAAGCTTCAGCCAAAGGAAGGTGGAAAATCAAATGAGGAGAGCAGTAAAAATAATGATAATAGCATCAGTTTGCCTAATGCTTTCAAGGCCTGCTTTTGCCACTCCCTCAACTCAGATCTGGAACCCGTCAACAGATATCCAGGCCTTTGGAACGACCCACCTCGGCATAGATAATTATTTCACTTTCATATGGCCGAAGGATGGAGGATACGCTTTTCCAACAGATGTTGGACTTACGTATGGAGCATTGCCCGGGCTTGAGATCGGGATCGATTCTTTTACCCCAAGCTCTTATCAATATACATTCAATGTTAAGTACGGGATCCCCGAATGGGATATTTATCCGGCGTTTGCGGTCGGCGAATTTAATTTCGGTTTCAACCGGGACAGCGAAGGAAGAACCGCTGACCAGAATATTGCGTATGCTGTTCTTGCCAAAACATTTGGATTGGGCCGGCTCACTGCGGGCTATTACTCCGGAAATGAGCTTGTGCTGAGAAATGCCGATGATGAAAAGGCGAATACGGGGTTCATTTTGACCTGGGACAAGATGATCACAGATAAGATCTGGGCCTGCCTTGATTACGCCAGCGGTTACTCGGCTTACGGTTCGTTTTTCAGCGGCATGTCATATTCTTTTGCGCAGAATACCTCGATAATTTTTGGTTACGGAACTTTCAACATGCATCAGAATACGGGGGACGGCTTCGATCCGGTGATGACAACGCAGGTCGATATAAATATTTAAAAAGGAGGCTGGTAAAAATGATAAATAGCGGAGATACAGCATGGGTCCTTATGTCGGCGGCTTTGGTGATCCTTATGACTCCGGCGGTCGGATTCTTTTACGGGGGGATGGTGAGAAAGAAGAACATCCTTTCCACAATAATGATGTGCTTTGCCATCCTTATGGTCATAAGCCTTCAGTGGGTGCTGTTCGGGTACACCCTGGCTTTCGGGCCAACTGTAAAGGGATTGATCGGAGGGCTTAAGTGGCTTGGTTTAATAGGTGTTGGGCAGGCGCCAGATGTCAATTATGCCGCAACCATACCCGCACTTGTATTCATGATGTTCCAGGCCGCGTTTGCGATAGTGACGCCCTCATTGATAGTTGGCGCATTTGTTGAACGCATTAAATTCGCCTCATTCCTTGTTTTCTCATTGATTTGGTCAACTCTTGTATATGATCCGGTCGCCCACTGGGTATGGGGAGTTGGAGGCTGGCTGAGAGCTTTAGGAACTCTTGATTTTGCGGGAGGGACAGTTGTCCACATCACTGCCGGTTTTTCAGCTCTTGCCATTGCTCTGATCATCGGAAAAAGGAAGGGGTATGGCAAGGACAATATGGAGCCAAGCAATATACCGATAGTCGTCCTTGGCGCGGTGCTGTTATGGTTCGGCTGGTTCGGATTCAATGGCGGATCAGCGCTGGCGGCCAACGGGCTTGCGGCATCCGCTTTTGTGGTGACAAATACGGCTGCTGCTGCTGCTGCAGTGGTTTGGATGCTCCTCAGCTGGTTCCATAGGAGGCCGAGCGTTCTTGGTGTTGCAACCGGCGCCGTAGTCGGATTGGTTGCAATTACCCCGGCTTCGGGATTTGTTGATCCGCTGTCAGCTATCGCGATAGGCGGGATAGCGTCGATCATTTCTTATTATATGATAGTGTTGCGGATGACCCTCAGGATCGATGAATCACTTGATGCTTTTGCTTGTCACGGGATGGGCGGAGCATGGGGAGCTATAGCAACAGGCATATTTGCCAGCAAATCTATAAATCCTGCCGGAGCCGACGGTCTGATACACGGCAATCTTGGTCTTGTCTCGACCCAGTTTCTGGCTGTATGTGTAACGGCCTCATTCGCATTTGCAGTGACTTTGATCATCGCAAAAGTTATTGATTGGACCATGGGTCTGAGAGTTAAAGAAACCGAGGAACTGGTAGGGTTGGATATTTCCCAGCATGCAGAAAGTATTTTATAGGCCCTTCGATCCCGACGATTCGGTCGGGACTCAGGGCAGGGAGGTGAGTTAGATGAAAAAGATCGAAGCGGTAATAAGGCCGGAGAAGCTGGAGGAATTGAGGGAAAATCTTGATAAAAAAGGATTTTCAGGAATGACGGTCACCGAGGTCAAAGGCCGTGGCACACAAAAAGGCGTGACTCTTGAGTGGAGGGTAGGTGAATATAAAGTCGAATTCCTTCCTAAGATCAAACTTGAATTGGTCATCTTGGACAAGGATGTGGAAGAAGTGGTCAAGACGATATGCTCCGTTTGTTCAACCGGTAGCATAGGTGATGGGAAGATCTTTGTATCGGATATATCTTATGTCGTCAGGATAAGGACCGGGGAAGCAGGGGTCGTGGCAATATAACATTATATATATTAAATTCTGGCTGCAATAGTAGCGTTTGTTGAATTTCTACATAATTGTAGCTGATATTCTGTTTTTCCTCATAAATTCCCCTGGAATGAAAATTGCTGCTTATTAGTATAAAGATAAATGAATATTGGGGAGCAGCGAGCAAAGCGAGCGTTGAGGGGCTTGCCCCCTCAAGATTCACAAAGCTAAAGTTAAGTAATAATAAAGGAGTTGGTACAATGATAAACAGCGGGGATACGGCGTGGGTGCTTATATCGGCTGCCTTGGTGATACTCATGACTCCGGCAGTCGGGTTCTTTTACGGTGGAATGGTGAGAAAAAAGAACATTCTTTCCACCCTCATGATGTGTTTTGCGGTCCTTTTTGTCATAACTGTTCAATGGGAGATCTTTGGGTATACATTGGCCTTTGGTCCAACAATAAAGGGATTGATCGGTAATTTTAAATATCTTGGGTTGACAGGGGTGGGACAGCTACCGGATGCGGCATATGCAGCTACGATCCCGGCCCTGGTTTTCATGATATTCCAGGCGGCTTTCGCGATCGTTACGCCTTCTCTTATAGTGGGGGCTTTCGTTGAAAGGATAAAATTCTCTTCCTTCCTTGTATTCTCGTTCATATGGGCTACTCTTGTTTATGATCCGGTAGCTCACTGGGTCTGGGGTGTGGGAGGATGGCTTAGGAACATGGGAACCCTTGATTTTGCGGGAGGTACCGTTGTTCACCTTACTGCCGGCGTAGCAGCTTTAGCAATAGCTTTGATCATTGGCAAGAGGAAGGGATACGGAAAAGACAATATGGAACCGAGCAATATCCCGATAGTGGTGCTTGGCGCGGTGTTGCTCTGGTTCGGGTGGTTCGGTTTCAACGGCGGCAGTGCGCTTGCCGCGAACGGACTGGCTGCATCAGCCTTCGTGGTAACAAACACATCCGGCGCAGTTGCTGCGCTGGTGTGGATGCTGCTCAGCTGGTTCCACAGGAGACCCTCTGTACTCGGCGTAGCGACAGGAGCTGTAGTCGGGCTTGCCGCCATTACGCCTGCTTCTGGTTTTGTCGGGCCGCTTTCAGCCATGTTCATAGGCGCGGTCGCTTCAGTGATCTCATATTATATGATCGTGCTCAGGATGAAGCTGAGGATCGATGAATCTCTTGATGTTTTTGCATGCCATGGGATGGGCGGGGCATGGGGCGCCATTGCAACAGGGATCTTTGCAAGCAAAGCGATAAATCCTGCCGGAGCGGATGGACTTCTATTCGGCAATCCGGGGCTGTTAGGTACACAATTATTGGCTGTTGCAGTAATTGCGGTCTTTGCGTTTGTTGTAACTATTATCATTGCAAAGCTGGTCGATGTATTTATAGGGCTTCGCGTTAAAGATAATGAAGAGCTTGTCGGTCTGGATATTTCCCAGCACGCCGAATCCGTGATGTAAAGGAGGAATGAGCAATGAAAAAAGTTGAATCGATAATAAGGCCCGAGAAACTGGAAGAACTGCGCGAATCCCTGGATGCGAAAGGTTTCCACGGAATGACTGTCACCGATGTCAAAGGCCGCGGCACACAAAAAGGCGTGACCCTTGAGTGGAGGGTCGGGGAGTATAAAGTCGAATTCCTCCCTAAGATCAAACTTGAATTGGTCATCTTGGATAAGGATGTGGAAGAAGTGGTCAAGACGATATGCTCCGTTTGTTCAACAGGGAACATTGGGGATGGAAAGATCTTTGTATCGGATATATCTTATGTCGTCAGGATAAGGACCGGGGAAGCGGGTGTCGTGGCAATATAACATTAAAATACAAAAATGTAGATATTGCTTAAGATTAATACAAAATTGTGCATTAAAATTAGGCATAAACAGGTGAATTTAGCGGTGTGACAATAAAAAACATACTGGAATGGAAATTGCTGCATGAGTGATTGGGTGAGAGATGGGAGATGGGAAGAGATGTGGAGCAGGCACCGGTTCACGTCCCAAATAAACACATCTCAAATAAAAAAGAAGGAGGAAAGGAAAATGTTAACGAAAGAAGAGATCTTGAAAGCGGTAAAAGATAACGATGTCGAGTTCATAAGGCTTTGGTTCACGGATATTAACGGTATTTTGAAGAGTTTTGCGATAGGAAAAGATGAATTAGAAGGTGCCCTGACACAGGGAATGGGGTTTGACGGGTCCAGCATAACAGGATTCCAGGATATAGAAGAATCCGACATGATAGCCATGCCGGATCCGGAGACTTTTGCCATCCTTCCATGGAGGCCGCAGGAAAAGGCAGTAGCCAGGATGATATGCAATATCCTTCAGCCGGGAGGAAAGCCTTACGAAGGGGACCCAAGATATGTCCTAAAAAGGGCGCTTGAAAAGATGAAGAAGATGGGCTTTGACCATTACTATGTCGGGCCCGAGCTGGAATATTTCTATTTTAAGAACAGCGAAAAGCCGGAGATCATCGATTCCGGCGGATATTTTGACCTGACCCCGCTTGACATGGCTTCTGACCTGAGAAGGGAAACCGTGCTTTCCCTGAAAAAACTCGGGATAAATGTTGAATATTCCCATCATGAGGTCGCTCCATCCCAGCATGAAATTGACATGAGATATGACGATGGGCTTAAGATGGCCGACAATGTCGTCACTTATAGATTGACGATCAAGGAAATAGCTTCCAAGAACGGTGTTTATGCGTCTTTCATGCCTAAACCCTTGTTCGGACAGAACGGGAGCGGAATGCACTGCCATCAGTCATTGTTTAAAGGAAAGAACAATGCTTTCTTTGACGCAAAAGACAAATATCATTTATCCGATGTGGGCAAATCATATATTGCAGGAATATTAAAGCATGCGCCGGAGATCATTTCGATACTTGCTCCATGGGTCAATTCATACAAAAGGTTGGTCCCCGGTTATGAAGCCCCGGTTTATATAGCATGGTCAAGGCGCAACAGATCAGCTCTCATCAGGGTCCCGATGTATCTGCCCGGCAAAGAGGTCGCTACCAGAATGGAACTTAGATGTCCGGATCCTTCCGGTAACCCATACCTGCAATTTGCGGTCATGCTTGCGGCGGGCCTCAAGGGGATCGAAGAAGGATATAAATTGCCTGAGCCGATGGAACTCAACCTTTACCATCTTAATGATGACGAAAGGGCGGAAAGGGGCATAAAATCACTTCCGGCAAGTCTTGGAGATGCGATCAAATTAGCCGAGGGAAGCGAATTACTAAGAGAAACTCTTGGCGAACACTGCTTCTCAAGGTTCATTACCCTGAAGAAAAAGGAATGGGATGAATTCAGGATCCAGGTCACTGATTACGAGATAAAGAGATATTTCCCGATCCTTTAAAAAGATCGGGGGAGCGGGACAATGGCGTCTCGCTCTTTTTTGCACGGACGTGCCTAATTTTTAGGCAAGGTGAACAAAAATGGATCTAGAAAAAGCAATGTCCGAGATCAACGAACTTTTTTTCAAGGAAAATGAAGGAAAGGTCTATCGCTTTTTGACCGATTCAATGGAAAAACCCCTTTTGATCAAGCTTATGGAGTATACAAGGGGAAATCAGTTAAAAGCAGCGCAAATACTCGGGATAAATAGGAATACTCTCAGGTCAAAGTTAAGAAAGCACGGCCTTTTGAGGAAATGACATGTATGAACATTTAAAACCACAGGGGCTTTATGATCCGCGATTTGAGCACGACAGCTGCGGGGTCGGATTTGTCTGCAATGTGGCGGGAAAAAAGTCAAATGAGATCATAAAGCAGGGGATCGAGGTTCTTAAGAGGCTTGCTCACAGAGGCGCAACTGGCGCTGATCCCAAGACCGGTGATGGAGCCGGCATCCTGATACAGATACCCCATGAATTCTTTAAGAAAGCGGTAAAGTTCGATCTTCCAGAGCCGGGGAAATACGGAACTGGATTGATATTTCTGCCCACGGATCAAAAAGAGAGGAAATTCTGCAAGGATATTTTCACGAAGTTCGTTAAGGCTGAAGGACAGAAGCTTCTCGGCTGGAAACAGGTCCCTGTTGACGATTCAGATATCGGGGTCACGGCAAAAAATACGCAGCCCGTGATCGAGCAGGTGTTCATTGAAAGCACCATGGCCGATCAACCCGCATTTGAAAGAAAGCTCTATCTAATAAGAAAGCAAGTCGAAAATGCCGTTCGTTCATCCAGGATAAAGCAAAGATCTTTCTTTTATATCACAAACCTTTCTTCACTCACGATATCATATAAAGGTTTGCTTATGCCTTCGCAGGTTGACAGGTTCTTTCTGGACCTGCAGGACCCTTCCCTAAAGAGCGCGATATGCCTTGTCCATTCGCGCTACAGCACGAACACTTTTCCGACATGGGACCTTTCGCAGCCGTTCAGGTATATCGCTCACAACGGCGAGATCAATACCTTGCGTGGCAATATAAATTGGATGAGGGCGCGCGAGGGCCAGCTAGAGAGCGAAGTTTTTGGAAAAGATATCAAAAAGATAAAGCCTGTAATAGTTCCCGGCGGAAGCGATTCGATGGCCATAGACAATGTCTTTGAACTGCTTTTCCTTTCCGGGAGATCCCTTCCGCATGCAATGATGATGCTTATCCCGCAGGCGTGGGAGCGCAATAACCTGATGGACAAAAAGCTCAGGGATTTTTATAAATTCCATGCTTGCTTCATGGAGCCATGGGATGGCCCGGCAGCGATAGCTTTTACCGATGGAACGCGCATCGGGGCGATGCTCGATAGGAACGGCCTGCGTCCGGCAAGATATATCATCACAAAAAAAGGCATGGTCGTTATGGCATCGGAAGTCGGCGTGCTGGATATAGCTCCAAAGGATATTGCTTACAGCGGAAGGCTTGAACCGGGGAAAATGTTCTACATTGATACGGAGCAGGGAAGGATCATAAATGACGATGAAATAAAAAACTCCATTTCAAGTTCAAAACCCTATTCTGCCTGGCTGGAAAATAATATGCTGGAATTGAACAGTTTTCCAAAAGTCAGCTCTTTTGAGGAGAACAAGGAAGACCTGACCACACTGCTTAAGATATTCGGCTACACAAGGGAAGATATTAAATTCATATTGAAACCGATGGCGGAAAAAGCAAAAGAACCTGTCGGTTCCATGGGCAATGATACTCCGCATGCAGTGCTTTCAAAAAGTCCGCAGCTTCTTTACAACTACTTCAAGCAGCTTTTTGCCCAGGTAACGAATCCTCCAATAGATCCCATTCGTGAAGAGCTTGTCATGAGCATGGAAAGTTACATCGGGCCGCAGGAGAACGTTCTTGATGAAGGGCTGGAGCACTGCAAAAAATTGAGACTGAAAGTGCCAATATTGACCAACGAACAACTTGAAAAGATAAGGGCCATAAGGACAAACGGATCAAGGACAAGAACAATATCGGTCCTTTTTGATCCATCAAGTCAGAAGGATTTTAAGGATTCGGTCGAAAGGATATGCAGGGAATCTGTTGAAGCCATCAGGAGTGGATATACATTCATTATTTTAAGCGACAGGGGAGCGGATAAGGATCATGCGGCAATACCTGCTTTGTTGGCGGTTTCAGCGCTCCACCATCATTTAATAAGGAAAGCGCTTCGGACCAGGGTAGGGATCATAGTGGAAAGTGCGGAGCCGAGAGAAGTTCATCATTTAGCCCTTCTTTTCGGTTACGGCGCGGATGCAGTCAATCCTTATCTGGCGTATGAGGCGGTCTCCTCTCTTTCCATTGAAGGCGAAATATCGATCGATTCCAGTACGGCGATCGAGAATTACAGGAGGGCAGTGATAACCGGAGTTGAGAAAATAATTTCAAAGATGGGTATCTCCACATTGAACAGTTACAAAGGCTCGCAGATCTTCGAAGCACTCGGATTGAACGATGAGTTAATTAAAAAATATTTTGAAGGGACGGTTTCAAGGATCGGCGGCGCCGGGACGAATGAGATCGCAAAAGAAACGATCATGCGGCATGAAAAGGCCTATGAAGACAAAGCACTTGGCGTAACTTATCTGCCGACAGGCGGCATATACCAGTGGAAGAAGGACGGCGAATCCCACCTCTGGAATCCGGAGACCATAGCCGCGCTCCAGGATGCTGTCAGGAACAATGATCATGCAAAATATAAGGAGTTCTCGCGGCTGATCATCGATCAATCAAAAGCTCCCACAACATTGAGGAGCCTTCTTAAGATATCAAGGAACAAGGCAAAGCCGATACCGATCGAAAAGGTTGAGCCCGTTGAATCGATCCTGAAGCGGTTCGCAGTCGGGGCAATGAGCTTTGGTTCGATAAGCAAGCCCGCGCATGAAACAATTGCTGTTGCTATGAACAGGATCGGGGGCAGATCGAATACCGGAGAGGGCGGGGAAGATCCGGCAAGATTTAAAGATGAGAGGAGAAGCGCCGTAAAACAGGTCGCGTCGGGAAGGTTCGGAGTGACAACGAATTATCTGGTCAATGCCGACGAGATCCAGATAAAGATCGCCCAGGGGGCGAAGCCGGGGGAAGGAGGCCAGCTTCCAGGCTATAAGGTCAGCGAAATGATAGCGAAGACCAGGTATACAACTCCAGGAGTAACACTGATATCACCTCCTCCGCATCATGATATTTATTCCATTGAGGACCTGGCCCAGCTGATATTCGACCTGAAGAACACGAATCCAAAAGCCAGGATAAGCGTCAAGCTTGTTTCCGAGATAGGTGTAGGGACTGTTGCTGCCGGAGTCGCTAAGGGGCATGCCGACATGATCCTTATATCAGGCGGCGACGGCGGCACAGGCGCGTCCCCCGTCAGTTCGATAAAACATGCGGGACTTCCTTGGGAGCTGGGACTTGCGGAAACCCACCAGACCCTTGTTCTCAATAATCTTCGCTCCCGCGTGAGACTGCAGACGGACGGCCAGATGAGGACGGGGCATGATGTTGCTATCGCGGCAATGCTTGGCGCTGAGGAATTCGGGTTTTGCACCGCGGTGCTTATCGTCCTTGGCTGCGTAATGCTCAGGCATTGCCATCTCAATAACTGCTCCGTGGGAGTGGCAACGCAAGATGAAGAGCTTTCAAAAAGATTCGCCGGCAAGCCGGAATACATAATCAATTATTTCAACCTTGTCGCTCAGGAATTAAGGGAGATCATGGCGGGTATCGGGATCAGGAGCCTCGACGAGCTGATAGGCAGGAGCGATCTTCTTGAGACAGATAAGACAATGATCCCATGGAAGGCGAAAGGGATAGATTATTCAAGGATACTTTACAGGCCGGAGGCTCAGAAGAATGTAGATATCAGATGCACGGTGCGCCAGGTCCACGGGATCGACAAAGTTCTAGACAAAAAGCTCATAGAGATGTCATCTCCCGCATTAAAAGGAGGTAAGGCTGTAAAAGGGGAGATATTCATAAACAATACCAACAGAACTGCAGGGGCGATGCTGAGCGGAGAAGTTTGCAGAATTTATGGCGAAGAAGGTCTGCCTGATGATACGATCCGTTTCAAATTCAGCGGTGTCGCAGGACAGAGCTTCGGGGCCTGGCTCGCCAAGGGAGTAACCTTCGAGCTCGAAGGGATGGCGAACGATTATATCGGGAAGGGTATTTCTGGCGGCAAGATCATAGTTTATCCGGCAAGAGAATCAACTTATTCATCGGAGAAGAATATCATTATCGGCAACACGACTTTTTACGGGGCGATATCCGGCGAAGCTTACATAAGAGGAGTTGCGGGAGAGCGTTTCTGCATAAGGAATTCCGGGCTCAACGCAGTTGTGGAGGGGGTCGGCGACCATGGCTGCGAATACATGACCGGCGGTCGTGTGGTGATCCTGGGCAATACGGGCAGGAACTTTGGTGCGGGGATGTCCGGCGGCATAGCTTATGTGTATGACAAGTACAATGATTTTGCCGAGAAGTGCAATTTGAACATGGTCGGACTTGAAAAAGTATCAAAAGAAGACAAGAAAATTATCAGCGAGTTGATCAACAACCATTATAAACATACAAAGAGCCCTGTGGCAAAAAAGATCCTCGACAACTTCGAGAATGAGACGAGAAAATTCGTCAAGGTGATGCCAACGGAATACAAGCGGGTCCTGGAGGAGAAAGTGTTAGCTGAAGAATCAGATCTTGCGGAGGTATCCGATGGGTGACGCAAGGGGATTTTTGAAGTTCAAGAGAAAAGAGCCTGAATACAGGCCGGCTTGCGACCGCGTCAGGGACTATAAGGATGTTTCGATCGCGAGAACAGACAGGGATTCAAGAGAGCAGACATCCCGCTGCATGGACTGCGGGACGCCTTTCTGCAACTGGGGATGTCCCATCGGCAACTATATCCCGGAATGGAACGACAGAGTATTCAATGGGCGATGGGATGAGGCTTTTGAGCTTCTTGATGCAACGAACAACCTTCCCGAGGTCACGGGCAGGGTTTGCCCCGCGCAGTGCGAATACGCATGCGTCCTGGGCATAAATGATGACTCGGTGACAATACGGGAAAATGAACTTTCGATCATTGAACATGCTTTCAAGACCGGTTCGATCAAACCGAAGCCGCCAGAAAAAAGAACGGGAAAAAAAGTTGCGGTAATAGGATCAGGCCCTGCTGGCCTTTCGTGCGCGGCTCAACTTAACAAAGCAGGTCATAAGGTCACTGTTTTTGAGAAGGATGATAAGATCGGCGGAATAATGAGATACGGGATCCCCGACTTCAAGCTGGAGAAACGGATCCTGGACAGGCGGATCGATATCTGGAAAAAAGAAGGCATAGAATTCATTACGAGTACTCTCGTTCGAAAGATCCCCAAGGGATTTGATGCAGTTTGCCTTGCGGGTGGATGCCGAGTACCGAGGGACCTCAAGGTAAAAGGGCGGGAGCTTGATGGTATTTACCTTGCGCTGGATTATCTGATCCAATCGAACAAAAGGGTAGCTGGAAATAAAATTCCGGAAGGTCAGTTAATAGACGCGAAAGGCAAGAAGGTCGTTGTTATAG
>Ga0209777_10007859_pt1 | contig 11744 bp, 10 predicted proteins | sample FrelakmetHBP12HB_FD_187147 | JGI IMG/M metagenome (GOLD analysis project Ga0209777, IMG submission 187147) | Freshwater lake sediment microbial communities from the University of Notre Dame, USA, for methane emissions studies -HBP12 HB (SPAdes)... | ecosystem: Environmental > Aquatic >...
TTTGGAGGAAGTTCACGAATTTCTCTATGCGAAACTGCCCAATCTGTTCGATCCTGATTTATTTCCGGAGATCGAGCAGGCGATCGAAAGGGTTCTCGCGGCAATTAATCGCAACGAAACAATTTTAATCTACGGAGACAACGACGTCGATGGAATTACCGCAGCGGCGCTTCTTACGGAATTTTTAAAAACCGTTGGCGCAAAAGTCCTTTTTTATGTCCCGAATCGCAATATTTTAAAAAAATATCTCATCGGAGATGCTCTTGAAGTTTCATTAAAAAACAATTGCAAGCTTCTTATCACTGTCGATTGCGGCATTACCGCGGCAAAAGAAATTCAAGAAGTGGTCAGCCATGGCATCGATGTAATCGTCACTGATCACCACGAACCCACATCCAAAATCCCACACTGTATTGCCACTCTCAATCCGAAACTGGTCAATAGTACCTATCCCAATCGAGATATCACCGGCGTAGGCGTCGCCTTCAAACTGGCGCACGCTCTCACGAATCGTTTAATCGAACTGGAAATGATCAACCCCTCCAAGATCGATTTAAAAAACTACCTCGATTTGGTGGCGCTCGGAACGATTGCCGACATGGGTTCTCTCAAAGGAGAAAATCGCATTCTCGTTCGCTACGGTTTAAAGCAAATGCGCCGCATGAAGCGCGTCGGATTGACAAAGCTATTCCAGGTCTGCGACATTCATCCGGCGGAGATCACTCCCATCGATATTGCTTCGAAAGTTGCACCCCGCTTAAATAGCCTCGGGCGAATTGCGGACCCAATCAAGGGCGTCGAATTGCTACTGATCCGCGATCCGGATGACGCAGAAAAACTGGCGCAGGAACTCGATCTTTTCAATCTCGAGCGTCAAAAGATTGAACGCGAAGCCTCGGATAATATCGATGCATACATTGCCAGTCATCCCGAAATTCTATTAGACAAGGGGATCGTTCTTTATTCGGATCAATGGCACCCGGGCATTATTGCCATTATCACGGCACGAATTGCCAAGCAATACAATCGCCCCACTGTCATCATCTCAATCGAACAGGGCGTCGGCAAGGGATCCATTCGCACGATCCCTGAGTTTCCCCTCCTGCCGATTCTCAAGGAAAATGCCGATCTCTTAATCAATTACGGCGGACACGATTTCGCCGCCGGAATGACAATCAAAGAAGAAGATATCCCTGAATTCAAAAAAAGATTTCTAGCCTCGACGAACCGCAAATTGCAAGAGCAAGACGTTGTCACAAAATTGTACCTCGACGCTCAAGTTCAATTTAAGGATCTGACATTCGATTTCATGGAATCGCTGAACTTACTCGAACCATATGGAAATGAAAACCCTCCCCCCGTCTTCTATTGCGATGCCACCCAAATCTGGCCGCCTAAAGTCGTTGGAAGACTTCATTTAAAACTATTTCTCGAGCAAGGAGATAGGATGTTGGAAGGAATCGGATTCAATTTAGCCAATCGTAAAGATCAAATTCGACAGAAAAACGTTCTATTACGAATCGCCTACACGCCGCAAGTAAATCTTTTCATGAATAAAGCGAGCATTCAGCTTCTTATCAAAGATTTCAAGATTTCCGAATAATAAAGAAAATGTTTACCCCATTCCAATTAAGGAAAGAGGCAAACATTTATCAGCTTATATTAAATAACTTTTGGTCTTTTATTGAGATAATTCTCTTGGTAACCTTTGATATCATCAATATGAATCACCCATGCAGCCCCTTTGCGTGAAGCTTTGAGCAGACCAACGCGAGTCGCGTAATATATTTTTTGTGCTGGAACACATAATAATTTTGCAGCTTGATTTACAGAAAAATATCCTTTGCAATTATCAAACAACAACTCACCGGCAAACATTGACTTCGTGCGTGAATATTTATTACGGCGATATTCATCCAGATCTTCTAAATGAATCGTCCAACGAGTCGCATCTTTTGTTGCTTTTAATTTTTTCTGTTTAATAGCTACATAGATAGCCTGGCGCGTTACATTATTGATTCGAGCAGCTTCAGTAATTGAAACTACTTTTACCGGTTCTGTAACAGGCGCTTGTGCTAAATTCTGGTTCCATGCGGTTTGGTTATCCATGGTTCCCCCTTCCTCCGTTTTAATTAATATTAGGTTTGCAATTATTAATAGTTTACCAAACACCAATATTAAATGAAACTAAAATTGCCTTTTTATTAAATTTAAATCATTTAATAACAACGTTATAATAAATTGTAACATTTCTTACATTAATTAATCAATAAGAGCAACCAGAAAAAGTTTGGATTCAAAATCAATAATAACACAACGAAAAGCATCTTATTAGCAATTAGTAACTTAGATAAAGTGTCAATGATTTAAAAAAAACTGGTAATCCGTAAAAAATGCAACAAATATATATCAAGAGCTGTTAAGGAAAATCTTAATAAGTGCTGTCTGAAGATCAAGAGCGATTTTCATAGTGAGGTTGAGTTTGGAGAAGGACGCTAACTTGTTGGTAATTAGCAGAATGCGAAAAACCGATCGGAACAGAAAACTCGCCTCAAAATTCATTCATGACTTATTCAATGTTTCCTTAAACATTTTTATCTCGATTCACACACCTCTTTTTCGCTATAGTTAGTGTTTTGCACCGCTGGAAACGTAAATACCTATAAACTAGTCATCTACGAGGCTTTCATGCACCGTTTGTTCTTTTTGGGCTTATTTTTGATCCTGGCAATCGTCGCTGAATCAAGGCCTCCCCAAATCAGCCCCCGCGACGTCAAAATCAAGATTGAAGAAATCCTTAAATCACACGCGGCTTATAAAAAACTCTCTCCGGAACTAGTCGAAAGAATTTTAGCGAATTTCATCAATGAGTTAGACCCGACAAAATGTTACTTTCTGGAAGAAGAACTCGATCAATGGATCCACCCTACCGAAGGGCTCCTCCAAACCGTAATGGAGGGTTTCTCACGATCCGATTTCGCCGTATTTGATCAAATTCACGCAGTTTTAGAACAGGCGATCGCCCGGCGCGGAGAGATTGAAGATGAAATCGAAAAGCAATCACTTCCAAGCAATGTCAAAAGCGAAGAATTCAAGGAAATCTCTTTCGCCAAGACTCGCGAAGAGCTGGCACTCCGTTGTTTACGAGTCAAAGCACTGCAAACTGAGATCGCCGAACGCTTAAACGAAGAAAGCCGAGATATTTTTTTACAACGAATTCAAAAAAGACGGATTAATCGAGAAACCGAATGGCTCGCCAATTCGGAAGACAAACAAAAGCTCATTCTTTCCTATGTGATGAAAGCCGCTGCTGAATCGCTAGATTCACATACGAATTACTTTACCCCCAGTGAAGCGAACCAGTTTATGATTCAGGTTCAGCAGCGTTTATTCGGCATCGGTGCTCAATTGCGTGATAATCTCGATGGTTTTTCTGTGATGCGCATCCTGGAAAACAGTCCGGCCAGCCAGAGCGCTAAACTGAAAATCAACGACAAAATTATCGCCGTCAATCATGAACCGATCGTTGGACTCGACATTACCGAAGCGGTCGACTTAATCCGCGGGGAAAAGGGAACGCCGGTCGTGTTGACGATTCTACGTGAAAGCGCTAAAGAGACGAAGCAAACGGAAAAGCTTGAAATTGAACTGATTCGCAATGAAGTTGTATTGGAAGAGAGCCGACTGGAAACCCTGCTGGAGCCCTTCGGCGATGGCGTCATCGCCCATTTACGCCTCTTTTCTTTTTATCAAGACCCCAAAAGCTCCTCGACCGGAGACATTCGCAAAGCCATCGAAAATCTTAAAAAAGAACATAAGCTGGTTGGCGTCATTTTGGATCTGCGCAGCAATGCGGGGGGCCTTTTACCCCAAGCCGTTTCCGTGACCGGTCTTTTTATCAATAAGGGAATTGTGGTGTCGATCAAGGACAATAGCGGAAAATTGCAGCATTTACGTGAAATCGAAGGAAGACCCGCCTGGGATGGCCCCCTCGTCGTATTGGTCAATCGTGCGAGCGCTTCAGCTGCCGAGATTGTCGCGCAGACACTGCAAGACTACGGACGAGCGATTCTTGTGGGCGACGACCATACCTTCGGAAAGGGTACCTTTCAAACATTTACGCTGGACCCGATTAATAATCCCAAGGTCAACCCTCAAGGCGAATATAAAGTGACGCGAGGACGCTACTATACGGTATCAGGAAAAAGCCCTCAGCTCGTCGGAGTGAAATCCGATATCGTGGTTCCGGGCATCCTTTCCTATCTCGACATTGGAGAAAAGTTTGAGAAATTCCCCTTGGAAAACGATGAGATCGATCCTCATTTCGACGACGATTTATCCGACATTTCTCCTTTCCATCGTCTGCAGCTGGGACCAATGTATCGATATAATTTACAAACTAAACTCGTTACATATGAGCCCTATATCGCCACCTTGCGAACCAATTCGCAAATGCGAATCGAAGCCAACAAAAACTACCAAAATTTTTTGAACGATTTGAAAAACAAGAACTTTGACTCTGAGCCGATTGAATTATTTGGCCAAAGCGATCTACAGCAAACGGAAGCTTATAACATTGTCAAAGATTTAATTTTCCTGATGAATCGTCAGGAACAAAACTTTAAAATCGCAAGTTAAAAATGGAATAATCTTATGTCAGTACGTGTTCGCATCGCACCATCTCCCACCGGCGATCCCCATGTCGGAACTGCCTATATCGCCCTATTCAATCTCATTTTTGCCAAACATTTTAAAGGCAAGTTTATCTTGCGGATTGAAGATACCGATCAAGTACGCAGCAATCCGGAATATGAAAAAAATATTTTCACAGCTCTCCATTGGTGCGGCATTCGATGGGATGAAGGACCTGATGTCGGCGGACCCTATGGACCTTATCGCCAATCCGAGCGAACGGAAATTTATCAAAAACATGCACAAATGCTCCTGGATCGAGGTATGGCCTATAAATGTTTTGCCACTCCGCAGGAGCTCTCGGAAATGCGCCAGACGGCAGCAAGTCAAGGCTTGCACGTTGGCTACGATCGGCGCTATCGCAACCTGAGTCCTCAGGAGGTGCGCGCAAAAGAAGACGCCGGCCAACCTTTTGTGATCCGCCTCAAAATTCCTCTCAGCGGCGAGTGCGTTTTTGACGACGCCGTCAAGGGGCGCATCACCTGCCCCTGGGCCGATATCGACGATCAAGTCCTTCTAAAATCGGACGGATTCCCTACCTATCACCTCGCCGCCGTGGTCGATGACCATTTAATGAAGATCACCCACGTGATCCGCGGCGATGAGTGGATGACCTCGTCGCCCAAACATGTCTATCTTTACGAAGCTTTTGGCTGGCAAGCGCCCATTTTCATGCATATGCCATTGTTGCTCGGCAAAGATGGAAAAAAACTCTCCAAGCGTAAGAACCCTACCTCCATATTTTACTTCCGCGATAGCGGCTATCTACCTGAAGCCCTCATTAATTTTTTTACCCTCATGGGCTACAGCATGCCCGATGAGCGGGAAAAATATTCATTGGACGATATAATTAAAGAGTTCGACCCCAAACGAATTGGAACATCCGGCGCATTTTTTGATATTCAAAAACTCGATTGGCTCAACCAAAAGTATATCATTGAAACAATCCCGGAAAATCAGCTCTGGAAGCGGATTGAAGCATGGGGATTTAATGACGATTTTCTCAACCGATTGATGCCTCTCATTCATGCGCGCCTGAAGACCTTTGGCGATTTCATGAACCTCTGCGATTTCTTCTTTGTCAACAACCTTCATTTGACAATTGAGCGGCTGCTGCCTAAAAACACGCTGCCTGAAGCCGCATGCTCCATCTTACAATGTTTGATCTGGAACCTCGACGAGAGACAAGATTGGAGCGGCGCCTCCCTTGAAAAAGCGACCCATGAAGTGGCCGAGTGCTTTGGCGTCCATCATAAGAAAGTGCTAATGCCGCTGCTTTTTGCCACGATAATGGGCAAGGATCACGGCCCACCTCTCTATGATTCAGTGACTCTTTTAGGAAAAGATCGAACCCGAGTACGAATGATGCAGGCAATCGAACTGCTCGGAGGCCTCTCAAATAAAAAGATCGATCACTTAAAAAAAGGATGGGAAAAACGCAACTGCCGCGAACTGACCGGCGATCAATCCAATTCTTGAGAGGTCTCAGCAACTTCATCTTCTTGCAATGGTGCTTGCGAGATAATATAGGGACGCTCAACTGAATTGCTATTACCGCAGCCCTGGCAAATCAACCCAAAAAACAATGACAATATGAATTTCTTCATGATCGATTCCTTTTTTGGCTACTCTATAATTTTAAAACCTCATTGTCCACTAAAAAAATGACTCATTTTGATCGAAAAAATCCTTTTTTTTCCTGCATCCGGAAGCGCACTCTTCTCAGTCAAGAAGGATCAATAAAACAAACCTACCACCTCACACTTTCCTTGAAGGAATCTTCCATTACCTATCAACCTGGCGACTGCGCCGCTATATTGCCCTCCAACACGCGAAAAAACGTCGATGCGATCATCCAACTTTTGCGTTTAAATGAAGAAGAGAACATTGACAACCAATCGCTGAGAGAATTTCTCACTCAAAAAGCAAACCTCCAAAAAGCCCATCCGGCGTTGATCCGAAAATTCCTTGGCGAAAGCCTACCGGACCAATCCGAGTTCATCAAGAAAAGCACACCGGCAGACCTGATTGCCCTCAAACGAAATGCCTTAATACCTTCCCAAGAGATCCCCCGTCTATTTCTCCCGTTACTTCCTCGCTTTTATTCCATCGCTTCATCCCCGCTGATGTTTCCCCGGGAAATGCATCTGCTGATCTCTTTAGTGCACTATCAACTCGACGGTCATGAGCATAAAGGGATCGCCTCGCGTTTTCTATGTGAAGATGCGATCGTGGAAAAAACGGAAATCCCGCTTTATATCCAGCCGGCGCATCATTTTTTACTACCCGAAGATCCAAATGCAGCGATCATCCTCGTCGGCGCCGGTACCGGACTGGCTCCCTATCGCGCTTTTATGCAGCATCGCCTGGCAACAGACGCGAAGGGGCGCAGTTGGCTTTTTTTAGGAGAGAGAAACCGCGCAACAAATTTTTACTACCAGGATTTTTGGGAAGATCTGCAAAAACAAAACCGCCTAAGGCTCAGCCTCGCTTTTTCACGCGACAGCGAGGAAAAAATCTACGTTCAGCACCGCATGTGGGAAGAGCGCAAGGATCTCTGGTCTTGGCTCCGTGACGGAGCCTATTTTTACGTATGCGGCGATGCCCACCACATGGCAAAAGAGGTCGAAGCCACTCTTCATCGCATTGCGATGAGCGAGGGAGGACTCAGTACTGAAGAAGCGCACCATTTCATCAAAAATTTGCGCACCGAAAAGCGCTATCGTATGGATGTTTACTAGTGAGTGTACCAAAAAGATTCTTCTGTCGATTTTCGAGTTCTTTTGAGTCGATTTTCGATTCCAATGGCAGGGATCATATCCATTTCGTATATGGTTCCTACCATTGGAATCGAAAATCGACCAAAATAATCTCTAAAAGCGACGAAGCAATCTTTTCGGTACATTCACTAAAATCGCCTAATCCGGCCATTCCACTGTGGATAAAACACAGAAGCACTGCAACCCATCGCCACAGCCAAAATCAGTCAAGCCATCTCCCGTCGTGGCTGTGATGCCCACTTGTTTTTCGGATATCTTCATCACATGAGCTATTTTGCGGCGCATTGCAGGGATTTTCTCCTCAAAACGAGGACGTTTGCCTTCGATGCTCAACGCGGCGTGAACGATTTTTTGTTTGCCAAGTGTTTGCAGAGCGCGTTCAAGATAAACTTGCGAATCGGTAATCCCATCTTTGCGGCATAGATCAATCGCAATTCCTCCGAGAATGGGAACACAGCTCAAAGAAGTAATCGCATTGCAAAGGGCATGAAAAACAACATCTCCATCAGAATCAGCGTCCAAACCGGGGACTCCTTCGAAAATAATGCCGCCAAGAATGCATGGCTTGGATGAATCCGCGCTTAAAAAGCGGTGGCTATCCTGTCCTATTCCCGTACGATTGAGCAAGATCCTCTCTAATTTGTTATCCATCCGACCTTTCCTGATGAGTTATTTATAGCGCGACAAAGCGCCCTGGATCTCCGAGATGACCTCTTCAACCCAGCCTTCATGAGATATTTCACGACGAACTTCTTGGAAAATTTCTTTTTTCGCATCTTCGAGCGATTTTACTTTTTCCTTTCGATAAACAAGAATCCAAAACAGAATCGACATTTTCAAATGCCCTCGGATCGATTTTTGAGTCTCTTTCAAAAGAGGCTCAAAATCCGGCAATTTTATTTCTTTTTTCTCATACGGTTTTGAGAAAAAAAGAAAAACAAGGCCTGCGCCCAGAGGAACAAAAGTAAAAAGCCACCATACCTTCGAATTCAATGAAACAAACCCAATGTCTTGAATTTGGCTCAGGAGTGCGACGCCGAAACAAAAACCGCATAGCACAAAGAAAAATGCGGCAAAAAGTAGCAAAACTTGATTTCTCATGTTCTGAATATTTACCACAAAAATAGACTTTTGCAAGAGGCTTTTAAGCTATCCGGAAAAATGCTAGCCTGAAATACGAACATATCGACAATAAAAAATATCTGAATATGGATGGGAGCAGAATGGGCGATCTACTAAAAATTAAGGGCGGCAAGCCGCTGCAGGGGCAAATTAAAGCGGGCGGCGCCAAAAACGCGATGACAAAACTACTCGTCGCCTCTCTTCTTTCCGACAAGAAGTGCACATTTTACAACGTCCCGAACATCGGCGATGTCGAAATCACCGTGAATTTATGCCGCGAGATCGGCTCCGAAATCAATTGGGATAAAAAAAATCACACCCTCGATATTGTCACTCATGAATTGAAAACCTCCTATGTTCCCCAACGTTATTCCGGCTCCAATCGCATTCCGATTTTGATGATCGGAGCTTTGATGGGACGGACAGACGAAGATATCATCGTTCCGACTCTCGGCGGCGACATGCTAGGCTCGCGTCCGGTCGATCTCCACATTCATGCCTTACAAAAACTGGGCGCCAAGATTGAATACCGAGACATGAAAAAAGAGGGCGCCTATCTGGCGCACGCCCACCATGGACTCAAGGGCGCTGTCCTTTCGCTGAATTATCCTTCCGTCGGCGCAACGGAGAATACGATCCTGGCCGCCGTACGCGCGAAAGGCACAACACTGATCAAAAATGCCGCCATTGAACCGGAAATCATCGATCTAATTTTATTTTTGCAAAAACTCGGCGCAAACATCATGGTCGATGTTGATCGGACCATCTGCATTCAGCATGCAAATCAATTTCATGAAGTGGAACATACGATCATGACCGATCGCAACGAGGTGGCATCCTACGCCATGTGCGCGCTCAGCACAAAGGGCCGCGTCTTCATCGAGGGAGCCGAACATTTACAAATGATCGCCTTTCTCAACAAGATCCGCGAGATCGGCGGAGGCTTTAAGATCAAACAAAACGGCATCGAATTTTTCTATGATGGCAAATTAAAGGGCGGTGTCCACATTGAAACCGATGTACATCCCGGCTTTATGACCGATTGGCAACAGCCCTTTGCCGTTCTTCTCACGCAGGCTAATGGCACCTCCGTCATCCACGAAACCGTATATGAAAATCGCTTCGGCTACGCATCGACTCTAAAAGAAATGGGCGCCGACATCGAACTCTTTACCCAATGTCTCGGCGGCAAGAGCTGCCGCTTCGCGTCGGGCGACCACCATCACAGTCTTGTTGTCAAAGGCCCCTCTACGCTCCATGGCAAGGAAATCACCATACCCGATTTACGCGCAGGCTTTGCTTATGTCATGGCCGCTCTGCTCGCCCCTGAAATCAGCACAATTTCCAATGTCGAATATCTCGATCGAGGCTATGAAGATCTCGTCGGCAAGCTCATCGCCCTTGGTGCGGACATCACTCGGGTCTCTCAGCCTAAAAAACATGTTGATAAAACCAAAAACGCTATACAAAATCTTCTAACCATCGACAAAACACTCGCATCCGTTTAAAATGGATGCGTGAGTACCTCCCCTATTTGGCGCCAAATCCAGCGGCAGAATTTTACGTGCCTCGATGCTTTGGCCTCTTTTCTCGAACTGAGCTCTGAGCAGCGATCCCTATTGGCGGATCGCTCTGATTTTCCCCTGAACCTGCCCCTTCGCCTCGCTCAAAAAATCACTAAACAGACCCTCGATGATGCGATTTTGCAGCAATTCGTCCCTCAAATTCATGAACTACAATATCCGGAAAATTTTACTGCCGATCCCGTAGGAGACCTCTCATCTCGACGCTGTCCCAAACTCTTACATAAATATCATGGCCGCGCCCTGCTCCTCTCTACCAGTGCCTGCGCCATGCATTGCCGCTATTGCTTTCGTCAAAATTTTCCCTATGAGTCCTCATCATCCGACTTCTCCGAAGAGCTGCACGCCATCAAATCCGACCCCACCATTCAAGAAATCATTTTAAGCGGCGGCGATCCACTCTCTTTATCCAACAATTCTCTTCAGTCGCTTCTCACCTCTCTCGCCGGCATTCCCCACCTGCGCCGATTACGCTTTCACACCCGCTTCCCCGTTGGCATCCCCGAACGCGTAGATGACGAGCTCCTCGAGCTCCTCTCTACCCACCCCCAACAAATTATTTTTGTCCTTCATATCAATCATCCACGTGAAATTGATCCGGACGTCCTGCACGCATTAAACCGAATTCAACGGCAGGGCATTCCCATTTTATGCCAATCTGTACTGCTGAAGGGAGTAAACGATGACGAAGAGACAATGCTGTCATTATGTGAAAAGCTAATCAATGCGGGGATTCTGCCCTATTATCTCCATCTTCTCGATCGAGTGAATGGAAGCGCCCATTTCGAAGTCTCAAAAGAGCGTGGATGCCAACTCATTACCTATTTGCAAAATCATCTGTCGGGATATGGCATTCCCAAGCTGGCGCAAGAAATTGCAGGTGAGCCCGGAAAAACGATAATTTAGATTCATCAGGTAAATCAGTACCTTTCCATGGTCGAAAAAAAGCTATTGGCCGCATAATGCTTTTTTTTTATATCAGCGCAGAGAAGAAGGCAGAGAATCGCAGAGGTCGCAGAGAGGAAAGTGTTGTATCAAGATCAAATGTTAACTCACAAAATCATTGCCGCTGCAATCGAAGTTCATAAGATTTTGGGACCAGGACTTTTAGAATCTGCTTATAAGAGTTGTTTGTCATTTGAGTTGGAAAGCATTGGTTTAAGATATAAACGAGAACAAGTCATTCCGTTTATTTATAAAAACAGAACTATTGATTCAGGATTCCGTATTGATTTTCTTGTGGAAGATGCAATTATTCTCGAGCTGAAATCGATTGAGGCCGTCCTTCCCGTCCATAAATCCCAAGTGCTCACTTATTTGCGTCTGACAAATAAGCAGATAGGGTTACTTATTAATTTCAACGTTACAATGTTAAAAAACGGAATTTGTCGGTGTGTTTTAAATGCCAAGGAAGAACGTGTTGTGCCCGATCAATTACCTTGGGAAGCGATATCACAATAACAAATTTCTCTGCGTCCTCTGCGATTCTCTGCCTGCTCTGCGCTGATAATACAGATGCAAAATATTCAATACTGAGAAGCGAGGTTTAGATTTTGTCTGTTTTCAC
>Ga0209777_10007860_pt1 | contig 11743 bp, 5 predicted proteins | sample FrelakmetHBP12HB_FD_187147 | JGI IMG/M metagenome (GOLD analysis project Ga0209777, IMG submission 187147) | Freshwater lake sediment microbial communities from the University of Notre Dame, USA, for methane emissions studies -HBP12 HB (SPAdes)... | ecosystem: Environmental > Aquatic >...
TGGATCTTTTCCTTGACGAGCGCCACCGCCCCGGCCAGAAGTTCGCATCGCCGGGCGTGGTCCACCGGTCCCACCCAACGGACGCCGTTTCCCATCTTGGCCGCAAGGCCGCTCAGCCAATCCGGGACCCCCGGCCCGCTCTCGGCCTGCCCCGCGACGACCAGTGGCAGCCCGGAGGCCCGGGCAATCTGCATCGCCAGGTCGACGCCCTTGGCCTGGCTCAGCCTGCCGAGAAAAAGCAGGTAGCCGGCGGGCTTTCGCTCGGGATCGAAGGGGAAGTCCGACGGGTCCAAGAAGTGCGGGACCACGGCGTCCCAACTCTGCAGCGCGCTCTGCTGGTTCAGCCGCCCGTACTGGTAATGCATCCACGCCGCGGACGGGAAAACGCGGGACCAGTGGAAGACGCCGGGGTAACCGGCGATGAACTCCGTGGCGGCCCAGCATTCGTCCGCGACGAACCGCTGGAGGGCGCCGCACGAGATCAGGCCCACGTCGCCCGGCCGGAATCGCCGCTTCAACTCCAGGCGGCCCCGCGCCCTGTGCTCGATCCAGGCGGGCCGGTCGGCGTGCTGCTCCCAATTCCACGCCGCCGGGGACGAATCATCCGGCCGACACTCCGCTTGCAGCGTCTCAGGCCCGACGATCTCGACGAACTCGTCGCAGGGGGCATCCGTTCCCGCAGAGCCGTAAAGGATCACTTCCTGGCCGTGGCGCTTCAGCATATTGGCCATGTTCCAGACCAGCGCGGCAATCCGGGAGCCACACCGCTCCCAGGCGACCGGGATATGCGCCGGCCCGAACAGGTGGAATCTCACAGCAAGAACTCCTTTTCGGTGCCGGCGCCGACGGCTTTTCCCACTTGGTGCAGTTCTACTTACCGTGGCGTCACAGGCTCGCCAGCCAGGTCCGATATGGTCTTCTCAGGACCAAGAAAGTCGTTGCCAACAATCCCGACGAGGGGCAACGCCGTTCGGAGTTCCTTCAGCCCTGTGGCCGTGACCTTCGTGCCGGGAAGCATGAGAGACTGCAGGCCCTTCAGTGCCTTGAGTTCCTTCAGCCCGGCGTCCGTGACCGCGGTGGAAGTCAGGTCCAGGTCTTGGAGGCTTGGCATATTTCCAATCACATTGAGGCCGGCATCCGTGATTTTCGTACCTTTCAATCCGAGATTTCGCAGGTTCTTGAGTCCCCGGAGTTCCGTCAGCCCGGCGTCCGTCACCGCGGCGTGAGACAGGTCCAGCATGTGGAGGCCCGGAAACTCCCCAAGTTGCTTGAGGCCGGCGTCCGTAACCGCGGTGGAACCCAGGGCCAGCGCTTGCAGGTTGGGGAGTTTCTTCAGTTCTTTCAGGCCGGCGTCAGTGATCCGGGTGTCGCACAGGTTTAGTGCTTCCAGGCTCTTGATCTCCCCTAGTACCTTCAGACCGGCGTCCGCGACCCCGTAGCACCACCCGAGGTCGAGATTCTTCAGGCCCTTGAGTTCCCCGAGGTCCTTCAGTCCGTCGTCGTTGATAGAAGCGCCGATAAGCGCCAGCGTCTCCAGGCCGCTGAGTACCCCCAGGTCCTTCAGGCCGGCGTTCGTTATTCCAGTGCCCCGCAGGTGCCCCAGACCCAGCACCCTGAGGTTCCCGAGGGTCGCCAAACTCTTCAGCCCGGCGCCCGTAACCGAGGTGAAGTCAAGCCGGAGAGACCGCAGGCCCTTGAGTTCCGCGAGGTTTTTAAGGCCGGCGTCGGTGATCCGGGTGCCGGCGAGATCGAGATCCCGCAGGTTCTTGAGGCCCGCGAGTTCCTTCAGGCCGGCGTCCGTAATCCGGGTGTTGCTCAGGTAGAGTTCCTGCAGGCTCTTGATTTCCCCCAGCTCTTTCAGGCCTGCGTCGGTGATCTGCGTCTCGAGGAGGTCGAGGTGCTTCAGGCCGCCCAGACGCTGGAGTTCCTTCAGGCCGGCATCCGTAATACGGGTGTTGCTCAGATAGAGTTCCTGCAGGCTCTTGATTTCCCCCAGCTCTTTCAGGCCGGCGTCGGTGATCTGCGTTCCGACGAGGTCGAGGCGCTCCAGGCCGCCCAGACGCTTGAGTTCCTTCAGGCCGGCGTCGGTGATCTGAGTCCCGACGAGGTCGAGGTGCTTCAGGCCCCTCAGACGCTTGAGTTCCTTCAGGCCAGCGTCCGTCACACGGGTGAGGCCGAGGGCGAGCGCCTGCAGGCGCTCAAAATCCCCCAGTTCTTTCAGGCCGGCGTCGGTAATCGCCGTCATCCTGAGATTGAGATTTTGCAGGCCCTTCAGCGCCTTCAGGTTCGCCAGATGGGAGTCCGTAATCCCGGTCCCGGCGAGGGAGACACCTGTGACGGGGCGGCCGGGAAGGCCCTCGTCCCTTTCGACCTTGCCGCCAAGGGCGGTGATCAGGGCAACGGCCTTCTCCTCGGCGGCAGAGCCCGTGGACTGCGGAGTCTTGCCGGCATTCTCGTCCGCGGCTTGGCACGAGGCACAAAAACAGATGGCCAGTGGCAGCAGCAGAACCCAATAATGTTCCATGATCCGGCCTCCCTTCAAGGAGCGGTCAAGATACTCAACTGCTATTGGCGGATGACAGATTGCATCGCGGCATGCTAGCGATTCGGATTGGGTCATCTTTCGTAGTGAACCACGGTTTCAGGCATCGCCTTCCGAATTGCATCGAGGCCTTCTTTCGTTATTTTTGTACGGCTCAGGTAGAGCTCCTTCAGGCCCTTCATCTCCTTGAGGTCCTCCAGGCACCCGTCGGTGATGTTCGTTTCGTTAAGGTATAGCGCCTGCAAGCCCTTTAGTTCCTTGAGTTCCCGAACTCCGATGTCCGTGATCTTCGTGCGAATAAGCGTGAGGTCCCTTAGCCCCTGCATCTCCTTGAGTATTCTTAGATCGGAGTCGGTGATTTGGGTGGTCGAAAGGCGGAGTTCCTCCAGCCCCTTCAGTTCCTTAATCTCAACCAAGCTCGCGCTCGTGATCTTGGTTTGGCTAAGGTTAAGTTTGCGCAGATTCTTGAGTTCTTTCAGCAGATCAACCAGTCCTGCATCCGTAATATGGGTCATGGCGAGGCATAGATCCTGAAGGTGCTTCAGTTCCTTCAAGTGCTCAAGGCCAGCGTCCGTGATACGGTTACCGCTGACATTCAGTCTGCGCAGGCTCTTGAGCGCCTTGATTTGCTTCAAGTCGGCATCTATAATCGGCGTCTGCGTAACGAGAAAGTCCACCTCAACCACGGGTCGTCCGGGAAGGCTCTCGTCTCTCGTGATCTTGCCACCAAGGGCCGTGACCAGAGCGACGGCCTTCTCTTCTGGCGTTGGGAACAGCATCTGGCACGAGGCACAGAGACAGATGAAAAGCGGCATGAATAGCACAAAATTACGTCCCATTGTCCTGCCTCCGTTAAGGTATCGGTTCGGCGGCTCAAACGGATTGGCCCACGAAGTCACCCCAAAATAATACCCTTTACTATGATATCTGGCAAGCAAGAACCGCGGTAGAGCCAAGCGCCAAGATGCCCGTTCCAGTTGCCGGCCGCCTCTTGTCAAAGGATTCCCTGTGCATGTGCGTACGCCTCAGCGGCGCGCCGGGCTATGGTATCCTGAACAATCTCGATCCCCGGCATGTCCGTGTGGCCAGGGCCCACCCAATCGGCCGTGGACCAGGGCCCCCGCATGTATGTAATATCATGGTTTATTTTAGTGCACGAATTCCCGTAGCCCCATGGGGCGCATATCTCGTGGCCCCAGAATAAAGGCAGCCTTATGGGCCGCAGTGCAGCGATATTGAGATTGCCAATCGTGTTCATATATTGCAAGAAAGTGCCCTGTTGGTAAAAGTTGTCCCCGGCCTCGATGTTGTCCGGCAACTCCCAGGACAGTGAGAACCAATCCGGTAGCCTGCCCAGCAAGCCTGCCAATCCCGGGGGATCAGATCCGATCCCCGTGGCCGTTCTTGTCGGATCGATGAGGCCAACATAATCGATCTTTGCACCACGATATTCTTGATCTAGTTTCATTACGTAATTCCTAATATTTGAGGCGCCGTCGCTGTAGCCGATCAGGATGATCGGATGGTACGGTACATCCAGTGCGGCGAATTGCGCTTTCTGTTTTGCAAGGCTCTCTATGGTGGCCCATTGGTCAACGAGCGGGCTAACAACCTGAACGTTGGCGTAACCATAATCTAAGTTTTGGATGTTGTTTAATATCTTGTATTGGATCGACTCCATACCCGCCAGGCCCGAATTCTCAATTCCAGGGCTTATCATGATGTCCGGTTGCGTCGCCAGCAAAACCTCGCTGGAATTGATCACCTCACTTGAGGTCAAACTCAGGCATACGTGGACGGATCGCGGGGCAAACACGCCTCCGCTGGCCTGTCCATACACTTTGAGGCAGTTCAGGTTGACCGACAGGCCGTTGACCGTTACACACCCCGAGCCGGCCACTGCGTAGGAGCCCGGTGACAAAGACACGCCGGCGCTCGTCTTGACCTGCAGCGCCGCCGAATTATAGGTGATGGTAATCCTGCCGCTCGCCGCCCAAACCCCGCTGATGACCAGGTTTGCAGCCTGCACCACGCCCGTCGGCACGTAGGCGCAGCCAGAGCCTGAGTTCGCCCCAGACGACTCAACGCCCGCAAAATCCATCCGGCCGCCTTCGATTCCGCGCGACATGAGGCTGGCGCTATAAGAATTAGAGTTCGTCCCGCCCGAACCATCCCCACCGGAGTCCATCCAGTTGCCGCTCTCATCGCGCGACATGCCCCCTTCGGGGGCCTCAACGCCCACATCGACCCAGAACGGCTTGATCCCGTTGACGGCGAACTCGGCGGTCGTACAACTCCAGTTCTGCTGGCCTTCCAGCGGCTCTATGAAGACCGTCAGGTAGGTGGGTTTGTCCGACTCCATCCAGGCGTCGGTCACGTGGAAGTCGCACGTGAGGAACTCGTCGGCCTCCTCCTGGTCCACGTAACGCCAGGAGGGTTCGTCCGTGCACGTGGGGTCGACCGGGGCATCGGTCACGCCCACCATGACGATCCCGTCCGAATCGCTCGTGAACGTACAGTGTATCCAGACGTCCTTGATTTCCGGGTCCAGCAAAATGGAATCGCCGCAATAATCGGCGGAGAGACTGAGGTCCGCCTCGTCGCTCCCCGAGTCCACGACATTGCACGAGTCATACCAGGGATCATGCGAGACCAACTGGGCCTCGGTGGAGGAACTCGAACCCACCTCGTTCACGGCCGCCACGGTGTAGGTGTGTCCGAGAGGTTCGGCCACCACGAGGCAGTCGGCCGAGGTGTCAACGGTGTCGAGGAGCGACCCGTCGCGATAGACGTGATAAGCGGTCGCCTCCGGCACGGGGTCCCACGCCAGGACGGCGTCGTTGCGGGCGTAGCCCTCGGCGTGGTCACCGTAGCAGTAGAGGAGCGTGACGTTCTCGGGCGCATCGGGCGCCGTGGGATCGGGGGGCGCGGGGTCCTGCGGCTGATCGGATTCCCGGACGGCCGCCACGCCGTAGTGATAGGCCGTTGCGTCGTCGCCGCTTCCGGCGTCGAGGAACGCCGTTCCCCATGCAGGGGCCAGGGGGGACATTGCGCCGGTAACGTTTGCGCGGCGGGTGCGGAGACCCGCCGCGCGAAACCCGCGCGGCGGCCGTCGCCTCAGGGGTGTTTCGGCGATAGGACCTTGATGAAGGTCGTCGGCTCGATGGCCTCGTAGGTGTGGTCGTAGAGGGAATCCCATAAGAGACCATCGCCCGAACTGAGCGTGAACTCGTTTTCCTGGATGACGATCTTCAACCGCCCTTCGAGGACGAAGCACCGTTCGTAGTCGTCTGCATGCAATGCCGGTTCGTGGCCTGCGGCCCCCTTAGGGGCGCGGATGACGAAGATCCGCGTTCCGTCGAGATTGACAAAGCGGCAGTTCGCCTTGCCGAAGACTTTGGCGGACTGCTCGGCGGCTTGCATGGGACGCTGCCGGTCGGCAAGGGCCAGCAGGTTGTGGCTGGTGATCCCGAGGGCCTTGGCAATCCGGTCGAGGGTCTTGAGTTCCGGGTTGGCTTGGTTGCGCTCAAGCTTGGAGAGCGCCACGTAACTGACGCCGCACTTCTTGCTGAGTTCGGTGATGCTAAGGTTGCGGTGCTTCCGCAGGTCGCGGAGTACGGCGAAGTCGTAAGTCATCGCTGTCCCCCCAACGGGTCTCAAAAGGTTCCTGGTTTCGTACGTCCAGCCTCAGCCGCACAGCGGCTGGAATCTACAGAACGTGCACACCTCCGTTGCTTGCTTGTGCGTGAAGCGCCCGGCTACTATGCCAGTGAGCGCTTCTTTCACAGCCGTTTCGACGGCAATCAGGCTCCCGGATGTCACGGCATGTTCGACCGGCCGGTCGATATCCAGGAAATAGACAGTCCACTGTTGCACCGGCCGCCCCAGCCATTTCCCGGCTGCCAGGGCGTACAGCCCTAACTGAAGTTTGTGTTCCGCAGCCGCCTGCTCCACCCCTTGCGGTGCGGTGCCCCCCGCCTTGTAGTCCAGCACTTCCCACTGCCCGTCGGCGTTTTCGAAAACCAAGTCCATCACGCCGCGGATTTCGCTCTCCGCCAGCGACATGACGAAGGGCACCTCGCGATGCGCCTGTCGGGCCGCCGCCACGCGCCTGCCGGGTCCGCTGGCCCAGAAGTTCCGCACGAGGGCGGCCAGTCGCTCCCGCAACTCGCCGGGCGCCGAGGCCGGCCCGAGGGGCGTCTCGCGGATCGCCCCATCGACCGCCGCTCGAATGCCGGCCGCGTCTGGCGAGACTGCCAACTCCAGTGCCCGGTGGCTCAGGCGTCCCCAGTCGCGAGGGGAAAGCCGCGGCAAGCCAACGGCCTTCGCTTTTTCGGCGTCCGTCCGGCCCTTGGCAACGGGGCCGGACCCTGCGTCGGGGGCCGGCTGCGGCGCATCGATGCCAAGCACTTCCGACCACCAGTACTCCGCGGGGCATCGCCGGTACTTTGCCAGGGCCGTCGCTGTGATCTGTGCCGGCGCCCGCCCCATGAAAGAAGGGGGCGGCCCGACGCGCTCCACGATATCTTGTACGGTTCTCCCAGCGGCCCGTTGGCCGCGTTCCTGCAATCTTGTCCAGGCCACGCGGCCGTCGACCAGAAGCTCACGCGGGCCGACGCGCCTGTCGCCGTGCCTGGCGTCCTCTTTTGCCGGGGGCTGCGCGCATACAATAACCTCATGCCCACCGGGCAACTGCATCCCATGCGCGCCGGGTTCAAGAGATGTATCGAGCCCCCTTCGTAGAACATCAAACCACGTCTCCCGGCTGGCGGTAGTATACATTGAACCCTGGTGTGAAGCAAAAATTAAATAGTCTTTGGCCCGCGTAATGGCCACGTAAAGGAGCCGGTATGCCTCGGCGCGGTCGGCCTGGGCGGCGTCGATGCGGGCCAGGGCCATGGCGGCCGAGGCCCGGCTTGCCCCGTCCTCATCCCGCATGCGGATCGCCAGGCCGCTTACCGGGTGGATAAAGAACATGCCTTGCGGGGCCTTGACGGCATGGGCCAGGTCCGGCAGGACCACGATCGGGAATTCCAGCCCCTTGGCCTTGTGGATGGTCATGATTCGGACAGCCTGTGCGCCCGGTATCTCGACGGGGGCCTGCTCGGCCCGCATCTCGCTCGACATGAAGTCGGTCACGTAATCTATGTAGTCGCCCAGCGAGTACAGTTCTTCCTGTTCGAAGTGGCGGGCCAACTCGACCATCTGCCGCAGGTTGGCGTAGGCCCTCTCGCCGCCGAACCGGCCGACCGTTGATGCCGCGTAGCCCGAGGCAAACACCGTTTCATCGACCAGCGCCGCCAAGCCCATGCGGTCCTTGGCGGCCACCCACGCGGGCAGTAGGACGGCGGCCCGCTTCAGGCCGCGGCGGTCCTCCGTCGCAAGGTGGTCTGCGTCGGCGCTCGACCCGACCGCCTCATAAAGCGATCCCCCGGTGCCGCGCAGGTGAAAGAGGCCCTCGTCGCTGACGGAGAAAAAGGGCGAGCGCAGCACGCCCGCCAGGTGCAGGTCGTCCGACGGGTCGTTCAGCACGCGCAGCAGATGCAGCACGTCCAGCACTTCCTGCTGTTTGAAGAACCCATGGCCGGCCACGACGTAGTATGGCACGCGGGCGTTCTCCAGTGCCCGCTCGTACAGGTGCAGGTACGATGTCCGCCGCATCAGGATCGCCACGTCGCCGTAGCCCGCGGGGCGCCACGCCTCGTCTTCGTCCTGGACAGTGACGGCCTTCTTCTCGATCAGTTCCTTTATGCGTGCCGCCAGCCGCGCGGCTTCCTCAGAGATGCCGGCCTCTTGTTTGAAGCCGTCCCCCGAAGGGTCGGTTACGTAGAGGATTTCGCCGACGGCGGCGTTACGCTGCTGGCGCATCCCCGTGATGGGCTCGTAAAGGTCGCCCATGAGGGGCGGGAAGAGGTGGTTGACGAGTGCGGCCGTGCCGGGGTTCAGGCGGAAGCTTTCGTGGAGCCCCTTTCGGCCGTCGGGTTCGACGCGGTTGCGGGCGCGCTGGAAGACCTCGAACTCCGCGCCGCGGAAACGGTAGATCGATTGCTTCGGGTCGCCGACGCCGAAGAGCGCCCCCGGCCGCAGCGGCATTCCGCGCCGGCCGCCCTCGTCGGTCGCAAGCAGGTCGACGATGTCGAACTGGAGGGAGTTGGTATCCTGAAGCTCGTCCACGAGGATCGCGCGGAATCGCTTGCGGCATTCTTGGCGGACGCGCTCGTTACCCTTGAGGAGGTCGCGGGCGCGGATCTGGAGGTCCTCGAAATCAAGGACCGACCGCGCCTGCTTGGCCGCCTGGTATGCCTCGACGGTGCGGATGGAAGTCCGGTAAAGCGCCCGCGCCAGCGCCAGGTGCTGCGCCTCGGTCTCGGGGTCATACGCCGGCGCCTCTTCGAGCGCGTCTTTCAAAGCGGTCTTGATGGTTTTGAGGGCGTCCTTGACGGCGTCGAAGTCGTCCTGCGACGGCCACTGCTTGGCGCTGCGGGGCCGCGCGTTGATGATGCCGACGAGGCGCTGGGCGGCGGCGCGGGCCTGGTCGGCGTTGCGGGCGGTCGCCAGGCGCCGGACTTCATCGAGGGCCGCGCGGCGCATCTCCTCGAGCGAGTCGCCGGCCTTGCCCGACAATCGCCCGGCTGTCGCGAGGGCTTCCTTTGCCGGGGCCGTCTCGACGGTGCCGCGCAGCATCGCGAGGGCCGACTCGTCCACAGCCTTCTTCAGGTCTCGCAGGATTTCCTCATCGCTCCTGGCCATGACGGGGGCCGCCACGCGCTGGAGCACCTCGCGCTTCTCGCGAAGGACCAGCGCGAGCGCTGCCCGCGCCTGGTCCAGTGTGAAGTGTTCCAGGACCGCGAGGAGGTTGGCCGCGTCCTGGTCGGGCGTGGCATCGGCCCGGGCGAGCGTTTCCTCGATGGTCCGGCGGACAATCTCCTCGACTAGGAAAGTCGCCCCGGCCTCGTCGAGAAGGCCGAAGTTCGGGTCCACGCCGGCCTCGATGGCGTACCGCCTGAGCAGGCCGCCGCAGAAGGCGTGGATGGTATCTATCGGCGCGACGTCGACGTCCCAGTACCGTGCGAGCCATGTCTCGACGGCCCGGGTGTCGCCGGCCTCGCGTGCCTTCTGGACGTGCGTGCGGCAGGCCTTGCGGATGCGGTCTCGCATCTGGGCCGCCGCGGCGTCGGTGAACGTGATGGCCGCCAGGCGCGCCAGGCCCAGGCCGAGGTCTTCTTCGAGAAAGCGGATGTACCGCTCCACCAGGACGCTCGTCTTGCCGCAACCCGCGCCGCTGGTGACGCAGCGGTTGGCGCGGATGTCGGCGATGATGGTGAGTTGGGCGTCGGTCAGGGGGCTCACGACTCTTCCTCCCCGTCTTCGTCGCAGTCGGCGATCAATTCCAGTTGCGTGATGGGGTGCAGGTCCCACTTGCGCTGTATGCGCCACTCCGCAAAGCGGCAGATCTCCTGGAACGCGCAGTAGCCCGAGCACCCGTTGCGCCCGCGCGGGTACACGGGGAAGAGGCCGCGCCGCATGGCGTCGGAGAAGCGGCGGATGTACTCGGCGGCTCGCTCGAGGGCGCGATCGAACTTCTCGTTCGGTTTGCCTTTGGAGTCGGTACTTGTCAGGCAGCCGGTCTTCGAGGGCTTGCGGATGGGGAGAAAGAATGCGCGGACCAGCCCGTTGCGGGCCTCGGGCGGCAGGATCTCATCGCACGCCCAGAGGTAAATCGGAAGCTGGAAGCTCGTGCCCTCGGCCATGTTCGAGCCGGTTGGGGTGCCGCCGGTCTTATAGTCGATGACCTGGAACCCCGTCGCGCCGTCGGCCGGCAGGTCGATGCGGTCGATGCGGCCACGGATGCGGATGGGGCCGTGCGGGCTTTCGAGCGAGATCGGCTCGCGCCGCCCCGGGGGCGGCACGGGGGCGCTCATGCGCGCTCCGAACGTTACCTCCAGGTGCGCAACGCGCCAGTCCGGGAGTTTCTCGCGCTGCCACTCCAGCATCCGCCTCACGTCGCGCAGGATGCCCCGTTTCTGGACCTTCCAGAGCGCGGGGGACCCGATGCGGCCGCCGGCCTCAAGCTGCTTGAAGTACGCCGCGGCGGTCTCGCCGAGGACCGCGAGGGCCTCGTCCCATGTCTCCTCCGTCAGGCGCCCGCCGGCTTTCTTCGACGCGCCGAGGGCCGCGAAGAACCGCTGCAAGAGGCCGTGGTAGATGAGGCCGACGTCGATGGGGCCGAGGTCGGGCGAGGGCTCCTCGATCGCCGCCAGCCCCAGCACCTCGCCCGCGAAGAACGCGAACGGGCACGCCCCGAACGCCTCCAGCCGGCCGGCGCTCATCGCCTTTTGGCCGGGATAGCGGCGGCAGAGTTCGTCGATGATCTCCGGGGCGGCCAGGCGACCGTCGAACGGGCCGAACTGTTCGCCGTGCTCGCGCTCCCACTCGGCCGCAAGGCCCGCCAGGGCCGTCTCCGTTGCCGCCGGCCGGAGCGAGAGCATCGCATCGAGTATGCCCAGGTGCTCGTCGCCGTGCTCGGTCTTGCCGGGGCCCCAGAGCTCGAACATCGTCTTGGCCAGAAGTTCCCGCTCCGACCGCAGCCGCTCGATGGGAATCGCGAGGTCCCTGGCGGCGATCTCGGTGACCGGAAGCGACGGGTCCTTGTCGGCGCCGAAGAGGCCGAAGAGTTCCTCCAGGTAATGGCTGCCCAGTACCGGCCGCCCCTGGTTGTCGAGCGACGGATACGTCACCGTGAGCGTCTTTCGCGCCCGCGTCATCGCTAGGTACGCCAGCAACATCTCCTCCTGTGAGGCGTGGCCGGCGTCGGGCAGGTCGATGCCCTTGGCGCGGAGGTCTTGGCGCTCGGCGTCGTCGAAGAACGGGTGCCGCCGCCCGCGCCGCGGAAACTCCTTCTCGGCCATCCCCAAGAGAAAGACGTGATCGAACGAAAGCGCCCGGCAATGGCGGACATCGAGGACGACCACGGGGGCGTCGCGCGGCTCCTCGGCCGGCACCGTCGTCAGGGCCAGGCCCTGCTCGACTTCCTTGAGGAACTCCTCCAGCGTGACCTCGGCTGCCTCGTCCTCATCGAGCAGGGCGACTTCATCCAGCACGCCCTCCAGCGCCGCCAGGGCCTTCAGGTCCCGCGCCAAGCCCTCGGGCGTCGGGGCGGTGCGTGCGGCGGCCCAGAGGCCCGCGGCACGCAGGTTGTCG
>Ga0209777_10007861_pt1 | contig 11743 bp, 12 predicted proteins | sample FrelakmetHBP12HB_FD_187147 | JGI IMG/M metagenome (GOLD analysis project Ga0209777, IMG submission 187147) | Freshwater lake sediment microbial communities from the University of Notre Dame, USA, for methane emissions studies -HBP12 HB (SPAdes)... | ecosystem: Environmental > Aquatic >...
TCCTACTCTTAATGAAGAGTATCTAGGTAACGTATATGCTCAAGAATTACAAACTCTTAAGGAAGAAAATGTAGCGCTTAAAGAGCGAATGAAACTAGAAGAAGGTGCAAAAACATTAGCTGAATTAATAGCTCCTTATTCTGGAAAGACTCAAAATATTCTTCTTTCTTTGATAAAAGAAGGTGGTCCAGAAGAAGTTACTGAACAATTTTATAACTTAATAGAAAACCTTGAATCTTTAGAAGAAGACGAAGAAGAAGAAGTAGACGAAGAAGATGACGAATCTGAAGACGAAGAAGAAGATGACGAATCTGAAGACGAAGAAGAAGAAGAAGAAGATGACGAATCTGAAGACGAAGAAGAAGAAGAAGATGACGAATCTGAAGAAGAAGCTGATGAGTCAACTGAGGAAGATTTCGAGACTTACATCAAAGAAGAAGCTCAGGGTGAAGAAAAACCAGCTGCTAAGAAAGGTAAATCTTTAAAAGAAGAAATGAGTAGACTAGCAGGCAATAAGTAAGGGCACTTTTTATCATTCTGTAAAGGTAAAAAATGACTTGCAATATTTTACATAAAAATGGAGGAATTCTATGTATATAGATAAAGAGGCGAGAATTCAACAGGAAAAAGAATTAGTCAATAGGTGGGATTGGCTCACTGATGGTATTGATGATTATGAACAAAAGTTGAATACTTCTATTATTCTTGAAAATTCATATGACACAATGATTTCTGAAGATCAGGTTTCTGAAGGTTGGCTAGAGTCAACAATTCTTAATGAAGATCTTCTTACCGAAGCTCCTACTATTAGTACGAGTGCTGGTTCAAACCTAATTCCAAAGGTTTTGTTTCCAATTATTCGACGTGTGTATCCATCTCTTATAGCAAATAAACTTGTTTCAGTGCAGCCAATTCAGGCTAGAACAGGTGTTATTTACTACATGATTTATACATTCACTAATACAAAGGGTGAAATAACAGCTGCTGATGAATATACTGGTGTAGGACAACAGGGTCTTCCTGCTTATGCTTCTTGGTATTCTGCTGAAAAACTTGGACCATATACTGGAACTATTAGCACAACTTATAGTGACTCAACCACTATTGCTGCTGCTTCTGCTGCTACTTTCTTTGCTTATACAGCTGATACTGTATCATTAAAGAGAATAGAGGTTTATAATACTAACCTAGGTACATCTTTTGCAACTCTTACTTGTTCTCTAGTACAAAATGGACGAGGACAACTTTGGACAAATGCCAATTTAGTTGGAAAGAATGTTTACTATGACACTGCTGGAAATATAGTTCTTAGAAGGTGCGCTGACTCAACTTCTGCTACTGGAACCTGTCCTTGGAGACCAGGACAATCAGTTGTTGCCTATATAGTGTATAACCAAGAATCTAGTGTTAAAATTCCTGAAATGGAATTCAGCATTGGTTCAGATACTGTAGATACGACTGAACGTAAATTGAAGATTAGATGGACAAAAGAAGCCGAACAAGACATGAAGGCTTATCACAAGATTGACGTAGAAAGTGAACTTGTGAAAATGGCCTCTATGGAAATGAACTATGAAATTGACCGTGAAATCATACAGTTCACAGGCGATCAGGTTGTATCCGATCTTTCTGTTGTTCATGACTGGACAGCGGATTCTCCTAACACAGGAAATAACTCAGCTGGAAACTATCTTGATAGACACCGAGCATTAACTCAAAAAATCTATCAAGTATCCGCTAAAATTGCACAGTATAACCGTTTGGGACCTGCTTCTTGGGCAGTTGTATCACCACAGGTTGCTGCACTTCTATCAATGCTACCTGACTTCAAGGGCGAAATAGCTGGTGGAACATTCGCAGTATTTGAGGCTGGACAACTTGGAAGTGGTTTGAAGATTTTTGTAGACCCTAACAGATTTGGTACAGTTGCTAATGAAATCTTGCTTGGATACAAAAATTCTAACACAACTTACGGAGCTGGAGTTGTATATGCACCATATACTAACTGGATTTCAGGACTTGTAACTGATCCTAATAGCTTTAACTCTGTTCGTGGATTCTTCACAAGGTATGCCTTAAAGAAGGTTCCTCGTGGTCAGTGGTTCTACGGAAAAGTTTCGCTTTTGAACTATGGAATTTAAGTGATTTAATTACGGAATTTAATTTAAAATTTTAGAGCCTCCTAAATGGAGGCTCTTTTATTTTGCTTATTTTCTAAATTATGAAATTCGTAATGACAATTAGGGCATAGTAAAATACATTTTTCTATTTCTTTAAATAAATTTTCATTACTTATATGACTGCTGGCAGCTTCAGCTATGGTAAAGTTTTTTTCTTTTTTATCTTTATGATGAAATTGTAGTACTTCTATATTTTTATCATATCCACAATTACTACATTTTTTATCCTTTTTATATTCTAAAATAAGATTTAAAATATCTTCTTTTCTGTTATAATTTCTTTTCTTAACATATTCAGCATTTCCTCTATACCACCTCTTACATTTTAATTTGTATTTTTCCGGATTGTCTTCATTCCATTTAGAAGCAACTTTTCTATTACACTCTAGACAAATAGTATCATAACCGAGCTTCATTCTTTTATGCTTGGTAAATTCTTCTAGAGGTTTTTCTATATTACATTTTCTACAAATTCTTGTCATTATTTTTCGAAAGTTTCTCTTAATAGATTGAAATATTGAGTACCTCTAGAGGCTAGTCTAAATAAATCAATTTTTCTATTTTCTGAAATGTAGATATTCTCTTTATCTTTGAAATAAATAAGTTGAGTTCCATTACCAAGAATATCTGTTAATTTTAATTTTGATTTTTTAGCCATTTCTTTGGCTAGATGATCTACATCTTTAATAGGAGCATATTCTATTCTATTTTCATAAAGAAGAATTATTCCTTCTTGAATGAAATTTTTGTCAAATTCTTCTCGTTTTTTAAACTGAACTTTCATTGAAGTTTATACATTCTCAAGTGCTTCGAGCACTTTGTCATCTGTATTCATATTTTCTGAATAATATTTCTTTATAAGATCAACGGAAGTATTGATTACATCTTCGAAGTTTCCACTTAACTCTTTGAAGAATTCGTAATTTTTTCCATTACTATTTTCAAGTTCTTCGACATTATCTAGGGTAATAGTTTTGCCTTTTATGTCGATGCTTTCTTTGAAGAAAATCATTTTCCAAATATCTTTGCGAGAATCTTCTTTATTGTCTTCAATAAGAAGAAAAGCGATATTGAAACCTTCTGGTGAATATCCAATTTCAAAGTCATATTTTTCTTTAATTGCAGATTCTAGACTTTTATTAGGAAACGGAATTATCTCTTCAGATTCCTTTTTTGTGAAAACCAATTCTCTCTTCATTTCTATATTATACCTCTTTTTTTATTATAGAATTTTTTTTGTTTTTTGTAAAGTTATAAGTTCGATGATTCATTTACTATGAGTTTTGTACCTGTAACTATGTGGTTGGTTATATGTTTTTTTTTCCAATTCTCTGGAGAAAATTTATCATTGCTATCTAGAATTGAAGCTTTGAAAATTGAATCTCTATCATTAAGATCATAATCTACCAATATCCAAAGAATATCATGATTTACGCTTCTTGTAAGTTTTCTATAATACATAATTCTATAATACATAAGCTTTAGTATCTTTTGGTTTTTCGCCTTTAAGTGTTCCTGTAAGTTTATCTTCAATTATTTTTGTTAAAATTGATCTAAAAAAGTTTTCTCTTTTTTCTAAATCGTGAGAAATTATATTTGATGGAAGTTCAAAAGCATTATTAAATTTATAAATATTTATATCATCGCAAATTCCCTTTAGTACTGCGTATGAAATATCACAATTTTTTCCTTTAACAATTTCATAAATAAAATTTCTAGTCCCCTCATCAAATTCTGGAAGATAAATTATAAAAAATTGTTTTATATTTTCTTCTTTTGGTAATTCATACTGAATTACAGTATCAATTCTACCTGGTCTAACGAAGGCACTATCAAAATTATTTATATGGTTGGTTGTAAAAATAGAAACTACATCCTTGATTTCATCAATACCTTCAAGTATATTAAGAATACTAGATAAAACAGAATTAGGAGTATCTCCAGTTTTTTTTCTATCTAAAAGCATTGCATCAAAATCTTCAAATACGAAAATCTTTTTATCGGCTGAGTAGTATCTTTCTTTTTCTTCAGCAAATTCTTTTGGACTATGAAAAATGTGAAATTCAATTTTATTTTTTAGAGCTTGTTCTTTTAACCATCTTAGAGAAAGTGTTTTTCCGGTTCCTGGATGGCCAGTTAAAATTATTCCACGCTTAAGGGGTATTCTATGCTCTAAGCAGAATTTTCTAAAATCTTCATTTAAAAGAAAATCAATTGTATGTTTCTTTAGATAATCAAAATCCAACCCTATAATTGGTAAATTGACTGAAGTAAAATTTGCCTTTTCCTGCCTGATGTGAAGTTCTTTAAGTATCCATTCCATTTCCTGAAATTTAGCAATTATAAAATCATAAGTGCGTTCGCGAGTGAAAGGAGTAATAATCTTAAGGAATGTTTTATCTCCAAGGTGGCAAATGTTACAATCAGTAAGAAGTTCTTTTTCCAAAGAAAAATCTTGAAAAATTAGAACTTTCATTTCTTCTGAGTAGTTAAGACTAGGAACTTTAACTGGCACAATTTTATCTACATAGTTTTCACTATTGGCGAAAAAACTTACAGCAATTTCATTTGTTCCTAGTACTTCTTTAATAAATTCTTTGTAATTTTCTATTACGAAATTCATTTCATCGTTATTGTAGTTTTCCATATTTTCCTTATTCATAAATAATTGCGTTTGCATCTTTATATAAGCAGTCTGTTGTTCTTGTAAAAAATAAAATGTTGTTAGGACATTCTTTATATATTCCTAAATCTTTTATTTTTAATTTATTGAAAAATTGTCCATCAGTTAAAAAAATTAAGAATGGAAGTTTCTTTTTATCAGGAACAACAAAGTTTATATCTTTTTCTTTTACATGAAAGTGTTCGTTTTTCTTTTCAAATATTTTATCAAAATATTGAAATACTACTTGTGGCGTAGTTCCTCCTCCACCCCTTACTTTCTTTTTTCCAGTATTATACTTTCTCCAGTCCTGATGTTTATATTCTTCAAGGTTGTTAGTTATTTGTGTATCCCATTGAAGAATAAGAACCGATCCAGTCTTGGAAAACGAGAGCCATTTTGCCATTCCTTCAATCTCACTAAAAAATATTTCAAGCTCATCAGCTGAACCGAATATACTCCCAGAAGTGTCGATTGCGAGGATGATATAGCTTTGCTGTTTGCAAATAGTTTCGATATGATGCTTACATAATATTCCATAACGACTCTTTGGGTTCCACGGATAAGTAATAAAGCTTTTCTTGTTTTCTTTTTTGCTAGAATTACGAGAAAAATATAAATTTAAATGTCTATTAAGAACACTTTTCCAGTTTACTTTTGGTACTAGAAGTTTTTCAATTGCTTTTGTAAATCCACCAACTTCATTTCCTGCTACCTGCGGTAAATGTTTTTCCATTTCCTTGGCTTGTTGTACTAGTTTTCTTGTAAAAATTTCGGTTTCTATTTTTGCTTCTTCTTCCGTATTTTCGCAGGGATTCATAATTGTTTGGTCTTCTGCTTCATCTCCATGATAAGCATCTTCTCCAAATACTACAGGAGTAAGTTCTTTTGCTTTATGTTGTTCTTTATTTCCGTGATTTTTTTTGTTCTTTAGATCGTTAAACATTTCTTCTTTTGTCATGGTGTCGATAGTATAACTTCCTTTTTCTATACCATCTATACGACCATATTTATCAGTTCCATTTACATGAACATAACTTCCCAATTTCATAAGTTGTTTTTTTAAATCTTCGAATTGCTGCTTTGCTTTTTCTAGAAGCCAGAAATAAAGTCTTTTTGTAGAAAAGGCATCTTTTCCTAGTCCAGAGTTTTCAGCTTTAAATTCTTTTGGAATTATTGCAGTACCTTTAATAATTTCAGGTTTTAAATTATATGAGACATTCATTTGAGAAAGTTCTTCATTTATTATAGCATCCATTGCTATGTTTAGCAATTTTGGATTTGCTTTAAAGTCTCTATAAATTTCAAGATGCTTTTTAAATATGTGAGACGCTTCATGAAGAAGAATAAAATAAATTTGATTTATGCTAAACTTGTTAAAGATTTCTGGATCATAAACAAACTTAACTCTTTTATTTATAAAAGTAACTGCTGCTAATCCATTAACTTTTTCTATAAGTTTTTCTTCGGGAATAAAATCTGTATTGATGATAAATAAATAAACTAGTGGTTCCTTATCCATAAGGAACATTGCTAATTTAGAAATTATCTCTGGTCTTTGGTTTGCCATTATGTAATTTTATCTTTGGATGTTTTTACACAAAGTTCTTTATCTGATGTATAGTAAAATCCACTATATGAATTTTTGTATCTTTGTGAAATTGTAAATAGCACATCATGTACTGCTCTAGCAATTTTATTTTTAGATTTATTGACTATTTGAATGAAGGCAGTTATGTCTTCTACTGGAATATTTACATCTTCGATGAAAGTTGAAATGCTTAAGGCAGCTGTTTTAATTTCTTCTGCTTTCATAGTTTTTTCTTCTACAGAGTCTAGATAATTTCCAGTACTAACAAGCAAATAAAGCATGACACCAGTTTTTTCTTTAAGCACTAGGATTTTTTCGCGCATTTTTTTATAATTAAAAATTATATCTTCTGGAATAATTCTATTTTCTGCGAAATGAATATATCTAGTGATTATTTCCTTTACAATTCCTTTTCCATTAAGTCCAAATTCTGTAGTGTGTAGAGCAAGAAATTCAATTTGATTTTCTGGATTTTGAAAGAAAATGTCAAATGCTCGATCTGTATTTCCAAATACTTCTTTAGAGATTTGTTCGTATTCTTTCTTGTTCTCAAGTTTCTCAAATGCTTCAAGAGCGTCAAGTATCATGTTGTCTCCAACAATAGTCCAAGACCTAGGAGAAGTAGTTCTTTCACTTCCTCCTTCATCTGGCCTGATTGTAACTGGAACTAGGAAAGGAGATTTATTTCCTTCTTCTAGCATTTTATCCATTACAAAATACATTAGAATTGTTGGAACTCTACTTGAAAGAGTATATTGGTTTTCATCAAATGTAAAATTGTAAGTCTTTGAAGCAAAACTTCTCAACCAAGATTGCGCATTGTAATCAAGAAATACAGTTCTGTGAAATCTCTCGGAGGTTGCTGTATCCATTGAATTAACCAAATTCAAGTTTTCAACTTGTTCCTGTGTTTTAAAATTTCCTGAACCAATGATTAAAGTTCTTTCGGGTAGGCGATACTTTTCTGATTTTCCAGTTTTTTCATTGAAATCTGCTGAACCACCTATTTCTCCAGTAAGAACCAAGTTCATTACTGCGGCCATTTTCTCTGAATCGGCTTTGTTGAATTCGTCGAGATGTAACACCCATACTCTATCATCGTCGCTAGGGGGAAGAATTGTTGGATGGGCGAGACGTGTAACTTTCTTTCCGTTTCTCTCTTCAAGATATGGGAAACCCTCAAACTCTTCAATAGGTATCTTTTGTATTTCGAGTTTGTGATATATACAATCTTCTTTTTCTGCTATGGATTTACAAATTTCAGTTTTTCCAACTCCAGTTGGTCCGAAAATAAAAATACTATGAAAGTTTTCAAACTTTCTTTTATTTTTGGTAAGTCTAATTAGACGAGTGATTTCGTCCTGTAGTTCTTCATAAGTAACTTCTACAGGTTTTAGGTTGAATTTTTTATCTTTGTTAAATTTGAATTTATTAAATCCAAAATTGATTTGTGTCTGAATGTCGTAAAGTGTGTTATCCATATACTACCATTATATCAAAATTTTACTTTTTTGTCAAATATATTTTTTTTAAAATTTTTTTCTTTTCCCAAGTACTATCTAAATAATCATAGTTGTAGATGTCTTTGTTAATAAATTCAACAATATATTTTAAAGATTTTATCATTATGTAACCCATATTTCCACCTTCATCTACATATTCGTGGATTTTTGGATTAAAAACTTTAAATAAATGAGCGATTTGTTTTATTTTTATTCTCATTATTCTATATAATACCTATCTATTCATTTCTCGTCAAATTTTTTTTCGTAAAGATAATTTTATGTATGAATTAATCCAAATACAACCCAATGATAATTTACGCAAATTTATAATTAAAAACGAAGATAGAACTTGTGAACTTGAAATTTCTAGAAGAGGTTCTTTTAAAGGAATTATTGAAAAAATTTATTCTAACGGTAGGTATGATGTGAGACTTCTAGAGATGATACAAGAAAGTAGGGAATAGATGCCAACTCTTAGCGAAAAATTTAATTATATAGAATATAGTGATGCGGCAGATTTTACAAATACTACTGATGGAAGAATTCAGTTAAAGCAATATTCTGACGATTTGATATTTTATGCTCCTTTTGATTCTGTTATGGACGCCAAGTATTCTGCTGGAGACCCAACTGCTGTTACAAGTGGAACTATTTCTATTCTTAATTTTGGTGTGTTTGCGCAGTATGCTTATTTTCAAGCTAGTGGCCTAGCTCGTTACGATACTACAAATTTTGATAGTTTAACTACTGAAGGAACTGTAAATTTTAGATTTAGAACTGGATTTAATAACGATCCGGGCCAGCAAGATTTTCTAGGAACTTCTGTAACTCCCGGAGATACTAATTATTATTTTAAGTTTTATGTAGGTAGTAATTTAGCTAGTGGTGATAGTTTATGGGTTAAATTAGTTCCCGGCGATACGATGGGTTATATTAAAAATAAAATTTATGTAAAAGTAAATCCATATAATGCTGTTACCACATTATTACAAAATAATCAAATTAGAACAGTTGCTACTAATAATGGTGATAGTGTATTTTATCTACCTTCTACAGCAACAAATGATTTAACTGCTTTGTTAGGAGGACTTGATACTTCAATAATTCCTAATAGCCCTACTGCTACTTCTGTTGATTTTATGCAGTTCTACAATGCAGCAAATAATAATAATAGAATAATTTTATCTCACACTGGTGATAGTTCTCATCTACAATTAAAAATGTATAATTCCACTGGAACACTAGTTGTAAATGAAGATTTTGGAATTTGGTCCAATCACTATAATCAATGGTATGATTTTGAATTGACTTGGAATTCGTCTATAGTTCAATTTTTTATTGATGGGACATTATTTGGTGTGGCAATGACTGGTTTTATCAGGAATGGCAGTACTTATCTCTATTTACAAAATAATGCTGTTGATTTTTATAGATTTGATGAATTTATAGTTTATGATGTTCAGAAACATTCTGGTGCATTTACAGTTCCAATTCTAGCTCTCTCTGCTTATTCAACAGATAATCCTTATCTTGATATACATCTTGGTAAAAGTCCAAAACTTACAGAAGTTCAGGACTTAAACTTAATTTGTTCTGCTGGATGCTATTTTGTGGTAGAAATTGGAAATGCTTGGTATTATTATATCGCTGGTGCTTGGCAAGTTTCTGATGCTACCTTCTCACAAAGTTCAACACCAGATTTAATGGAGACAAAATTTACTAGTTTGCCATTTAATGAAAATTTAGATTTAACTATTAGGGTAATTTTCCACTCCGATGGAGTTGCTAATGTTTGGTTAAGTGAAATAGAAATAGTTACACTTCAAGGAACTTCTGTTCAGGCAGCAGTAACTGGATTTGTAAGTTTATTAAGCCCTACAGATTTATCTGCTAATTACAATATATTATTATCAACTAATTTAGGTTCATCAACAGTTGATTGTTCTACTGGAGCTGGTGATGTAACTGCTGTAACTTTAAGTGAAATTAAAGCAGCAATTTTAGGTTCTGCTGTTCCGGGACTGGCAGTTCCTTCTGATGATGGACTAGGACATCTGGTATTAAAAACTTCTACTTATGGAGATAGTGCTTGGATTAGCGTGACAAATGCTGGAACTTTTGATGCACTTTCAATAATTTTTGGAGGAACCGCTTCTGCGATAGGTACTACACCACAAGGTTCAAGTATTGATTACTCAGAACTTTTTAGATATGTTCGTTCAAAATTAGGAGAACCAACGCTTCCTGTAGAACTTACAGATGAACAACTTATGGATTGCCTAGCAGACGCTACATTCCACTACAACAGGTGGAGAAACTTCAAGGAAGAATTACTTTACACTAGTTTGTCAGGCGATGCCAAAAATGGTTATCTAATTCCTCCAGTAGTTGGGGGAGAAGAAAATATACTTGAAATAATAGTTTCATCTCGTTATCCATATTCTTTCTATGCTGGTAGGTCTGATGATATAATTGGAAACCTTTATGTTCAGTCAATATTCCATAAATGGAAAAGTGCTGGTTTATTGTCTGATATTTTGTCTGATTATTATATGACAATTAGTACAGCAGAGGATATAAACATAGTTTTAGGAACACAAGTTAAGTGGGAAATTATGAATGGAAAGATTTTCATAACTCCTCCACCTAACTCTATGAATATAGGAATAAGATATAGAGGAGCACTATCTCCGCAGGAAGTTGTAACTAATTACTGGGTGCGTAAAATGGTTCTCGCTGAAGCAAAAATAGTTCTAGGCAATGTTCGTTCAACTTTTAAATCTGGAGTTCCTGGCGGAACTGAGCTAATTATTTTAAACGGGGAAGATCTGAAAGCAGAAGGCAAGGAAGAAAAAGCAGAATTAATAGAAGACATGAAGAGAAGTCAAACACCAACCTTTATTGAATTTTTTTAAAAGAGAATGTCTCTACTATCTTTTGGTCTTTCAAGATTACATTGCCTACAAATAAACCTAACATTATTTTTTGTATGGGTTCCACCAGAATGTAGTGTAATAATATGATCTAAAGTTTTTTGTAATGGATTATAAGAAATTTCATTCATTAATTTATTACAAATAATACAAGTATTAGTATTTTCTTTTAGTTGTTTTAAAAATGTTGAAGTTATGTCAGTTTCTTTTTCTTTTGCTCTTCTTTTATGCTTATAGTTTAAATCTCCTTCTCTATTGTTTTTTCTTCGTTCTCTTCTTTTTTCCTTGTTGTATTTTAGTTTGTTGTAATTTCTTAAATGTCCTTCATTTTCCTTCCTCCAAAATTTAGTAGCACATTTATTTGAGCAATAAATTTTATCGCTTCTTCTTGCTATAAATTCTTTCAGGCAATTGTTACAAATTTTTTTATAAGTTTTTGTTTTTCCTCTTTGATGTTTGTTGTACCATCTAGCAGAACTTGCTTTCTGTCTTTCTTTATATTTTTTTGTTTTAGAGTATTTTTCCTTATACTCTCTTTTATGTTTTTTTACTTTTTCTTTATTATTTATTCTCCAATGCCTAGAACTACATTTTTCCGAGCAGTAAGTGGAATCAATTCTTTTTGCTTTAAAGTTTATTTTACAAATAGGACAAACCTTATCCATTTAATTAAATCCTTTCTTTAATTATCTTTACCTATAGATTGTTTTTTGTAAAGTTATTTATATGACAGAATATGAATTTTTAGTTGATGCGCTAGGTCATAAAAAAAAGTTAGATTTTAATTCTCATTACAAAAATTTTGCTAATGATAGAGCAATTCCTTTAAATATTTTTATAGAAAAATCTTTATGGGAAAATTTAGACGAACA
>Ga0209777_10007862_pt1 | contig 11743 bp, 12 predicted proteins | sample FrelakmetHBP12HB_FD_187147 | JGI IMG/M metagenome (GOLD analysis project Ga0209777, IMG submission 187147) | Freshwater lake sediment microbial communities from the University of Notre Dame, USA, for methane emissions studies -HBP12 HB (SPAdes)... | ecosystem: Environmental > Aquatic >...
CGTTGGGAACTGGTGGTGTTTTCTGCGTGCTTACCGATAGTGCCCCTTTTGAAGTACATCCCCCGTATTGCGGAAATGCGACGGAGTGGCGGTACCTGGAAACATGTAGTCTACCGTAAAAACTTTAAAGACAGGCTCTAAAATTGCCGTAGGATTTACCTTTTAATCTTTTTTACCACGGGCGCCAGGAAAAACAGGAAAAAGACGAAAAAGATATAAAACAAAGGCTGTTCCAAAATATATCCAAAGATGCCGAATAAGCCGAGGAATCCCCAGAACCAGTTCAGTCCCATTTTCTTTTCGTTGTCAGCCATCTTGGTTCCTGGAACCTTATTAAAAGTCAGGTATCGGCGGGGTGGTGCATTTATGGGCAGCGGCGGCGTGCATCTCCTCGATACGTTTCTTCAATGTCTCCGGCGCCTTGCCCGTCAGGATATAGTTATCCAGAGACTCATAAGTAAAGCCCATTTCTCCCTCATCCGTCTGGCCTGCCCAGAGTCCGGCAGACGGCGGTTTATCGATGATGGCCTGGGGGATTTTAAGGAAGCGCGCCAGCTCCCTGACCTCTTTTTTCACCAGGTTGCCCAGCGGTAAAATATCCACACCGGCATCACCGTGTTTGGTAAAATAGCCTACCGTAAGTTCACTCTTATTACCGGAGCCGGCTACCAGGTATTTCAACTGGTTGGCGGAGTAATACAGCGTTATCATTCTAAGCCTGGCTTTAAGATTGGCTTGTGCCAACCGACCGAGAGACGCGTCCACTTTAAAGTCGGGCAGTATTTTCAAATAAGCATCAAAAATACCATCCAGCACTACCGTCTTGGTGGGAATGGAGAACTTTTTGGCCACGGATTCCGCGTATGCCCTGTCTTCGTCGATGCTGTGGCAGGGCATGATTAAGCCGAGGATATTCTTGGGAAAAACCCTGGCACACAGCGCCGCCACCACCGAGGAATCGATGCCGCCGCTCATCCCCAGCACCGTCCCTTTACAGCCGGCCGATGTTACCTTGTCCTTAATCCAGTCCGCTAATTTCCCGGCAAGCAACTCCGTGTCCATTAATTTCTCCTTTTTGTTACGTGATGTTTCCGTAGTATACTTACTAATAGTTTATACGCTTTATATTACGTTATGATTACATGAATATTTACTAAATAGTTTATACGGTTGAAAGTCTTTATTCAATGCCTACCGATATTATCCTGAAAAATGCCCGTGTGATAACGATGAACGCCGCGCAGCCGGTGGCGGAGCTGGTGGCTATCTCGGACGACTCTATATTCTTTGTCGGCGGCAACGCCGAATTAGACAGGTTAACCGGTCGGTCTACCCGGATTATCGACTGCGCCGGTAAAACAGTAGTCCCCGGCTTTAACGACGCCCATCTGCACCTTTTTTCCCTGCTCAGAAAACTACTAAGCATAGATATAAGTCCGGCTTCCGTCCGCTCCATTGCCGATATTAAAGAAGCTGTCCGTAAAAAAGCGGCAAATACCCCGCCCGGTGCCTGGATTAGCGGCACCGACTACAACGAGTTTTACCTCGAAGGAAAGCAATACCCCACCCGCTGGGACCTGGATGAGGCCGCCCCGGACCATCCCGTCGTGTTAAGCCACCGCTCTTTGCACGCCTGCGTGCTTAATTCCAAGGCGCTTTCCCTAGCGGGTATCAATACCGAAACGCCGGAACCTCCCGGCGCCCGCATTGAGCGTGACCTGGAGACAGGCGAGCCAAACGGTATCCTCATCGATATGTTGAGCTATATCAGAAGTCAGGTAATGTCGCCTTTTGCCGAGGCGGAGCTCGCCGAGGGCGCAGCCCTGGCTAACCGGCTCTTCCTGTCTTACGGGATAACCTCGGTGCAGGACGCCACCGTCAGCAACAATACTAGCCGATGGGAAACAGTCTGCGGATTTGTCTTGAACCGCCAGTTGCGCAGTCGCGTGACGATGATGGCCAGCGCGCCGCATTGGCAGGAATTTCAAAACAGGGGACTTAAGACCGGTTCCGGGGACAACTTAATGCAGCTCGGGGCGGTGAAAATTATGCTGGAAGTCCAGCCGGAGCAGACAGAGCTAAATGAGCTCGTTCTTAAATGTCATCGGGAGGGGTGGCAAATAGCTTTCCACGCGGTGGCGGAAAACACGGTTACCGCCGCTGTTACCGCGCTGGAACATGCAGCTAAGCATTCTCCGGTTGCCGGGCGGCGGCACCGCATCGAGCACTGCGGGGAATGTCCACCTCATCTCCTGGAGCGGCTCAAAAAGCTGGGTTTAGTTATCGTTACCCAGCCGCCGTTCATCTACTACAGCGGCGAGCGCTACCTGGCAACGGTACCGGAAAGTCAGCTCCACTGGCTTTACCGTATTAAGACTCCCATGGCAAGCGGCGTGGTGGTAGCCGGCAGCTCGGACGCCCCGGTGGTGCCGAATAACCCGCTGACAGGTATAAATGCGGCGGTGACGCGGCAGGCGGAAAGCGGGCAGGTACTTTTACCGGAGGAACGCATAAGTGTTCGAGAAGCGCTGGCGCTTTATACGGTCAATGCCGCTTATGCTTCCTTCGAGGAGAAGATAAAAGGCTCGATAGCGCCGGGCAAGCTGGCGGACATGGTGGTATTAAGTGACGACCTCACTAAAGTGCCCGCGGAAAAGATAAAGGACATTAAGGTAGAAATGACGATTATCGGCGGGGAGGTGGTTTATGAGAGGTGAAAAGGTTTGTCATTGCGAGCCATCCCCGATGACAATCGGGGAGGCGTGGCAATCCCTATAATAGTTTTAATCGATGGTGGAGATTGCCACGTCGCTTCGCTCCTCGCAATGACATGCGGGAATTAAGCAGCCCCTATAGCGGTGGCGGTGGCGTATTCGCGGGAGTGGGAGAGGCTGACGTCGATTTCTTTAATTCCCAGTTTAGCGGCAACCTTTTTCGCCCGTCCGTTGAGCCTGATAAACGGTTTTCCGGTGGGGTGGTAAAGCGTCTCGATTTCCCGCCAGGCCACGCCGCGGTTGCCGGTGCCCAGCAGCTTCATAACGGCCTCCTTGCTGGCAAAGCTGGCCGCCAGCGAGTGGGCATGGTGACCGTAAATACGCAGCTCATCTTTGGTATAGACGCGGTTCAGGAAACGCTCCCCATAGCGCTCGATGGCCTGCCGGATACGCTCGATTTCAATAATGTCCGTGCCGATATGGTGCTGCATATTCAGCCTATTCTATATTTATTTGAGTCATTGAGAAGCCCGGCGACAAGATTTTTCAGGAGATGCTGGGGTGGCTTATCGAAAAGGGAGGTGTAGAGGGGGGTTATGGAGATATTGCCCTGCACGACGGCGTGAATGTCAGTCCCCTCGGTATCGGACCCGGCGATTCTTTCCCGTACCAGCCGGTATTCTTTAGTGGAATTCAAGGTTTCTTCCGTAACCGTATTGATATGGCTGGAACGTGCAAGGCGGGTAAGCTCTATGCGTGGTATTTTCTCCAGCGGCAGGTCCGGGACATTCATATTGAGGAAAATCCGGGGAAAATCTTCACCGGCTATTCTACGCACAATCTCCGCCGCCACCCGTGCGCCGGTATCTATACTGGCTTTGCTTATTTGAAAAGCGGAAGAAGAGATAGACAGCGCGGGCAGTCCGCGGGTATAACCCTGCATGGCAGCCCCCACCGTCCCGGAGATAAAAACGTCTTCCCCGTAATTGGGGCCGGGGTTGATACCGGATACTACCATATCCAGGCCATCTACCAGTTTACCGTGTCCCAGGATAACGCAATCGCTGGGGGTGCCGTCCGTGGTATAGGCGGCTACCCCTTTTACTGGTGCGGTGAATTTTCGCACGTGCAGCGGCTTGAAGAGGGACACCGCCGTGCCGATGGCGCTTCTTTCTCCGTCCGGAGCGACTACTGTTACATCGGCTATTTTGTGTAGTTCAGCAACAAGCGCCCAGAGGCTTTCGGCTTTAATGCCGTCATCATTGGTAACCAGTATTTTCATCGGAGTCCTTTACGCTTGTAGTTTATCACGGCAGGGAGTTTACGGCAAAAAAGGGCGGGGCATAAACCTAAAAACCAAATGCCAATAGTACTCCCGCTTTTAGTTGTCATATCAACGTTATTGTTATATCGTATAATGGAGAAAAGGTATTTTGATTGATAATAAGGAGCAAAAATGGCAGGAGGATACATCGGCAAGCTTTTATTTGTTAACCTCTCTACCGGAGTGATTAAAGAAGAAGTTCCCGCGGATACCCTCTACCGTGATTTTATCGGGGGTTACGGGGTGGGCGCCAGAATATTGTACAGTCGGCAGAAGGGCGGCGTCGACCCGCTGGGACCGGAGAACACCCTCGGCGTCATGACCGGCCCGCTGACCGGTACGCCTGCTCCTATGGGCTGCCGCTATGCCGTGGTCGGCAAGTCTCCGCTGACGGGAGGCTGGGGTGACGCCAACTGCGGCTCCGATTTTGGCCCCTACCTCAAGTTCGCCGGCTTTGACGGTGTCTTTTTTACCGGCATCGCGCCCAAACCAACCTATCTGGTTATCGATAACGGGAAAGCCGAACTGCGGGACGCTTCTCATCTCTGGGGCAGAAGCACCTCGGAGACCGAGGATGCCCTGAAAGAAGCCCACGGTACTGCCGCCAAGGTCATGTCCATCGGGCCTGCGGGGGAAAAGCTCTCGCTTATCGCCAGTATTATTACCAATAAAGGTTCGGCAGCGGGGCGCTCCGGGTTGGGGGCGGTCATGGGTTCGAAAAAGCTCAAGGCGATAGCGGTGGCGGGAACTGGCAAAGTGCCCATCGCCAACCCCGAAACTGTGGATAAACTGCGGAAAGAGTACCTGCCTAAATTCCAGGGGCATGGACTATCCAAAAACGGGACGGTGGGGCATGCGGACAGCTCCGCTCACAGTGGGGACACACCCATAAAAAACTGGGGTGGTGTGGGCGTGGTTGAACTGCCGGACGTATCGGGGCTTCATGTAGATAAATTCAACGCTGACCTCTCCGGGAAAGGCGGCTGCTGGCGCTGTCCCATCCAGTGCCATGGGCGGCTCAAGGAAGGTTCGGGAGAATACAAATACCCGGCCGGCACCAAGCGGTCGGAATATGAGACCGCCGCCGCTTTTGGGGCGATGTGTCTTAATACTAACGCGGATTCCATCAACATGGCGAACCATATCTGCAACTACTATGGCATCGATACCATCTCCACCGGCACGACGATTGCTTTTGCGATGGAGTGCTATGAACACGGCATTCTCAAGAAAAAGGACACCGATGGCATCGAGCTTAAGTGGGGTAACCACCGCGCCATGATTGCTATGTTAGAGAAAATGGTAAAGCGCGAAGGCTTCGGCGATGTTCTCGCCGACGGCGTAAAAAAAGCCGCGGAAAGAATCGGCAAGGGCGCGGAAGAATTTGCCGTACATATCGGCGGGCAGGAATTAGGCCTCCACGACCCCAAGTTTGATTTCCCAGGCTTTGCCGGCACGCCCACCTCCGCTAAGTACATGATGGATGCCGCTCCCGGCCGCCATACCGGGGGCTTCGGGCCTACCCACTGGAGTTGGCTGGTGATAAATTCTGCCGGACTCTGCCTGCATCTCAATACCGTTACTAACGGTATTAAGTTTACGACGGAATTCCTCGCCGCCGTGACCGGTTGGGATCGTTCGCTGAAAGAAATCCTTAAGTGCGGCGAACGTATCGGTGCAATGCGGCATGTGTTTACCCTGCGCGAAGGGGATAACCCCCTGGAACGTAAAGTGCACGGACGTATCATCGGTCGCCCCCCGCAAAAAGACGGCCCGCTGGCTGGCGTCACGGCGGATTTAGAGGCCCAGGTATACTGGAACCTCGGCGCGCTAGATTGGGACAGGGTAAGCGGCAAGCCGAGTCGGCAGAAGCTGTTGGAATTGGGGCTTGAAGACGTGGCGGACGAAATTTCACCGCCGCAACCGGCATAGGGACTGGATACGTAGATAAAACACTGCACTTCGCTTCAGTCTTCTTCGGAATAACATCGCGGAAGGAGTAAATATGGTATGGTCAAAATGAAATATGATGAATGTTTTTTAACCTACGAGGGAGAGCAGGGCTTTCCTTTAGGTAAAATCCTGGCGCGTTTTGATAACAGCACGGTAAAAGGAAGCCTCTTCTACTTCCTGCACTGGGTCATGCCGGAAACAGATTTAAACGCGGATGGTTTCAAAGTCGGGCATCCGCCGCATATCCACAAGGCCGCCGAGCTCCTGTTTCACATCGGCACCGACCCGAAAAACCCGAATGACCTGGGCGCGGAGATTGAGTTCCACATGGGCGAGGAAATGGAAAAGCATGTGTTTAACCGCACGACGGTCATCTTCATACCGCCGGGGGTCGTGCACGCTCCCTGGAAACCTTTACAGATAACCAGACCGTTCCTTTTTCTGGAAGTTAATCAGGAGCTGAAACACACGGAAAAATTCTTTCCGGATTTGTTGCCGCCGGAAAAGAGAAAACTCGTAGATTGGAACGCCTGGAAAAATAAAGGGTTTCAATAAATAGCAAAGGTTCTGTTTGCATTTGGTGGGTCTAAGATAGTCTCTCCTTGCTCTCTTTAGGGTACCCCCCTCTCTCAAATACGGTTATTATGTTGCCATTTTTATCTGATTGAGAGGGACTTGGGGTGGGGCATATTTTATAAAACCCGCTGTCAAAATAACCGGTAACTCAAAACTTTCCCTTATAACCTCATTTTTTAGTATAATTAGACGATACCCTGGTATTATCCATGTCATCAAGAAAGGAGTTGGACTTGATGGTAAAAGAACTTCCGGTTATCTACCTGCAAGCGGCTGCCTGCAGCGGCTGCGCTGTGACAATGCTGAATAGCGCCAGCCCCACCATCAAAAATGTGCTCATCGACCAGATAGCACCCGGTGTACACATCAACCTCAAGTTTCATCCGGTCGTCATGGCGGCGGCCGGGGAAATGGCAATTCAGGTGATGGAGGACACTGCCAAACGTCAACAAGGCGAATATGTCCTCGTGGTTGACGGCGCTGTACCTACCGCTGACGGCGGCGTTTATGGGGCTGTCGGCGAGAGGAACGGCAAACCGGTTACCATGCAGCAAAGGGTAATAGAACTGGCCCAGGACGCACTAGCGGTTATCGCCATGGGCACCTGCGCCTCCTTCGGCGGCATCCCGGCTGCCCCGCCCAACCCCACCGGCTGTGTCTCGGTTCAAAAAGCCCTCGAAGCCAAGGGCATTAAAAAGCCCCTGATAAATATTCCCGGCTGCCCTCCCCATCCCGACTGGTTTGTGGGGACGGTGGCGAGCATTATTTTGAGCGGCCTGCCCAAAGCGGAAGACCTCGATGATTTTCTCAGGCCGAAGGCATTCTATGGCAAGCTGATACATGAAAATTGCCCCCGCCGTGCCTATTTTGACGAAGGCAAATTCGCCAAGAAGTTCGGCGATGAGGGCTGTCTTTATGAGCTCGGCTGTAAGGGGCCTATCACCCACGCGGACTGCCCGCTGCGGAAATGGAACAGCGGGACCAACTGGGTCATCGGCGCCGGAGCGCCGTGCAACGGCTGTACCCAGCCGGAATTCCCCAACGAGACGGCGCCGTTCTACGAGAAACTCGTTGATGTTGAACTGCCCGTCGTCGGCGCTTACTGGGCTAACAAGGAGGTGAAATAATGGGTAAAATCGTTATTGATCCCGTCACCAGGATCGAGGGACACCTGAAAATCGAGTGCGTCGTGGAAAACGGCGTCGTTAAAGACGCCCGGGCTACCGGCAACCTCTTCCGCGGATTGGAGCTAATCCTCCGTGGCCGCGACCCCCGTGACGCCCAGATAATCGCCCAGCGAATATGCGGCGTCTGCCCCCAGTCCCACAGCATCGCGGCTACGTTAAGCCTGGATAGCGCCTTCGGCATCGCGGAAAAAATACCGGACAATGGACGGATAATCCGCAACCTTATCCACGGCGCGCACGTCGTCCAGGACCATGTCCTCCACTTCTACCACCTGGCGGCGCTGGACTACGTGAACGTGGCGGATGTAGCTAAATATGAAGGCAATGACTCGCAACTGAATGCTGTTAAAGACTTTATCAGGCGTGGCGCGCTCGAGCCTTTCCTGCCCCGCTACGAAGGCGATTACCGCCTGTCCCCGGAAATCAACCAGCAGACTGTAGCTCACTATGTGAAGGCACTGGAAATACGGCGCGTCGGCCATGAGGCGGTCAGCATCTTCAGCGGCAAGGTGCCCCACAGCGTGGGTGTCGTGCCCGGCGGCGTTACCAGCGTGCCGACAGTCGATAACATCATGGCTTATATCTGGAAGATAAAAATCCTGCAGGACTTTGTTGATAATGTCTATATCCCGGACGTAATGGCGGTGGCCAAAGCTTATGGCGACTACGCCGGCATCGGCGTCGGCTGCAAAAACCTGCTGTCCTACGGCATGTACGACCTGGACGGCAAGAGCCCCAATTACGCCACGCGCGAGCGTCTTTTCAAACAGGGTACTATCGGTTCAGACCTTAAGCCCGGCGCCCTGGATACCTCTAAAATCACCGAGCAGGTCAGGCACTCCTGGTACGATGATGCTACTTCCAATCGTCACCCCTCGCAGGGTGACACGAAACCGCAATACGGTAAAAAGGACGCTTACTCCTGGGCAAAGTCGCCCCGCTATGAGGGCAAGGTCTACGAGGTGGGCCCGCTAGCGAGAGTGGCGGTGACCTACGCCAAGGGCGACCCCAAGATGAAGGAACTAGTAGACGGTTCTTTGAAACAGCTGAAAGCATCGCCTTCAGCGCTCTTCTCCGTTCTCGGCCGGCACCTGGCGCGGGCGCTTTCCGCCAAGTTTATCGCTGACCAGCTCGAAGGCTGGGCTTTACAATTAAAACCCGGTCAGCCAGCCTACGTTGAATACCAGCTCCCCGAGGAAGCGATGGGCATGGGAATTATCGAAGGCTCACGCGGCGCCCTGGGGCACTGGATTGAAATTAAAAACAAGAAGATTGCCAACTACCAGGCGGTCGTGCCCACTACCTGGAATGTATCGCCGATGGATGATAAAGGGCAGCACGGGCCTATCGAACAGGCGCTTATCGGCACGAAAGTCAAAGATGAGGAAAATCCCTTTGAAGTCGTGCGGATTATCCGCTCGTTCGACCCCTGTCTTGCCTGTGCCGTCCATTTCGTTACCCCTAAAGGTCGAGACCTCGGTCAATACAGGGTAGTGTAGGTTTTGAAGGAGGAGAGATGATTTTATCAGAGCAAAAACACTTCGATGAGATAATCGCCTATCTTGAAAAAGACCAGTCCGTCTTTATCATGGGCTGTAAAGGCTGCGCCCAGTCTTCGGGCAGCGGCGGGCCCAAGCAGGTTGAAGAAATGAAAAACAAGCTGACGGAAGCCGGGAAAAAAGTAACCGGCACCAAGGCTGTCGATTTTCTCTGCGAAAAAGCCCTTATCAAGTCGGAATTAAAGGGCAAAATCGAGCAGCTAAAAGCCGCCGACTCCGTACTGGTATTGACCTGTGGCATCGGTGTCCAGTGCGTGGCGGCGGCCGTCAATAAGCCGGTCTATCCGGGCTGCAATACCGTTAATCTGGGCGGCAGCCGCGGGGAGTGGGAAGGCAGCGAGCGCTGTTTCGAGTGCGGCCAGTGCCTGCTGTTCCATACCGGCGGCATTTGCCCCCTCACTGCCTGCACCAAGAGCCTGGTCAGTGGCGCTTGCGGCGGAGCCAATAACGGCAAGTGTGAAATCTCCAAGGACCGCGATTGCGGCTGGGAGCTGATATACAATCGACTTAAAGCCAAGGGACAATTGAACCGTCTGGCGGACATGATGAAACCTCTCGACCACAAGAAAATAATGCCCCGCCCGGAGATGATGGGCACCCCGAAGTACGGACTGGAAAATCCTCCTAAGGTGGAAGCCTCACCCGCCCCGCCGGCTAATCCTGCCAAGGAGGTGAAGTAGCCATGAGCCTTCAATCAAGACTGGAATCAGGTCAGTTTGCCATATCCTGTGAGTTTGGTCCTCTAAAGGGCACCGATACTCATGAAATAAAAGAAAATATAGAAGTCCTCAAGGGCAAAGTAGATGCTGCCAACGTTACCGACCAGCAAAGCTCGGTCATGCGGTTGAGCGGGCTGATAACCGCTTCGCTGTGTGTGCAGGGCGGCCTGGAGCCTATCTTTCAGATGACTTGCCGCGATCGCAACCGCATCGCTTTGCAGTCCGACCTCCTCGGAGCATGGGTAATGGGTATAAAGAACGTCTTAGCACTTACCGGTGACCTGCCGGCTCTCGGCGACCACCCCCAGGCTAAGGGTGTATTCGACCTGGACTCCGTGACCCTTTTAAGCGCTATCACACGCCTGAATGAGGGGTTCGATATGTCCGGCAATGAGCTAAAGGGCAAACCGGCTTTCTTCCCCGGGGCGGTGGTCAAGGTGGAGTCCAATACCGAGGCTTCCACGGAACTGCAGATTGCCAAGATGCAGAAGAAAATCGCGGCGGGGGCAAAATTCTTCCAGACCCAAGCGGTCTACGACCCCAAATCATTCGAGAAGTTCATGAAACGGGTGGAGAAATTCAAGGTGCCTGTGATGATGGGCATTATTCCGCTGAAAAACGCCGGTTTTGCCAAATTTATGAACGCTAATGTGGCTGGCATCCGCGTGCCGGATGACCTTATCCAGAAGATGTCCGCCGCGGCTAAAGAGGACCGTGAAAAGACCGGCATCCAGATAGCCGCCGACCTTATCAAGAAGATGAAGCCCATGTGCCAGGGTGTGCACATCATGGCTATCGGCTGGGAGAAGAAAGTGCCCCAGATCATGGCGCTAGCCGGACTCTAAATTAGTTAACTCGTAGAAAAGAAGAAAATCCCCGACTTTTTTAAGGGTCGGGGATTTTTATTAGACAGCTACACCTATCCCTTCAGCACCTCCCCGATTTTTTCGGCTATCTCTGCGGTAGCCCCGTATTTAGAAGCATAGGAAACCAGGACTTTTTTATCCATATATTTCCAACCTTTCTTCCCGCTGGCACACGGCCTTAACGTTAAACTATCAGCCGCCGGGCGGGCAGGCCGCAGATTTAACTGTGTCTATTCTTTTAATGGTCTTGCTCCGGCATTTCGGGTAGGCTCTCTCTTTTTCCTCGGAAGGGCCTTTGGGCGACGGCATGGTAAATTTAGCCCCGCACTCGCCGCATTTATATACCCAGTCCGGCGGACCGAGAGGGCAAGATATACACTTTTTTGAATTTAGTTTTACCATCTGCTTATTAATGGTCGTTACCGAAGGGATGAATATCACACATGATGATAGGCTTATCCAGCTTTACCACCCCGCCCGGCCAGTGCGGCAGGAAAGGGGGCGTCAGGATGGCCGTAGACTTGGTGAAGGTGTGCTTTTCCAGCTCTTTGCCCAGGCAGATTTCAAACTCCGCCCCGAGGTCTTCCATGTTATAGGGGTCGGTGCCCATAAACATCATTATCTGGGTGGTTGGGTGGGCATGCGGTTTTTCCGGCTCCGGGCAAAGGCGGTAGGGGCCGCGTTTCATGCTCTCGTACAGCATGACGAAGTCGAACCCTGCCACTTCCTTCGTCCGCACGAAGGCGAGGTGCCCGCCGCCGTCATCACGGTTGGTGGGGCCGTAAACCCAGGCGCCCTTCCGTGTGAAAGCCAACGGCATGACATATTTCTTCATCGGCGAGCGC
>Ga0209777_10007864_pt1 | contig 11742 bp, 23 predicted proteins | sample FrelakmetHBP12HB_FD_187147 | JGI IMG/M metagenome (GOLD analysis project Ga0209777, IMG submission 187147) | Freshwater lake sediment microbial communities from the University of Notre Dame, USA, for methane emissions studies -HBP12 HB (SPAdes)... | ecosystem: Environmental > Aquatic >...
TATAAAGGTAGTTACGCCGAGATGAAGAGTTTACAACCAGGAAGAATAGGTAGTCCAAAGTTTATATTTTATGGAGATAGACATCACGCGCACGTTGCAGTATAGGAGAAAACATGAATAATAAATATATTATTAAAATAAAACATCCCTTATTGCGTCCAGGAATAACTATAGAAACGGAAGCAAGCGAAAAATATGTAGTAGAAGTAACTAAAAAATTAATAGAATTAATAAGAGAAATTAATAAAGAAGAAAAATAAAAGGAGAAAAAATGGCTATAGAAAAGTATATACATCATGGAAAAGAAGTTTCAGTAATGTCCGAATTAAAAGGACATCATAGAGAACATTGTCTATGTTTTAAATGCGATACATTCAACATAGAAAATAGAGAAAAGAACTGTAAAATAGCTAACTTATTATATGCAGTATGTTGTGAGTGCGATATTACTACTCCAGTGTATGAATGCGCTTATTTTATAGAGAAAAAATAAATGGACCAAGAGCAACTAGAAAAGAAAGTAATAGTATTAGAACAAGAAGTATCTAACCTAAAGAAAGAATTAACTCAACTATTAACAAAAGATAAGCAATTTGAAGAATTTATGAAAGAATATACTAAATTATATAGTATGTTACAGCAAGAACTTAATCTATTACTAAAAGGTAAAGAAATAGTAAAAAAACAAGAAGAAAAAATGAAAGCAGATGTAACTTTTAAAGGGATGAAAGTACTATGACTCCAATTATAATAGGGTTAAGCGGTAAAGCTCAAGCAGGAAAAGATACTATCGCCGATATGTTAATAGAGATAATTAGAAAGAAAACAAAAAAACCGGCAAGTTCGTTTCATATTGCAAATTTATTAAAACATACTGCGAAAAATTTATTTTCTTGGAACGGAGATAAAGAATTATATGAAGAACAAGATAAAGGAAGAAACCTTCTTATAAATATAGGTTTAAAAATGAGAGAAATACGTCCTACAGTTTGGATAGATTCTCTTATTAACGATATATTATACAACAAATATTTTTCGGTAATTATAGTTCCTGATGTTAGATATAAGACAGACTTTGACGGGATTATAAAAGCAGGAGGAATAGTCGGTAGAGTAGATAGACAGAAAGGTCAATTAGATATAGATAACATATCAGAGAAAGAATTAGATAATGAAACCTTCGCGTTTACTATAATAAATAATGCAAAAGACCTTAAAGAACTAGAAACTATAGCAGAAGCAACTTACGAGCATTATATAAAAGAATCTTTTCCTATTATAAAACAATGGGAGAAAGAATATCAAGAAAACTTAGAGAAAGATGAAATAAACTTTCTCAGGTATAAAAAAGGAGAAAAATAATATGCCTAATTTCAAAATAACAAAAAAGGAAGTTCATACAATAACTTTTACGGCGGAGATAGAAGCTATAGATAAGAAAGATGCAGAAACCCAAATAGAAGCAAATGGAGGCGCTTCCGTAGGTTGGAAAGCGACAGGTGGAGGTAATTCTATTAATATTAGTATAAAAAAGTTAAAAGAGAAAAAAGATAGGGACATTTAATTTTTCATGAAAAAAACTAAGAAAGAAGAAACTCCTCCTTCTAAAATAATAGAACCAGTAGTAGATAATTCTATTGGGGGACCTATTTTGCTTAAACCTTTTAAATATATATGGAAAATATTAGACGAACTTTATATATTTGAAAAATGGGTTAGAATTCGATACCATTTTGTTTTATATGGTATTTTAGGACTTTTAGCTTCTTATATTATTTTTTACCAACTATTAAGTTCTGCTGTTATTTATGTTAACACCTTATCTACGAATAAAAGTACCCGCGAAAATGTTATAAAAGTAGAAAAACAAAAAGCTAAAAAATATGACCTGATAGAAAAAGAAAATAAATTTTTAAGAGAAATAAGAGAAAGACAATTATTCGATGTGTATCAACATGATTTATTTATGTGGTTATATGATTATTATAAGAATCATGGTACATTACAAAAATGGTATTGGATAAATACTTGGGTGTTTGATCAAGTTTATACTGCTTCCGATAAATCGAGGAATCTATGCCCTAGTTTTGCAGAAGCATATTTCCGAATGTTTCCTGCTGAAAGAGAATATTTTAGACATAAAATTAAGGAACAATATAAAGATCAAGATATAAGTGCTAAAAAGTTTGAAGAGCTGGAGAAGATAGAAGAAGATAAATATATTAAATTAATATTTCCTTTACACGATTTCGCAAAATGTAAGAGAGAATCTAATTTTAACCAAAAATGCAAAAGCTATAATTATAAAATGGAAAAGAGTGGTACATTTCAAGGTTGGTTTATCTTTAAAGATAATAGCGGGAGACATGCTAGAAGAGATTCTAATGATAGATCTGTATTTTATGTTGTAGATAAAATGGGCATATATGATAAGGATATTGACGGAAAGAATTGGAAAAAGTATTTAGAAGAAGATTTAGGTTGGGAAAGATTTTTAATAACAGATAGTATAGATTGGGGAATAGAACAAATGAATACCGTATGTTTAGAAGGAGGAAATAGAGAAGTCGCAAAAGTAAGACCATATCTTGCTAATAGAGATATTTTTGATATAGAAAAGAATATATGTATGAGAACTATACATACAGAGGATTTAATAAAGAGGCATAAAGAATGGTTTCTTGTAGATCAAGATTTCTTTTGGTTATTAAGAAATCTTATGTGGAAACGTTATTATCCTGACATGAGTGAATTCGTGGGGTATTAATATGAATGATATATTTAATTTTGCAGAAGCAATGCAAAAAAGCAATTCTATAAAAAGACCTTCATTGTCAGAAGTAATAGAACAAGCTTCTTCTTTATATGATAAATTTAGTAATTATGTAACTATAAGTAAAGAAGAGTACATGAAAACAGTTGTTTCTGATTATGAAAATTCTTTAACGATGGATTCCGATACTTATTTTGCTCACACAGAATTTAGAAATAAAAGAAGTAAAGAATTATTAATAGGGTTACAATCTTCTATAGATAAAAAGATACAAGAAGTAAGAAAAGAAAAAGCGATAAGAGAAAGTAAGAAATTAAAAAATAGAATTAAATCTTTTTTAAAAAGGACATTTAAAATAAAATGACTTGGTATATAGTTAAAACTCCTAAAATAAAGCAATTCAAAAAATATGTAAAATCTCATTATAAGAAAAGTAAAGTATGGATTCCTCCGAAAGAGGTTTTTGACCAACATATATTTTTTCAAACAGATTCTCCAATAAAACCTTCTAAGTATTTTTGTTTTAAATTATTAACTGCTGACGCGTATAAAAATTTAACAGAAAAAGAATCTAACTTTATAGGTCTTCAATTAGAAGATGATATTTTTTTTAAAATAGGAGATAAGGTTAAAGTGACTAGTCCTATGGTATGTTTTTCCGGAGAAATAGTTAAAATTTTTAAACATTTAGTACAAGTTAAAGGAAAACTTCGCGGTAAAAATATAAAATTGTCTATCCCTAAAGAATACGTAGAGAGAAAATAAAAATGAAAAAAGCCCCTTACCTAGAATTACCTCTTTTGGTTAGTTTAGATAGATTCTTATTAAAAGTACCTGAAGAAGAAGATAATGATGAAACTAGTCCAGATCTTAGACAGAAAGTTATAGATAGAGCTTTTGAAATATTAACTGAAACTCAATTAACCGTTTTTTTAATGAGGTTTGCTTTCGGATTAAGACAAAGAGATATAGCGACAAATCTTAAAACCAGTAGAAATAAAAAATTAAAATTAATGTCAAAAGAGACTAAATGTAAAAGTTTATTTAAACAAAAACAAAACATATTACAATATTGCGAAAGAAATTTTAACAAAGAATTTTTAAAACAATTGAGTAGAATTAAATCTGACAGAAAAAAGATAGAAAAAGAAGAAGCTATTTATTTAACTAAAAATCAAGACATACCTTTTATTACTAATAGACAATTAGCTCAAAGAATGGCTACTTTTAAACTTAAAAAAGAATATGACCGAAAAATGAAGAGATTACTATCCAAATTTAAAAGTAAAAAGACTCTTAATAAGGAATTATTAAAACATTTACCTATGAATGTGACACAACCTTATGTTTCTAATATATTACGCATATGTGTCAGAAAGTTAAAAAAAAGCTTTGAAAAGAGTAATTAATCTTATATTATCTTTTTTATATAGTATATAGAGGATGGGGTAATTATGGTAGACGAAATAATTAAGACGGAACCTATTAAAGAAGAAGTAAAAGAAGTTATTAAAGAAGAAACTCCTAAAAAACAAAGAAGGATTAGTAAGCTAAGATTACTTCCAAAACCCCTTTTAAAAGAAATAAATGATGCAATAGATAAAGGTGCGGGAGCTACGGTATTAAGAACTTTAATAAAAGAAAGATATAAAGGGGATTTAAAAGTAGATAGTAATTTCATAATTCGTAAATATATAGAAGATTATAAAACAGAAACTAAAAATAAAGTAAAGGAAGAAGTAATTACTCCCGAAGTTCTTCCTTCACGAGTAACAGAAGAAGATAGTTTATCTAAGTTAACAAGTAAATGGGATTGGTCTGATAAAAAAAATATATTACAAGAACTAGGTAATTGGTGTAAAGAAAGAGTATCTAACTTAAGAGAAGAAGAAGAATTATCTCCAGGACAAGAATCTTCTTTAGTTAAGTACTTTTCAGAAATAAGAGCCATAGTAGAAACGCTATCTAAATTATCTGGAGAACTTGATTCAGGCGGGGATAAGCAAGTTATTATAAATCTAGTAACTCAAGAGACTTCTACTATTCTTAATTTAGTACAAGCGGCGATAAAAGAAGTTTATGGCGAAGACAAATTAATAATTTTTCGAGAAACCTTAAAAAAGAAGTTTGATGAAGTAAAAGCGCAAAATCCTAAAAAAGAAGAGATTAAAGAAATAGAAGGAGCTACTAATGAATAACGACACTCCTAAGCCTAAGAAGAATAAAAAAAGTATTAAAAAGCCTTTTAAAGAAGAAGCTCGAGAAACTTACAAATATGATATTGATTCAATACTAAAAGATATTTTTAAAAAAGAACAAATAAAAGAAAACAAAAAAGAAAATCATTTTAATAAGCCAGATTCAGAATTAATGAGAGAAGTAATGTACACTCTTACTAATATAGTAATTACTCATCAATCTCTTATAGATCTTTTAATACTTACTAAAATTATTAATGTAGAAGATCTTAATAATATGATTAAGCAGAATACAAACACTTTTCGTTTCTTATTCGAGAAATTTAAAAAGGATTTTCCAAATGGATAAATTAACTCATAAGTTTATGATAGGCATTTTCGGGGATAATAAAGAGCATTCATATGATGAGATATTTTGTTTAGGATGGACTATTTGCGGCAAAGATAAGAAAAAATTTGAAAGTATATTTAAAAAATGTAGAGAATATAATTTAATTAGTAAATTAGGTAGAACCAAAACCCCTTTAGAAGAAAAATTTAAACTTTCTTCTAAAGGTGATAATTATATAAGAGATACTGCTGTACGTTACGGTGGAGATTTTAGTTATTATAAGTATATGGACAGATCTCCTGAAAGTTATGCAAAACATTCTAAAGAAGATAATATACGTGGCTGAGAATAAAGGAATATATATTTGTCCTGATTGTGGGCAAAGATCTCTTATACCAAACGGGAATAAGGGTTTTATTTGTACTCAATGTGGTTGGGTATCCTGTACATCTTGCGATTAAGGATATTGCATGAACGAAGTAATAAAATTAGAAGGCACATACGAAGTAGAATATGAAGAACTAAAGAAAATTTTACTTTATAATATAAAAAAATTTGAAAAAACATATGATACTAAAATAGATTCTTATTTAGTACATAATGAAAAAACAGGAAAGACTTTTCTAACGCTAATAAAAAAGTCATAGGAGGAAGGATAATGGCTAATAAAAACTGGGTTTTAAATGTTTTCAATAAACAAGCTAAGAAAGAAGAGAAAAAAGAAAAGTCAAGCAAAGATAGTACAGTAAAGAATTGGGTTAGAGATACTATTACCGCAGACTACGAAAGACAAGTCGTTATTCTTTCAAATGAAAATTTGTCTGAAAAGATTACTGAGTTAGAGTTATGTGCTAAAGGAGAGGCTACTATACCTGAGAAGTGGTCTGCTCTTTATTTAAAGACATTAAAGTCAGTAGAGAGTAATAGAAAGTCAGCAGAAAAGAAACTCCTTAGCCTTTTAAAAGGAGATTTTTCTATATTAGAAGAGCGTGTAAAAGGAGAAGCGGGGGAAAAAGGGCAAGAGGGAAGTAAGAAATCAGTAGAAGTAAATGAGAAAGATAAAGATACTGGACGCAAGATAACTTCTTCATTAGATAAAAAAGCATTAAAAGATTCTCCTTGGATAGTAGAAAAGAAAGACGGTAAAGACGTAATAGTTTCTACAGAGCCTAAAGACGCTTTTATTTCTGCAGAGTCGAAAAAGAAGTTAAAGAAGTAAGGTAAATAAAAATGTTAATTGTAGAAGCAGCTAATACAGATCAAACATTACCTATTTTACAAGATCTTTTAGCTTCGGGGTATACTATAGTTACTTGGTTATCTTCAGGTAGAGGAAGAGCTCGTAGTCGAGAAGATTGCGGATGTAATAGATTGAACAGACGTAGATGGCCTTTAAAGAATTTTATAAGCGGTCTTTCTCATGATGCTCCAATATTTGAGAAGAGTCATGTTAATTGTAAATGTCAAATTTCTGTTACAGGCCCTAAAAAAGAAAAAATTATACTTGATTGGCGAGGGGTAATTTAAATGGAATGGTTTAAAAAATTGTTCGGAGAAAAACAAGCAGCGAGTCTTTACGAAGATGATATAGCAATCAGTATTATTAAAGAAATAGGAAAAAATAAAACTAAAGAAATAATCGAAGAAGAACAAGTAGAAAATTATCTTCATAAAAATTATCCAGGAGTTAAGTTTACTTTATCGGAATTAGACGAAATAGAATCACAAATTAAAAAGAAATTGAAGCCGAAAAAGAAGAAAGCTGAATACGGTATTAGGATAGGGGACACCGTTGCTACAAATAAAGGTCAGGGTTTAGTAATAAGCGTTCCTACAGTAGGTGGAGAAGTAGAAGTAAAATTATCTAACGGAACAGAAGAAATATTTTTAATAAAAGATATAAGTAAAATTTATAGTAATATAAATAATACTGAGATAGGAGTTGAAGGAAATCCAGAAATGGGATATGGAGGGCACGAAGGAGGAGTTATGATATTACCAGGAACAAAAATGGACTTACAAAGTTCTATTAAGTTAAACGCTAATAATAAATTTATAATAGTAATAGGTGAAAAAGTGTCTAAAGAATTTGATACTTTTGAAGAAGCCGTGAAAGAGAAACAAGCTGCAGCTCCTAATGTTCCTAAACCTACCGATATCGCTCCGGACGGTTTTATATGGGCTTGGGATGAAAAAAGTAATAGTTGGATATTAGTTACAAAGAGGTATGCATCTGCAGAAGAGTTACGCGCAATAGGTTCTAAACATTTACAAGCGTTAGTAAATGAAAAATGGCCTGGGGAAGCGAAAGCTGTATCCGTAGGATATGCTCCAGGATTTTACGCCTCTCCAGCGGGTACACATGAGGCTCCAATAGGGCCTACAGCAATTCCAGGTGGGATGGCTGAGTATAAAGGAACAACAGATAAAGATGTAGATCCTAAAGAATTAGAAATGGGAATTAAAGTAGAGTATGAGCATTCAGACGATTTAGAGAAAGCAAAAGATATTGCATTAGATCATTTAAGTGAAATTAAAGACTACTATACTAGACTTGCTAAATTAGAAGAAGAAGCTAAAGCAGCAGGAACATTCGATGAAGAGTTTTCAAAGAAGTATGAAGAAGAACAAAAGAAAAGATTAGAAACGCCAAAGAAAGAAGCAACGAAAAAGATTATTGCGGCAAGAACAAAAGAAGAAATAAAAAAAGAAATAGAAGATTTACAAAATAAAATAAATGAATTAGATAATGAATTTTATAATATACCCGATACAAGAATAGAAGTAGGTAAACAATATAGAATTAACAATCGCGGAACAGCTACAGTAACAAAAATAACATCAGGAGAAGGTAGACATAATGCAGTATATTATACCTTTAAGAGAGATAAACATCCAGATAGAGATATAGATAAAGAATATTCGGAATATATTTATGACTGGACTCGTAAATTAGATAATGGAGAAATAAAAATACTTTAGTTAAAAAATAGGCTAATAAGACTATTAAGTCCCTAAGCCAGGAGAATTAAGTGTCAAGATTAAGTTTTATATTAAATGAACATCAAGAAAAGTATTTAGAAAAACCTTTCAGCCATATTCCTATTCAAATAAAAAATGATCCTGCCGCCGCTTTATCTAATTTCGTTAATAACTCTATCGCTGAAAATTTAAATAAATGTATATATGAAGCGGAAAGAATCTTTATGTATAAAGCCGCTACTTCTCATAATGGAAACGAAATTGAAAATGATGTTATGTTAATAATAAATAGATATTTTAAACCTTTACGAGATCAAGGATTAATAAGAGAACCAGAATTATTTATAGACAAAAGAGATTTCGATATGTCTATTATTTTAGGTATAAGAGTACGAGATACTTATGATAATAAGATACATACGATAAGTAGAGTAATATCTGATAATATGATGAGGTTATTATGAAAAACGAGGCTTGTCCATATTACCCTTGTCATGAATTAAAAGGAGATAATTTTTCTTGTGATGAATGTTATTGTCCGGAATATCCTTGTTTGGATCCTAAACTCGGTAAGATGTTAGATAATGGCTTATGGGATTGTTCCAATTGTATCAAATATCATCAAAAGGATATAATATGATGTCGAGATTAGATTTTATAACGAACGATAAAAAGAGTATTATAATTAAAAAGAAAAAAGAATGGAGCGGAAAAACAAAGAAACAATTATTAAAAGAATTGGAAAATGCTCATTTTACAATAGCAAAACTTGAAATATGTAATTTAAAATCAAAAAAAGAGATATCTCTTTTAAATGATCGCTTAGAAGAATTAGTAAATGAAAAGGAAAGACATGAGTAGACTTGGGTTTATACAAAACGAAATAAAATCTAAAGTTATTAAAATGAATCATGTTATAAATGACAAAAGTAACGCTTTAGTAGGAAGTATTTGGGGGATAAATATTATAGAAAGTAATCTCCTACCCCCTAATAGTTGTTTTTTATTAAATAATAATTATTATACTTCTTCAGATGTATTAGTTAAAATAAGGGCTACTGGAAATTATTCAATATTTAACATGGGAGGAAAAAATGAGTAGATTAGATTTTGTAGAAAATGATGCGGAAAAAAAGATTAAAAAATTAAATGAAGAGAATATTAAGTTAAAAGAAGAAGTCAAAATTAAAGATAACGCTATTTCTAGTTTACAGTCTATGATTGCTTCTTTAAATGCCCAAGTTGCTTCTTTAGCAAACAGAATAAGTACATTAGAAGCCGGAGTAGTATCTCCTAATACTTGGAGACCTAATACTATAACTCCTTATACCCAACCTTATAATGGAGATACTTATACTTGGCCTAACACTAACACTTATCAATGGAGTTCCGCTACATTAGGAAGTACTACGGGAATTTTTACTGCTCAAGGTTCTACTACTTTAGGAAATTGTACTCTTTCAAATAGTACTAATTATCAACCTGGAAAGTGTAGTTATACTTCGCATATATGCAATATAGAAGGAACTACTCTTAAACTAGCATAAGGAGGAAATATGAGTTTACCGCTTTTTCATTGTACCAATTGTCGTGAGGATAAGGAGTGGAATGCTATCAAAAAAATGCCTTTAGGTAATGGGAGGTACACTTTAGTATGCGACAAATGCTCTATGACTATGAGAATAATCGAAAAAACTGAAGCAGATATGTATATAAAAGAATTTGGAGCTGTTGCACAAGAAACAGAAATATTAACTGCAGTACCTCCAACAAGCAATACTCCAGTAGCTCCTATTAAGAAAGTAGAAGGACCTACTATCGAAGATATAGCTAAACTTAAAAAAGATTTAGAAGAAAAAGCGAAAGCTATATTAGATCAATTAGATAATTTAAAAAGTATAGAAGATAAGATAAAGAAGCAATAAGGAACAAATGGCTAATATACCTTACATTATTGTTTCTCCTGGATATAAAAATTATCACGGAGGTATTCGCGCTTTATATAGATTATGTTTTTTATTAAAAAAGCGAGGATATGAAAGTTATATATGTAATATACTATTTGAACCCCAAAATTGCCCTTTTGAAGTAGAACATATAAATAAAAATTCTACTAAATATTTAGAAGTAATGAATAAAAATCCTATCGTAATATACCCAGAGATAGTACAAGAAAATATATTAAGCGCTATAAGACCGGTAGGTTTTATTATGGGTACAAATTTTGCAAAGAAGCAAATATATAATCCTTCTTTCTACTGGGAAAAAGAATTAATGCCTGAAGGTATGAATATTAAAGAGCATCTTCTTTGTTTAGATATAATCGAACATGATTTATTTAATACAGATAATATTACTAAAAAAAGAGATATAATAACTGTGTGGGTAGGAAAAGGACATCCTGACGGACTAAAACTTATACCGGAAAAGGATTATACTTTAATAACAAACGAATATCCAGCTACTCGTCAAGAATTAGCAAATCTTTTAAAATCTAGTAAAAAATTTTATACCTGTGATTTTTATTCTAGTTTAATAGAAGAAGCTCTTTTATGCGGATGTCCAGTAGTATTATTATCTAATCAAAGAGGATTTGCAGAATTACATAAAAGTATGAGACCTAGTCTTTATGGAGTAACGACAGATTTATCAGAAGAATCTTTTAAAAAAGCCGTTGACACTTTGCCGTCGTGCTTACAAATTTATAAAGATAAATTAGTATTACCGGAAGAAGAAAGAATATTGAATTTTATTAAAATCACTCAGGATATGTAAATGAATATACTATTAACAGGTGGTTCGGGTTTTATAGGTAGAAATATTATAGAACAATTAGGTTCTAAATATAATATTATCGCTCCTACTCATAAAGAGTTAGAATTAACTTCACAAGAACAAGTAGATAATTTTTTTAAAAACAATAAAATAGATGCGGTAATACATGGAGCAGTTAGACCAGGACATAGAAATGCAAAAGATGATTCCGGTCAATTACTTATAAATACTAAAATGTTTTTTAATTTAGTAAGACACGCGCATAAACTTAAAAAACTAGTATATATAGGTTCGGCATTAGTATACGATAAAGATAATTATATACCTAGAATGCCAGAAAGTTATTTTAATACTCATATACCAAGTGATGAAGGCGGAATGTCCAAATATATTATTTCTAAATCTATAAGAGATAATCATCCTGATAACATGAGTAATGTAGTTGAACTAGTTTGTTTTAGTATATTCGGTAAGTATGAAGATTACTCAGTAAGATTTATATCAAATTTAATATGTAAGGCCGTATTAGATTTGCCTTTAACTATGTATAAAGATAAGATGTTTTCATTTACTTATATAAATGATTTAGTTAAGATATTAGATTTTTGTATAAGAGACGATTATACCACGTGCTCTTATAATGTATGTGCTGATAAGGCTATATCATTAAGAAGTATAGCAGA
>Ga0209777_10007865_pt1 | contig 11742 bp, 8 predicted proteins | sample FrelakmetHBP12HB_FD_187147 | JGI IMG/M metagenome (GOLD analysis project Ga0209777, IMG submission 187147) | Freshwater lake sediment microbial communities from the University of Notre Dame, USA, for methane emissions studies -HBP12 HB (SPAdes)... | ecosystem: Environmental > Aquatic >...
GATCTTCCCTTGCTCACCGGCGTGCGAAAATAATTCGTTCCCTTCGTCACGTCGGCCTGGTAGAGATAGTACGGACGCACACGCATGGCGAGCAACTTTCGCACCAGCTCAAGCATGACGGCGGAGTCGTCGTTCACTCCTCTCATCAAGACAGCTTGATTCCCGACCGGACAGCCTGCATCCGCGAGCATCTCACACGCACGCTTGGCTTCAGGCGTGCATTCCCAGGGATGGTTGAAATGCGTATTCACATAAATCGGATGGTACTTACGCAGCATCCTGCACAACTTTGAGGTGACACGCTGCGGCAACACGCAGGGGATTTTCGTGCCAAGCCGAATGATCTCGACATGAGGAATCTCTCTCAGCCCTTTCAATACTCGCTCGAGCAACACATCTGTGAGCGTCAGCGGGTCGCCGCCGGAAAGAATGACGTCGCGAATCTCAGGATGCTTCGCAATGTAATCGATTCCATCCTGGATGTACTTCATGTTGATCTTTGTCGAATCGCCCACTTTCCTTTTACGAGTACAAAACCGGCAGTACATCGAGCACTGACTTGTCGTGAGGAACAAGACGCGGTCGGGATAGCGGTGGACAATGCTCGGAACCGGACTGTGCGAATCCTCTGCAAGGGGATCTTCAAGAAGTCCGTCGTCTTCCAGCTCCTTCGCATCGGGAATGCACTGAAGCCAGATTGGGTCGCCGGGATAGCGTATCAGGCTGAGGTAATACGGATTGATGCGAATGTGGAATAACCGGTTCAATCGTTCCGCCATCTCTTTGTCAAAGCCGAATCGGTCGACCAGGTCTCGTGCGCTATTGACACTCTGTCGTAACAGTTCTTGCCAAAGTTCCATAAACTACGTGCTTGCTCCTTTATTGTGAGAGATATTTTCCATAGACGACAAGATCATCGCCGATGGTGTAGTAATCTGCGATACGTGCAACTTCCTGATAACCCCGCCTCAGATAGAATCTTCTTGTGTTTTCGTATTTTTCAAGCGAAGACGTTTCAGCAAGGAACAGCCTTCCGCCTTGGGATTTTACGACCCGTTCGGCAAAATCCGACAACTCTTTTCCGATACCGAGATTGTGAACAGAAGGTTTTACCGCAATCCAATATAGGTCGAATGTGCCCTTTGTCAGCGGACGGGGACCCAGGCAAACATAGCCCGCGACGTCGCCGCCAGAAGTAAGAGCCGTATAGATGTCATAATCCTCTTGGTTCGGGTCATCGAGAAAGACATCCATCAATTCAACGGCGGTGACAATCTCTTCCTCGCCAAAAACGTTCGTGTTCTGCAGTATTGAGCGGAGTTCAGCGACATCGGCGCGTATTAGCGGCCTTATGATAATCCGCTGCGCTGTCTTGACGGGGAAGGAATTAGGCATACATCGATACTCAATATTTTCGTTCGAGTGCGCTCTCCACGATCTTCCCAACCATCTCATTATAACTCAGACCATAGACAGTACATGAGCGCGCGAAGCCGGCTTCATCCGAAATGTCAGGATTAGGATTGACTTCAAGAACGAACGGCTGGTGGTCTTTGCTCAACCGGATATCGACTCTTGCATAGTTCCTGCAACCCAGCAACTGATATGCCTGGAAAGCCAATTCTTTAATGTGCGTTTCTAATGCCGGTGGCAGTAATGCAGGACAGGCGCCTCTTGTGTGCTCGTATTCATCTGTTCCTTTCATCCACTTCGCGTTGTACGTTACGATTCGCGGATACTGCGGCGGGAGTGTCGACATATCGATTTCCGAAATGGGGAGCACTATAGGCTTCCGGCTTCCGATAATCGCAACATTCAGCTCACGGCCGTCTATGTACTCTTCGACGAGTGCAGGCTGGTCGAACTGCTCGAAGATATGACGCACGCGTTTCTTCAGCTCCGTGAAGTTATACACCACCGAGCTCACTTCAATACCGACACTCGCATCTTCCTGCGAAGGCTTGACGATCAGCGGGTACTGCAGATTCTCGTCGAGGGATATACGCAACGGGCTCATGATGAGCTGAAATTTCGGAGTTGGGATTCCATGGTACAGCAAGATCTCCTTCACCCGAACTTTATTCAACGCCGTACCCAACGTGAGAGGACCGGAGCCTGTGTAGAGCACCCCCATCAACTCGTAGATTCCCGCAACATGCATCTCATGAATCGCCTTATTGCCGACGCTCTCGCAAATGTTGAATACCAAATCTGGCTGTTCTTCTTTCAAGAAATTCACAAGCCGGTAGATGTCCCCGTCGACGTTAAAGATTGTTGTCCTGTACCCGAGTGTTTGCAGTGCCCGAGAAATGTCTTCCTTCTCCTCCAACACTCCGACCTCCGAAAGGTCGACAAGCACTTCCGTTTCTGGCTGAGCTTTATTGCCTGCTTGTAGTATTCCTGTGTCGGAAACAAATTTCCGCTCTGACTTCGTCAGTGTTGCCGGCTCATTGAACACTATTGCAACATGGATTTTTTTCCTCATGAAATCCTCTCCTTATGTGTTGGTTGGAATGAGAGCTCGGGCATCTGAGCACAATAGCGTCGTGCTGCAATTGCCAGGACAGTTTGAATCAGATAATTGTAGGACAAGCCCGCGGCGCGTGCCGCTTTGGGAAAGCACGAGTTATCTTCCGGTTTAGGTAAGATACCCGGAAGTGGGTTCAACTCAAGAATCTGCGGCCGTCCGCTGGAGTCGAGACGAACGTCGATGCGGCACCAGTCGCGACAACGAAGCACTGAATATGCTCTTCTGCACATCCCCTCAATCTCGTTTCGGAGCCCCGGCGGAATGTTTGCGGGACATTCGAATATCTTGAGCGGTGCATCCGAACGATCCCAGATCCACTTTGCCTCGAAGGAATAGATAGGATTGACGTCGCCCGGAAGCGAATCAAATTTTATTTCAACAATCGGAAGTACGGTTAATGTATCGTCGTTACCAAGCATTGCAACTGTAAATTCACGCCCGCTCAGGAATTCCTCAACGAGCGCAGGCTGGTTATAGGCGTCGAGCACAAATGCAACCTGCTCTTCAAGTTCCTTACGAGTTCTCACAACCGATGAATTATAGATCCCCTTGCTCGACCCCTCGTGAAGAGGCTTAACGACACACGGTAAGTGAGAAGCCGCACCATTCACTCTCTTTGGATCGTCCACAACGGCAAAGCGAGGAGTCGGAATGTCGGAGTATGCAAGAATCTCCTTCGCGCGCGATTTATCCAGGCAAATTGCTAACGTGAGCGGGTCGGAGCCGGTATAGGGAATTTGGAGAAATTCCAGCATGGCAGGTATCTGTGCTTCACGGGAGACGCCGCGCATTCCTTCGGCAATGTTGAACACGATATCAGGTCTGAGACCCCGCAATCGCTCAAACGCGAACTCGTCCGCTTCAACGAGAACGACATCATGGATTTCAGAAAGAGCATCTCTTACAGCCTCGATTGTCTTACGCGAGTCCCATTCCGCGTAAAGGTCGGTTGCGTGGTGATGATCTGAGATAAGAGAAGTGAGAAAAGTGCCGGAAGGTTTGTCCCTCCGAATCGTACTCGGAGGCTCAGCAGAATCATCGTCGGATTGTTGTGTTTCATCTTCCTTCTTCTGGTTATACACAAGAGCAACGTGCATCGGTGTTGTCAGGACAGGAAGATCTATCAAGTTGTTCGTCAAATCCTCTTCAATAGTTTCAGAGATACGTTGCGAACTCGATCGTCATCTCGTTCAATGTTCGCTCACACATCAAATATAATACTTTTTAAGAATTTGTCAAGAAAAAAGTGACAATTCCGGACGCGATGCAAAAAAAATCCATTTCTCAAGAGTCCGACAATCATCGTGATGACCGTTCTCTCGCCGGATGTAACATCTCATCCTGCTTGGATGAGTCTGAGTGCACCGTGCAATCGTTCATGGAAATGTTTTCTGAGCGACAGATGTTCCGGAAGGCGGAGATGAGGGTCGCGCTCAATCAGATCGAACGCATCCCGGCGTGCAAGCTGGAGCAGGTCCTGGTCGGTAAGAAGGTTCGCGACCTGAAGCTCGGGCAACCCGCTTTGTCGAGTACCGAAGAAATCACCCGGACCCCTCAATTCCATGTCAATTTCGGCGATTTTGAAGCCGTCCGTCGTATCAATCATTGCTTGTAGCCTGCGCTCGGTTTTCTTTCTCTCATCAACTTCGTCATCAACGGAAGCCGGCAGGACATCCTTCCGCTGTAGCCTTCGCATCCAATCCGGCGCTATCAGAATGCAGTAAGACTGGTCTGCTCCGCGTCCTACTCGTCCTCGCAGCTGGTGGAGCTGGGAAAGACCGAATCGTTCGGCGTGCTCAACAACCATGACCGAGGCGTTAGGGATGTCGATCCCGACCTCAACGACCGTCGTAGCTACCAGGATATCGATCTCCCTCCGTTTGTACTTATCCATGATGCTATCCTTCTCCTCGGGCCGCAGCCTTCCGTGGATAAGACCGAGTCTCAGGTCGGGAAATACCTGTTCCTTTAGAAAAGTGTATCCTTCCGTCGCAGCTTTCAGGTCGAGTTTCTCGGATTCCTCGACCAGCGGATAGACCACGTATGCCTGCCTTCCCTCGTTGACCACTTCACGAATGAATCGATAGACTGAAGCATGCTGCGACTCCAGTTTCAGTATGGTCTTAATGGTCCTCCGTTTCGCAGGTAGCTCCGTGATCGTCGAGACGTCAAGGTCTCCGTACAATGTCAGCGCCAATGTGCGGGGTATGGGCGTCGCAGTCATCACGAGCATATCCGGATACACAATGCTGCCGCGTACAGCATTTCCCTTTTCCTTCAGCATGAGCCGTTGCGCAACACCGAATCGATGTTGTTCGTCAATCACCACCAGCCCGAGTTTTGCGAATTCAACGCCCTCCTGGATAAGTGCATGCGTACCGACAACGATACCGGCAGTACCCCCCCGGATGTCTTGCAGGATATCTTCGCGTAACTTCTTCTGCTGACCACTGACCAGCAGCCTCACATTGACTGAAACATTCGAAAGAAAATTTGCCAGCGTGTGATAATGCTGCTCGGCAAGAATTTCAGTTGGAGCCATAAAAGCCGCCTGATAGCCGTCATCAATCGCGATGAGCATGGCGATTAGCGCAACGACCGTTTTTCCGCTGCCGACATCGCCCTGCAACAGCCGATTCATCGGTCGTAGAGACATCATATCATTCGCGATTTCCTTGGTCACGTTGACCTGAGCCTTTGTCAGCTTGAACGGTAGGGAATCCACGAGCCGGCGGGCGAGTTTGCTCTCAACACCAAACGAGATTCCCGGCAACTCAGCCTTCACGCTTTGACGGCGCAGCGCCAACATCAATTGCATGGAGAACAGCTCGTCATACTTCAAGCGGCGGCGAGAACACTCGAGCGCTTTTTCCGATTCAGGAAAGTGAATCGACCGAATTGCATTGCGGAGTGGAATCAACTCATCTTTCTGAAGAATCGAAGAGGGCAGCCATTCCTCGACCTGACCGACATACCGGTCGAGCGCCGCCTTGATTACCCGGCGAAATCCCTTCGTGTCGAGTTTAACGGCCCGCAATTCTTCAGATGTGCTGTACTTCGGAACTATACCCTTGGTGTGTAGGAATCCTTCGAAATCGGCCTCCTCATCATCCCCCGCCGCCAGCCGATCTATGCTCGGATGGACCATCTGCAGCCGGTTGCGAAAGTCGGTTACTTTGCCCGATACCGCAAGCGTTTCCCCGACCGTAAATGCCTTTTGGTAATAGCGGAGGCTCTGAAAAAAAATCAGAGTTATCGTCGCTGTTTCATCTCCAATGACAAGAACAAATCGTTGTCTTGGCGGGCGTCCAATCGTATCAAACCTGCGAACCGTCCCGATTGCAGTTACATACTGGCCCGAGTTCACAAAACGACGAAGATCTTCAATCTTTTCAACTCGGCTGAGGTCGAGATAGTCGCGCGGAAAATAATAGAGAAGATCGCGTGCGGTTTGAATGCCCAGGCGCCCAAGGACCGCAGAACGTTTAGGACCGATTCCCTTCAGGTACTGAACGGGACTGTCGATTTCACAGGATGGTTTTGCTTCTGATTGCATGAATCAGAACGCACAAAGTCAGGAGAAGCTTAGCAAGAAACGAACCCTTTCACCGATAGAAGTAATGATTCCTCCATGACATCGGCACAAAATTTTACCCTTCCCCCTTCGCGTCACGTTTCATGAGATCGGAGGTTGCATCAAAGAGATTCTTGTTCTCAAAAAGGACTTGGTACACTTCGTTGGCAATCGGTAGCTCAACGCCGTATTTTTTCCCCAGGCTGTATACCGATTTGCTGGTCGCCACACCTTCGGCAACCATTACCATTTCGGAGAGAACATCGCTCAGCGTTCTTCCTCTCCCTATTTCTTCACCGACATGACGATTGCGACTGTGTTTACTCATGCAAGTCACAATCAAGTCGCCGATGCCCGAAAGCCCGGCAAATGTGCGAGGATTTGCGCCCATCGGAATTCCCAGGCGCGCAAGCTCGGCGGTAGCCCGAGTCATAATTGCAGCCTTCGTATTGTCGCCGAAGCCGGCGCCATCAGCGATCCCTGCACCAACGGCAATGACATTCTTGATCGAGCCACCTAATTCCACACCGCGAATGTCATTACTCGAATACACTCGAAAATATGGGGTCATGAAGATTTCCTGGACGAGCTTGGACGTATTCAAATCGATAGAGGCCACAACGACCGCGGTCGGGATTTTCCTGCTTACCTCTTCGGCAAAACTGGGCCCTGAAAGCGTAGCGATTCGTGCGCTGTTGACTGTCGGCAGGACATCACGTACGACTTCCGACATTGTCATGAGGGATTCATTTTCAATTCCCTTCGCAACATTCACGATCCACACGCCGTGGAAATCCTGAGGTTTGATTTTTACGAGAACGGAACGCAGAAATTGTGCGGGGACAGCAGTCACGATCATATCCGCTCTGTGGTTAGCGTATTCTATATCGCTTGTAACATCGATGCAATCCGGAATTCGAACGCCTGGCAAGAATAGAGCATTCTCATGAGCGGCGCGAATCGCATCCGCATAATCGGAACGATGAGACCAGAGCACTACATGGTGTGAATTTCCCGAAAGCAGGATTGCTAAGGTCGTCCCCCAACTACCGTCACCTAAGACTGCAATCCGCATATACTTGAAAGCCGAAGAATTCCAGCGAGGTAGGGTTATTTCCTCTTGTGCAATGGGCGGTGCATCAATCGATGTTCGGTCCCGGCAATAAGCCGTCTAATGTTCGACCGATGAGTGTAGACGAGGAGCAAAGAAAGTCCAATACTGAAAAAGATGAGCGTGTGATACCCGTATAACTCGGCATGAAAAATATTGTGCCGGAACAACATCGCGAGAGGAAACGAAACAGCACCGCTAATGGATCCGAGCGACACATAACGTGAGAGAACGAACACGGTAACAAACACGCCGAACGCGACGAACAGCTCGACGGGTGCAAGCGCAAACAGGACTCCCCCGGCAGTTGCAATTCCCTTTCCACCCCTGAAGTTGCCGAACGCGGTCCAGACATGTCCAAGAACTGCAGAACAACCCGCAATGGTGCGAATGACCGTAATGTCTTCGAACGGTGTCCGGTTGTTAAACGGGATGGGTCCGTACATCAGCTTTGTCACGATCATCGTCGCGACATATCCCTTGACGATGTCGATGGCTATGACAAGCAATCCTACTTTCCAACCGAGTACTCGAATGACATTGGTGCCGCCTGCATTTCCGCTACCATGATCACGAATGTCGATTCCGCGGGCGAGCTTCGATACAATAATACTTGTCGGAATCGAGCCAACAAGGTAACTAAGGACGATGACTACGCTAAATGGCAACATTCAATTAATTTCCTTAGAAATATCAACAAAGCTATATCTAATAATATAAGAATAATCGACAAAAACAAGACAATTTCAGTCACCGGAAAAAGGTACTCAAAATCATCTCTGCCACAGCAATATCTTCCGGTACTGTTATTTTGATGTTCTCCCAACTTCCTTCAACGATTCTGACTTTTTTCCCAAGACGTTCAACAAGCATGGCTTCATCGGATCCCAGATACCCGTGCTCAATCGCGCTCTCAAACGCCTGATAGAGCAACTCAAAGCGAAATGCCTGCGGGGTTTGAACGAGCCGGACAAGCTCGCGGTCTAGCGTGCACCCGACAAACCCATCTCCATCCGACAATTTAGTCGTATCCTTGGCACGAACAGCGGGGATAGCCGCACCATCTTTGAATGCTGCCACCACTACCGACCGTATCAATTCCTGCCGGACAAACGGGCGGACAGCGTCATGGACAAGCACGATGTCGGGACGACATGCCTTCAATGCTTTGACCCCGTTCCAAACGGAGTCTTGGCGGCGCGGGCCACCCCCCACAATAATCGTAGACTTTGAGATGCCGTGCGCTGCAACGAGGTTTCTTACCGTTAGACAGTCCTCGCTGCGTGTCGTAACAACAATCTCGTCAACCAGGACAGAATCCTGGAAGGGCGCCAGCGCGTGAACAAGAATAGGCTTACCGTTCAATTCAAGAAATTGTTTCGCCGTTTCGGATCCCATTCTCGTTCCCGTTCCCGCCGCGGTGACCACGGCTCCGATGACTTGACCGTTCAGCATGTATTCCTGGTCAGAGAATCAACATCGCATCGCCATAGCTGTACAATTGCCATTTTTCCTTGATCGCCTTCTTATAGGCTTTCATGACAAAATCTCGTCCGGCGAAGGCACAGATCATCATCAGCTGTGTCGATTCGGGAAGATGAAAATTGGTTATCATATGGTCTGCGATCTTGAAATCATACGGGGGAAAAATGAATTTATCCGTCCAAGCACGGTTGGCCTTTAGATGCCCGGTCGTGGTAACGGACGATTCAGCCGCACGAGAGACGCTGGTACCACAAACATACACATGACCCCGGTGGTCGATAGTATGATTAACTTCCAGCACAGTCGTCTCGGGAATCTCATAGTTCTCCGAATCCATTTTATGTTTGGAGAGATCTTCGACCTCGACTGACCGGAACGAGCCTAAACCGAGGTGGAGTGTGATCGGTGCAATCTTTACTCCCTTCTGCGCAAGCTGTGCGAGAACGCGCTTCGTAAAGTGAAGACCGGCCGTTGGAGCAGCAACCGATCCAGTATGTCTTGCAAATACGGTCTGGTATGACTCCTTATCACCTTCTTCGGACTCACGTTTGATGTAATGCGGCAACGGAGTCTTCCCTATGCGCTCTATGATCTTGTACAGGTCACCCTTCGGACTGAACCGCATCGTGCGTCCCCTCGACGTCGTATTGTCGACGACTTCACAGTACATTTTGCCTTCATCAAAGTAGATCTTGTTACCGATGCGCACCTTCCGCGCAGGGTCGACGATGACGTCCCAGATATTTTCATCTTTGTTCAGTTGTCGCAGAAGAAATACTTCAATTTTAGCGTCAGTTTTTTCCTTTCGCCCGATAAGCCGAGCCGGGAATACTCTCGTTTCGTTGACAATCAAGCAATCACCTTTCTTGAAATAATCAACGATCTCGGAAAAGCGCCTCTCTTGAATCGATTCATCCGCACGATTCAATACCATGAGGCGCGCAGAATCTCTCGGCTTGGCTGGATATTTGGCGACAAGATTCCTCGGAAAAGGATATTTAAAATCAGAAAGTTTCATAGCGAATCACCTTTCACAAAAATAGAAGATGTTAATCGAAATTGTGGTTACCATCTGCCGGTGGCCTATCGCTTTGAATGCTTCCTGCGCGACAAGTCCTGATGAATTGTCGCCTGAGCGGCGGCAAGTCTTGCAATCGGAACACGGAACGGCGAGCAGCTCACATAGTTCAACCCGATGCGTGCACAAAACTCGATTGACCGCGGATCGCCGCCGTGTTCACCGCAGATACCGACCTTCAAATCCGGGCGAGTCTTCCGTCCTTCGGCGACAGCAATTTCCATCAACCTACCGATTCCCTCAACGTCGACGGTCTGAAAGGGGTCTTCGGGAAGGATTTTCTTATCGATATAGTCTTTCAAGAACGATCCAATATCGTCCCGGGAAAAACCAAAACCCATTTGCGTAAGATCGTTCGTACCGAACGAGAAGAACTGAGCTACTGCCGCGATCTTGGCAGCCGTCAGCGCGGCGCGTGGAATTTCGATCATTGTTCCGACAAGGTGCGGTATCTTCTTCATCTTGAATTTCGCCAGAACTTCCCGGTACACGTTATCTACAATTTTGAACTGATGCTCCAGCTCCGCGACAGTCCCAACCACGGGAATCATGATTTCCGGGAACGGCTTTTTCCCGGCCTTGAGCAATTCTGCCGATGCTTCAAAGATTGCGCGAACCTGCATTTCCGTGACTTCGGGATAGGTCACACCCAGCCGAACGCCCCTGTGGCCCATCATCGGATTGCTTTCGTGAAGTGCGGCGGCGCGCTCGTTGAATTCATCTGCAGTAATCCCAAGACTCTGCGACAGCCGTGCGCGTTCGTCTTCACGCTTTGGAACAAACTCGTGCAACGGTGGGTCGAGTGTCCTGATCGTCACCGGCAAGCCGTCCATGGCTTCAAGTGTTCCCTTGATATCGGATTTCACATGCGGGTACAACTCATCCAATGCCGCCCTTCTCTCCTGTTCTGTCTTCGATACTATCATCTTGCGCAACTTGAAAAGCGGTTCTTCCGAGCCCTTGCCGTAAAACATGTGCTCCGTGCGGAATAATCCGATCCCCTCTGCGCCAAACGCCCGTGCACGGGCAGCGTCTTCGGGCGCGTCTGCATTTGTTCGAACGTTGAGCTTTCGGACCTGGTCACAAAGCTTCATGAATGCTGCGAAGTCCAGATTCTCTTCCGCAGCTTTCGTCATTGGAAGCTGTCCTTGATAGACATACCCTCTTGATCCGTTCAGGGTAAGCCATTCTCCCTCGCGAATTGTCCTTCCATCGGTACTGAATTGCTTATCATGATAATCGATTTTGATTGAGCCTGCACCGACAACGCAGCACTTTCCCCATCCGCGAGCGACCAGCGCGGCATGGCTGGTCATCCCGCCACGGGCAGTAAGGATCGCTTCCGCCGCACGCATTCCCTCGACGTCTTCGGGGTTTGTCTCATCACGGACAAGGATGACTTTCTTTCCGGACTTCATCCACGCAACGGCATCGGCCGCTGAAAAGACGACCTGTCCGGCAGCACCGCCGGGGCCTGCCGGCAAGCCTTTCGCAATCGGACGCGTCGTCGCTTCGACACGAGGATCGACAATCGGATGAAGCAACTCGTCGAGCTGAGAGGGAGTGACACGCATTATTGCCTCTTCTTTGCCGATGAGTCTTTCTCGATGCATTTCTACAGCCATTTTCACCGAGGCCGGACCGTTGCGTTTTCCCACACGACACTGTAGCATCCAAAGCCGCTTTTCCTGAATAGTGAATTCGATGTCGAGCATGTCTCTATAGTGTCGCTCAAGCCTCCGCTGAATACCGTGCAACTCTTTGTATGCTCTTGGCATAGCAACTTCGAGCGAGGGAAGATGCTTGTTGTGTTCCGACTTTCCGACTTCATTGATCGGATTTGGAGTTCGGATACCCGCGACGACATCCTCGCCTTGGGCATCGGGGAGCCACTCGCCGTAAAAATGATTATCACCCGTTGCAGGGTTTCGCGTGAACGCCACCCCCGTCGCCGATGATTCGCC
>Ga0209777_10007866_pt1 | contig 11741 bp, 9 predicted proteins | sample FrelakmetHBP12HB_FD_187147 | JGI IMG/M metagenome (GOLD analysis project Ga0209777, IMG submission 187147) | Freshwater lake sediment microbial communities from the University of Notre Dame, USA, for methane emissions studies -HBP12 HB (SPAdes)... | ecosystem: Environmental > Aquatic >...
TTATTTTGGTCTTCATAGTTCAAAGACAGTATCTGTTGCCCGTTACCGTGTCAAGTTTCAAAGAGCTTTGAGCCTTATTTTATCGATATAAAGTCTGTTTTACCTGTACAACAAAGTCGGGAGACCCGTTATTATCATGTTCCGGAAGGCGTTCACCATATTTATAGTGGTAATTTTTTTCGTGCTCTGCTTCACTGCCGGCAGCCTCTACTATGTCATGAGAGACCTGACGTACTACGCTGAGCGTGCCCTGAAACCTTTTGAAGAGAATACCGGTTTTCGTATCGGTTTTGAGGATATTGCCTGGCGTTTTTCTCTGGGAATAGGAGTAACCATAAAAAACCTTAAAATCACGCATATCGCGTCCAGCACGACTGTTCTCGAAAGTAATAAAAATTACATTCTGCTGCGGCTGTTTCCTCTCCTGCGCAAACAGATCGTCGTGTCTAAAATCATTATTGACACCCCCCGCTTATATATGTTCCGCAATCAGGATGGAACATGGCCGTTTGCCCTCTTTCTCCCTGCGGGTCTTTCTGAAAACGCGGGCACCGGCCTTTCCTGGTTCCCGTTTTCAATAACCATGCGTCGGTGCATCATAAATGACGGTGATTTGGAGTTCCGCGACTACCAGCGCAATGCCTTCACACATTTTCAAAAGCTCAATCTCGATATTGCCCAGCCGCTTCTTCTTGAACCGTACCGGCTGTCATGCTCGGCAGAGATGAAGAGCGGGATAGAGTCCGGCCAAATTTCATACACCGGGACTATCAAACATGGGCCTCTCACCGGCCAATCATCAGGCTTTCAGGCCCAGGGTGTTATTGCTTTACAAAAAGTCGCGCTAGCTTCCCTGATGCCCTACGTTAAACAGTGGCAGCCAAATACAGCTCCTGAAGGTTTAATTGACGCACATCTTGAGTGCAGCCTGGCATCCGATTCCTCTTTCAATGCCAGGGGCTGGCTGCAATCTGAAGCCCTCAAGCTCCCTGCGGGCATCGAAACTCCTTTTACAATTAAAAAAGCTCTTGTCAAAGTGGATGCAGTCGGCGGCCGTGATGCTGTGCATATAAAAAACTGCGAAATAACTCTTCCCGGCATAGTAATCACGGGAGAGCTGTCCGCGACCGGGCTGCCCCAGGCCCCGGTCATCGATGCGCACCTCCGCGCTCATTCCGTCACCTGGAAAGCAGTTAAACACCTTATACCCGAAGCCGTGCGCAAGCGCTATCTTCCGGATTATATCAACAATTTGCAGGATGCAACAATCGGCATAAAAGCGCTTCACTTGAGAAGCTGCCTGAGTGCTTCCCAGCCTCCCACCCTGGAACTGTGTAATGGCAATGGGGAAATCTCAAATGTTATTGTGTCGATTAATAATACGCTGCCGCAGCTCAAAGTTGCAAGCGGTTCATTTGCTTTTACGAAAGATACATTGACACTGACCAATATAGCCGCCCAGTGGTTTCCCCATGATGCTCACGTCATAAACGCTACTATTACACAGCCGTTTGCGAGCTATTCCCTAGATGTCAGGGTACAAACAACAGCTCCTTCTGATGCTCTGGTAAGCGCCCTTGCCTATTTTGCTCCCGGTTTTGCTGAAAAACTGTTTTCTCCGGACAGCGGCATCATCGAAACTGCAACACAAATTCGCTATCCAATTGCGGCTGCGAGGCAGGCAGAAATTTCGTCTGCCATTGACCTCACCCAGCTAAACTATTCACTGGGAAATTTCATAGGGAAGTCGTCCGGCCTGCACAATATGGCAACCATTAAAACCGCGTTTTCTCCCGGCACACTGCCTGCTGCTGTTGATGTGAGCTATGCGCTTGACAATAACAGCTTTTCGCTCTCAGGCACCCTGCAAGACTGGAAGGCACCAGTATTCACCGGTGACTATCAGCTGCAGGACATGGATGTCACCTCCCTGGGGCTTCTGTTCATGCCCTCTGATATAACATTACAGGGCACTCTGAACGGGAAAGGGACCATTACTGTCCCCTCTTCTCATCAGTCCGCACTGCCCGATATACAGGGGACCATTGATGCCAGCCGCCTTGAAATGCGTAAAACAGGAGACACCCTGCCGCTTCTTTTCGTGAATGTAAAAGGATTATTTAATGGGGACAAACTGCACATTAACCAGGCGACTGGCAGCTTTGGCAGGACCACTGCAGGCTGCAGCGGAGATTTTTACTATGGTGATACGCCGCTGGGCCAGTTCAAAGCTGATGTCTCATGGCTTGATCTTGATGATTTCATCGAGACCGTAATCAAGCTTAAAAAATCATTCAACGCACCGCGTGGTTCTTCCGCGACTCAGCCGGTATCTGCTTCGGGAGAAAAACCGTTTTTTCGCCGTTTTGTTCTGGACGCTCCGTCAACCGTTAAGAATGGTAAATTCATGAGCTGGCATTTTACGGATGGCACTACTCACATTACGATAAAGGACGGGGTCATGAACTATGGAAATATTAATCTGCACGCTTATCAGGGGATACTGAACGGCGCTGTTATACACGATTTTTCACAGCCGGGCACATACCGGCTGACCTTCCTGCCCGATGCTAACGGTATTCAGTTTGAGGAGTTTCTGCCCGAGCTGCAGGCAAAGAAGGTAATTGCCGGCAAAATCAACCTCGACGGCATGTTTACCTCTCTTTTCAGAAAAGGCGAAGAAGTTGTGCCAAACATGGAAGGTAATTTTAAAATCAGCATGAAAAACGCGAAGCTGGGTAAATTTACCGTAATTTCAAAAATACTTTCACTGCTCAGCTTCACTGAAATGGTAAAGCTCCACATACCCAACCTTCTTTCCCGGGGCATGCCGCTTGAGGCAGTAGACGGACGGTTTGTCATGGCGCAAGGGGTCGCGCATACTGACGACCTGTTCATGAAAAGCCCGGCCATGAATCTCACTGCTGTCGGTGATCTTAACTTTGCGCGCAAGGAGATTAATCTTATCGTGGGAGTTCAGCCTTTGGAAACCGTGGGAAAACTGCTGGGCAGCATCCCCATTGCCGGAAAGATTCTGACCGGCGAGAATAAATCAATCACCGTCAGTTATTTTCAGGTCAGCGGCCCCTATGCGGATGCGTCGGTTAAACCGGTTCCGGTGGAATCTCTCAGCCATGGTGTTAAGGCGCTCATTAACAGATTTTATAAACTGCCGCAGGAGATTCTCAATACAGGAAGGAAGCAGGATCAAGGTTCCTGAACCAGTGCAGCCTGTCTTCAATTGTGCTTTAAAATGAGCTATACTCAGATATAGCTGCATTCTATTCCTTTTTTATAGCCATGACCTGTTATGAACAAAAATTTGTTGCGCCTTCTTGACAGCCACTCCCCCCCCAAACCGGCACTTATAAACCAGTATAAGCGCCAGGATGTATTCCGCTGCATGCATGACTCCCATGACCGCTTCAACAATGCGGTTTCTGTGTACCATGTGCTTAAGGTAAAAAAATGTTTTCCTGACGGGTGCACCTTTTTCCGCTGGAAATGCCGGAATCTGAATAAAGGCATACCTTGTCACAAGAAATTTCATCATGTGGGACGGCTCTGTTTTTCCTGCCGTCATTTTTATGATATTAAAGAGGTCAATCGTCCCGAGTTCCTGCCTGGTGAAAATGAGTTGCAACGGTTTAAGAATGAGCTTGCGTACTTTGAAAACTGGCTGGACAGTCTGCAGGGCAAACAGGTTGAGCTGTCCGGCAAAATCACCTCCGTTAAACCTGAATTTATTTTAATAAAAGGAAAAAAGCGTGATCAGGTGCTTCTTGATGGTTTTCTTTTAACTATCAATGATTGCTTCTTAAATTTTACCCATTATCAAGATTTGGTATATGCCCCGATAAGCATCGGCGCGCAGAACAGGCTGCATTATGCCAGTGAAGACAGCATTGACTGCAGGGGCTATTTCACGGTGACGAGTGGCATGATAATAATTCGCAGTATCAAGGGGGTAGAAATAACGGAGAGGAAATCACCGGAGTACTGGACTGAGAGCCGCGCCCGCGTGGTGCAGAAGACCGGGGCAGTGCTGCCGCGGCAGTGCCCCGCCTGTTACTCCTGTGACAGGAGTTCCCTGCTGCAGGTAATTTCTGATTCAGTTCCGGTAGATAAGCCCCGGGCATTATTCTGTTTTGAATGTGTCACTGAGCCGGACCAATGCGGCTACCGCACCGGCAGGCTTCTTACCTTCGCCTGTCCTCATGATGAATTTGATGTGATAGTATAATGAATATTTTTAGCAGAAGAGATTTCTTAAAGCAGGCTGTCCGTTTAAGTTTTGCTGCCTCGGGAATACTGCGTTCGTCCTTTGCTGTTGCACAAAACACTGTTAACAAACCAGCAGGCGCAACGGTTATAATAGCGCACAGGCCTGACGTCCATGTGCTGCCGGGACAGGTTTCTTCTGAAATTATTCGCAAGATGCTTGACCAGGGGATTATAAAATTGACTGGAGCAGCTGATGGCACCAGGGCATGGCAGAACATATTTAATCCCGGAGAGACTATCGGCATCAAAGTAAATGCCATGGGCGGCAGAAATATCTGCACCCATACGGAAGTGGCCTATGCAGTGGCCGGAAGCCTGGTGAATGCGGGCGTTAAACCTCAGCAGATCATTATCTGGGACCGGCTTACTGAAGAGCTCGAACGCGGCGGGTATAAAATAAACCGGGGGAATAACGACGTGCTCTGTTTTGGCACAGACAATGACTACGAACCAGAGCCGGAGGCATTAGGCTCAATCGGCAGCTGCTTCAGCACGATACTGTCCCGCCAATGCAATGCCCTCATCAGTATCCCCGTATTGAAGGACCACGATCTTTCCGGAGTCTCCCTCAACCTCAAGAATTTCTACGGCGCTATCCACAATCCCAATAAATACCACGACAATGGCTGCGACCCGTATATCGCTGATCTCAACGCGCACCCCTACATTAAGAATAAACTGCGGCTCATCATCTGTGATGGCATCACCGCGCAGTGCAGCGGCGGCCCCGGCTACAAGCCTCAGTGGGCCTGGCCCTACAGCGGCCTGCTGTTCAGCCGCGACCCGGTGGCAATTGACCGAACAGGATGCCAAATCATAGAAGAGCAGAGAAAAATTAAAGGGCTACAGACCCTGGCAGAAGCCGGCAGGCCTCCAAAACATATCCTGTCAGCAGCACAGCGCGGCCTAGGAGTAGCGGATATACATACAATAACCAGGATCATGGTTTAAGAGAGTATGCAACAGCAACTTGTTTCCCGGCGAAGTTTCCTCAAATGCCTTTCATGCGGCCTGTGTGCCTTCAGCTTTGATGCACTGCGACCAATCGTTACCACCCCTCCCCTCTTTTCCGTCCAGACCCTGGCAGCGGAGCCAGAGAGCCTTAAGGAAGTCATGTTTTATAAAAAACTTCCTGACTTAAAGGTTGAGTGCGCAATCTGCCCCAAGCAGTGCAGGGTTGCAGACCTTGAGCGGGGCTACTGCGGGAACAAAGAAAACCGCGGCGGAACCTACTACACGCTCATTCATTCTAAACCCTGCGCAGTGCATACCGATCCGATAGAGAAAAAGCCGCTCTTCCACTGCCTGCCCTCAACCCTTGCCTTCTCCATCGCCACTGCCGGATGCAACTTTGAGTGCCGTTTCTGCCAGAACTGGAACATTGCCCAGTACCGGCCCGAGCAGGTTGAAAGCACTTTTATGCCGCCTGCTGCTGCAGCTCGGCTGGCGCGGGAACAGAACTGTCAGACCATTGCCTATACCTATTCCGAACCCACGGTCTTTTATGAATATATGTATGACTGCGCAGTGGAAGGTCAGAAGGCTGGCATCGGCAGCGTGATGATTTCTAACGGCTTCATCAATGAGGAGCCGCTGCGCAAGCTCTGCAGGCAGTTGACCGCTGTCAAGGTTGACCTGAAATCCTTCAGCAATAAATTCTACAAAGACTATTGCAGCGGCGAGCTGGCACCGGTATTAAAGACCCTACAGGTACTAAAAGAGACCGGCCTGTGGTTTGAGATCGTGGTGCTTGTCATTCCGACGCTTAATGACAACACAGCAGAAATAAAGGGCATGACACAGTGGATTTATAAGAACCTGGGGCCGGATGTCCCCTTGCATTTTACACGGTTTCATCCCATGTATAAGATAAAGAATCTGCCGCCGACGCCGGTTAGCACTCTTGATGTCTGCTATCTGACAGCCAGAGATGCCGGTCTCCATTTTGTCTATATCGGCAATGTGCCCGGCCATCAGGCGGAGAATACCTACTGCCCGCGCTGCAGCAAAATGCTGATCCAGCGCATGAGCTACGCCATTATCCAGAACACTATCCCTGCCGGCACCTGCTCCTGCGGCCAACCCATCCCCGGTGTGTGGAAACTGCCGCGCATGGCGTAACGTTTAATTCTTGTGATTCGTGGCTATTGAATAGTTCGTAGATGTTTGAATGACCGGATGAGTGACGGAGCAATGGTAGTGGGGTCATCTATCTGATAGAGCAGGCCTTTAGCTTCTCTTGCTATGCGGGTGGCTGCCTCGTCCGCATAATCCTCCCAGAGGTGGCGGTCTTCACGGAACTGCAGGAAGGTGAAGAGCACCCGTGCCTTTCTCAGTAGCCGCGCGTTATAATATGCTTTATCAATTACTTCCCGGTTGTTATTCATGAAGTTGTAGAAACCGGCCTGGCTCCCCCTCACCGGCAGACCGTCGCCGATAAGGACAATCGCCGGCACACGCTCAGGGTCTCTTTTCAGAATTGACAGGCACTGTCTCAGACAGCCGCCGATGTCTTTGCCCGTGCCGTTTATTGCCTTCAGCCGTGATACATCAGCCAGGTTTACCTCCCGCGGCTTTTCATGATAGGCAATATAGGTGACCCGGTCTCTGGGATGGTACTTCTTCAGGTAATAGCCGAATGCCATGCACGCCTTCCTCACACCCTTTATCCTTCCCCCGAACTGCACAGCTCCTGATATATCAATGGCAATAACGATTGAATAGCCGACTTTTGCCCTGCTTTCGTAATTCATCAAATCTTCTTCATCAAGCAGCGGCGAAGACTGGTACAGCGCCCTGCGCGAGAGCCCCTGCCGCAGCGTATGCATGGGAGAAATCCTTGAGGTGAGGGAGCGCGAGCGCTCCACCCGGTCAAGTTGCAGGGTGGTTATCCCCCGGCGGCCGTAATCATGGGTACCGGTTTGAGCCAAAGGCTTTCGCACCAACATCTTTGATAATTGCAGAAACGCTTCTTTTGCCAGCTGGATGGCGACACGCTCCCGGTTGACCAGAAAAGTATCTTTAAAAGTCGGGCTTACGATGCTGGACTCAATGAGCTGGTCAATCATGCTCTGTATATCCGCCTTGTTTACTTCGTTTGAGAACTGCTGTCTGATTCTCACCTCGAGAGCCCGCCGTTTCCTGCCAAGGTTCATGACCTGATCAAGAAGCGATGATGACGGGCAATCTTTAAGCCAGGGGCTATGTGCTTCCTGCTTCAGGTCTTCCGCCACATCATCGGTCAGGATCCCGGCAAAAGATTCTTTCTCATCTTCAGCGCGAGGTAACCGGTCAAAGCCGTCAGAGGGCAATGAATATTTTCCTCCCTGCTGCAGCGAAAGCCCGCCAATTCTGCCCTGCCCCCGTGCCAATTCCGGCTGCTCAGTGCTCTCTCTGTCATACTCATCCAGTTCCGCAGTAATTTTTTCTATCTTATCTAATAATTGTCTTATATTTCTTATATAACGTATTTTCTTCTTAAGCTTTTTCAGGTTCTCATTCTCCGGAAATTGCTTCTGTAACTCATCCAGGATAGATGCAGCAACCTGACGCACCGAGGCAGTATCTGACTTATCCGAAGCTGACTCTTCAGCATTATTTTCATCCGGGCTATGGTAAGAGCCAGCCTTCCCTCTTGCTTTTTTACCGGCGCTTCCCTGCTTAAGTTCATTGAAAGCATTGAGCAGTTCCTGCTGCGCCTGCTCATCAAATCGCCGCAGATTATCCTTCACGGCATTCTTTTGCGCCTGCTGTCTTCCGGGCCGGGAGGATACGGCGTCCCTGACAGCCTTTTCCATGTCATCTTTACTGATCTCCTGCCTGCCGCTTAAAGACCGGGACATGGAAAACAGCTCGCTGTTTGAGGCCTTGCGGGCCTTTTCCTTCCAGCACCATTTCTCAAGCTCTGCAGCCCACTTCATTTTTTGCACCCTCTCTCAAAAGCTGACAGATACAGGGAGATGATTTCCGCAATTTCATCCTGCGCCCGGTTCTCAAGGGCTGAAATGTTCTGTTGCAGCCTCTTCCAGGATTGTGAAACGCTCTTTTTTCGCAGAATCATTGCCACCCGGTCTTTGCTCCAGGCTGCATCATTTCCCCATTCCTCCCGGTACTCTCCGGTAATATCCTGGAACTTCACCTGAGGGATATGCTGCTCGAGGTACAATGAAATAGCAGGGAATAGTTCATCAATTTTTCGCTCTACATCATGCTTGTCTTCATAGAGAGCCTTGCCAAGGATTGCCGTATATATGCCTTCCTTTACATCACAATAGTCAGCCATGGTGCGGCCGTCAAGGAGGGCCGAGCTTCGGGCAATGAGGCCCGCGTTAATGCTTGTGCGGGGGCCAAGCTCCAGCCGTTCATCACCCCGGAGAGCACGTATTACTTCAACGGCAAGCCGGATAAACAGTCGCGGTATATAAATCTGCGGCTCAGAGATGCTTACTTCCTTATGCACAATGCGGATCTCATCCTCGATGCCGACCAGAGGGATCTTCAGGCTCACCATGCGGTCGCGAACAGCTCCGCAAATGTATTCTTCATCAGCGTAGTTGGTGGTCGCCACCAGCATGAAGTCAACCGGGAATGTCTCCCTGCTCTTGGTCGGCGTCATGCAGTGCTCCTGAGCCGCCTGAATGAGGGCATGCTGGGCTGATTCAGAGAGCTTGCCGATTTCATCCACAAACAGAAGCCCCCTGCTTGCCTGGCCGATTTTCCCCGGCTCAAATACCCGGGGGTCGAACGGATCGCCGATCTGCGCAAGCTTTAATAGATTATAGGTGCCGACGATCTCCTCGGGGAGCACATCGCCCCCGCCCTGAACTCGCGCAAATCCCCGGCCTTCAACGATTGCGTCCAGCCGCCGCACGGCAATCTTTTCCTGATCGCCGTTTACATCTCGTATATGCGCACGGCATATCGGACAGGGGTCTGCCTTATAGGGCATGGTCCCCTGCGGGAGCAACGACATGAACCGGGCCAGTATCAACGGGTCCTCCTGCACCGGGCACTGTTCTACATAATATATCTCTTCCCGAGTATGATATTCATGCAGAAGAAGCTGGATATGCTTTGCCAGGTCTGTCTTTGCGACGCCATATTCACCGGTGAGAAGCGCCCCTTTGCCGCTCATTAATATCTCAATGAAGCGTCTCTTTTCCGCTTCAACGCCGAATATATCAGGAAACAGCTCTTCACCTGCCTGAAGCTTTGTCTTTACCATAAGAAACAGGCAGTCCCGGGAGGTCTTTGATTGGCAGCCTGATTTAATGAGGTCAGCTAAGGTGAAAATATTTTCTGGCATTAGAGTAGCTCCTTTGATACTATTTATAACTGATTATATATACCATATAGTATATGCTGGTGCCGCATAAATTGGCTTTTTAAATCCCCCTTTTACAAAAAGGGGTGTTGAATTTCTTTAATATTCTGAATTCACCTCAATCCTTTTTTTACAACGGGCGAACTGAATGTATTAAAGGATGTATATGACTCTTGAAGAAATGCTGGCTGAGCTGAGAAAGAAGATTACGTTCAAGAAAAACACTGCGGCTGGTGATGTCGTTCTGGTAGGGATGAAGCCCGGCCTGTTCTACGGGGTGGTGCTAGACATTACGCCAAATGTGAAAAAGGAATGGTGGGATGTAAGCTTTAAGCTCCTGGTAATGCCGCCGGTTGACATTACCTGGATTCTTCGCACTCCACAAATGAATGGTGAGCTGTTCACTATCGGCGGAGAAGAGCATTTCATGATTGCCATTGATATGGGTCTGCAGAAGCAGCCGCTAAAAAAAAGGGGGACACGGCCGGTGCTGTCTATTGTGAAGCAGGATGACGATAACGGCAGTGGTGACGAAGATGCTTAAGGGGTGCTGTTGACAAGCCGCACCACTGGCATGCCGTCAAAGTAGTCGATGATATTGAGGCAGCCGTATGCCTGGTCAAGGCGCGTGAGATTAGATAAGTCCATGCCCAGAACATGCGTGAGGATAATTCTATTGACTCCCCCGTGCGCAATTAAAGCAATACGTTTCCCCTGGTGTTCCTCCAGGGTCTGTTCCAGTTTCTTTATGACCCGCTTCTTTAAATCAGCAAAACTTTCTCCATTCTTAATTCGGTAATGCGGGAGATCCTTTGACCGCTCTTCAAAATCTTCAGGGAACTGTGCTGCAATCTCATCACGGGTCAACCCCTCCCACTGTCCTAAACTTATTTCCCTGAATTCTCTGTGGGACTGCGGAGTAAGTCCCAGCATGGTTCCGATAATCTCAGCACCTTTCCTGGTCCTTTTAAGATCACTTGACAGAAGAACGTCAATCTGCTCGCTCTTCAGTCGCTCTCCTGCCCGCTGCATCTGCTCGATTCCGGCCTCATTGAGCTCTACATCAAGATGTCCCACGTACCGCCATTCACGGGAGGTTACCAGTTCGCCATGGCGCACCAGGAGAAGGCGTGTTTTATTTTCAAGCTGTTCCAGCTCACGGTGAGAGGCAGTATTCAAAATCGTGTTAACTTTCATGAAAATCCCTTCTAATGAACTACCCCGCCGCAAGCAGCGGGGTATCAAAGATATTTTAGTTGTATAGGTCATTCGCAGCAAGCTGCGTGGAATTGACCCGTTGCGATTAAAATATTATTCGTTACATGGATAATTTTCCTTAACTTCCCTTTTCAAAGGAAGAAAAGACTTTTCTCCCCTGTTTCATGGGAGAAAAGGAGGGATTTAACGCTCTATTCCATCTCGCGCCAGGATGCCCTGCTGAAAATAGTGTTTGATCTCAACAACTTCTGAAACCAGGTCGGCAGCTTTCAGTACCTCTTCAGGTGCATATCTCCCGGTCAGTATGAGTTCTACCTCCCAGGGCTTTTTACGTATAAAATGCAGCACCTCATGAATGGTAACCAGGTTATAGTACAGGGCAACGTTTATTTCATCAAGTATCACAATCCGGTACGTGCCTGAGAGCATTTCCTGCTCCGCCTTTCTTAAGCCAGTGCAGGCCATCGTGACATCTGTATCAGCATACTGCGCATTGACGCAGTCCCGGATGTCACGGCCAAACTGCTCAATGATGATCCACGGGGCAACCTGCGCTGCCGCCTCGATCTCCCCGTATGCAACTCCTTTCATAAACTGCGCTATATATGAGCGCATGCCCCGTCCCCTGGCTCGGAATGCGAGCCCCAGGGCAGCGGTCGTTTTGCCCTTGCCGTTTCCCGTGTATACGTGAACGTAGCCTCTTTCGCTCATAGTATTCATAATACCCTCACGCGCTTGCGCTCTTTTATCATGCGAAAGTCTGTGCTGAAAACTGAAAGATGATTCTAAAGAGCTTTCTAATTGAGCTGGATATTTTCACGGAGGAGGTGAAGCAGCGCGCAGTTCTGCGTGTGTCCGGTCATGTTAGCGGTAATTTTACCTCTTATTGGATGACCGAGCAGATAGAGGTCTCCCA
>Ga0209777_10007867_pt1 | contig 11741 bp, 9 predicted proteins | sample FrelakmetHBP12HB_FD_187147 | JGI IMG/M metagenome (GOLD analysis project Ga0209777, IMG submission 187147) | Freshwater lake sediment microbial communities from the University of Notre Dame, USA, for methane emissions studies -HBP12 HB (SPAdes)... | ecosystem: Environmental > Aquatic >...
GGTATCACTTTTATGATTTCGCTACTGATGTCGCGATGTGGGGTGCGCACACGGTTGCCCAGGCTCTCGCCGGACTCGATATGACCAACGTGTCCTTCATCGAGTTCGAGTATGAGGGGCCTGATGTCACGATGGTGACGCGTTTGTCGAACGGGGTAAAATTGATTCTATACCGAATCAGTGGCTCGGTCTGGGAAACGTGCAAGCTCTGGCATGGCTCTTGTGGTGAGCGGTTCGATGGTCCGGAGGGATGGGTGGCGGCTGCCGACGGGTATTCAGCCCCCGATGTTTCCTCCCCGGTGCTGTTGCGCGAATACAACAACGTGCTGGCGGACTACACGGCCCGGACACAACGGTCGCTAAACCACGTGCGGGATTTCTTCGATTGTATCCGGTCGCGCCGACTCACGGTGGCAAATCTTGACGTCATGTATCGGTCCATGAACATCTGCCTGGCTGCCGACATCTGCGAGCAATTAAAGCGAAACCTGAAGTTCGATCTGTGCAAGACTGAGTTTGTCGGCGATCCCGAAGCCAACCGCATGCGGTCCCGCGCGATGCGAGCCCCGTATATGGGCTGATCCGCACCCTCCCCGTCAGGATTCGGCCTGCAGTGCGTCCCAAGTCTCCAAATAAAGCGGGTGAACGGCCTGGGCCACTGGCAGGTCGCGCGGCAGCTTCCGACGGAGGATGAGCTCAACCACATCCGTTTTGTCCCGGAGACGCCGCAGCGGTGAGTGGGCGGAGCTGTCCAGTTTGAGCGAGAGGAGTTCCTCCAGTTTGATGATCTGCAGCTCTTCCGTCGCCTTGGTCGGTTTCGGAAAGGGAACCTTGCAGCCGCGCTTCATTACCTTGCCCGCGGGCAGGAGATCAACGTGGACCCCATTCCGCCGGTCTTCGACTCTGTCCTCGCAACCTCTTACCTGAGCAAATGGGCCGGTCAGGTCCGCAGTGAGGAACTCCACGGCTTCCAACACGTCGGGCACGACAATATCAACATCAATGGTCACACGCGGGTAGCCGTGTTCCTGAACCGCCACCCCGCCGACAATGAGATGAGGAATGTCATGCGCGGCCAACGTGGCCACGGCCGCTTGGGCAGTCTGCACGACCCCGGAAGTCCCGGTATTCTCGCGCAGCACGTAAGCAGCCTGGTTCGTCACGCCTGAGAAAGTCGCATTTCGCGCCTCGCGGTTCAATTCCTTTTGGCCCCGCGGCCGGCGATAGCGCGGAGGCGCACACTGCGAATACCCCTATGTCAGGAGATCTGGACTCGGCAGCCATTTCGAAGGTTGACGTTAACCCACTTCGAGGTATGCTGGCGCCGATGGATCGAGCCGGCTGCGGCTCCGTTGGCCGCACGGCACGACGCAAAGACAACCCTCTGCGAACACATATGAAACAAAAACTCCTTTTGCTCTTGGCCTGCTGCCTGGCCTTGGACTTGCACGACCTGCGCGCTCAATCGGGGCCCGAAACGTATGTCTGGCCCAAGGATCCGAAAGTGCTGGAGAACCTCAAGACATGGCAGGGCTATAAGTTCGGGCTGTTGATTCACATGGGACTGTATTCCCAGCTTGGCGTGGTGGAATCCTGGGGGCTGTGTCCGGAGGACTGGGTGGGGCGCCCCGGCTATGAGGATTATTGCAGCTACGCCAGCGACTATCGGAACACGAAAGCCGTATTCAACCCCGTGAACTTTGACCCACAGAAATGGGCGCGCGGATTCAAGGCCTCCGGCGCGAAGTATGTGATCTACTCCACCAAACACCACGACGGGTTTTGTCTCTTTGACAGCAAGTACACCGATTTTAGGGTGACCGACAAAGGGTGTCCCTTCTCGACCAATCCCAAGGCCAATGTCGCCCGCGAAGTGTTCAACGCGTGCCGCGCGGAAGGCCTCTCGGTGGGCGCTTACTTTTCCAAGCCTGACTGGACAACCCCCTACTTCTGGTGGCCGTATTATCCCCCGAAGGATCGGAACCCTAATTACGACATTACCAAGCACCCGGATCGCTGGAAGAAATACGTGGAATACACCCAGAATCAATTCCGAGAGCTGGTTTCCGATTACGGCAAGCTCGATATTCTCTGGCTGGACGGCTGCTGGGTCCGGCCCCTCTCGACCATCAGCAAGAGTGTCGAGGAGTTTTGCAAGTATCCCTATGACCTGGACATCGACATGAAGACCATTGCCGGCTTCGCCCGCGAAAAACAGCCGGGGATGCTGATCGTGGACCGCTGGGTCCAGGGGGAATACGAAAACTATCTCACGCCCGAACAGAAGACTCCGGACCAGGCCTTGCCGGTCCCGTGGGAAAGCTGCATCACCATGGGGGGTGCCTGGGGTTGGGTTCCGCACGACAATTACAAACCCACGCGTGAACTCGTTCGGTTGCTAATCCGGATCGTGGCCAAGGGTGGCAACCTGCTGCTCGGAGTTGGGCCCGATGGCAAAGGCGAATTTGATCCTAGGGTCTATGACCGGTTCAACGAACTCGGGCAATGGCTCAAGGTCAACGGCGACGCGATCTACCAGACGGTGCCGGTTGAGCCTTTCCAGGAGGGAAAGATCGCCTACACCGCCAGGCCGGACGAGGCGGTCTTCGCGCTCTATATGCCGGACAGAGGCGAAAAAGAAATCCCGGCCGAGCTGGCTATTAAGACGAAGCTCAAAGGAAAGCTCACCGCCTCGATCCCCGCGGTCAAACAGCAACTGAGTGCCACGGCCACTGCCGACGGCATCACCGTCGCTATCCCCGCTGCGCTGCGCGGTGAACTGGCGAGCCAGCCCGCCGTTGTCATTCGCATTGGCAACTAACCGCTGGGCCAAACTCAACGTCTGGTTGAAGATAACGAAGGGACTGCCGGGCAGGGCGGCGTCGTTTCAGGTAAATGATAATTGGTTCTTTCTGTCTCAAGGTTAAGGGAACAATGCACTGATCTGCCGGAGCGTCTCTTCCACGAGCACCTGCCCACCCTCGGGGCCGACCCGGAACTTGTCCGCGCTGTACCCGCCCCCTTGCACGGCTCGAGCCGAAGGCAGGTACCCGCTGGCACCGCAACAGAGCTGGACGAGCATCGTCGCCACTGCCGGACTGCGGGCCTGAATGCGGATGGCGTAGTCAAGATAGATCTCGAAAGGACATGTTGCCATTGCCACGTCGCCCAAACGCAGCACGTGGAACTCAACAGGCTGCACCGGGTCGGTTTCATAAAACGGCTCCGGGCAGGGCTGTGGCTCAGGGAGGGTGGCGATCACCACCGTGTGCCGAAAGACCAGTTCGCTCTGGCGGGCGGCCTTAGCCACCGGCAAGGCGTCGTCCACCGCGCTCGCAATCCGACGCGCGATTTCTTTGCGCCTCGAGAGGCCGCGCCTCCGCTCCATGATCTGTTCCGCCGCCTGCCGGTAAAGCGGGTGGGGCGACAGGTCGCCCGCGGGCGCGCACTGGGGGAGCACAAAGCGCTCCGCCCCATGCCGCCGATGGATCTCCTCGCGCACGTCATGCCAGAAATCCGCCGAGACCTCGTCCAAACCTTCAGTTTCCTGTGCGGGGCAGGCCAGGTTGATGACCACCCCGGACCAATTCGTCATTGCGTCCCAGAAGAACAATAGGTTCACCGTGGGATCCGCCGAGCCCTCGACATACGTGAAATCGGGCGCCCGCGTATCGCCATACATGACGGTCGAACCATTGCTGAATTGAGCACGACGGTTATATCCGACCACGGCCTGGCTGAGAGCCCAACCCATGCTGCCGGGTTTCCGGTTTTTCCAGGCCTGAACCACAGCCTCGGACACCCGGTCCAGGAAGAACTCGGCGTACTCTGATGCCTTCATGACACCTGCGTCCTGGCTCACGTCGTAAAGGCCTTTGAAGGTGCTGTCAACAAGCCCCGGGCCGGTATGGGAATGGGTAGCGTTGACGAACAATTTAGCCGTGCCGAACTCAGGCAATTGAGAACGGACCTTTTCCTGAAGGCGCTGTTGAATCGCCCGCTGGATGAACAGGAGGTCGCAGGAGACGAGGATGGCTTGTTCCGGCTTGTCGCCGCCAGGGGCTTCCAACGCCAGAACCGTGGCGGTCAACGGATCACGAACGCCCGTCGAAATGCGCTTATGCAACTGGCCGATGAGAGCAACTGGCCGAGTGGGGGTAATATCCGCTGTGGCCCAACCCAGCCTCAGCGGGCGGCTCTGGCTGGCATCCGCGGCCGCCATCTCGTTAGCAGTGCGCCGGAAGAACTCGGCGCATTGGGCAATCTCGGCGGTGTTGTTCTCCCAGTGATATTCGTATTCAATGGCGAAGATGGTGGGTTTTAGCCCAAGCCGATGAACCTCCCGCAGGACGGCGGCGACATCGGCTTGGCCCGTGCCCCAAGGGACATCGTGGCCGTTGGGAGTAAGCTCATTGAGATCCTTGAAGTTGAACGAGAGAAGCCGGGGCCCCAGTAGCCTCACGCCGTCCGCGGGTTTGATTCCCGACCGTTGCCAATGACCCAAATCCGCACAGGCGCCTAACCGCAGGCTTCGGCCTTCACACACTCTCAGGACCTCCTGCGGGTGCCAATAGCGTGAACTGCCTCGCGCATGATTATGAATGGCCAGGTTCACCCGGTACTCATCGCAGAGCTTCTCGATGACGTTCAGTGAGTCCGGCGCCGGTTCCGAAACAATGGTCTCGATGCCCAATTTTCGGCAAAACTCGAAGGCACGGCGGCATTCGGATTCCGCACCGGGCAGCGAATGGATATAAATGCTGGTGAGTTGCACCGCCGCCGCAGCCAGTTTGAGGCGGACCTTCTCCACCGCAACGGCGGGCATATCCACTCCCATCTTCAGCTCGCTATCCGAACTCAGGCGCTGCCCTTCAAAGGCCTCGAGGTAGTGCATATTCAGCGCTGCCGTCTTCTCCACCGCCTCGAAGAAAGTGAACCGGTTGAAACTCCACGCCGCGCACCCAAGCCGCCAGCCCAGCGGTTCGGCTGCCGGAGCAGCCTGTGCCAAGGCTGAGGCCGTCAGCCAACAAAATGCCAACAGGAAACGGATCCAGAATGAATTCATAAATTGACTCTGCCGCGCTCGGACCGGGTCTGCCCTCTACAGCTTCCAGGGGGCGCGCATGGGCCGGTCCAGCAGTGCGTTGGCCTCGTTGTCGTTGAGGAACTGCTCCTTTTCCGGATTCCAGCGCAACTTCCGCCGCAACTTGGCGGCAATGAGTTGGAGATTGCAGAGTGTGTCCGTGCGGACGGCGATCTCGATCGGAGCCGCCGGTTTGTTCCGCCCTTTCACGGCGTCGATGAAGTTGGCCCCGTGATTGGTGCTCTTAAAGAGCTGCACCTCATTGGGACCGATCTTGATATCCAACAATGAGGCGGGCTGGGCGTCCAGTTTCTCCCGGTCCACGTGAACCCAGCCTTCGGTCCCCAGGAACATGACGCCGTGGCCATGACCGCCCTTTTGCAGCGGATGCTTGCTGCTTGTGGCGTCGTCCATGTGGACCAAAGTCACTCCGTTCGCATAGCGGTTTTCAACCTGCCAGCTCACGCAACAGTCGGTCAGCATGCCCTGGGGAAACTCCCCCGTGCCCTGGATTTCCGTTGGTCCGCTGAGTTCGCTGTTATTGCCCCACTGCGCAATATCGAGGTGATGCACACCCCAGTTGCCGATCATGCCCATGCAGTAATCCGAAATGCTGTACCACGTGCTCCAACCGTCCTTCTGAGTGAATGGCCGGCACCGATGGTAACAATAAGGCGCCATAGGGGCCGTACCCAACCAAAGATCATAATCCAGTTCTTTAGGCACCGATTCGACCGGCTGGATCGGACATGAGGCCACGCTCCCTGGCACGCCCACCAGGATGGTTTTCAGTTGGCCGATCTTCCCGTTGCGCACCAGTTCGCAGGCAAACCTGAATTTCCCATCCGAGCGCTGCTGCGTACCGAACTGAAAGACGACCCCGGACTCCTTCACTACCTTCTCGACGGTATGGGCGGCACGGAAACTCCAACCCATCGGTTTCTCCTGGTACATGTGTTTGCCGTGCAGCGCCGCTTCGATGGCGATCAGCGGATGCCAGTGATCGGGAGTGGTGATCTGGACGGCGTCAATTTCCGGGCGGGCGATCAACTCCCGGAAATCCTTGTGCGCTGCGCAATCGGAGTTGCTGTAGAAAGTATCCACGACCTTCTTGCCCTTGGCGCGCTGCTCTTCGTGCACGTCGCAGACAGCGATAACCTGGACCTCCGAGTTCCCAAGGAACGCGAGCATGTCGCCGGTCCCTTGGATGCCCAGGCCGATCACGCCCAAGGCGACGCGTTTTGAGGGTGCCACCAGCCCGACTCTGCCCAATGCGCGTGCCGGGATGAATTGCAGGGCGCCCACTGCGCTGGCGGCGGCGGTCGTCTTTAGAAATTGGCGGCGAGTGATTGCGTTTTTCATATATCCGCTTCTGTTTGCTGGATTGAAGGATAGCGTTCAAGGTGCCCGGTGACCATTGCTTTGAGTTTCAAAACCTGGCACTGAAGTCTCAGCGCCGTCCTCAAAAGGCTTATACCAATGAAGCGAACGTGCAAGGATCGAATTGCGTCGCAGAACGGCCATGTTCATCGAAGTCGAAACGATTGCGCCGCAGGGGAGCCTTTCGTTCCTGTTGGTGCGCTGGCATGATGACCTGCGCGAGGGCGAACAGTTCGCGGCTGATTCGCCACACCCCTAAACCGCACGCGTTGCTGCTAAGAAAAAAGGCGAGGGAACTGAATCCTCCGCCTCAACTACAACAGAATCTTCGGCAATTACTTCTTGCCCAGAATCGCGTCCTTGGCAGCCTTGGCGACGCGGAACTTTACGACGCGCTTGGCGGCGATCTTGATCGTTTCGCCGGTTGTTGGATATCGACCCATGCGAGCCTTGCGATTGACCAGAACAATCTTGCCCAATCCAGGAATCGTGAAGGAGTAATTGGCGTTCTTGTAGGCCAGCCCCACCAGAGCTTCCAGGGTTTGCACGGCTTATCTTTTTGGTTAGACCAACGGTTTCAGCAAGCGATGCGGCGATTTGTGATTTGGTTAATGCCTTTGCCAGAGTAGCGAAACCAGTAAGCGCGTTGGTCCTCTGGTGCAAGGGGGAAGTCGAAGAACCCGCCTTCTTCGCCAGCAACCTCGCCATCCTGCCCCTCATCGCCCCGGCGGATGGCACATTCCAGTACCGCACTCTGGGCGAAGCCCTCGCCACCTGGGACATCGCCATCACAGAGGTTTCCGTCGCAGGCTGAATCACCGACCGCGGCGCTACCTCGAGGTCCGCACCGCCGGCGCCGTCGTCCGCGATGGGGCGCAACGATTGCGTTAGAACTTCCGCCAACGCCAAACCATTTTCCGATTGCTGCTCTAGGATTTTGGGCAGATGATTGGAAGCATGGCGAAGGAACATCAACGCAGAGCCAAACTCATACACTTCAACTCCGCACACTGATTACTTCCATGAACACCAGCCTCATTAAGACGTTCGTCGCCGCGATTTCAGTGGCCGCCTGGGCGGGCGCTGAGCCATTGCTCATCCACACCGATGTCTTCATTTCGGGAGAGAATGGCTACCATGTTTATCGCATCCCGGCAGTGGAGGCGGCGCCAGATGGTTCATTGATCGCCTTCTGCGAGGCTCGAAAATACAACGCGGCGGACCCAGGATTCGGCAAGCAGGACATCGACTTGGTTTACAAAAGCAGCACCAACAACGGAGCCACGTGGTCGCCCATGACGGTGCTGGAAGACCCGGGGGAACTATGGTCCGCTGCTAACCCGGCAACCGTTGTGGATAGGAGCAATGGGTGGTTGTGGGTCTTTTATCTGCGATCGCGCCCGGGTTGCAGCACCGACACGTCGCGGCCCGGTACCGACGATATGCAGACCCTCGCCCGCTGGAGTGATACCAGCGGCCAGACTTGGTCGGAGCCGCTTGACTTGACCGCCGTGGGACGCGACATGAAGGACAAAGGCTGGCGTGCCAGCGTGCCCGGCCCGGGCGGCGCCGTTCAGACTCGCAAAGGCCGCCTCCTCCTGCCGATGTGGAAGACGCCCTTTGCGAACTTCGCCATCTTCTCGGACGATCACGGGCGCACCTGGCAACGGAGCCAACTCGTCCCGGGGAAGCAGGGCGGCGATGAAAACCAATTCGTCGAACTGGCCGACGGCCGCCTGCTCATGGAAATCCGGCAGAATTCCGGTTCGCACCGTTGGCTGGTCGAGAGCACCGACGGCGGCCAGACTTGGGCCGAGCCACGGCCTGGGCTTTCCGTGACGCCCGTCATGTGCGGGATCAAACGCTTCACGCTCAAGGCTGCCGGCGACGACCGCAACCGCATTCTGTGGACAGGCCCGAAGGCTCCCGAACGCCGCCGACTCGTAATCCGCTGGAGCGACGACGAAAGTAGAACCTTCGCGAACGAGCGGCTGATTTCGGATGACCACGCCGCCTACTCCGATCTCACGATTCTGAAGGACAAGACGATCGGCGTCCTGTGGGAACGCGGCGTGGAACGCGGCTACCAGTTCATCACTTTCACGCGGCTCAACCGGGAGTGGCTGGAGCAGGGGAGCCACCACCTGATCATCTCGCGGGGCGAGGCCGCGGGCACCTACCAGGCATTCACCGACCTCTGCCGGCTCACGAACGGCGACCTGTTTTGCGTTTTCTATGCGGGTTATAGCCATGTTTCGCTGCCCCGGAATGACTGGCCCAAAGGGGGGCGCATATGTAGCGTTCGGTCCAAGGACGAGGGCCGCACGTGGAGCGCGCCACGGGTCCTTTTCGACGGCCCGTTTGATGACCGGGATCCGCACGTGGCGCAAATGCGGGACGGCACCGTGGTCTGCAGTTTCTTCACTTATCGTCCGCAGCCGGAAGGCAAGGTGCTGTGTGACACGTGCTTGGTCGCCTCTCGCGACGGAGGCGAAACGTGGGAGACGGAGCCGCGGGGGGTTGCCCCCGGATGGCCAAGCTCGGCGCCGGTGCGCGAGTTGCCCGACGGGGCACGCCTCCTCGGTGTGTACCGGGAGGAAGGCGCGACGGCCTACGGCGGCGTGATCCGCTCGACGGACGGTGGACAGACCTGGTGTGCGCCCATCCCGATCGGCCGTGGCAGCGGCGTGCGCCTCGACGCGGAGACCGACCTTGTGCGGCTCAAGGACGGCACTCTCTACGCCGCCCTCCGTGGCGACCGTGTGAACATGCATTTCGCCACCAGCCCCGACGGCGGTTTCACCTGGTCGCCGGTGAAAGACATCGGTTTCCCGGGGCATTGTCCGCACTTCACGCGCCTAAGCAGCGGCGAGATTCTCCTCACCCATCGTCTTCCACTGACCTCGCTGCACGTCAGCCGCGACGAGGGCAAGACCTGGCGAGGGCCGTATCAAATCGACACCACGCCTGGTGCGTACGCTTCAACCGTCGAACTGAAGGACGGATCCGTGCTGGTGGTGTATTACGAGGAAGGCGCGGGAAGCGCAGTGCGCGCCCGACGCTTCAAGTTGAAGGAAGAGGGTATTGAGTTTCTACAACTCGGAACTTAAACCGCATCTTTCGAGTGTGTATTGAGCGGCTGAACAGTCTGCCAATCCTCACTGCACGGCCCCGAGGCCTCATGGGCCGAAAACGTTCTCAACTGTTGCGCGTCCGTGGGTTCCTTTGTGAATCTCCCCATCGTGATCGATCTGACCCCGGACGCCTGACTCTCGCGAAACTACGGCTGCGGCCCGCCTCGTTCAATTACAAGGCCCATCAACTCTCGTATGAACCGCCACTTACTGGAGATTCTGGCGGAGTCCTTTCAACCGCGCCAGCAGCCCCGAAAACCGCTGCTCCGTCTTGTTGTTCCGAACCGCGATCGCCAGCGCCTTCCGCTGGCCGACGACCACCACCAGCTTCTTGCCCGCGTGATGCCCGTGTAAACCAGGTTGCGCTGCTGGGTCCACGGCCTCCAGCCCTTTCCTGCTCAACAACCCGGCCTAATAGAATTTCTTTGCCATGTCACGCCGGCGGTCGTCGATCTGGTCGTTCTTCGACTCGTTCATCCGCAGCGGCATAAGTTCCAGATTGGCAATTACGGTGTCCAGTTCCGGCACCACTGCGCGTGGAATGATGTGGTCTCTACGGAAAGCTCGGCGCCCTTGTACAGCCCTTTCATCACGGTGGCGGTCTTGCCGCGTCTCATCTCGGCGACGCCCGTGCATCCAGACAGCCGAGCTTCTCGGCGATGTCGAGGTTGCGCAGCAGCGCGTACTCGGCGGCGTTCTTGTAACCTGCAAGCGCAACCGGTCGGTCGAGCACCTTGACACGCTACTCGCCCTGCTTCCGGGCGATGGCCAGCCAGTATGCGGCCTTCTGCACGCGGGGGTTTCCCGAATGTCTTGGTCAAAGGGCGGACTTTCAATAGCCCTGGGTCAATTAGCGATTTGGAAGCTTGACTGCGGGCTTGAACCGGCTGAGTTTTGGGTTGATCTTCGGACGCAGCATGAAACATTTAATTCAGTTCTGTTTCGTTGCATCGCTGGCACTGGCAACCGGCTGCCAGATTGGGAGCGCGGACTCTAAACTTTTGCAGGCTGACACTACGAACTCCAGCCAGCAGAAGTATCCCGTCTTGCGCGGTGTTCACTTGATGCTTGGAAGCGACTCGCAAGCCGCTGAGCTTCAGGAACAACTACCGAAGCTCGCCGCTTCGGGCGTGAACGCCCTCATCCTTGAGACGGACTACAATTTTGAGTTTAAGTCCCATCCTGAACTCAGTTCGCCCGGCTGCGTCACGCAGGCCCGCGCGCATAAACTCGCGGCGGAAGCGCACTGGCTAGGCATCCACCTCATTCCGGAAATCAATTGTCTCGGTCACCAATCCTGGAGCAAAACGACCTTGTCCCTGTTAGAAAAATATCCGGAGTTCGATGAGACGCCCGGCCAGTTTCCGAACAACACGAACATTTACTGCCGGAGCTGGTGTCCGCAAAATCCGGAGGTAAACAAAGTGGTCTTCGCGCTCGTAGACGAATTGGTGAACGCCTTTGAAACGGACGCATTCCATGCCGGCATGGACGAGGTTTTCATCATTGCCTCGGAACATTGTCGGCGTTGCAGAGGCGGGGATCCGGCGACGTTTTTTGCCAAAGCGGTCAACGATTTCCACTACCACATCGTGAAGGAGCGGAAGTGGGAGATGTTTCTCTGGGCCGACCGCCTACTCGACGCCAGGAAGATGGGCTACGGAGAATGGGAATCCGCCCGGAACGGCACGGCTGGGGCAGTGGATTTGATTCCCAAAGACATCGTCCTGTGCGACTGGCACTACGAGCTGCGGACCAATTATCCTTCCGTGCCGTTTCTGATGGGGAAGGGTTTTCGTGTCTGGCCCGCAGGCTGGAAATCATTGCCCGCCGCCCAAGCCTTCAGCGAGTTCTCACGCCAGCAGAAGAGCGGCCTTGTGGTCGGCTATCTTTGCACGACCTGGGGAGCCGTCAAAATTTCCGCCCTCGCCGAGTGGCCGCTGCTGGTGGACGTGATGAATGAGTGGAAGTAACACCAATACTTCAATCGTTGGGCGTGTTCCTGCGCACTCCGCGATCAAGTCTTTGGCACGTCGAGCGTAGAGAAGACCATGCCAATCTGGGTCGCTATGGACTCCTTGGAACAAGCATATAAAAGCGATTGCCGGGAGAAGGGTCCAATGTGACACCAAGCTGATCGCCAG
>Ga0209777_10007868_pt1 | contig 11740 bp, 3 predicted proteins | sample FrelakmetHBP12HB_FD_187147 | JGI IMG/M metagenome (GOLD analysis project Ga0209777, IMG submission 187147) | Freshwater lake sediment microbial communities from the University of Notre Dame, USA, for methane emissions studies -HBP12 HB (SPAdes)... | ecosystem: Environmental > Aquatic >...
GGCTGTGAGCGGAGCATAGTGCGCGAGGGCGCTCAGCGGCACCTGTTGTCCGCCGGGCGAGCGCACATAGATTTCGCTCAAGAATTCCGGGTTCTGCCAGTATTCCGGCGCCGCTTCCATAATCACGTGATATTGATTGATGGCCTTGTACATCGTGGACACTTGCCGCTGGCCGAAAGCGTCGTAAAGCGTGGCGTCGATCAGTTGGGGCGAGATGCCAAAACGCGCCGCCGTTTGGCGATCGTACTGAACGTACGCTTGCAGGCCTCGATTCTGCTGGTCGCTGTTCGCGTCAGCGATGATGGGGACGCCTTTTAATTGTTCCAGCATGTGGGGAGCAAAGCTAACGAGGTCCTGCAGGTTGTCGCCCCGCATCGTGTATTGATACTGAGCGCCGCCGAAACGTCCACCGACGCGGACGTCCTGCGCCGCCTGCAAGAAGAGCGATGCGCCCGGCACCCGGGCAAGCTTCGGCCGCAGCCGCGCGATGATCTGGTCAGCCGTGATGCTTCGTTGGGCGGCGGGCGCATTACTCGCCGCTCTTTGTCCGGGGGGCTTCATGGAGATAAACATACGCGCCGAGTTGCCGCCCCCCGTGAATCCGTTGACGGTGTCAATGCCGGGATCGGCCACGACGATCTTGATCATCTGCAACAGAATCTTGTCCATGGCCTGAAACGAAGTGTCCTGGTCGGCCTGGATTGAACCCATGATCCTTCCATTGTCCTGCTGCGGGAAGAAGCCTTTAGGCACGTGAATATAAAGATAGACATTAAGGGCGATGGTGATCAGCAACACCGCCATCATGAGGGCCGGAAAGCGGAGCGCGCCGGACAATGTTTTTCCGTAGAACCTCACAACCCCATTGAATCCTCGTTCGCTTGTCCGGTAAAGCCAGCCATGCGACTCATGCTCTTTCAAGAGATGAGCGCACATGGCGGGAGTGGCGGTGAGGGAGACCACCATGGAAACCAGGATGGCGACAGAAAGCGTCACCGCAAACTCCCGGAAAAGGCGGCCCACGATGCCTCCCATCAGCAGCAAGGGAATGAACACTGCAACCAGCGAAATACTGATAGTCAGCACAGTGGAGCCGATCTCCCGAGCACCCTTCAAGGCCGCCTCGAACGGACGCATACCCTTTTCCAGATAGCGCGAGATGTTTTCAATGACCACGATGGCGTCATCGACGACAAAGCCGGTGGAAATGGTGAGCGCCATCAAGGAGAGATTGTCGAGGCTGTAGCCCAACAAGTACATTACGCCGAAAGTTCCGATCAGCGATACGGGGACCGCGACGCTGGGGATGAACGTGGTGCGCGGGTTGCGGAGGAAAAAGAAAACCACCAGGATCACCAGGATCACCGAGATGATCAGCGTTTGTTCAACGTTGGCGACGGAAGCGCGGATGGTCAGCGTCTGGTCCATAGCCACCCGCATGTCGATCGATTGAGGAATGGCGGCTTTGAGCTGGGGCAGCACCGCGTAGATGCCGTCCACGGTGTCGATGATGTTGGCGTTGGGCTGGCGGAAGACAATGACCAGCACCGAGGGTTTGCCGTTCGCGTAGCCGGAACTGCGAAGGTCCTCAGGGCCCGGCACCGCTCGTCCGACATCGGAGACGCGCACCGCGGTTCCGTTGCGGTAAGTAATGATCAACGGCGCGTAGTCGACGGCATTGAAGAGCTGATCGTTGGCGCCTACCTCCCACATCCGATGACCGTCGGAGAGATGTCCCTTCGGGACATTGGCATTGGCGCTGCTCAAAATGCCGCGGACCTGCTCGAGTCCAATTCCGTATTTGTTCAGAGCGGTCGGATTAAGCTCGATGCGGACCGTCGGCAGGGAGCCTCCCCCCACGATCACCTGGCCCACGCCGGGCACTTGGGATAGTTTCTGCGCCAAAATCGACGAGGCGGCGTCGTACATTTGGCCCTTGCCGAGCACATCGGAGGTGAGGGCGAGCATGAAGATCGGTGAATCGGCCGGATTCACTTTCCGGTAGGTGGGATTGTTCGGGAGGTTCGTGGGCAAGTAGCCGCGGGCCGCGTTGATGGCAGCCTGCACATCCCGCGCCGCGGCGTCGATGCTTCGGTTCAAATCGAATTGCAGTGTGATGTTGGTTGATCCGAGGCTGCTCGAAGACGTCATCTCAGTCACAGACGCAATTCGGCTGAATTGACGCTCCAAGGGAGTGGCCACCGCGGACGCCATGGTCTCGGGACTGGCGCCAGGCAAACCGGCCTGCACGGAAATGGTCGGAAAATCCACCTGGGGCAACGGCGAAATAGGGAGGAGCCGGAAAGCAACCGCGCCGGCCAGCGCAATGGCGATGGTCAGAAGCGTCGTGGCGACAGGCCGCCGGATGAATGGCTCTGAAATCCCCATAACCTAGCTTGCCGGGATAGGCTCGGAACCCGGACTCGTCGCGGGGTGCCGCGAGAAGCGCCTCGCCAGCCGATCGAAATACAGATAGATCACCGGCGTGGTGTAGAGTGTGAGCAATTGGCTCAAGATGAGTCCGCCCACCATGGTAATGCCCAGAGGCCGGCGCAATTCGGAACCCGTGCCGGTGCCGAGCGCCAAAGGCACGCCGGCAAGTAGCGCCGCCATGGTGGTCATCATGATAGGTCGAAAACGCAGCAAGCACGCCTGATATATCGCGTTGACCGGCGTCATGCCCTCCTTGCGCTCCGCGTCCAAAGCGAAGTCGATCATCATGATGCCGTTTTTCTTCACAATGCCAATTAGGAGGACGAGGCCGATCAACGCGATGACGCTGAAATCATTTCGAGTCAACAAGAGAGCCAGCAGCGCGCCGACACCCGCGGAAGGCAGCGTGGACAGAATCGTGATGGGATGAATGTAGCTCTCATATAAGACGCCCAGGACGATGTAGACCGTAACGAGCGCGGCCACAATCAGCAGAGGCTCGCTGGCCAGAGAGGCCTGGAAGGACGCGGCCGTTCCCTGAAACGACCCCTGGATACTGGCCGGCAGATGGAGGCCCTCCTTCACTTTGTTCACCGCATTGATGGCTTCTCCCAGTGAGGCGGTGGGAGCCAGATTGAAGGAGAGAGTGACCACCGGAAACTGGCCTTGATGATTCACGGTGATGGGCGCGCTGGTCTCCTCCACGTGAGTAAAGGTGGCAAGCGGAACCTGGCCGCCGTTCGGAAATGCCGAAGACGAGGCGATCGGGCCGCTGAAGGCACTGTTCGAGGAAGCGGAGGACGAACCGCTGGACGAGGCCGTCGCGGAGAGGCTCGTGGCCGCGGCGGTCACCGAGCTCGTTGGTCCAAACAGTTGCGTGGCGCCGGCGCCGCCCGCCACCAGGCCTGTGGAACTGCTGGCGCCCGTTCGTATGTATAGATCACGCAGGTCCAAGGGGTTTTTCTGAAATCCGGGCATCACTTCCAAGACCACGTGATACTGGTTCAATTGGGTGAAAATGGTCGATACCAGCCGCTGGCCGTAGGCGTCGTAGAGCGTTTGGTCGATGGCGGAGGGCGTGATGCCTAAGCGCATGGCCGTTTCGCGGTCGAAAACCAACTTGGCCCGTAGGCCGCCCGCCGCTTGATCGCTCGCCACGTCGGTCAACTCGGGCTGCTTCTGTAGCTCCGCGAGCATCTTGGGCGCAAACGAGCCCAGCTCGTCTACATTTGGATCCTCGAGAGTGTATTGGAACTGCGTGCGGCTCACGCGGTCCTCGACGGTGATATCCTGCACCGGCTGCATGAACAGAGTGATGCCCGGCACCCTGGCCAGTTCCGGCTGCATGCGGCGAATCACGTCGCTGGCACTGATCTTCCTCTCGGCCAGCGGTTTCAGGTTGATCAGAATTCGTCCGCTATTGAGCGTAGTGTTGGTGCCATCGATCCCGATGAACGATGAAAGACTCTCCACCGCAGGATCTTTCAGGATGACTTGCGTGAGCTCCTGCTGGCCGCTGGCCATTTCCGGAAAGGACACCGCCTGGGCCGCCTCCGAAACGCCTTGAATTACGCCGGTGTCCTGAATGGGGAAAAAGCCCTTCGGAATGTAAACATAGAGCAGGACGGTGAGGGCGAGAGTGGAAGCGGCCACCACCAGCGTCCCCGTCTGATGGCGAAGCACCCACTGCAATGTCCGGTCGTAAAATGCGATCATCCCATTCCACACCCGCTCCGACCATCGATAGAACTTCCCCTGCTCTGCCGCGGGCCGGTGCTTCAACAAGCGGGCGCTCATCATCGGAGTGAGGGTCAGCGACACCACGGCGGAGACCAGGATGGTGACGGCCAGGGTGACGGCGAACTCCCGGAAGAGCCGGCCCACGATATCGCCCATGAAGAGCAGCGGGATGAGAACCGCAATCAAGGAGATGGTCAGGGAGATGATCGTGAAGCCAATTTGTTCGGAACCTTTGAGCGCGGCATCGAGCGGTGGCGTGCCCTCTTCGATGTAACGAGTAATGTTCTCGATCATCACGATCGCGTCGTCCACGACGAAGCCGGTGGAAATCGTCAGGGCCATCAACGTTAGGTTGTTCAAGCTATAGCCGAGCAAGTACATCACCCCGAAGGTGCCGACCAGAGAAAGCGGAACGGCAACGCTGGGGATGATGGTAGCGGAGAGATTGCGCAGGAATAGGAAGATCACCATCACCACCAGGGCAACGGTGAGCATCAGTTCGAACTCCACGTCGAGCACGGACGCCCGAATGGTGGTGGTCCTGTCTGTCAGGATCACGACCTGGACCGAGGAGGGCAGTGATGTGGTGATCTGCGGCAATAGTGTCTTGATGCGGTCTACGACGGTGATGATATTTGCGCCCGGCTGGCGCTGAATGTTCACAATCACGGCGGGAACGTCATTCATCCACGCCGCCTGTTGGACATTTTCAGCGTCGTCGGAGACGGTGGCCACGTCCGTCAGTTTGACCGGTGCGCCGTTCCGGTAAGCAATGACGAGCGGAGCGTAGTCGCTGCTCGAAACCAACTGGTCATTGGCGCCGATCTGATACGCTTGGTGCGGGCCATCGAAGTTGCCCTTCGCCTGGTTGACGTTGGCGGCGACCAAAACGCTACGGAGGTCCTCCAAGTTGAGTCCGTGGGAGGCCAACAGCGTGGGATTCGCCCGAATCCGGACGGCAGGCTTCTGGCCGCCGCTGATGCTGACCAGACCGACCCCGGGCAATTGCGAGATCTTGGGTGCCAACCGCGTGTCGGCGAGATCCTCCACCTTGGAGAGCGGAAGTTCTTTCGAGGTTAGGGCCAGGGCCAGGATCGGGGCGTCGGCCGGGTTGCTCTTGCTGTAGATCGGAGGACTGGGAAGGTCCGGGGGAAGGTACGTTCCCGAAGCATTGATCGATTGCTGCACTTCCTGTTCGGCAACGTCGATGTTGAGGCTCAGGTTGAATTGCAGCGTAATGACCGAGCAGCCGCCGGAACTGGTGGAGGTCATCTGCTGAAGCCCCGGCACCTGGCCGAACTGCCTCTCGAGCGGAGCGGTCACCGAAGAGGCGATGACGTCCGGGCTCGCGCCCGGGTAGAACGTCACCACCTGGATCGTCGGGTAATCCACTTCCGGCAATGCGGAAACGGGCAACTGATAGAAGGCGACTGCGCCCACTAACAAGATGCCCACCATGAGGAGCGACGTAGCCACGGGCCTGAGAATAAATGTCCGTGACGGGTTCATTTAGCTTCCTTTTGCGATTTTCTCGTCGGCAAAATGGACGGTGACCTTGCTCCCTTCCTGGAGCTTGTCGACGCCGGTCATGACGAGGACGTCGCCAGGGGAAACACCCGAGGTGACTTCAGTGTCGTCGCCCTCCGTGGTGCCCACGGTGATCTGACGCACGGTCACAGATGAATCCGGTTTCACCGCGTAGATATAAGTCGATTGAGAACCGCGCTGAATCACAGCATTGGGGACCAGGGTAACGCCGGGTTTCTCTTCCACCAGTAATCGCGCGTTGACGAACTGATTGGGGAACAAGGCGTTGTCCCGATTGTCGAAGGTTGCCCTCAGCCTGACCGTGCCGGTGGTAGGGTCGATCTGGTTATCGACCGTGGCCAGCCATCCTTGCGCGATTTTGTTTTTCATTTCGTGATCGTAGGCATCCACTTCCAGCCGTTGTCCGGCGCGCAGTTTTTGGAGTACGGTTGGAAGGCGATCTTCCGCGATCGTAAAGATCACGCTGATCGGCTGGACTTGAGTAATCACCAAAAGTCCGTTGGAGTCGGAAGCGTGCACGATGTTTCCCGGATCGACCAGGCGGAGGCCCAGGCTGCCGGTGATGGGGGCGTCGATGTGGCAATATGTGATGTTGAGCTTGGCGGCCTGAATCTGACCCTGATCGTTCTTCACTGCGCCTGCGTATTCCTCCACCAACGCCTGCTGCGTCGCCAGTTGTTGCTCGGGGGCCGCGTTCTGCTTCACCAGGGTTTCGTAACGCGCCAAGTCGACTCGCGCGTTGTCGAGCAGCGCCTGGTCTCGCTGCAACAACCCTTCGAATTGGGTCAACTGAGCTTCGAATGGCCGCGCGTCAATTTCCAGCAGCCGCTCGCCCTGATGAACAATCTTCCCTTCTTGGTAAAGGATCTTCATCAATTGCCCATCGACCCGGCTCCTCACGCTGACGGTGTACAGCGAGGTCACTGTCCCGAGGCCGTCAAAATACACGGCGATATCTCCTTTTCGGGCTTTTACCGCGACCACGGGCGTGACCAGGGGGCCTCGCATGCCGCCGGCGGCTCGCGAGGGCGTACCCGCCACTTTCGCGCCTGTCCCTTTTGGCCAGAAATAATAGGCGGCCAGAGCCAGCACGACCATGATCAACAGCCAGAGCCACCACCGTCGCGCAGGTTTTTCCGGCTTCTCCGGCGGCTGTGGAAGCACTCGGGATTCTTCTCGTTCGATTGTTCTGGGTGTTTCCATATGTGACTCAAATCTCGGAGCCATACTCCTTTGGAGGATCATTGCCCCAGGACACTAGGCTGACCCGGGATGCGAGATTTCCCGGCCATTGTACCATTCTGTATCGCCGGTGGGCCGCTCCTTCAATGGCCGAGCCGTGGTGGGATGATGAAGATCTTTGCACCTCGCGCCTTTCCATTCCATGAGCCGGCGCCCTCCAAAAGACACCGAAGCCTTCTCACGGCACATGCGGTATTTGACGTACCGCAAGGCGCCGTGGTTACTCTGCCCAGGCCCCAGAATTCAGAGGAAGATGATGATGGCGGGGGTCCCGACCGGGGTGTAACTGCCGGTAAACTTGAGGCCACCCGTCTTCCGATTGATGCGGAAAGTCGTGATCGCGTCGCTCCTCTGGTTGCAGGAGTAAAGAAAACTCCCCGTAGGGTCGATGTTGAAACTGCGCGGATAGTCGCCGCGAGTCCATTCCTCACCGACAAAGGTCAGCGTGCCCGCATCACTGATGGAAAAGAAAGCGATACTGTCGTGGAGCCGGTTGGCCGCATACACGAATTTCCCGTCAGCGGAGACCATGACCTCCGAGGTGAAGTTGGTGCCGGCGAAGCCCTTGGGCAGGCTGGAAAGGGTCTGTTTTGGAGTCAGCGTTCCCTTCGCAGCGTCGTAGTCGAACGCTGCCAGCGTGGAGCCCTCTTCCTGGAGGGAATACAACCAGTGGCCATTCGGATGGAAGGCGAAATGCCGTGGTCCGCTTCCCGGGGACAGTGGGACCGAAGCAGGGTCATTGGGCGAAAGCATGCCTTTCTCAACATCGAACTTCCAAACAAAAATCTGGTCCAGTCCCAGGTCGCTGGCGAGCACGAATCGGCCCGCCGGATCGGCCTGGATCATGTGCGCATGAGGGCGGTCGTGGCCGCTGATGGCAAAGCTCCCGGGAGGCGCACTCGTGGCATGCGATGGACCCGCTGCGCCCTTATCCCGTTTGACGTCGCTGGCAGGTCCGAGATCACCGTTCGGACGGATCGGGAGAACGGCTACGGTTCCCCCGGCGTAGTTGGCCACCAGCACGTACTTGCCGGAAGGGTGAACGCTGAGGTGGGCGGGTCCGGCACCCTCGGAACTGACCGTGTTGAGCAAGGTCAGATGCCCGCTCGAGGGCTGGATCGAAAACGCGCTCACCGACCCGGAGCTCGCGCCTTGATAAGTTTGAGTTTCATTCGCCGAGTACAAGTGCGTTCGGGAAGGGTCACGAGCAAGCCAAGCCGGATTGGAATCATCCAGAAAGACTTCGCGCTGCGACAGGGCTCCAGTGGAAGGGTTCATTTGAAACAGATAAACCCCCTCCCCTCGCCCCATGCTCCCTTCCGGGCCTTGTGGGGAGCTGTAAGTGCCGACGTAGGCCAGGATTGTGCGCTTCCTCGCGGAATTGACTTTACCCTGCTTGGTGCGACCTAAAGCAACCCCATCTGCCTGAGATGGACGCGCCGTATCGGGCGGTTGGTAGGGGGCCCGCCCGCTCAGAGACGCGCTCGCCGCCAAGCTGGCGGCGCGCTGCAGAAACCTGCGTCGGGAGGTTTTGCCAGGAAGGGCCTTAGACGTTTGCCACTGCTCCCCGTCGGTTAACATTAGATTTCCAGGGTAATCAGCGCAAGGACCAGAACCAGAAAAACCACCACCGCCATGACCAGGACGACGACTTCAACTCTATCCATCTGGGAGGTCTCGCGCCACTTGGCGATGGCAGTCTTGTAGGTCTCCGACAACTTCACCGCAGGTCCCCTATCCACTGGAGTCTGCTCCCCGGAGAGAGAGGCGGCGAAGCTCCTCTGCTCGTCCTCGTAAGGCTGAGACGAGCTTGCTGCGGTGATGGTTACACGAGATTCTCTAGGGTGTCGGGGTCACGGACAAATTGAAGTTCACAGTGCGCACAACCGCCGTGTTGGAGTTAAGTGTCCCGTTCAGCGTAATCGTGTAATTCCCCGAGGGGGTTCCTGCGGGGGCGAAATTGCCGGAGCGGCAACCACCGAGAAGCAGAGCCAATAGCAATACGCACCCCAGGATGGCGAGCGATGGGGCCCGATTGCGATTGCGGAGCAGGAGAAGACTCGCAAGCAGTCCCATGCCCATCAGCCACAGTCCGAGACGCGGAGGCGCGCTGCCGAACGGCCACCCTCTTGGGCCCGTACCGGTCTTGCTTATCGTTGTAGTTACAATCAGGTTGACTTTCACAGGCGAGCCGCCGGGCGTCACGGAAGTGCTGCCGAATTTGCAGGCTGCCCCTGCCGGGAAATTGGTGCTGCTGCACGACAGGTTAACTTGCTGGTTGAACCCATTCGATGGGGTCAAGGTAAGGGTGTAGTTTGCGGACCCCCCGGAGACAATCTGGGCCAAGGGGGGAGTAACCGTAAGCGTGTAGTCCTCCAGCAAAAGGGTCATGGAGAGAGTAGCGGTTTGGGACCCGCTGGTACCGTTCACAGTAAAGTTAAACGGGTTGGGAGTCGACGCCGTGAGGCCGCTTACGGTCATAGTGGTGGTCTGGCCAGCGAAGATGGACGTTGGGCTGAAGGTGCAACTTACACCCGAGCCAGCGGAGCAGGAAGGGGTGATCGTGCCGCTGAATGTGGACGGCGCGGAGGCCGAAATCGCTATCGACGTGGACGTACTCCCAACCACAAGGGTGGACCTCTGGTTCGGCGATGAAAGCGAAAAAACAGCAACCCCGGTCCCGGAGAGAGCGACAACTTGGGGACTCCCGGTAGCGTTGTCGCTGATGCTCAAGGCGCCGCCCCGGCCACCGGTGGCGGTCGGCCCAAAAGCGACGCTGACGGTGCAGCTTTGCCCGACATTGAGGACATTGAACGTCGCACCGCAGGTATTGGTCTGGCTAAAATCGCCTGTGGCGGTGATGCTGGTGATATCGAGTGTCGACGTCCCCGTGTTGGTGATGGTGACGGTTTGGGCGGAACTTTCCGTCGACACGGTCTGGTTCCCGAAAGTCAGGCTGGTGGGGGAGACGGTGACAGCCGTCGCCGCGGTGATCCCCGTCCCGGTCAAGGTTATCGTGTGCGGGCTGCCGGTGGCATTGTCAGTGATCGAGAGCTGATCGGTCTCGGCGCTCGTCGACGAGGGTGTAAACGTGACGCTCATGGTGCAGTAACTCCCCGCCGCGGGAATCGTCCCGACGCAGTTGTCCGTCTCAGTAAAGTCCGCGCTGGAAGAGGTGATCTCAGTAATGGTCAGCGGCTGGGTGCCTTCGTTAACAATCTCAATAGCCTGAGCAGGACTCCGGATGCCAAAGGGTTGGGCTCCGAAGTTCACCTTCTGCGGCACAATCGCAATCCCCGGCGCGCTGGCCGAGCCAATCTTGGCCACAAAGGCGTTGCCCGCCGAACCTACCAGATTCCCCTGATAGGTGCCGGCGACGGCGGGAAAGTTGGTTGAGGCCGTGCTGCCGGTGATGTAGGCGTCCCCGCTTGAGTCCAGCGCGATGCCCTGCCCAAAGTCAGCGCCGCTGCCGCCCAGAAAAGTCGAGTAGGTCAAACCGTTACCGCTGGGGTTTACCTCGGTAACGAAAGCATCGGTGCAAGGCGCCGCGCCGCACGCACCGCCTCCGCTAATTCCCAACGATACCTGGATGGCATCTGAGGTGGGAAAGTCGCTCGAAGAATTAGTATATCCCGTGACAAACGCATCCCCGGACGAGTCCACCGCGATGCCGTTCCCTTGTTCTTGGCCGCTGCCACCGAGAAAAGTTGAGTACACCAGGGAGGAGCCAGCCGTATTCAATTTGGTCACAAAGGCGTCACCCTGGCCGTGATTGGCGGTTTGGAAAGCACCAGAGGTCGTAGGAAAGTCAGTTGAAAAGGTCGCGCCGGCGACGTAGATGTTCCCGGAGGAATCGAGCGCAAGGCCAAACCCTCTATCGTTCCCGCCTCCACCAAGGTAGGTCGAGAAAGAAAGCGCGGACCCCGCGGCGTTTACCTCGGCGACGAAAGCATCGGGTGCGCCGGCATTGGAGGCCTGGTAGGGATTCAGGGTGGGAAAGTTTGTCGAGAACGTGTAGCCCGTTAGGAAGGCGTTCCCAGAACTGTCGACCTTTATGCTCTGCCCAACATCCGCTTGGGTCCCGCCAAGGTAAGTAGAATAGACGAGAGCCGTACCCGAAAAATTAACCTTGGTTACAAAAACGTCCGATGCTCCGGCATTCGTGGATTGAATCGGGTTGAGCGTAGGGAAATCGACGGATTGAGTGGAACCCGTAACATAGGCGTCCCCGGAAGCGTCCACCGCGATCCCTTGGCCAAAGTCAGCCCCGCTGCCTCCCAGATAAGAGGAGTAAACCAGCCCGTTGCCCGCGCTGTTGAGTTGGGTAACGAAAGCATCGCCGTTGCCCTGGTAGGCCGTTTGGAAGGCTGTGGTTGTCGAGGTGGTGGTCGCAACAGGATAAACAGGGAAATCCACTGAGGTGGTCGAACCTGTCACAAAGGCGTCCCCTGAGGAGGAGACGGCTATAGCTGTTCCTGTATCCGCATCCGAACCACCCAGATAAGTTGAGTAGAGGAGCTTCGTTCCTGTCGGATCTATCTTGCTCACAAATGCATCGCCGTTGCCGCCGTAGGTGGCCCTGTAAGAACTCAGGGTAGGGAAGTTCGCGGAATTGGTCTCTCCGGTGATATAAGCATTTCCAGAGTTATCCACGGCGACGGAGTAAGCGACGTCGCCCCCCGTCCCCCCCAGATACGTCGCGTAGCTCAATACCGGATCGATGATCAGCGGCCGACGCTTGTCGTACTTGCCCACCTCGAAGCCGATTTGGTTTCCA
>Ga0209777_10007869_pt1 | contig 11739 bp, 20 predicted proteins | sample FrelakmetHBP12HB_FD_187147 | JGI IMG/M metagenome (GOLD analysis project Ga0209777, IMG submission 187147) | Freshwater lake sediment microbial communities from the University of Notre Dame, USA, for methane emissions studies -HBP12 HB (SPAdes)... | ecosystem: Environmental > Aquatic >...
AGTTTTGGTGGAGGAGGATAATCGATGACGTCGATTATCCGGGAGGGGTTGGGTGGTGCCAACCCCTCCTTTTGTGTTTGGAACACTGATATAATTATAATATGATCACTTACACGGTAAAGATTAATGAATGTGGAGATAAGTGTTGGTATATTAATGGTAAGCTCCATAGGGAAGATGGTCCAGCTGTTGAATGGGCTAATGGAGATAAGTATTGGTATATTAATGGTAATTACCATAGGGAAGATGGTCCAGCTTGTGAATGGGTTAATGGAACAAAGTGTTGGTATGTAAATGGTAAGTGCCATAGGGAAGATGGTCCAGCTGTTGAATGTGCTAATGGAACAAAGTGTTGGTATATTAATGGTAAGCTCCATAGAGAAGATGGTCCAGCTAGTGAATGGGCTAATGGAGATAAGTGTTGGTATATTAATGGTGAAGAGCTTACTGAAAAACAATTCAATGCACGTAAGAAGCCATCATGCGAAGGTAAGGTCGTAGAGGTCGATGGTGTTAAGTACAAGCTTACAAAGATGTAAAGGAACTGAGATATAATTATAACATGATCACTTACACAGTAAATGTTAATGAATGTGGAGATAAGTATTGGTATATTAATGGTAAGCTCCATAGAGAAGATGGTCCAGCTGTAGAATGGTCCGATGGATATAAGTGTTGGTATATTAATGGTAAGCTCCATAGAGAAGACGGTCCAGCTGTAGAATGGTCCGATGGATATAAGTATTGGTATATTAATGGTATAAGGCTTACCGAAGAGCAATTTAATGCACGTAAGAAGCCATCATGTGGAGGTAAGGTTGTAGAGGTTGATGGTGTTAAGTACAAGCTTACAAAGATGTAAAGGAACTGAGATATAATTATAACATGATCGTAAATATTAATGAATGTGGAACAAAGTATTGGTATATTAATGGTAAGCGCCATAGGGAAGATGGTCCAGCTTGTGAATGGGCTAATGGAGATAAGTGTTGGTATATTAATGGTAAGCTACATCGTGAAGACGGTCCAGCTGTTGATTGTGCTAATGGAGATAAGTGGTGGTATATTAATGGTATAAGGCTTACCGAAGAGCAATTCAATGCACGTAAGAAGCCATCATGTGAAGGTAAGGTCGTAGAAGTCGATGGTGTTAAGTACAAGCTTACAAAGGTGTAAAGGAACTGAGATATAATTATAACATGATCACTTACACAGTAAATGTACCAGTAAAGGCTCTAACAGTAGACGTTAATGACGGTGGGGGTAAGTATTGGTACGTTAATGGTAAACAACTTACCGAAGAGCAATTTAATGCACGTAACAGTAAAGGTACAAATGGATAAATATAACAAGGAGGGGGTGCTGGTGTTAGAGTTAAAAAAGATCTTCGAGCAAGGTAAGAGGTTACGTATGATGACCCGTACTGAGTACCTTAGCACTTATGTAACGTGTAGGGAGAGGGTGGCGGTAGTTGCCGAGAATGAGCAACCTGTTTGCGAGGCTAACAGTCCGCTCTCGCGATAACTTTATCTAATCGCGGTAACCATCGACCTTTGCTCATATAGCACACCCGGACCCGGGGACCCTCGACCCATGCCACAAATTTTTTTCGCATCTCCCGCGTTTTCTCTATATACGGTTCCCTGCATATCCCAACCCTATATTGTCCCTTGCTGCATCACTCCTAGTGCAATAGCTAATCTATAAGCTATTACGGCCATTATTATTTTGTTTTTGCGCTTGTAGTTGCTTTCACCATATTGGATCATTTGGTATGTGGTGTGTGTGTGTGTGTTTTACGATTGCTAGCAATATAGTGCCCAGCTTAAAGACAAGCAATTTGAATTAACCGGGGACATATTGATTGATATAGAGTAGTGGCCGGGAAGCTGCAGATTTTGTAGAGTTGCGCGCGTTTGCTGTTTTTTCTATTACTAGAGCGGGGAAAAATTTATAAATATATTTGTGAAACTAGTTAAGCCTGATATATTATTGTCTGAAAAGTATGGGTTGGTATATGAGAGGTATGTTGCCACGCCGGTAAATAGTAACAAGTTAATTGAGATGTTTGTAAAAGATGGAGAGCAAATGGGCTTTGAAGTTGATACTTTTGGTAAACAACCCACCGATGGTGGCGACCTCGACATGATTGGGATGTACAAGGAGACTGACAGCAGTAAGCCCTATGTTTACATATCGTCCGGTATACATGGGAATGAGCCGGCGCCGCCGCTTGCTGTTTTACAATTATTAAATAGTGGGTTTTTTGGTGATAGTTGCAACTGGGTTATTTGTCCAGTAATGAACCCATATGGGCTAATGCACAGCACCAGGCGCAATTTTGATGGTGTGGATCTTAACAGGGAGTATAAACATGAGAAGACACCTGAAATTACTGGCCACAAACAGTGGCTGGACCAGTTTGTGAACATCGAACTAACAATGTCATGCCACGAGGACCATGATGCCAATGGCTTTTATATGTATGAGAGGCATAGCCGTAACATATCATCTTTTGCTCCACAAATTTTACAGCACGTACAATCAGTTATACGTATTGATTTAGATACAGAAATAGATGGTGAAAAAGCGGTAAATGGTGTTATACATAGTGAGATTAATAGATATAAGAGAAAGCATTGGCCTGAATTAATTTACTTTTCACATAAACATACAAAAGGTAGGCACTATACATTTGAAACACCGTCACGTTTCCAGTTAAAAACACGTATACAAGCAATGAAGGTGGCCATAGGGGCTGCTGTTAAACAAATTACATATGATTGAAGATCGCAACACACCAATTGATTATATTAACAGGGATATACTTTCTGTTAAAGACCAGATCGCCGTTCTAAGTAAATTGGTTCGCGATGGCAATGGGCAACCGTCTTTAATTCAGCAAACAGCCACCCTTGGCAATGAAATATCGCATTTAAAGGTTGATTTGCAAAAGGAGATATTTGAATTAAAAACGATGGTTAGTGATTGCCATAGGAATTCGCAGGCTAAGGATAGGCTTTCCTGGCATTCAAAAACAGCCATCTGGGTAGCTCTTATTAGTAGCATAACATCTATTTTTTTACACTATATTAAATAATATAAATGAAGGTAATAAAAGAAGATGTTCTTATTGGGGAAGCATACAACAAGGTAGTTAGAGAAGATACCCCATCTATTAGTCATTTCTCTAGTAACCCGGGACCGGATAGTGTCATTGGGAATAAGCTTGCTTCACAGTATGGAGAAAAAACCTCTAAGTTACATCCTGATATAAAGAAACGCCACACTGAACAGGATGAACTTGAAACCACACAAGATGATTTAAAGAAAATGACTTTAAAAGAAGTCATTAATGAATTAGTACACATTAGACAGCACGACTTCACTAAATTAGTCAATAAAGATTTTCTGGATTACTTGGCCAATAAGTTGCGTGACATTGATATTGCACCACACGATGTGCAGGCTGCTGCTAATAGCTATGATCCAGACATGCAAGAAAAGTATCTCATAAAGGCCCTAAACGATTTGGTAAAGATTTATAAAGGGGAAGAAAACGAGGAAACAGCTCACGTGGTTAAGTACAAGGGCTATACTTACAAACCAAAACATGAAATGATTGGTGACCATAAACATGTCCACCACCACGTAATTACACCACAAGGTAAACACAGAACTATAAAGACTAAAGCCAAACAGTTCCTCTCCAATAAAGAGTTTTGCCAATGGTTAGACCAGCATTTAGGTGGTGATCAAGACGCTAGATTTAACCACAGTATTCAATAAATTAAACAATGGGTGAGGTTATTATTGTTGATACGTCTGTAATAAGAGAAACTGGCCGTTTACCTTTTGAACAGGGTCTGTTGTTTAAAGGTTATGTGGATGGGGTAGAACAGTGGGTATCTAAATTAGGTAATGCTAAGAAGTACGAAACCCCTCAACAAGCCATTGATGAGGCTAAACGTATTAAACAGAACACTCCACAAATAAAACCGCCGCGGGTACTGGAAATAAACCAAACCCGCGGCGGCATAACAATCAATAATTACAATTATTAGTAACGCTTCAAGCCGTTATCGGCTCTTGTCTTTCTGTACGACTTAAAACCCTGTTTGCGTTTCTCTTTTGCTTCTCTAACTGCAATAATATGATTGGATGTTGATTTATAACTTTTTGGTAACGCCATACATAATTTTAACTGGTTTAAACGGGGTGTCAACGTGTAGATAATAAGTAATTTTTTATGGTGGAAACAAAAGTACTTTTTATTCTCAAAAGACGGGAAGACTACATTTGTGATGTACACAATCATGTAGGGATGACTACTGGGCTGTACAACTCTGCCATGTACGTTTTGCAAAAACTTTTAAATGAACGTATCAATGCTGATTTAGAAATAGCTATTGATAATAATTGTATTGACCGTTTAGTCACTAAACACAAACCAACACACGTTATTATTGAGGCACTTTGGGTAACACCAGCTAAGTTTGCTGAACTTATTCCTCTACACCCTAACGTGAAATGGATTATAAGGCTTCATTCTGAAATGCCATTTATGGCTGGGGAGGGAATTGCAATGAATTGGTTAGCTGATTACCTATCACATCCACAAGTTTCCATAGCTGCTAACGCACCAAGAATGCTTCACGATGTAAAAGTTTATTTCAAATTAAAATTCCCACTTATTGATATTGAAAAGAGAGTTTTTTACCTACCAAATGCTTACCCAAATTATTACAAAAAAAAGATTTTCAATAAAAATAAAAAACATGTTGATGTAGCTTGTTTTGGGGCAATTAGACCGTTAAAAAATCATTTACTACAAGCCGTGGCTGCTTTAAAGTTTGCAAACTTAATTGGTAAAAAATTACATTTTCATATTAACAGTGGTCGATTTGAGATGAATGGTGAACCAATAATGCACAACCTTAAGGGGTTGTTTATGCAGTTGGCTGGTACTGGGCATGAATTAATCTACCATAAATGGGCTCCAAAGGAAGAATTTCTTAAAACATGTGAAGAAATGGATATTGGGTTACAATGTAACTTTAGTGAAACATTTAATATTGTTTCGGCTGACCTTTTATCTAGAGGTGTACCAATAGTTGGTTCAAAAGAGATACCATGGTGCACGACTATTAGTTGTGCTGACCCATCAGATTGTGATAGTATAGTGAGTAGAATGTTACTGGCTTATAACTTGCCGCAATTAAATGTTTATTTAAATAAACGTAATTTGACTAAATATTGTAACACCAGTGTAAAGATCTGGAAAAACTATTTTAAACATGGGAAGATATAAAGTCAAATTACATAAATGGGTTGATGGTAAAATGCACCACATTATTCATGAGCTCAAAACTCTTGAAGATGCACAACTTTTTGCTAAACAAGCTGACTGCGATGTTGCAAAAATAACCACAGCTAATGACACAGTTATTGGCGAAGTTATCAATTCACAAAACGCCCCACAACCTAGCTACGCCTAACTTGCGGTTGTTGTATAGTTTTTTACTAAATATATAAAACTATAACATGGTTGATTTGTCTCAAAGTAAATTTATACGTATTTTAAAAGAGTACGACGTTGCAAATAATGAAAGTGTGTATGAAGGTAAAGTTGCAGCTTTGGTTTCGTATTTAAAAAAACGTGAAAAGGTATTGTTTTTAACTACGAGTAATAGGTGGGAAGGTGATAAAGAAAAGCCAAAAAGTACCCAATTAGCTGAATATATAGCTGAAGAGCTTGGCAATGCACAAGTTATAGATGTTAGTAAACTTACAATATATTGCTGTGAAGGTAATGTAAGCCGTATTGAAGGCAATAATTGTGGTGTTAAAGACGCATTACTAAAAGATAAAGAAAAGAATCCAACAGGTTACCACCGCTGCTGGGCATCGTTAAACAACAAGGATGATGAATTGTGGAAGGTTAGTAAACCATTATTTGAATCTGATGCAGTCGTTTTCTTTGCAAGTGTACGTTGGGGACAAGCAAATAGTATATATCAAAAACTTATTGAACGTCTTGATTGGATTGAAAACAGGCACACAACTTTAAAAGAAGATAGTATTATTGAAGGAAAGGTAGCAGGTATTATTGCTATTGGTCAAAACTGGAATGGAAAGAATGTAATTGAAACTCAAAAACAGGTTTTAGAATTTTATGGGTTTGAAGTTCCAGATGTACTTTCCTTTAACTGGCAATACACACAAGATGCGTTGGATGAGTCGCAAGAAAGCTATAAGAAAGCTCCAAAAGCTTTTGAAGAAAATTTCGGTGTTACTTTACAATGAAATTTGAAAGTTTATTACAAACGTTAAATGAAAATGTCGATAGTGTAATACCTATTGAAGTAAATTTATTTGAAGGTAAATCTGATGACTATAAACCAGTCAAACTTCCATATAGTTACCAAGCTTTAGAACCATACATTGATAGGCAGACAATGGAGTTCCATTACAATAAACATTATAAAGGGTACATAAAGAAGTTAAATGAACTTACAACGTTAAGAACTCCATTGGAAAAACTTGTAAGGAACATAAGTTCAAGGAACGATAAAGTAAGGTTTAATGCTGGTGGTGCGTATAACCATCAATTGTTTTGGGAAATGTTATCCCCGGAACACAAACCTTGTTCCGGTTTAATTAAGGAACAATTGGAAAAAAAATATGGAACAATAAAAGATTTCCAAAATGAGTTTTCCGATAAAGCTACAACTATAATGGGAAGTGGGTGGTGTTGGTTAATTAAAAAAGACAATAAACTCGATATAGTAACCACACCAAACCAAGATAACCCATTAATGAATAACTTGGGTGTTCCTGTATTAGGAATCGATATGTGGGAACATGCATTTTATCTCAAGCATGGTCCAGAGAAAAAAGACTGGGTCAAAGATTTTTTTAAAACTATAAATTGGGACTATTGTAATACTATACTATCTCAATAAATTATTGTATGGAACAGGACCCAAAAATGCCACCAAAGATGCCATCTTTAGCTGAAATGGCATTTAATTTAACGGATCAATTAAAGAATACTCTTGAATCTATCGTTAAACAAGGCGTACTTTTGGTGGAGGATAGTAAGTTCCAAGAACGTAAACAGATTTGTATCGGTTGTGAAAGCTTTGAACCAGCTCAAAGTAGGTGTCTCAAGTGTGGTTGCTTTATGAATTTCAAGGCAAGGTTTGCTGGTTCCGTTTGTCCTATGCAGAAGTGGTAAAAACAATACCGCTAACAATAAATAAAATATATGCCTATTGATAAAGACACCCACAAGTTAAATGAAAACTATGAGCGCAAGATGGGTATGATGAATTTCACATCGTTACGTCCACCTTCTTCTTTAGAAGATGTTAAAAAATTTGGTAAGGATCGGGACGGCGCTGCACATGGTTTAGATGTTAAAGGCCAGGAAAGTGAAATTGGTTATGCAGATGATGCCCCAACTAAGCCAAATCCAGAAGAAGATAGTGAGAATGTCGAAATGGATCACAAGCATATTATTGCAACATTAAAGAAAGCGTTAGCTGCTTTAGAAAAACATGCTAAAAAAGATCACGACGAAGAAGAAGAATAAACATTTAAAACTATAAATATAATATATGGCTAACGTAAATATCAACACATACAATGGACCAGGGGCTTATACAAATAGCTTAACAGCTTATTCCCAGCCATTGCCAGCTCTTTCGTCAATTTACGATAATTCAATCGGTATTTCTATTGACCCAACACAATATACAAACTTAACAGGTTTAACAGCAATTGTTACCGGTGCAGTTTATCAACAGTCACTTTACAATGGTAGCCCAACATTTATTACTGGTAACATTGGTGGTGTGTATACAGTTGCTGACACAAACACATACCCATTCCCACTTTACTATAACGTGGGTGGAGCAAGTAACACAATTGTATATGCATTAACAGCAACAGGCCAGCCATGTGCTTCAGGTGATCAAACATTATTAGCTTACTTCACATTAAGTGCATTTGGCTTGTCTGCAACAAACGCAGGCCCAGCACAAGTTGGTATTACAAATCAACAACAATCGTTTAACGGTGTTACAACAGTACCCGTAATTTCATCAGTTGTAAATGTTTGGTGCATTAATCAACCATTTCCAGTCATTGAGCAGACATATTTCTGCATTGGTGAATTTTCAAGAATACAGCAGTTCTTAGGTTAATAATATATACAGTCTAACAAAAAAGCCGAGTTTACGCTCGGCTTTTTTTATTAAATAAAATTATGGATGAGTATAAGAAGATATTCGAAGCATATAAACTAGTTAGTGAAGCTGGTTTTGCTTACGGGTATGGTAATGGTGATGGTCAGCAACCTCATTCACCGGTATGGCCTATTAAACCACCGTTTAGAAGAAGACCAAAATTTAAACCAAGACTTAGTGTAGCACCTACAACAGCATCTTTACCGACAGGTCCACAAAAGATTGACCAACCAGGTGCATTAGCTCCAATGGGTGGTATCGGTGAAAATGAAGAGACTGTTGCTGTAAAAGGGTTTGGTAATATGTCGAAGAAGCATATGAAAGAGCTTTACAGTAAAGTACAAAGAGAAGTAAACGAACTCAGAAAAGGTGGTATGCACTCTCAGTTACCTGCCAAGCTTGATTTATTACGTACATTAGCTAAACACCTGTAATGATACAACAACCTTACTATTTTGAAATTAAAGACATGCTTTCGCAGTTTGTTACTGCGTTTGATAATATTGTCATAAAAAGATATAACGTTAATCGAGAACCAGAAGATCAGATAAGTGTACGTTATTTGTATTCACCAAAACAAAGAGTGCTTTACGATATTGTAAACCAAGCACAGAACATGACGTTACCTGCGGTTGCTGTTACAATTAGTGGTATTAGCAGAGATCCAAACAGAGTATTCAACAAACTTGATGGGTTTACTTACAGTGCAGGTAGTAACCAAAAATCAGCAATATTAAGATCACCGGTACCAATCAATATTAGTGTAAGTATGTCAATTATTACTCGTTTCCAAACAGATATGGACCAAATTTTAAGTAACTTTGTTCCATATAACAACCCATATGTTGTTATTAGTTGGAAAATACCTAACATTTTTGGTTTACCACAAGAACAAGAAATAAGGTCTGAAGTGTTATGGGATGGTAATATATCAATGGAGTATCCAGTAGATTTAAATGGTACAACAAAACCTAGAGTGATTGCCAATACCAATTTTACCATTAAGGGTTGGTTGTTTAAAGAAAATGATAACTTAACTGCACCTAACATTTATTATGTCGATAATAATTTCTATGCCGAGGATTTTATTACGTCTTACAATGAAATGTCTGCTTTAACTTATACGTACCCAGTATCGACAGGCTTAACACCTCCAAATACAGAAACGGTTATCGTTTCTGGTTATCCATGGATTACAAACATGTATTTTGATGGTGTATTGGTTGATATGAACGTCACGATTAACTACGGTGTCACCGCCAATATCATTTTACAAGGCTATAACTACACTTTACTTGACGGTATATTATTATCATCAAACAATACAACCCTTTTCACCAACTTAACATCTATACAAATTGGTGGCAAATTTAATGAAACCATTACCGGTCAGTTATTGCAAAACTATACTGTTATAAATGATAGTGTATTGACGTTTAATTTACCATCATTAACACCAGATTTTAGATCGTCTTACGCATTATTAGTTATTGTACCGTTTAATCAAGCCGGTTTTGATACTACGGCGTATACTTATAACAGTTAATTTTTATTACTGCATTGTATAGTAAATAATAACGTAGATGTTTACTGATTTGATAACACACGTTATAGCCTATTTGGGTAAGGTATATAAAAACATGAATAGCTATGCCATTTAACAATCCAAGCCCTTTTGTTTTTATATCACCATCTCCTTCGCTTACCCCTGGATTTACCCCATCTATAACTCCCACCCCTTCAAACATATCTAACAAGTCACCAACGTATTTAAGTTATGTAAATATACCACCTAAACCTATAGTATTTGTTTCACCATCACCGTCAATAACACCAAATTTTACACCATCTGCGTCTCCCACCCCTTCAAACATATCTAACCAGCCACCAACGTATTTAAGTTATGTAAATATACCGCCTAGCCCTGTAGTGTTTGTTTCTCCATCACCATCAGTAACACCAAATTTTACACCATCGTTATCTCCATCTAATTCAATACCCGTAAGTAAAGTACTTACTTTTATAGTGTATGGTGAAATAGCTTCAATAACCCCAACTGTAACACCAACACCAACAGCAACATCTTCCGTATCACCATCAGTTACCCCAAGTTCAACACCTTCAATTACACCATCAATTACACCATCAGTTACAGCATCTGTATCACCATCAGTAACACCATCAACTACCCCATCTATAACTCCTACCCCATCAATAACACCGTCTAAAACACCATCAGCTAGTGCTACACCATCAATAACACCGTCAGTTACCGCGTCAGTGTCACCATCAGTTACACCATCGGTTTCTATAACACCTTCTGTTACACCTTCACCATCAGTTTCTGTAACCCCGTCTATTACCCCATCAGTAACATCTTCAGTAACCCCATCGGTAACCTCGTCTGTGTCAGTGACACCATCTGTAACTTCATCGTTGACCCCATCAGTTTCTGTTACACCATCTGTTACACCATCAATAACACCAACAGTTACTCCAAGTAATACACCTTCTGTTACATCCACAGCATCAGTAACCCCATCAATTACTGCATCAATAACACCATCTGTAACCCCTTCATTGACACCATCAGTTAGCGTTACACCATCAGTAAGCGTTACACCATCTATAACCTCATCTATTACACCATCAGTTACACCATCAGTTAGCGTTACACCATCTATTACACCGTCAATCACACCATCAGTTACACCGTCAATCACACCATCAGTTAGCGTTACACCGTCAATCACACCATCAGTTACACCGTCAATCACACCATCAGTAAGCGTTACACCATCTATAACCTCATCTATTACACCATCTATTACACCATCAGTTACACCGTCAATCACACCATCAGTAAGCGTTACACCATCTATAACCTCATCTATTACACCATCTATTACACCATCAGTAAGCGTTACACCATCTATTACACCATCTATTACACCGTCAATCACACCATCAGTTAGCGTCACACCATCAGTTAGCGTTACACCATCTATTACACCATCTATTACACCATCTATAACCTCATCTATTACACCATCTATTACACCATCAGTTAGCGTTACACCATCTATTACACCGTCAATCACACCATCAGTTAGCGTCACACCATCAGTTAGCGTTACACCGTCAATCACACCATCAGTTACACCGTCAATCACACCATCAGTTAGCGTTACACCATCTATTACACCATCAGTTATACCTTCTATAACACCATCAGTTAGCGTTACACCATCTATTACACCATCTATAACCTCATCTATTACACCATCAGTTAGCGTTACACCATCTATAACCTCATCTATTACACCATCTATTACACCATCTATTACATCATCAGTAAGCGTCACACCATCAGTTAGCGTTACACCATCTATTACACCGTCTATTACACCGTCAATCACACCATCAGTTAGCGTTACACCATCAGTTAGCGTTACACCATCTATTACACCATCAGTTACACCGTCAA
>Ga0209777_10007870_pt1 | contig 11739 bp, 13 predicted proteins | sample FrelakmetHBP12HB_FD_187147 | JGI IMG/M metagenome (GOLD analysis project Ga0209777, IMG submission 187147) | Freshwater lake sediment microbial communities from the University of Notre Dame, USA, for methane emissions studies -HBP12 HB (SPAdes)... | ecosystem: Environmental > Aquatic >...
TGAACCCTGTGTGCCTTGAATGCCTTGAACCCCAGTGGCTCCGTTTATTCCTTGAACCCCTGTATTACCCTGTGTTCCTTGGATACCTTGAACTCCAGTAGATCCGGCTACTCCAATTGAACCCTGTGTGCCTTGAATGCCTTGAACTCCAGTGGCTCCAGCTATTCCGGTATCTCCTTGAGTTCCTTGAATACCTGTAGATCCAATAGCACCATCATTTCCTTGGATACCTTGAACCCCAGTAGCCCCAATATTTCCTTGGGTTCCTTGGATTCCTTGGATTCCTTGGACTCCTTGAACCCCAGTTACACCTATATTTCCCTGAATACCTTGAATCCCCGTATTTCCATTGTTTCCTTGAATACCTTGAACCCCAGTAGCCCCAATATTTCCTTGTATTCCTTGAATTCCTTGGACCCCAGTAGTTCCATTGATTCCAGTAACTCCATTACTACCTTGAACACCAGTAGATCCAATATCACCCTGATTTCCTTGAATACCTTGAATGCCTTGAATACCTTGAACCCCAGTAACCCCAATATTTCCTTGGATTCCTTGAATTCCTTGGACCCCCTGAACTCCAGTTACGCCTATATTTCCTTGAATTCCTTGAACTCCAGTATTTCCATCATTACCTTGAATACCTTGAATCCCAGTATTACCCTGTGGACCAGTTTGACCGGTTAATCCGGTTAATCCTTCTTCACCTAGTCCAGTATCTCCAGTAACACCGGTTTCTCCAATCAAATAGAAATATTTTGATGCCTGTATCATTGGATCTCCCATTCTTTATACCTATATCTGAGACTAAGTTTTCTCAAAGTACACTTCTTCCATATACAACAAAAAAATAACCATGATTTTGAATTAGTTAAAATTAAAAAAAAACAATATGTTATAGAGTAAAAAAATAGGGAGAACAGGGCAGTAATATTATCTATTATTACTACCCTGCTTTTTGCTAACCTAACCCAAAATCATTTGTATTTACGGCATACAAACCAAATAGACGTTTAATAGGTGCTTTTATATAATAACTGTAGAAGAAATCATATGTAGTTAATGAGGAACTATTTTTTATAACCACAATATCTTTTTCGGCATCAAAAGGTCTTGGGTTACCACTTTTATCCTGATAATCGGCTATTCTACCTTGACCTAAAAGACCTAATAAGATTTGAGATAGCTGTGATCTAATAATAGCAATTGCTGCACTAGCGTTAGGAACAACAATACTAATTAAATTAGCATCCATCTCACGTCTTACAAGTTTAGTAACATACTGCGTTTGTGTCGCACCAGAAATTAATTGGAATTCTTCGGATAATGTATGAACCGTAATATCTTCTTCAAGATATACCTTGTCACCTCGTTGAGTCATCCAAGTAATCGAGGCGTTACCTAGCAATAAATTTTGAGGATCTGTGTAAACTTGAATAGTATCAAATCCACCCAAATTCTGTCTTAAAATTGTTGCAGCGGGATCTGCAAACGAATTAACCAAAGCAGACGTTGCACCAGCAACAAAAGAACCATCGAGAGTAACACTCTGACTTAGCCCATTATCGAGAACAATTGTCATCGTTGCTTCGGTGGGAGCTACCAATACCCTAGTACCTTGTGCCACAGATTGCGGTGGTACTTGCAAAGTATTCCTAGCGAGATAAATCAAAGAGTCCGGTGTATCGATATCGCCTATGGGCGTTCCTATTGGTGCGCCTACCCACAACATTTGTTCTTTTCTTTCGAAAGGGTCACAACATTGTTCGTTGATCTCCATTGCATAGGAAAGTGCCTCAAATTGCGATAGCACACATAAGTCGGAAGGTCTGGTCAACTGTGCATGTACATCCAACGAAGCTTCAACATCCGTTATCGTCAACACACCGTCACCATCCGAATCATATGCTTGCGTATAGTAAGCACCGGGAGCCGCATTATCGAAAACCAATTCATTCATAATATACAAACTGTTTGTAATTTCAGATGGCCCTAAAAACAATCTACCATCATCCCTATCCAAAATTTGAGCAGGATTATTATACAATGAAACAGGTCTTAAATAATTTGCCGTTAAGTAATACAATTGACCGGGAGATGGCTCATTACCTATGTACAGGTATGTTACCACTATGGCATCTAACGGAGTCGAAATAAACGCAATAAAACGAGTATTGGATATTTCAATAATTGAGATAGGTGTTTCAGTTTCTTGATCTATGACTGATACCGTTCCTGATTCATACATATCATTAAGAATGATATAAGTAGTTCCCGCAGTTCCTGTGATTGAACCTGTAACATCTGTTAAAAATCCTGAAATATCAATAATTTCTTCTGATTTAGTTGATAATGACCAATCAATTACATCTTCAGATGTAACGGCCCCCGTAAAAATATCCCCTTGAGCAAAAGAAGTACCGTTTATATTACCTTGCATTGCGTTACGTACTGCAAAATTAATATTATCGGGTAACAGGAAAAAACCTGTTTGTTGTGACACACCATATAACAAATTAACATCAGCCGACCACGAACCAAATCCACCAGTAGAAGTACCCGTAGAATATGCACCAGAAATATGACCAACATCTGCACCCGGATTCGTTGCAGCAGACACAGTTAATTTATATACTCGATCATCTTTAGCTTCATAAAAAATTCTAGGTGCGCTAACTGAAAAATTAAACTTGTCACCAACATTGAAATTAGCTGAACCAAAATCAATTGTTAATGTTACACCCTCAGTTAAAACAGCATCTAAACTTACAGCCTCATTAACTACAAATGTAGAAGATGGTCCGATTACATCACCATACTGTGACCAAACAAATGTCACGAGTCTAGATAGCATACTCCCACTAGATGCGGTAACGCTTAGTGCAAAATTGCAGTTATATTTTCCAGTATAATTGTTCGTAGCAGCATAACTTAATGTACCTGTTCCAGTAGCCATAGGAGCTATATTACTAAAAGTTAAAAACTGATTGGCATTAAAATATCGACTATCCCATTCAATAATTCCGGGACCAACACCGTTAAAATAGAATGTATCTCCAACACTAAAGTTGGTTACACCAAATACAATATCTACTTTAATACCTAACTCTAAATCAACTATTGTCGAGGGTATATTACCTTCTATAGCTGTAAAAGAGGGATATGGTGCAGATGGGTGTAATGGCACAGGCGGTAACGAATGTCTACCACCAGAATATCTTGTTGCCGACCATTCAAAAATGGCTTGATAAGAACCAGCAATACCACTAACATTGGTCACTTCTAATTGATAAAAACGATTATAGTTATGAGTATAAGAAGCCGCAGAATCAACAGTAATAGACCCACCGCCAACATTACCAAAATCTGGAAATACATCTGTTAAGTATGAACTTGTCGTACTATTAGTAGTTTCGGGGGTTGGCCCTGTAAAAGAAAATGGAATAAAGAAATCTGCCAAGTCTTGAAATTGGGCTTTGTTTTGAACAATACCTAAATTTTTAATTACCCTCAAATCATCCACAGGTAATGGATCTTGAACATTTCTTGAAGTACTTTGATAATCTATATGATAAACTGCTGAACTACTAAAAGCGGAACCTACGATTTGAACTTGTAAAAAATCTGAACCAATTTTTTGAAAAATCCATTGATTGGATAATAAAGCAACACCTGTTATTGAATCATAAAGGGTTACAGGTGAGTCTTGAGTACCATCCGATGGGTATCGTAAAGAAGCTACATAAGGTGCCGTAGTAGTAAAATTTAAGCGTTCACCATATACAAAAGATCTTCGAATCCCCAAATTACTAGCTACGGCTAGTTTTGAACCCTGTCCAACATAATTACAGATACGAGCATCTGCATTAAGATTTCCCGGTCCCGGTCTGATCAATTGACCAATGTAAACGCCCGGTGCTGTATATCTCGTTGTTGCTAATGTTTGTACCATCTCCATTCTCCTATCTATACTAAAGCTGATCTATGATCAGTGATATCCGTTAATAGTAAAATAAGATTGCAACGAACTTCTTAAAAATGTAGTATTTGTGACGCAATATGTCATGAATAAATTTTCTTTAAATTTGTAATCATTTTGGGTAATCTTAGGTTTTGTAAAGGAGGATAATATGCGATCTAAAAGTAAGGAATGGCAAGACAACCTTGTGATAATGTTAAATAAAACTGAAAATATTAAAAAAACTACCCGATATAAATTCTTCTGGAACACACATTAATGTCGGATGTGGTAAAAATATTTTTAATGGATTCAAAAATATTGATAAGTATTTTAAACACCCAGATATACTACCCTACGATATGTATGAATTACCATTTGAAAAAAATACCATAGATACAATATACTCATCACATTCGCTAGAACACCTGCCGATTAGACAAGCCAAAATAACATTAAAGAATTGGCACAATATCTTAAAGACAAATGGAATGCTTTATCTCGCCATACCAGATTTGGAAGAGATCATGTCTATTTTAGTAGACCCTACCATAGATGATAATCTTAAAGAATTTTGGTATATGTATACTCTTTTTGGATATCAGGCAGATTGTTCTGATTTGAATAACGCATTTCGATTAGACATACCTGTAGATCAAGGACAGTTTCATACTTGTGGTTTTACAAAAAATACGATCAAACGAAATCTAGTTAGCTATGGTTTTAATATTGAAACTATTTTTAATTATGATGGCTATGCCACACCCTCAATTTGGGTAGAAGCTCGAAAAGTGGGGAAATTTGAAAAAGATGGAACTGAAAAATTAATAGAGCTAAAGAAGAAACTCAAAAGTATTGAACAGGAATTCAAACAAAATGAACAGATTTGGAAAGACCTAGAAAACAGAAACAAAAAACTAAACATCAAGATAAGAACTTTATCCTTTTCGGAAACATCTATTTACTCTAATGCAATAGATGCAATAGGGGGTTAAAATGGACATATCTAACCGTTTGGTTGTTACCCATGTTTTCCTGCGTAATCTCGAAAGATCATGCCGAAGTAAAGCACAATTTAGGCAGGGGAGGATGTCACGCTGTACGCTTGCGGGATACATATGCCATACCGCAGGTTACCGATATGACCCCATTACCTTCATTGGACCACTCGGCTGGATTCTTCTCAGTAAACCAACAACCAAAATACGACCATATCCTATAAAGCGTTACACCTTTAAACAACATTTCTTGAGCCGTAAAAGGAAATGTTTGGTCAGTTAAATCATTCCAAACAGCAGCATATCCCAAAGTAAGTTCCAATTCTTGGCTCCATACTTCGTTTCTGGTGAAAGTGATATTGAAACCGGTAGCTCTACCGGGTACATAATCAACTGGGATACCCCAAGTATTGCCATTTAATTCGTAGATATGTGTGCCTTCTCTTGTATAAGCACCAGCGGGTTGCCACGAGTTTATACGTCCTACAATGTTACCCCCAACTACAATAGTACCACCATGGTACATTTGAACTGAGGGGGTACCAGCCTGTGTAAAATCTATGGGTTGCACCGCAGCGTTAAAAGCATTTTGTGCATATGGTGCTGGATTAGCAGTAGCCATAATAAATACCTCAAAATATAAGGTTTATTCTAAATCAGTCTCTTTTTTAATATAACCATGGTTTATGGTTTTTGTTTGTTGTTATTAAAATCCTCTTGTATTACATGTTTGCACATGGTACGAGTATGTCGATTTGATTGGTTATGGTATGAAAGGTAAATATATGGCTTTTATAGATGTTATCCACCGTAGTTCTGGTGAGATTTTCAAAACGAAAATTGATCAAGAAGATTTTGATAGATTGAGCAAATATAAATATTTTATAAGCAATATTATAAAAAAACCTTTTAGAGAAGCTACTGTAAAAAATAAAATTTGTATGTTTTCTCTGGCACGAGATGTTATGGGATTGAAGTACAGGGATGGTCGAGTAGTTTACTACGAAAATAATGACTACTTAGATTGTCGCAAATCTAATTTTGTGGAGGGAAAGACAAGAATATCAAATAAAAAAATAAATGTGGGCGATACTACTATATTTTGGCCACATACTTTTAAGTCTTTTATAAATTTCTTAGATACTCATAAAGGTGATGATGAAGAATTGGTTACCCCATTTCTAGTTAAAGCAAATAAGGTAAAATATTCGTTTAAGTTGATTGCTTTGACGTTCATGCCCGAGGATTATGCTGAATTCCAGATGAAACAAGTTTTGATTGCGTTTAAGCGGATTCTCCATAAGTACTTTAACTGGAAGGGTGAGGTTATCGCTGTTAAAGATTTAACTATTGACTATAAAAATGAAGTAATTGCTAAAGGGGCAATACCTGCTGTAGAATCTCAAAAAGATACTCCAATGGTACAAAGAGTTTTTGAAGATTTGAATAGCAAGGTAGAGGATAAAATAATTTCATTTGAAGAAATGAAACAATTAATCACAACTTTCAATAATGTCGATCAAACTAACGAAACAAAGTTGTTGCAGGACACACGTATTTTTACCTTAGAGGCTTTGTTGGACGCTGTGAATTTTAGAATGTCACATATGACACTTCAATTTATAAGCAAGTAACAGTTTAACAGTTGAGATTAATATTTGTATTGAGTATATTAGATATATTGCGGGAATAGCTCAGTTGGTTAGAGCGCCAGTTTTCCAAACTGGGGGTCGAGGGTTCGAACCCCTTTTCCCGCTTACTTACCCTCTTCTTTAAATTTAGCTTACCTTAAGAATAGAAGACACTTCTTTAAGAGGATATTTCTATGACACATGCAACAGCAAAAGATTTTCTTCCAAATAATATGAAAGACTCGATGAGTGTAACTTTCAAAAAGCCTCTTTCGGCTACCGCTATTGCAGCGATGAAAGTTTGGATTGAATCTAACTATACCGTTTCGTTTTTGTACGAAGGTAATGAGTACGACTACACCGTAACTCTAGAGGGCACCCAAGGGCCGTTTAAGAGGGCTATGAGCACATTATTCCCGTCAGGCCGACAAGACATTATCATTCAAAGATCCAGTGCCGTAGGCTAAGTCTAAAATCTTCCATTCCTTCATTTTTTATGAGGTGCGTATGGCTAAGATCATTCAATTCCCACATGGCAAAATGACGCATGAAAAATCAATACAATCTCCGATCCAAACGTCTACCCCATTAAAAGTTGACGTGGTAAGTTTGGGTGCTATTACAGATTGTTTAGATGATTTAAACGACACATTGAAATATGTAACTGATGGTTTGTATGCGATTACGCTAGAAATTAAAGAAACAAAAGAATGTATAGCTAGCGATAAGAGTATTCTCTTTTTGGCTATTTTTCTTTTGTTTATTTTGATATAATTGAAGTTATTCTATTTCTCTTTGGCTCATAAGTTTCAGGATCTACCTCATCGGTAAAGAAATCCGACAAATCTTCTCCAGCACTTGTGGAGATAAACTGGGCTTGGTGGAGTCGAACCACCCTAGCAGGAATCAAAATCCTGTGCATAACCGATTTGCTAAAGCCCAAAAAAGAATATCCAATATTATTTTAAAAGGGAACTTGCGTCAATCCGAAAGGTTACTAATGAACAAATTATTACTAAAAAGCTTACATCGTATTGTTGCCGAAGATAGACCGATGGGTCAAAACTTCCTAAAGTCTGGAAACATACTAAACAAAATACGTGCTTTAGGGGTAGATGCTGCAATTGAAATAGCAGATGCTAGCTATGAGCGTACTGCGAAAGAAAAAGAAGTATCTGAAAAAGGGTATTTATTAGGCAGGGCAAATATACCCAGAAAAACTATATATCGAATCGATTTCCCACCAAATATTCTTTTTTTCATCGGAAACGAGGCTGACGTATTAAGAAAAATTGAACAGTACAGTACCGGTGAAGATGTAACAGAAAAAACAGAAACAGAAAAAACAGAAACAGAAAAAACAGAAAAAACTAATGAAAAAGTAACTGATACTTATTGAGTATGAGCTACTACTTAATTGTCTTTTTTGATTGCTCCCAATCTTTCATGGCTTGATCTAATATAGGAAAAGATTCTCGACACCAAGGCAGGGCTATAGATTCCCCGAATGGCATATCTCGAACGGCTTCAGCTATTCTTTTGAGTATTGTGATCTCGTCATTATTACTTGTCATTTTCAATCCTTATTTACAAATCCGTAACCTTGGTTTTTGAATAGCTTGTGTACAAAGTTGTTGAAGTGTTTTTGAAATTTCCTCATGCGCGGCATTGGTGAGAATTGCATTTGGATCACCCAATAGTGCCTGATTGACCAATATCTGTGCCAGTTCTTTTTCTCTTTCCATCAAATAAAATAAAATTTTTTCCATGTTCACTCCTTTCTCTCTTTAATCCCATCGGAATTTTTTGTATGTAACTTTAGTATTTTTTTGTTATGTTATCTGAAAGTTCCCATTTTTTTTGTAATAAACTGATAAATCTTAACATTTTGTTAACAGGATAGATTGCATGGATAAAATAGAAATAGCTAACTTGCGAAATATGTTGATAAAATTAAAAACTGAAACTATTACGCCTGACAAAGAAATGATAGAATCTTTAAAACTTGAGAAATCGGCTGATGATATTGATGTCGCTGTGGCCGACAATTCTGCCGCGCTTGCAAGTAAAATGCTAACACGGCAGAATCTATATCTTCGGAGAATAGATACTGCACTCCAGAAAATGGATAGTGGTACTTATGGGGAGTGCATCAGTTGTGGGGATGAAATAGCGTACAAAAGACTTCTAGTAAGGCCCACAGCACTTTTATGTATCGGTTGCAAGGAAGAACAAGAATTTAAAGAACAGCGAGAAAAAGAACGGATGAGGGGTGGATTTTTAACAGATTGGGAATAACGGTATTAATTTCATAAGAGAGAGAGAGGGATTCAACAGAGGTAAAATGTATGAATAAATATAAGCTTCATTCGTTAATAACATCGGCCAAGACAATCTTAGAAGATGAGAACTCTAAAAAGGAAGATTTTAAAAAAATTTTTCAGATTATGGCAGATGAGTTAAAAGATCCATTTGCTTCACAGATTGATGAGTTTCTTGCAGACAAATCAAAAAAAGAAGCGGAGAAAAATAAACCCGTAGAAGATGCGCCAGCAGAAGATTCAGAAAATTCAGAAGATTCTGTCGATTCTGTCGATTCTGTCGATTCTGTCAATACGTCAAATAGTGAGCATCCACAAAATGATGCTATCGATACTTTAAAAGACGAGTCTGTTGATTATAAAGAACCTGTTGAGCAGAATCATCCTCAAGAAGATGCTATCGATACTTTAAAAGATGAGTCTGTTGATTATAAAGAACCTGTTGAGCAGAATCATCCTCAAGAAGATGCCGTAGAAAAAGTTGTGGATGAAATCAAGGATGATAAAACAGAGAAAGAGGAAGAGAAAGAAAAAGGACTTGATGAAGATCAAAAAGACATAGTTGATAAAAAAGATGAAGAATTAGAAAAAGCTAGATCAAAACAAGATGAACTTCAAAAACAAATTGAAGAATTGAATAACAAAAGAGAATCGGGGGTTGAATCTTCGTTGAGAAAATTGGGTAATGAAATTGCTCGACGAGGTTATGTTAAATTAGCTAATAAATTTATAATAGCATCTTCAGTTGGTATTATAGAAATACTTAATAATCTTCTCATGAAAGAATTTTTGTTAAGAGATATTCTTGAAAACTATTGCTATTTATTCGATTCTTCTTTAGTTGCCGAGGCAATGAAATATAAGCCGAAAGAAAGCATTTTATTTTTACAAAAACAAATTTTATCTTTCGGCGGTAAGCCAACTACACAAAGATATGTCATTCCCGCAATTAATCCGGGTAATGCTAGGGGAATTATAGAATTGGTTAAGGAGCATACTGTTAAGCTTGTAAATGATTACAATGCCGCTGTTGCTTCTATAGAACATGAAGAAAAATATTTCACTCTTAAGATTATGTTACAGAAAATAATCCAACAAAAAACTACCTTGTTATGAGGTTTATGTGAATATTCTAGAGCATATCAATAAGCTAAAAGTATTGCTAAAAGATATCAGCGATAGTACTGGTGATTTGCCCGAAGAAATAAAACCAGAAGTTGATTCAAAATTTAAAACTATTCGTGAGATACTTAACAATACTGGTTTTACTATTGAGAAATATTTTAAGGATCAGATTACTCTCGATAAAATGTCTAAAGATATTTTAGACAGAATGGATACTTTAGAAATTTATAAAGGGTTATCGGAAGAACAAAAGAATAATATTGTTGAAAAAGTTATAGAAAATAAGGATCTGGTTCTAGTGGGTCCAGATGAGATGGCGGTTTTTATAGAGGATAAGTTGAAAACGGATAGCGATGAAAATATGATTAAAAAATCATATAGCAAAAAAGATATTATAAAGTTGGGTGAGGCCGTTAATAAACCAGATGCGAGTGAAATAATGAACTATGATGCTGGTTTCAAGATTATACAAGATATGGTTAAGACACCAACTGGGCGTAAAGATGCTATAACTAATGGTATTAAACGATTGATGGGGAATTCGACCACTTTGCAGTATTATATGATGCTTTATTATGGGCTAAAGTAATGTCTTCGATGGGGGTGGAAGTCCCAAAACCCAAAACTAGTGATCAGGCCACACGTCTTTTCAGCAATGACAAAATAAAGAATTTTACTAAATTAAAATTGCAAGAGCATATCGAAAGTTTTTTTATTAAGGGTTACAACCATAGCTTATTGAGTGCTGTTAGCCCTAGATTTATCCAATACAATACTAGTAGATCATTTGATCCAAAAACAGATCCAACGCAAAGACGTTTACAAATAGCTCGTTATTTTAATGAACTACGCAATATAATTCCTTCAATTTTGATAGTTGATGGTGGCATTAACCCTATCGCACAATCAATAGGTTTGATTTCAAATGCTACTGTACGGGATCATGTGTGGCGGGGGTATTATCCTATTTTGAGGGGAATACCTATTTCTATTATAGCAGCGGCTCGTGATATGGATGAAGCTGATGAGATGTCGGGTATTTTATCTTTGATGTTTAACGAGCTTCGCAACATATCTGGTGGTAGTTATATTACAGGTAAATGGGAGGAAGGTGAAACGTGGACTATTTCACTACCTAATGGGCCGGTTGAAATGGGGGCGTTAGCAGATATTGCTGTTGAGAATGATCCTATAGAGAAAATATGGTATACTGAAACTACATTTGAAGTAATATTTCAGGATATGTTAGCTATTAAAGAAGAGGTTCCAGAGGTAGTATTTGGTGCTAATTTCATAAATAATAGTAATTTGCGTAATAGTTTTAAACCTGTCATATGCGTTCCAGATCAGGTAAGGATAAATGAACAGCCTATAATTAGAATAACTAATTTTCAGGAGCATTACAGTGTTGTTCTCAGTAATGCTCAAGTTGCAACACTATCGCATACAATGAGGCTGACACCCCGCAAATTTGGAAAAGTTTGTATTCAAGTTCTCGATACAACAAAATTGCATGACCCCGTAGAAAAAATTGTATCCGAAAAAGAAATAGAGATTATTAGGTAAGTAAGCTAAAAGAGTGACATCCTCCCCTGCCTAAAGGCAGGGGCTTCCCTCGCTATGCAGCTTTGCTGCATAGCTCCAGCGTTTCATGCCCGAAACGGAGAATATTTTTAGCCGAATTTATATCTCTATCATGCTTAGAG
>Ga0209777_10007871_pt1 | contig 11737 bp, 12 predicted proteins | sample FrelakmetHBP12HB_FD_187147 | JGI IMG/M metagenome (GOLD analysis project Ga0209777, IMG submission 187147) | Freshwater lake sediment microbial communities from the University of Notre Dame, USA, for methane emissions studies -HBP12 HB (SPAdes)... | ecosystem: Environmental > Aquatic >...
ACGTTTGTTAAAGCCACGCGGTGAAGGCTCGCGATCTCGCGCTGGTAGCGGTGCAGGATCTCCAGCGCATAGGTGAGCGATGTCTGTGAACGTTTCACTTTTACGAACACGTTCCGGTCCGGCTCGATGATGATGAAATCGAATGCACGGCCCCGTTTGCCGGTTACCAGCTCCACGCTCCCGCGCCGGCCGGCAATCTCCGCAGCTTCATCAATTGCATTGACCGGCCTGCGACCCCGGGTCATTTCCCGTCCTCTTCATCAGCCCGGTTCTGTTCGATATCCTCAACCCGGTACACGAGATCATTGATCTTGTAGAAGATCTCCTCGTTCATCCGGTCCTGCCGCTCCATCAGGGAGCAGACAAGGTCGCGGGCAGCCGCCTCGAACTTCACGTACGGGACCTCGGCGTCCTTCTGATAGATGTCCGCCTGGGTCTGGCGACGATGCATGCTCTTTGGTTCCGGAGGGCGTGCAATACTTTGTCCTCTCAGAGCCGTCACCCGTTCGACCAGGCGCGGGGCGGTTCCCGTGCGTTTTGTTGTCCTGATTCTCTCCGGGGCCGTGGAATTCTTTCCTGTTCCCTGTTCATTGGATTCTGCCAGGCCCGGCTCCTGGTTCTCATCATTGTTTTTATGTTGAACTTTCATGCTTCATTCCTCTGTTCGTTCGCTTTTTTGTTCATGTTCTCCAATTCTTCGTTGTCGCCGGGGCCCCTTTGACAGCCAATCATGAAATGCGATAGGGTATATGCTTTTATTATAAAACAAAAAATTAAGGAAAAGGAAGGCAATTATGAGATATTCGGGCTAACCGGACGATTTTAGCGATTTTCTGGAAGGAACAAAAATGTTCCTTCCGAGATACGGGATTTGGTTAGATTGGGGGGGGAGTGTGGAGGGAGGGGAGGGATTATCTTTTTTTGATTTCCTCTGAAAAAAAAAGTCACTCAAAAATAAGTTTGTAAAATTCAGCACTAGTTAGTAATTTGAGATCTGGTAAATCCATATTCACTCTTTTAGTCAATTCAATATCATCAGTAACCAGATAATCGGCATTAATTTTCGCAGTTGCCGCAATTAACGCATCTTTCGTTAATTTTGACTTGCCCTTTCGAATGGATTCAATATCCTTACCATCACTGAAACAACACTCATCAAATCGTGAAATCCCGAATATTATCCCATCAGTAGGTATTCTTCTGCAATATTTTTCTATAAACACCAACAATTTGGATCTCATTTGTTCACAGGAATCGGGAATTTCCTTAATTTCGTCAATCTGGACGTGAGTGATAAAAATGGTAATTTTCTTTTTATTTATGGCTTTTATCGTGTGATTCAGGAATGATTCATTATATCCAATGGTGTTAACGGCATTTGTATCCAGCATGATGACCAGCATCGGGTTCAAATCCTCATTAACGGATAAAATCAGTTGACTAATCTTTTAGGCTCCCCACGATCCCGCTGAACTGTTCCAGCGCATCCTCCAAATTTTCTGCAATCTCCAAAGCAATCACGTCAGGGTCCGGTAGGTTATCCGAATCCTCAAGGCTTTTATCCGGAATCCATGTAATATCGAGATTAATCTTGTCCCGTGCCGTTAACTGATCATAAGTATATACATGGAACCGCTCGGTCTCTTTCCGCTCTAACTTGTTCTCCGCATGGTAGCACGTGACGAAGTCCTGCAAATCCTCGAACTTCAGCGGATTGGTCTTGAGCGTGAAGTGCATGTTAGTCCGGAGATCGTAGATCCATAACGTATCTGTCCACTGTTTTTTAGCGGCTGGCTTCTTATCGAAGAAAAGGACGTTCGCCTTGACACCCTGCGCATAGAAAACACCGGTGGGAAGCCGCAGGAGCGTGTGGACATTGCATGCCTGTAACAGATTCCTCCGGATCACTTCTCCCGCTCCGCCTTCGAACAAGACATTATCCGGGACAACAATTGCAGCACTTCCAGAAATCTTAAGAAGGGACCACACATGCTGGACAAAGTTTAGCTGTTTGTTGGAAGTGGATGCGGCCCAGAAGTCATTGCGTGAATACGTCAGGGCTTCCTTATTGGTTTCCCCGTTGCCATTTGTCACGGTGACACTGCTCTTCTTCCCGAACGGGGGATTGGTCAGCACCATGTCGTAGTGCTCTGACGGCTCCGAGACCAGTGCATCCCCTATATCAATAGGGCTCTCCTCACCTCCGATGCCGTGCAGGTACAGGTTCATGGCACAGAGCCGGGCCACGCTGTCCACGATATCCTTACCATGAACGGTCTTGAGCTTGAGGAACTGCTTCTGCTCCTTGTCGAGCTTCGCATGTGTGGCAATATAGTCATGGGCAACGAGCAGAAAACCCCCGGTACCACAGGCAGGATCGAAGATCGTCTTGCCGGCCTGCGGTTTCATGACTTCGACTATCGCTTTGATAAGCGAACGGGGCGTGAAGTACTGGCCGGCACCGCTCTTGACATCCTCTGCATTCTTCTGGAGAAGCCCTTCGTAGATCTCACCCTTGACATCGATATCCAACCCAAGCCACGTCTCGCCACCTATGAGTGTGAGCAGCCGCTTAAGTTTTGCCGGGTCCTGGATCTTGTTCTGGGATTTCCGGAAGATAACGCCGATCATCCCCTTCTCTTTCCCGAGCTTGTCCAGAACATTCCGGTAATGGATTTCCAGCTCGACGCCATCCTTCTTCACGAGGCTTTCCCAGTTGTAGTCTTTCGGGATAGCAGACTTGTTATTGAACGGCGGTTTTGTTTGCTCATCCGCCATCTTGAGAAAGACGAGGTAGGTGAGCTGTTCCACATAGTCCCCGTAGCTCACGCCATCGTCGCGGAGGACGTTGCAGTAGTTCCAGAGTTTCTGGACGATAGCAGTTGATTCAGTTGCCATTCTTGATCTTCCTCTTTGGTGATGAGGATTGAAGGGTCTTGCCTTTCTTTGTCTCGGTTGCGTAACGGGCTTTCTCGGCTTTGATTCTCTCTAATAGTATTGAAGCAGGCTCATCATTCGGATCCTGGGGGACGAGTTTGCCCTCGAATGCTCGTTTCAGGAGGCTCTGGCGGAGGGATTCGGCCTGACGGAGGCTTATAGTGATGGTTTGTTCAAGGTGATCGATCTGGGAGAAGTAGCGCTCGATTTCAGTTACAATTGTTTGTTGTTCTTCTGCTGGGGGAAATGCTACTGGGAAAGCACGCAATTGTGTGAGACTGATAGATGCCAGATTCGTGGTCTGTTTGCCCTTCTTCATGAAATATTTCTGACTGTGAGTATTCCCAAACCATGAGATATATTTTGATGAAATTTCATTAAGATAGACACGTGCTCGGAAAATGTGATTCTGGTAAATACATTCAGGTATTTCATATTGCCAGATCCAGCCACGTCCTAATTTATCCCGGTCTCCCCCCTCAGTAAAAAGAATGTCACCAAACTTTAACGACAGATCCTTGATTTCGGCCTCATCTGCTTCAATGGTTTTCATCTCATTAAGATCAAGATACCCGTTCTGAACATTGGCAACGCGAAGGTAAGGTATCAATCGACCATTCTCAACAATTCTTTTGCGGTCTTTTGTTATCCCACCCTTGATATGTACGATGTTGTCTAACCTTATCCATCTCCAATTATCCGGCAATGGTGGCAGATCGGTACTATCTATGGGAGTTTCATCGTTTTTATTGGATGCCACTTTTTTCCGCGCTTGATTAATTCTATCAATCAATGTACTAGCCGGTTCAATCTCCTCCTTATGAACCTCTCGCCAATCCTGTGTGAGCCTGCCTTCGAAGGCCGCTTTCAGGACCGACTGCCGATAACGCTTGAGTTGTGCCTCCACCTTCTTGAGCGAGGCAACGCCAGCGTCCAATTGGGTGAGGAGTTCCTCGATTTTAGTGACGATGCGGTGTTGTTCAGCAAGCGGTGCAACTTGTAACCGTGAATTTTCAATAAAGTTGGAGGTAATTCCACCTTGGGCAGTTCCTTGAAAATTTTCTTTTATACAGTTCTGACCAAATGGTGACATGAACCAATAAAAAAGGAATTTTGATGAGAAATAGTCATGAAAAACACGTAAAATGAAGATATGCTCATTTACTGCTGCTTCGGTATGAGCGAAATTTTCTGAAACATATGATGTTTTGCCTGTCGTTGCACCATCTTTCACAACCAATACATCCTTTTTTTGAATTTTACCTTTGTTCATTTTCTCATAAAATGACAAGGGGATATAACGAATGTTTGTAAAATCAAAATTCCCGCTGTAGGTGAGATGTTCACCTCCAATGCTAGGAATGCCACTATCAATTCCCCTCACACCCCCTTTCGGTCTCCCACCAGATTCCAAGCTATTTAAAATACAAATAATTTTTGTTAATTGCCAATTGAATGGTAGAATAGGAAACTGATTCTTATCATCTTTAGAAGAAATCTCACTCACCATAGCCCACGTCCCTATCCAGTTGCTAAGAGTAACTGGTTTCTTAACAGGGATGAGGATTTCTTTTGCAAATAATGAGGCAGCTAATTAGCAGCATAGTGTTCTTGAGGGTGACTTACAGACATGCCTATCAGAATCCCTTCAATATCATTTTTATGATGAAGAATATGAGTGGTATCCGTAGTTACGAAAAAAAGATTTTCCTCCAGTATCCTGTCCTGGAGAAAATATGAATCCAGTAAAATTTTCACATCCTCTATATAATTTATCAATGCAATCAGACGATATTGTTCTGTGCCATAAATCTGATCATAAACTTGCGGGCAAATATCATATCTTCTAATAAATGAACCTTCCAGGGTCCTGCAATCAATAGCAAGAGAATTCAACGCAGTCTGGAAAGTTCTTCCAATTGTCAGTTTATAATTATCAAATACGGAATTGCCATCTTGCAGGGCATGGGTTATATCGTAAATATTTTTTTGAGTGAAACGGGTAAGTGCATTGCGAATTTTTTCATTTTCAATAGCAGTAAAATATTTTTTTGAAAGCCGGTCTACCCCGGTTTCGTTGACAATTGGATGACCGGGATTTGAGAACTCAGTTTTTAAAGTATCAAGGTATTGTAAAATCGCTCTTCGGTTTCGCTGCAAAACCCCCTTAGCCTCATTATATGCCCTTTTGCTGGATATTCTTTGAATGCCGGCGACATTGATGTAGGAACTGACATGAGAAAACTGTGCGTCCCAACTGATCCGTGAGCCAAGTAGAATCGAGGTGTCTAAAAAATGATTAGGGCACAATCCTATTCTCCATAGCCCAAATAACCGCAGATTGAAGAGGAGAGAATGGACTTGCTCTGACTACTAAGAATTTTTGATCGCGGGCGATTCATACTGATAAAATCAATCGACTGGGTATCGTAATCGTCGATAATATTCTGATACCCATTGAGGGAATTCTCGAATATCTCACACCACTCTGGGATTTTGTCGTTATAAATAGGATCATGCCCCTCATCTGGAATCCTTACTCCTCGGGCAAATGTATTCCATGTTGAATCATTAAGAAAATCTAAGGTTTCTTTCCCCAGATTGAATTTATTAAAATCAGATACTTCCATATTTGTCTCAAGTATCCTCAATGTACCAGTAACAAACGAGGAAAAGTCTTCCTGGAAGTCTTCGAATACCGGATGAACAGACAACTCATTTTCGCTTGTATAAAGAAGATTTTCAAGGCGAGAGAATTCTTTCAGAATTTCATCATCATTTTCATTATCCTCCAGAACTATCTTGACTTGGATCTTTGCATTGAAGGATTTTAATTGCTTTAAATAATCATGTTTGAACGTATTCTGAAAAGAAAACGGAGCATATCGACGATAAATGGACTCCCGGTACTCCCCGGCTTTTGAAATGTCAAAACCAGTTAAAATTTTATGTAATTTGGTATGGGCTTCATCTAATCCATTGTCATCTATGTGTGAAATATCTCTATTCAGATGAAGCAATGGTCGCCCATCCGGTAATTCTTGCTGATCTACGATCCCCCGTTTTTCCATTTTGGTAATATGTTCCTTAAGAGAATCAGAATTCGGACCATAAAAGTACCAATAGAATGAAAGCGTGTCCCTGATAGGATTGTCTGTATCCAACTGATTTTTCAGATCATAGAGAATCTTATAAATGATGTTTTTTGACACTCTTAAATCCGGACTGGAATGAAATATCTCACTAATGAGGATATCCAAAACAGAAACAGGATGCTTTATTGGTGAATATCGCATCTTACGTATACCTTCGTTTGTCATTAATTAAATTTTTCTATTTTTACAATTCAATTTTATTCTAAATTCCCAGAAAACAAGGCGTTTCACAAATCAACAACTTCTATCCCATCATTTCTGAATCTTCTCGCAATAACACCACGATGGCAATCCGCAACATTTGCCTCAAAACACATCAATGCTACTTTTTCTTTTTGCGCCAATTCCTTTATTCTGTTAAGAACGTTCCCCTTCGCGTCCAGTTCCCGTTCATAACACTGAAACAGAGAGGATAAACCGTCTTTTGTTAAATTTCGCCTTCGGCGACTTTCGATACCTAGTTCCGGAAGATGCAGATACGATACACCAATAGTTTCCAGTGCTTTTGCAAGCTGGTTTTTCGAATATCCCGGTTTCATGCTGAACGGATTATTTCGCACGTCAATCAGTCGACACACATTATTCCCCTTGAGGATGAGAAGAAACTGGTCGAGCTTCTTCCCCTCATATCCAAGGGTTATAATCCCGGTCTCGTTCTGAATATCGGCATCAAGGTGTGTTATGACCATCTCTCCAATATCAGGCAGAATGCGGACTTAAACCCGTGGCTGCACAGGATGAAAGTGGAAGGGGCACGACAGGAATGGATAGATAAATTACGTCAGCGCCTCGTTCAACTCGTTGAGTATCATAGGTAGTTCATTCCCAAAGAGACTATGTGCCCTGACTCGTCCGCCCCATTGGTTGAATGGGACACTGTCAAAGTCTTCCTCCTCTATCGCAGCACTCCCGGCGATATGGTCCCGGATCATTGCCAGCCACTTCATCTGTTCTGGGGTGAATAGCTTCCCCTGCCCGGTCTGTATATCGATCCAGCTGTCAAACGCACGGCTGACTGTGGATGTGAACGGTTCCAGTACTGGTGTCTCCTCAAGGGCGAACCGGATGAGAGCAATAATTTCTGTCAGGAGTTTGTGTGGTCCGGCACCGCGTACCTTGGTTTTCTCTAGTTGTTCATAGGCTCGCCAGACCAGTTCCGTCGTAAGGTTATAGGGCGGTTTTTTGATGGCGTCGGCCAGCTGCCGGATCTGCTCGTAGGTGAAATGTCGGTGCCCGTACGGTGTGCTGTAAATGATCTGCAAAGCGTCGAGCTCGTTCTTATTCTCCTCAATGAACTTTCTGAATGTATCCACCACTGCCCGGGACTTAAGAGCGGCCTGCGCGTCCCAACCGGCGTTAATGACATTGTCTGAGCTCACTGTATCGATAACCTGCTCATTCTTCTTGTGCATCGCGATAATTGTATTTCGGATTTGTGGGACTTCGAACGGAGCACAGGCTTCTTTCGCTAGTTCCTCACCTGCCTTCTTTACCTGCTCTGGCGATAGGACCTCGGTACTGAACATCTGCTGGGCTTTTGCGACCTGCCGGTCCACATCTACGGCATCGAGCAGCCCATTGATCATGTGCCGGAGAGACTTTCCTCCTGAAGCAGAAGATATGGTTTTCCGGTCGCTCTCCACCAGTTCCCGGTCAAGGCGCGAGAGCCTGCCCGCAAGGGAAATTAGGGAATCCTCGTCCCGCACGCCAAATGCAATGGACTGGACGAGTTTCTCGAATGAGACCCCTCGCTTCCTTTCCAGAGGTTTGGACTCGATCTTGATACTCTCGCAGACACCGACAGCATCCACCACTACATAATGCGTCTTCGCGGTCACATCGGGAGTCACTGATTGCAGTTCAGTCGGGGAGATCACCCGGGTCCCCCGCCCCATCATCTGCTCGAAATAGACCTTTGACTTCACATCCCGCATGAAGAGCAGGCACTCCAGCGGACGGATATCCGTTCCGGTACTAACCATGTCCACCGTAACGGCAATCCTGAGTTTGGGAGAATTCCGGAAACTCTGGATCAGATCCTCTGGCTTCTCTCCTGTTGTTCGGTACGTGATCTTCTTGCAGAAATCATTCCCTTCCGCAAACACTTCACGGCAAATATGCGTGATATCCTCTGCATGGGAATCGTCCTTCGCAAAGATCAGCGTTTTGGGAACCCATTCACGGTCCGGAAATAGGATGGGTAACGACTCCTTAAATGTGCGGATGACCGTCCGGATCTGATCAGGTGCCACAACACTCCGGTCCAGTTGATCCGGGGCGTACTGGAGATCATCATCCAGCTGCTCCCACCGCTGCGACCGGGTGTTCCGGTCCCGCTTATCAACGTAGAATCCCCGCTCCACAACACTTCCGTACTCGGTAATTTCAGTTTTAATACGGAACACATCATATCCGACATTCACTCCGTCAGCCACGGCGCGTTCATGGAGATATTCCATGACGAGATTCTGGTTGAAGAATCCCAGCGTCTGTTTCGACGGTGTCGCAGTAAGTCCGATCAGGAACCCATCAAAGTACTCCAGCACCTGCCTCCAGAGGTGGTAGATCGAACGATGACACTCGTCGGTAACGATAAAATCAAAGGTCTCAATCGGGATGCGGGGATTGTAGGAAACTTCTTTGGGTTTCGCATCCGCAGGAGCATGATCATACAATGACTCCTCTTCATTCTCCGGATCATATTCGGGATCACCTTTCAGCATCGAGAACAAGCGCTGAATTGTTGTTATGGTCACCTTATTGACAGGATCGATCGTATTCGCGGTCAGATGCTGCACATTATAGATTTCGGTGAACTTCCGACCATCGTCAGGAGTAATATACTGCTGGAACTCCATATTTGTCTGGCGCCCCAAATTATTTCGGTCAACTAAGAAAAGAACCCGTTTTGCTCCTCCGTACCGGATCAGACGATAGATAAAACTCACTGCAGTAAATGTCTTTCCGGATCCGGTTGCCATCTGGATAAGGGCACGGGGATGGGCATAAGCAAAGGATCGCTCCAGATTTATAATCGCCTCATTCTGGCAGTCCCTCAGGCCGGTTGTTACAAGAGGTGGAAGACACCGGAGACGTGCCCGAAGCGTGTCCTGCTGGTGGATCCATTCATGCAGGGTTTCCGGTTTATGGAAAGCAAACACCCGTCGAGACCGTGGAGAGGGATCGCGTAAATCACGGAACAATGTTTCTGCTCCGGTACTTTCGTACACAAAGGGCAGGGGAATGTTGATATGAGGATAGTTTTCCGGGAAAGTCTCAGCATACTTCCCGGACTGGCTGTCTACACCTCCAAGTGTAGTACCTTCCGGTTTTGCCTCAATGACTCCTACCGCTTTCCGGTCAACAAATAAAGCATAATCCGCTTCTCCGGAACTGAGAGGAAATTCCCGGACTGCTACACCAAGAGATCGTGTTGGATCATAGTCTTTGAGATCCTGCACTGTCCACCCTGCGAGCTCAAGCAGGTGATCTATGGTGAGCCGGGCTTTCGCTTCAGGTTCCATTTTGTTCCTGTATGCTGATGTAAGCTATTCTGAGTTAGTTAAAATACGAATTAATTTGAAGGATGATTATAATATCCCCGGTTTGAATCCAAATCGCGTATGAGGAATTTTTTTACGGGAATCACCTTTCGTCATTCATCCCCTATTTCGCCCCTTCCCGTTCCTTTATACCGCATGCAGGTAAACGTACCTGAGAAATTCAGGAGGCACCGTTTGGCATCCATCGATCCCAGGAAAGGAATTATCACCTCATATCTTGCATCGCCGCAGGGACAGGAAATGATCCAGGATTATCTGTCATCACCGGAAGGGCAGAAGGCGATCTGTGAGTTTGTTGCCACTCCGAAAGGCAGAAAGGCGATGAAACAGGTCCTCCCCAGCATCCTCGGGTGTTTGCTCCTGCCAACGGATCTCCAGTCTGAAGTCGCCCGGACACTTAAAGAAATTCCCTAGAAAGATCCTTTTTTTACCGGATATCAGTCTTTTTCACCATGCTGGTATCTTCCCAGGGCAACAGGAAAGAATTGCTCAGGGTTTTTTGGTTTGACAGGGACAACAGCATGGTGATTAATCGGGAAACATCAATTTATAGCCCATAGAATAAAACAGTTCAGCCAATGGCAAAGAGATCTCATCTTCCCTGGATCATAATCGGTGGCATCATCATTCTCGTGGTCATCGTTGCAGCAGTATTCCTCCTGAATCCTTCCTCACAACCGGTAAAGATTCCGGTTCCGGTGATCACCCTCCCGCCGACGGTTTCCGTGGCCCCGCCGGCCCCGGAGGCCCCGTCCTGCACCATCGCGATCAATGGCCAGAAGGAACCGCCCTCCTCGATTCAACTTTCGGTTATGGCCAATGCCTGTTTTGCAGGGGATATTACAGAACTCAGGGTCTCTGTCAACGGGGTGCAGAAAGGGATGCTCGATGCCAGCCCGGGTGCAAGCGGGACCTTTGCCGGCACCTCCGGCACCAATTCTGTTACGGTCGTAGCGAGGTTCGCAAACGGTGCCGAGAAAGTAGTATACATGGGCATGATAGGGTAAATTATCCTTCAAAATTAATTTTGATAATTAATCCGTTACCAGGGAAGGGGTGAAATTAAAATATTCCGTGCTTATTGTAGAACTGCCTGAATAACCGACAGAACAAATTAACCATATTTAAGTAGTTATTCACATCATCCTTCGTCATCACATGAGGTGAGAAATACTTATGTCAAAGTACCTTTTGAAAAACTTGACTGTAATGAGTGTCGCTAAAATCGGAGCGGTACTTGGCCTGATCTCTGGCCTGATTGAGGGGGTAATTATCGGGATCGTTGTTGCTGTCGGAAGCTCTGCAGCAATCGGTGGATTACATCCGCTCCTTGGTATGGGTATCGGAGGAATAGTCGTCTTTTTCGCGATTGTGTTTGGGTTAATTGGAGGATTCATTGGAGGAGCGATTTGGGCACTCATCTATAATGTCGCTGCCTTTTATGTCGGCCCGGTCGAGCTGGATCTCGAAGTGAAAGCATAATCCATTCCATTTCCCTCTTTTTACAGAGCAGTCGGTTCTGATGCGTCAGCGGTCGATCAACCGTACGGGCAGTTGGTGATGCCTTGCGGAGGGGGTAGAGTGCATTTTTAAACCGCACTGCATTTTTGCTCTCCTCGTTGGGACATTCCTCTGTGGCAAGGGGAAAAGGCTGTTTTATATCGTGAAATGTGACACTATCCCAATAGTTAAAAAGGTTAAAGGTAATCACCCTATCAGATAAGGGGTAAAAGATATGGAACAGGTACCGGATGTTTTAAAAGCAGCAGCCAAGGCATACAGACTACTTATGGAAAATGAGAAGGTGCGGGTTTTAGACCTTCGCCTTAAACCCGGCGAGAAAGCACCAATGCATAATCACCCGAACGATCATGTTGTGTATGTTATGAATACTACGAAATTCAAATTGACTTTCTCTGATGGCAAGAGCGGTGAATTTGATCTCACGGCTGGACAGACATTATGGATGGAAGCAGGATCGCATTCAACTGAGAACACCGGGACTTCAGTGGGACATAATCTCGTCGTAGAATTGAAAAAGTGACAAGGAAAATCAGCCTTGCTTCATGAGTGAGTTCCTTT
>Ga0209777_10007872_pt1 | contig 11736 bp, 10 predicted proteins | sample FrelakmetHBP12HB_FD_187147 | JGI IMG/M metagenome (GOLD analysis project Ga0209777, IMG submission 187147) | Freshwater lake sediment microbial communities from the University of Notre Dame, USA, for methane emissions studies -HBP12 HB (SPAdes)... | ecosystem: Environmental > Aquatic >...
CCGACTTCAAAGGGATAGCGCCGATGTTACGTGTAATAATCGAGCGTTATCCGGACTTGAAAGCCAGTGAATCTTTCCTGCGACTTCAGCAAGCGCTGGTGGATGCAGAACAGCGCATCGCCCTGGCGCGCGACTATTTTAATGACATTGCCACATTCTATAACACGCGACTTGCAATCGTTCCGGATCGGTTCGTGGCTGCCCTGGCAAGACTCCACCTGCAGACTTTAATGAGTGCCGCAGATTTTGAACGGGCCCCTATTCAGGTCAAATTGGCTTCCTGAATAACGCCGGCCTTAAGTGGAGCTAAGGGGACTCGAACTTCTGATTGCCTCTGAGGTAAATCTGCCAATCGCTGAGGGCTGATGTTAGGCGGCGATGGGCAACTCTACCACAAAGGTCGCGCCTTTCTCAGGCTTATTTGTGGCGTATATGCAGCCTCCGTGGCCCTCAAGTATGGCGCAGCATATGCTCAGGCCTAACCCCAGGCCAAACTCTCTGGTGGAGAAGAAGGGGTCGAATATGCTCTTGAGGTTATGCCGTGGAATGCCTGGCCCGTTGTCATCAAAGGTTATTCGGATTATCTCGCCCGCAACCTGGCCTTTGACGTGGAGCCTGCCTTTGCCATGTGCTTCTGTCATAGCCTGCTCGGCATTGGTGATAATGTTGGTGAAGACTCTTTGCATCTGATGGGGGTCTGCCATGGTTTTGGGCATATCGGGTTGCAGCTTCACGACTACCTCTATGTTACTGCCCCTCAAGCGGGGAATTAGCAGTTCCAGGCTTTTCTGAATGACTTCTTGAATCGAAATAAGGCTTTTCTCAGGCTTTCCCCTGCGGGCAAAGGAAATCAGCTCGGTAGAGATTGCATCGGCACGCTGTGCCTCTTTGTATATGGTTTGCAGGCATTCCCTGCTGGATTCATCAAGGTTGCCCCGGGCAAGTAGAAGCTGAACGTAGACGAGGATTGTGCCGAGGGGGTTATTCAACTCACGGGCTATACGCGCCGAAAGCTCAGCAACTTTATTCCGGAGCAATATATTATGGTACTCGTAGTCTGCTTCACGGGATAGCTCCTGGGAAATATCGGGTGGTGTTTTCGAAGAGGGTGTTGGGACTGCGCCCTCAATTCGCTCGTCGTGAACAATGAACATGTCGACGGAGGGGTCCATTTGCTCCGGCAGTCTGACATGCGTCGGCAGAGGCCTGTTTTGCGTAGACTTGCTTCTTGTCACCATGTTTTGCCTCCCTGGGACTCCCGGCTGAACTATGAACGAGTTATCATAACCCCAAGTATCCTATTCAAACATTACAGTCCCTACCAGGTGTTTACAATAGCTCTTCTTAGCCAATACATATAGGAAATTGGTACCGATTTGGGGCATTGCTGTTAGTACTATATCCAGTGCAGGTACTATTCTGCCGTCATAAAAGTCAATTATGGCTATAGTCTAACTTCTGATACGTGTGCTAGTATGGAACTCGATGTGATTGGATAATTGGAATAAGCTGGAGGAGCCAAAGCGTATGAAGATGCAAGTGGATATTTATGTGACCGGCAATAATCAAATCCAGGTGCTGTTACAGGGGCCTGCTCAAGGCGCTGCCACTTTTCCCGATTTCGATACATTCGCCAGATTTATTGAAGGATGTCAGGGTTTTATTAACAGACATGCCCAGGCAGGAGATGATTCCGCCTCGATACCTCAGCCCTTTTTAGATGCGTTTAACGACGCGGGCCAGCATTAAAATACCTCTTCCTGACTCTTGATTCCATCAGATTCCCCGTGGTTGCACCTCTATGCATGGTTTGAGGTATCAGTGAAGCATTAGGCATAGCTGTACGATCTTTTGCAGGTTTATGGTGGAGTAGAGGTGTCAATAGGTAGAACTTTTAGGGTGTTATTAAGCTGGCTGAATCATGACTCCCAGTATCTTTACCGAATCGCTAACAAAATCTGGGCAAACGGTAGTTAATATCTTCTTGTTGCGTGCCTCAGCAAGACCTTCCGGCGTGCTTAAATCATAGCTGATAAGCTCTTTGCATATGACTGAGCCATGTAGTGCTTTGAACCTCTGAGTGAATTCGCGCACAAGTTCATAGGTCCTGTCCAGACTTTGGCGTGGGTTATCGTCCGACATTTTCTGCGCTAATCCCAGCACCATATAAGCGCCTGTTACCGCTCCGCACATTCCACCCATACGTCCCATACCACCGCCAAAGCCTTGAGCCAATTTCAGAGCTAGTCTGCGTTCGAGCCCGAACTGCTCACAATAGGCAGTCAATACTGACTGAGAGCAATTCATTCGTCCAGCAGACATGAGCGCATGGGCATCGCTTGCTCTATCCATATATCATCAATAATATCGTCAAGATAACAAAATGTAAACTGATTAGAAACAAAGTGGAGCTGAGGGGACTCGAACCCCTGACTTCCTCCTTGCAAAGGAGGCGCTCTCCCAGCTGAGCTACAGCCCCACAGCGAGGGACTACTTAGGCTTTTTTCTCTGCTGCTCCATATCCTCTATGGAGTTATAGCCTAGTTGTTTAAACAGGTACGTGTATCGTTCTGCTGTCAGATTCCTTCCTTCGTGCAGAGCTTTGGTGACGTCTTTGAGATAGAGCTCCAGCGTGCGGTCGGAATAGGTCTCCAGTTCGCTGCGGAGATAAGTCCCTGCAGCAAACTCGGCCCGATTTCGAAAGGTCAAGGGGTATTTATGCTCCAACTCCTTGAACCAGCGCTCTTCAATCTCGACAATCTTGCCGATAATAGGGTTATCGTTGAGACTGGGAATGAGCTCGTCGATGCGAGCGTACTTCAAGGTTATCAGGTTGCTGTCTTCCTCGAGGGCCTCTTGAATGTCCTGAAGATATGATTCCAATGTCTCGGCCGACAGGACATGAAAGCCAGCTCTGCGCATCAGCTTGAAGGCCTCGGGCTGCTCCTGGCACGTTGTCGGGTCAGCAGTCTGAACGGTCAGGAACATGCGCAGCTCAATAGCAACTATGTCACGCAATAGCTCCTCGCTGCTTCTATTTCCTGCCATGGGCTGTCCCGCCTTTCGATAGTAATTCTACTGTATCGCGTGATTCTGGTCAATCGTTGACTTGAGGACCGTCGAGAAGCGCTTCGCAACTCAAGGTTACATGATATGGACTAAGCCCTTGCTTAAAAGCCAGCCCAGAGCGAAGCAAGCGGGGAATGTCACAATCCAGGCCGCTACAACGCGCCTGGCCACCTCCCAGTGTACCGCTGATAATCTGCGGGTAGCGCCGACACCCATGATGGCGGTGTTTATGGTGTGAGTGGTGCTCAGGGGAATGCCGAAAGAGGAGGCCAGCGTAATGGCAGCGCCTCCAGCCGTCTCAGCGGCGAACCCGTTCACCGGCTCCAGCTTAGTGAGCTTGAAACCTACCGTGCGCATTATGCGCCATCCCCCGAAAATCGTGCCCAACCCCATAACTGTGCCGCAAATCAGGATAATCCACCATGAAACGTGGAACTGGGTTGTAGCCCCTCCTATCAGGAGTGCCAGGGCAAAGACGCCCATAAACTTCTGGCCATCGTTGCTGCCGTGGCTGAATGCCATGAATGCGGAAGAGGCTATTTGCAGCCTGCTGAAGATGCCGCGGACGGATGCCGGACTATTGCGCCGGAGAATCCAGTCAAGAGCTATCATGAAGAATATGCCCGCGAGAAATCCACCAAAAGTTGAAAGAACCAGCCCTATCAGCACTTTCTCCCATCCTCCCCAAAGCAGAACAGAGGACCCAGCAGCAGCCAATCCGGCTCCAGTGAGACTGGCGACAAGCTCATGGCTTTTGCTGGTAGGTAGTGCAAGACGCCAGGTCACTATGCTCCAGAGAACGATGGTAATCATGGAGGCTGCAACTACGGAGAGGGTGATAACCTCGGGCTTCACGAAGCCCTTGCCTATGGTGGCAGCTACGGCGGTGCCGGTAGCCAGGGCACCCACAAGGTTGAACACGGCGGCCATAAGCACTGCTCCCAGGGGAGGCAAAACGCGAGTGGAGACTACCGTAGCGATAGCATTGGGGGCATCTGTAACGCCATTGACAAACTCAGCAGCCAGGACCAGGAACAGGACCGGTATCAGAACAGCAGCATTATGCATTCTTGAGCACCACGCCCTCAAGGACGTTAGCTACGTCTTCTCCTTTGTCGGCAGCGTTTTCGAGGTGCTGGTAGATCTCGCGCCACTTAATGACATCATAGGGAGGCATGCCATCGAACAGCTCGGCAAGGGCGAAGCGCATTATGGAATCGGCTTCGTTCTCCAGGCGGTTGATCTCGACGCAGTGCTCCAATATCTGATTCATATGGGAACGGTTTCGAAGGAGTGGTACTGCCTTAACCAGCTCTTCGGCAATTGCTACGAGAATAGCCGCTTGCTCGCGAGCCCTTTTCGTAGGCTGCTCGATTCGGTAAAGAAGCATGGCATTGGCTGCGTCCTCAATGTAATCCATTACATCGTCCAGTCTTCCTGTCAGCGCGGTGATGTCCTCTCGGTCTAGGGGGGTCAGGAAGCTGCGGTGCAATTGTTCGATAATCTGATGTGTTATATAGTCGCCCTGATGCTCGAGCTCAGTGATTCGAGCTACCTTCTGAGGAACATTCGTATAATCATTGAGGAAGCTATGGAACTCCTGGGCTGCTGATGCTACGTTAGCTACGCTTCTTTCAAAGAGATCGAAGAACTTCGGCTCTCTGGGTATTATGGAAAAACTAGGCAAAATGCACCTCTCTGAGACTGTAAAGGTTCGTGTAAGAACGGTGATTGGAAGGAAGAGATTGAATAATTGAGAAGATGGGAACAGTGATGCTCAGAATCGCACTGTATTTCTCAGTCGCCTTTGGCAAAATATACCTGCCTAATAAATGAGGCTTCGGGCCCAGTTGAATAGTAAATTAGAGCCAACAGATTGTCAAGATATGAGGAGTATTTAGCTGAGCGAGAACGTCGACCCTTCTCCGGTCTTGATGACATCGATACGCGCCGGGAAGGCATCCTTCAGCTCTTCGATATGAGTAATGACCAGTATCTTCTCAAAGTCGTCCTGAATCGAGTTTATAGCTTCAACCAGCTTCTCCCTTCCTGCGCTATCCTGAGTGCCGAAGCCTTCGTCAATAATAAGCGTGGGCAGCGGCGCTCCGGCCCTTCTCGCCAGAAGCTTAGATAGAGCGATGCGCAGGGCGAAATCGACCCTGAAGGCCTCGCCGCCGCTGAACATTTCGTAGTTGCGCGTGCCCAGTTCATCTGCTATCTTTATGTCAAGTGTCTCAATCGTGTCACCTTTCCTGGTATCGCGCTGGCTCTCTATCTTCAGGTGCATGCGGTTGTCTGTCATGCGCCCCAGCAGGCGGTTGGCCTCTTCCTCTATCTCGGGGAGCACCTTTTCTATTATCAGAGCTTGAGTTCCCCTTTTGCCGAAAGCGGTAGCGAGTTCATCGTATATACTCTTTTCCTGTGCAACCTGACGCTGTTCTTTGATATTGAGTTCCTTCTCTTTTTCCATTTGGGCCAGGCGGTGCAAACCCTCCTGTAATTTGCCCAACTTTTCCCGCAACTTGCGTTCCCTATCTCGAAGTTCTTGGTACGCCCTCTCGGCCTGAGCAAGGTCCCTCTCCAATTGTGGCAGTGCTTCAATCTTTGCCATAATTTCTTTTCTCGTCTGGCTGTCATCCTGGAGAGCCTTGCGCAAATCCTCTGCAGCCTTTTGGGCGCGCTCCATGCCCTCTTTTTCTTGAGGGAGAGACCTCTCCGCCTCGGTTCGTTCCTTCTCCAGAGCGCCTGCCTGACGTTCCAGGCGCGTCCTCTCTGAGGTCGTCGTAGCTTCCAGCTTGCTGATGTCCTGCCTCAAGGATTTGCATTCCTCTTCTTTCCGCTGTATCTCGCTGTGGTTGGTCCTGAAGGCATCTCCCTTTTCTTTTCCCTGGGCTTCGTAGTTGGCCATAATCCTCTTTCGTCCCTCGACGCCCAGCTCTGTTCCACAAAGAGGACATTCGGCATCTCCCTTTCCCAGGAGGTCGATCTTCTCTTTCAGCTCCTCCATCTCCTTTTTCAGTTGGACATTGGTTGAACGGAGGAGGTTGATTTGACTGGATATATCTTTTTCGTCTTCCCTTCTTTTCCCTAAATCCTGTTCCTGTCGAGCCAGGTCTTCCAAACGCGTTTTGATGCCGTCAGATTCCCCTTGGTAATTCGATAGAATTTTCTCGTATCTCTCGATTTTGGAGTAGTGCCCCTCGGCGGCGCTATTCAGATGCTGTAGTTGCCTCTCTCCCTGCTCTATTCTCCTGCCTATCTCCCGGCATTGCTCGTCCTTAAACTTCAGCGCGTCTCTGGATTGACGCAAAGTTGTGAGGGCTGACTCTTGCTTCTCCACCTCGGTGCCGAGCGAGGAGATGGCTGCCTGTGTCTCCTTAAGCTCAACTTCGTAGTTCGGCTTCTGACTCAGCTCTTGTTCGATTCGAGTGATATCGCTGTCAAGCCTCTGCTGCAGGATTTCCCTTTCCCTGGCATAGTCTTTGGCAAGCTTTTCGAGTTTATCGTAGAGTGAGAGCCCGAGTATGTTGGCAAGTACCTCTTTTCGCTCCGCAGGCTTCCTGGTACTGAATTCGTCTGCTTTGCCTTGAAGCAGAAAAGCGCTATTGATGAAGGTCTGATAGTCCATGCGCAGTATCTCGACTATCTTTCTCTCGGTTTCCCGGATGCCATTGCCCGGGATGCTTAGAAAGCCCTCCGGGGTCGCTACTTGCAGGTCGAGAAGGCTCTGTCCGTCGCGTTTCAATCCGGCCTTTGAGCGTTTGCGCAGGATGCGATAGCGGTTTGGGCCTACGGAAAACTCGAACTCAACCTCCATTTCACTCTGGCCAAGGTGTATCAGTTCGTCGTCGCTTTTGGCTCTGGCCTTTCCCCATAGCGCCCAGGTGATAGCATCGAGCAGCGCCGATTTGCCGTTGCCATTATCGCCACAGAGGCAGGCTACGTGGAAGCCCTCGAAGTTGAGAGGCGGCACGTTATCGCGGTAGCACATGAAATTTCTGAGAGCAAGCTTAATCGGAACCATCGCTCCACCTTAGGCTACTACATTTCTTCCATCTAGGCATGGGCGGAGGAAACAAGCTGTGGTCGTTTTCCGGCTGCAGACTGCCTGTACTCTTCTATGATGACCGCCCCGAACACCAGGAGGGAGGCGAAATAGAAATAGGCGGAGAAGCTGCGCCAGGCGAAGAACAAGGGCAGCACTGCAAGTAACAATCCTGCTTGAGGATATTTGCGGCAGTTGAAATAGTACCACACCAAGGCCAGGATGAGGACTCCCACCTCCATGAGTGTGAAGAGCAAGGAGTTGGGAGGCAGGATACCGGCGATGGAGAAGGCCACGAGCCCAGCCCCCTTAGGGAACATGGGGTCTAAAATCGGTGCGAGCACTCCCTGCATCCAGGATTGAGGAGCGCTGAAAATGAAGGGCAGGTTGGTGACCATGAAAGTAAGTGCGATTACCCCAAACGACTGGAAAGCGCGTTTCCAGCCTACCTCTCGGAATATCAGGATGAGATAGAACAAGATGAAAAGCCATGCTATTTGCTTAGTAGTTGCAGCAAGCCCCATGAACAATGCGGAGAGCCATAGCTGTTTCCTGAATATCCAGCCTAACAGTATGAACAGTAAATAAAGAGTGTCGGTCTGGCCAGTGCCGATGAGATTCCAGAGTACCAGGTTGGTGATAAAGGCAATGACCACCAGGGGACGCAGCCTTTTTGGAGCCTTCCAAAAGATCACGGCTACCATCACCACAGCGCATAGCAGATAGAACCACCTGGTGTCTTTAAGCCCGAGTGCAACAAAGGGCGCTTGAAACAGGAACGAACCGGCAGGATAACTTACCTTCGACTCGAACTCCACAGGCGGTGTATTTGTTGAAGTCTCCGCCTTGCTCAGAGCCTCATCCATCTGTTTTTCTGTAGGATATGGGAAGACTTGGGCAAAAGCCCCCTGTTTCAAAGGGGTAAGATATGAAGTGGGCACATTGAATTCCTCAGCAGCGCTGATGACGTTAGATTTGGCATAAGGGTTTTCCCCTTTGAGAAGCGTCTGACTCGCCTGTTGGTTTAGTGCAGTGGCGTCATTATAAGTTAAGCCCTCGGTCAGAGTCGTGGCCATGGCATTGTCTTTTACAACACCTGTGTTCACCAGATGTACTCCTATGCCCTCACCGATAGCCATGAGCGACAAGATCACTACGATCACTGCAGCAGCCAAGTGTAATATCTTGCGATAGGGCCGCAAGGTGTCGTCAATGGAAGGCTTGGCTATGAGGAAAACGATGCCAAACCAGAAAAGCCAGAGGACCACAGCGAAAGAGATGACTATGGGACTTCCTGTGTTCTTAGCGTACCAGCTCAGGACCTCTCCGCCTATCTGGATGATAATGGCAAAGAAGATAAGGAGCAATCGCGGAGGCAAGCTGCGGGGGAAAAGCTTACCTAAATAGCTGCCCACTATAGATAACCTGGAGCCATTCTTTGTCATAAAATCGCTCGACTGTCCGTTTCCGCCATATTTTACTCCTTATTGGGCAGGAGTTCTACTCAGGAGCTGAACCCTGTTGGATCAGCCTTTCTCCATATTCAAGGAGTACCTGCGTTCTTTCTTTCGGCGTCTTCTTAGACTCGAAGTATAACTTTAAGGCTTGCAGTGGCGTGAGTCCCTCCGCAGGATAGCTCCCCAGCCTGCTGCGGTGCTCCCGGTCGACTTCCTTATTGATGGCAGCGATAAAATATGCTTCCTTGAGCGCTTTCCTTATCTCATTTTCCTGGAGAAGGGCCTCTTTTTCTGCTGAGACCTTAATCTGCAGGCGGACTATGCTATCCTTGACATCCTTCTTTGCGATAGCATGAAGCACAGTTTCAGTAGGGTTGTCGGTGTTGGCATCTACCTTGATGGTGAGGAAGCGGCGTGCTTCCACGGGATGGAATTCGTAAGATTTCAATCGCTTCCTTCTACTGACAGTCTCGTCCAGTTCCACAACGTAGAACCCTTTCTCCTGGTTCTCATCTCCGAAGTCTATGGCCTGGAGGCTTCCGGGATAGACCACCGGCACGGGATTGTCAATTGTCTGTCGCCTGTGCATGTGGCCCAGAGCCACATAGTCAAAAGCGGGGTTAGCGACAGTACTTCGCATCATGAAGTAATCTCGGCCCACTGTCATTATCTTTTCGGTGCCTACAATAGCCTCTGAATGCGCCAGGTGTCCGGCCAGAATGGCAGGTAGATGAGGATCAAGAGACTCGATCTGGACGTTGAGCCAGTCTGTCAATATGTCTTCGATTTTCTTATTGAGCTGGTCCAGGGATAGGTTCTTGGCATCTTCGCGGCTCAACAATCTGCCATATCTTACCCAGGGCAAAGCCACAATTTGGATGGTGACTTTTCCGGTCTCTATACGATGGGTTTGTGGAGCATTGGCGACGGTGACATTTTCAATGTTCAGGGTATCGAATATCTCCACCGATGTCGCCCGCCCCGCGGCATTGGGCAGGTCGTGATTGCCCGCTAGAAGGAACACGTGTATATTATCGCTGCTGAGCCGTCTGATACGCCTGGCGAACTCGCGCTGATACGTCTGGCTGGGGTCACGGCTCCTGTAGGCATCGCCGCAGAAAAGGACTAAATCTATGTCATTGCTTAAGGCATAGTCTACTAACTGGTCTAAGGCGGCCAGAAAATCGCTCAGTCGCGAGGAGAGGCCCGTTGCAGGGTCGATGCGACCGTAGGTCTCTACACCCAGGTGGAGGTCAGCGAAGTGAAGAATACGAATCATTTAGAAACTCTTAACACTCCTGCGCCTTGAATTTTGCCCTGTTTCAGAAGCAATAGAGAACGGTTTGCTTCTTCCAGCGGAAATTCTTGTACTTCCGCGCGAATCGGTATCTCGCCTGCAAGTTTAAGAAGGTCTTCGGCATCCTTCCTGGTGCTATTGGCTACGCTCCTCACCGTTTTCTCGTAGTACAGATGCTCCTGGTAATCCATCTCAGGTATGGGAGTCATATAGATTCCGGCCAGGGCAAGAGTACCACCTTTTTCCAGAACACGCAAGGCATCGAGCACGAGTTTCCCAGCGGGTGCGAAAATGATGGCGCTCTGCATCTTTGTGGGAGGACTGTCTTCGGCGCCCCCAGCCCAAACCGCTCCCAGGTCTCTGGCAAGCTTGCGGTGTTCTTCGCCTCTGGTGAAAACGTAGACCTGGCAGCTCCAGTATTTAGCTATTTGGATAACAATGTGCGCGGAGGTGCCGAATCCGAAGAGGCCGAGACGGCCTCCTCTTTCTATCTCCGATAGCCTCAATGCGCGAAACCCGATCACGCCGGCGCAGAGCAGCGGGGCAGCCTCGACGTCAGAGAACCCTTTGGGGATAGGATATGCGAAGTCCTGGGATACCACGGTGTACTCGGCATAACCACCGTCCACATCGTAGCCCGTGAACCGGGCCTTCTCGCAGAGGTTTTCCTTCCCTTTAAGGCAGAACTCGCACTTCCCGCATGTGGAGTTTAGCCAGGCCACCCCCACTTTATCGCCTACCCTGAATCGGGTGACCTTTCTGCCGACTGACTCCACCACGCCTACTATTTGATGTCCCGGGATGATGGGAAGCTTCTTAGAAGGTAGCTCACCCTCGACAACGTGGAGGTCGGTATGGCAGATGCCGCAAGTCAGGATTTTGAGGCGGACTTCTTGGGGCCCCAGCGTCGGCTTTTCCACCTCAGCCACTACCAGAGGCTTTTCCTCGATGGGGCGGGGCGCCTTCAGAAGCAGCGCCTTCATTGTTTTCTAATCATTCGAACCCCAGCCACTTTTCCCCGCCCTGCGGTAAGACGTCCAGAGGTTCGCCGCCCAGCTTGGCCTCGAGAGTCGGCCTTAATACCTCGATGGGCACTCTTATCTGCCTCATCTTGTCGCGCTCCCGGACGGTCACCTGCCTGTCTTCTAGCGACTGGAAGTCTATGGTGACGCAGAACGGCGTGCCTATCTCGTCCTGCCTGCGGTAGCGCCTGCCGATGCTCTGGGCATCGTCGTATTGCACCATCCAACTACTGCGCAGGCTTTCGTAAACCTCTTTGGATAGCGGAAGCAACTTTTCGTTCCTGCTCAGGGGAAGGACAGCGGCCTTTATCGGGGCCAGGGCGTAGTGAAGCCTCAATATCACTCTCAGGCCTTCCTTGTCTCTCTCTTCGTCGTAAGAGTCTGCCAGGAAAGCCAGAACCGAGCGGTCAACCCCTGCCGAAGGCTCGATGACATAGGGGATGATATGCTCCTTGGTCTCCTCGTCGAAATAGCTCAGGTCCTTGCCGCTGTATTTGGAGTGCTGTTTCAAGTCGAAGTCAGTGCGGTTGGCGATGCCCTCCAGCTCTGACCAGCCTATGGGGAAGAGGTACTCTATGTCGTAGCAGTCACGGGCGTAGTGGGCAAGCTCATCCTTTGCATGTTGGCGCAGCCTGAGGTTCTCTTTTTTGATGCCTAAGTTGCTATACCAGTTGAATCTCTGCTCGACCCAGTGCTTGAACCACTCCTCGTCGGTTCCTGGCTTGACGAAATATTCTATCTCCATCTGCTCGAATTCGCGCATTCTGAAGATGAAGTTGCCTGTGGTTATCTCATTTCTGAAGGATTTGCCCGTCTGGGCGATGCCGAAGGGCAGCTTCCTTCTAG
>Ga0209777_10007873_pt1 | contig 11735 bp, 6 predicted proteins | sample FrelakmetHBP12HB_FD_187147 | JGI IMG/M metagenome (GOLD analysis project Ga0209777, IMG submission 187147) | Freshwater lake sediment microbial communities from the University of Notre Dame, USA, for methane emissions studies -HBP12 HB (SPAdes)... | ecosystem: Environmental > Aquatic >...
CTGAAGCAGCTCGAGCCGTTGCGCCCGGCCCTCGACGCTGTCGGCCGCGCGCTGCCCGGCGCCACGCTCCGCGTCATCGCCGATGCGGAGTTGTACCTCGACGGCCTGCACGTTGAGAACATTCCGTGGAGCCTGGAGGCCGAGGGGCGGTTGCTGGCCGAGTGCGACATCGGCATCGCGCCCCTGCCCGACACGCCGTACACGCGCGGCAAGTGCGGCTTCAAGGTGATCCAGTACATGGCGGCGGGGCTGCCGGTCGTCACGAGCCCCGTGGGCGTCAACGCCGATTACGTGCGGCCGGATGAAACGGGCCTGCACGCGGCGACGGCCGAGGAGTGGGTCGCGACCGTCAGGCGCCTTGCGGCCGACCCGGCGCTAAGGGAGCGCATGGGCCGCGCGGCACGGGCTCGCATCGAACGAGAGTTCGACTTCGCGGTACTGGCAACCGAAGTGTGCGACCTGATCGAGCGTGTGCTGGCGTAAAAAAGTTTAGCCGCGAGTCGAAGACGAGCGCTCATCTTCGATTCGCGGCTAAACATGATAAGTACAAGCGTCGCCGTGCCGGCGACGGCTAAACGTCAGGCTTTCAAAAACTTCTCCAGCCGGTCCAGGCCCTTCTCGATCTGCTGCATGCTGGTGGCGAATGAGAGGCGGACGCAGGCATCGTCGCCGAACGCGCCGCCGGGCACGACCGCCACGTGGGCCTTCTCCAAAAGCTGCTCCGCCCATGCCGCGCTCTTCGGCCCCTGGACGCCCTTGCCGAGGACCTTGTCGTACGTGGCGCTTACGTCCGGGAAGCAGTAGAACGCCCCCTGCGGGCGGACGCACGAGACGGCGGGCATGGCATTCAGGCGGTCGACCATGTAGTGGCGGCGGCGGTCGAACTCGGCCTTCATGGCGGCCAACGGCTCGACCGGGCCGGAGACGGCCGCAATGGCGGCGTACTGGCTGATAGAGGTCGGGTTGGATGTGGACTGGTCCTGGAGGTTCCCCATGGCCTTGATGAGGTCGGCCGGGCCGGCGGCCCAGCCGATGCGCCAGCCGGTCATGGCCCACGTCTTGGAGGCCCCGCCAAAGGTGACGGTCTGCTTCATGAGTTCCGGCCGCAGGGTGGCAAACGAGCACGTGTCGACACCGTCGTAAACGAGTTCGCCATAGATCTCGTCCGAGAAGATCCAGAGGTCCTTGCCCGCAACGACGTCGGCCAGGGCCGCCAGTTCCGCCCGCGTATAGACGACGCCGGTGGGGTTGGAGGGCGAGTTGAGGACGACCACCCGCGTGCGCGGCGTGATGGCCGCCGCAAGCTGCCGGGGGGTGATCTTGAAACCCTGGTCCGCGCCGGCCGAGATAATGACATCCTTGGCGCCGGCCAGGCGGATCATCTCGGGATACGAGACCCAGTACGGCGCGGGCAGGACGGCCTCGTCGCCCGGTTCGAGTGTCGCGAGGAACGCCTCGTAGAGGGTGTGCTTTCCGCCGCAGCCGATTAGCACCTGGGCCGGCCCGTAAGAGAGGCCCGAGATGCGTTTCAGGTACTCGGCGACGGCCTTCTTCAGGTCCGGCAGGCCGGAGGACGGAACGACGTAGCCGTGATGGCCGTCACGGATGGCCTTGATGGCGGCGTCGCAGACGTGGGCGGGGGTCTTAAAGTCGGGCTCGCCCACGCCGAAACCGACGACGTCAATCCCCTGGGCTTTCATCGCCTTGGCCTTGGCGCTGACGGCCAGAGTCATCGAGGGGCGGATGTCCAGAACACGCTTGGCTATTTTCATATCAACCCCTAACTTGAAACTTGTAACCCGCCCTCAAGCCTGGCGGGCAGGCTTTGAAACTTCCGTAAAAAAAGCGGGGTCGACTTTCGCCGGCCCCGCCTGGAAGTTTGTTTCCCGGGGTCATTGTTTCCCGGCAATGCCGACGAGACCGAGGAACCGTTTGAAGTTCAGGATCGGGATGCTGAAGTTCTCTGCCCTGGCCCTTGCTTCGGTGTACTCGATGAAGCTTTTGCGGGCCTCCTCGTACATCTGCTTGACCATGGGGCTCTCGCTGGCCGCCGGGGCCGCCGGCACGTCGGGCTCCTTGCCGACGACGAGGTAGTCTGTCTGGACCGTCAGGACGGGGTCGACCTTTCCGCCGAACTCCTGGACGAGGGCCTTCAGTTGCTCGGTGTTGTCGGTGCCGTCGTCGTTGGTGTCCATCTTGCCAACCAAGGCGAACCGCAGGTGGCGCTCGCGGTCATAAATCGGGTTCAGCAGGATGTCGCCCGACACAACCGGCGCGGCGCCCTTGTACGGATAAAAGATGCGCAGTTCGCAGGCGTCCTGCATGACCTTGACGATGCGGCACTCGGCCTTCGGCGTCGGATCGGTCTTGCCTATGTCGCTCTGGCCGAAGATGGAGAAGGTCATGCCCAGGAGGACGCCGTCCTTCTTGCCCAGGTCGCCGTAGCCGACGGAGCCCTGCTCGGCGACGTTGACAATGCGGCCGTCGACGCCGGTCTCGGTCGGTACCGTTCGGAACTTCTTGACGACCTCGCCGAGGTCCTTGAGGTTGTTCTGGAGGACCATGGCGTTACGGTCGAGCTTTTCCTTCTCGGTGGCCCAGGCGCGGCGTTCGGCGATGAGGCGGTCCTCGGCCTGGCGCTTGGCATCTTCGGACTGCTTGCCGTTCGCCAGGGCGCTGTCGCGGGCGGTTGTGAGGCGGTTCTTCTCATCCGTCAGGCTGGCCTGCAACTGGCCGGCCTGCTGGGTGTAGGCGGCCTTGGCGGCGGCCAATTCATCCTGGACGCCCTTGAGTTGCGTTTCGAGGCCCGAGACCGCCGTCTGGTCCTGCTTCGCCACCAGCACGAGGCCGTCCACCCGCTTCATGAGCGAGCGGATGGCGTCCTCGGTGCTCTTGGGCGTGACGTCGAGCGGCTGCTCGGTGCCAACCTGGTAACTCTTCTTCAGCACCTCGCCGGCCTGGGCCAGCAACTCGCCCGTACTCTGGACGACCAGCGAGACGCTGCCGCGAAGGGATTCGCCTGTCTGGCCCTTGAAGTCGTTCTTGACCATCTGGTCGGTCAGGCGCTGGATCTCGGACTGAAACTCCTTGACCAGTTGGGCGCGCTTTTCCAGTATGGTGGCCAGCGGCACGCCCTGGTCTTCGGGGTACTTGCCGAAGAGCTCCTTGAGCGGGTCGAAGCCTCGTTCGCCGGCCTCGCGGAGGCCCGCATCCCCAAAGACCTGCACGAGCACTTCGCTCTTCTGAAGGTAGGTCCATGCCCATCCGACGGCACACCCGACCGTCAGAATAGAGAGGGCGATCACGAGGTACAGCAAGTAAGGACTGGCGCGCCGAGCACGAATCGTTCGCCTTGCCATCCAAAGACCTCCGATTCTATCGGATGCACGAGCCTCATAGGGACGCCGGCATCCAGGCAGGCTGTGAGACGGAGAGCCACGGCCCCGAGGGCCGACCCCTCCCTTTGAGCCTTTGAGTAACCCTAGATTTAGCGGCGGTTATTGTCAACAAAAAAAGCCCGGCGATTACTCGCTTGACTTCGCCGCATCATCGGCTAGCCTTAGGAAAAGGATCGTGCCCATGCCGCCTCGCTTCTATATCATCGACAGCCACGGCCAATTGTATGCCAGTTACTACGCCATTCGGGACTTGACGAGTCCCACCGGCGAGCCGACCAACGCCACGTACGGCTTCGTGGGGACCCTCCTGAAGATCCTGCGAGAAGAAAAACCGGAGTACCTGGCGGCCTGCTTCGACCTGCCGGGGCCGACGCACCGCCACGAGTTGTTCGAGCAGTACAAGGCCCAGCGCAAGCCCATGCCCGCGGACCTCGTGGTCCAGATAGAGCGGGCGCGGGAGGTCCTGCGCCTGATGGGGATACCCGCGGTCGAGTCGCCCGGCTTCGAGGCCGACGACTGCATCGCAACGCTGACCCGGCAGGCCCGCGCGGCCGGCATGGAAGTCGTCATCTGCAGCCGCGACAAGGACCTCGAGCAACTCGTCGGCCCGGGCGTCACGATGCTCGACACAAAAACCTTTGAGCACCTGGACGCCGACGGGATCATGAAGCGTCGCGGCGTGCGCCCCGAGCAGATGCAGGACGTGCTGGCCCTAATGGGCGACGCGGCGGACAACATCCCCGGCGTCCCCGGGATCGGCGATAAGACGGCCGTCAAGCTGGTCGCCCAGTACGGGTCGCTCGAGGGCGTTCTGGCCCACGTCGACGAGATCAAAGGCAAGCTGGGCGAGCGGCTGCGCGAGCACCGGGAGGATGCGATCCGCAGCCACGAGTTGGTGCGCCTGGACGCCAATGCCCCGCTGGCCGCGGACCTCGAAGCCTGCCGCACGCCAGCGGCGATGGAGCGGCGGCCGCTGGTGGCGCTCTTCCGCAGCCTCGGTTTCAACAAGTATGTCGACGAGTTTCAGTTCGAGGCCGCCCCCCAGGGCGCCCGGATCAAAGTGCACGTCGTCGACACGCCGGAAGCGCTGGCGAAGCTGGCCAAGGCCCTGGCCGCACAGCCCGCGTTTGCGTTCGACACGGAGACCACGAGCCTCGCACCTTACCAGGCGCGGCTGGTGGGCCTGAGTTTCGCCTGGGCGAACGATGAAGGTTACTACGTGCCGCTCCTCGGGCCAGAGGCACAGCGATGCCTCAGCCTGGAGGTCGTGCGCATGGCCCTCGGGCCCGTGCTGGCGGCAAAAGTCGGCGCAGGTGAAGCCGCTACTAGCCCCCGCCGGAAGGCGGGGGTAGGCGGCGGCGAATGCGCCTCTTTGTTCGACAGCCCCCTGCTTGCGGCGGAGGCCGGCCAGGGCCATGCGCCGGCAGACGTGCGCCTGCTCGTCGGCCAGAACGTCAAGTACGACATGCTCGTCTGCCACAGGGCGGGCATCGAGTTGGCCGAACCGATTTTCGACACGATGGTGGCGGCGTACCTCTCGAACCCGGGCCGGCGCGAGTACAACCTCGACGCCCTGGCGCGCGACTACTTCGGTTTCAAGAAGATCCCCCTGGAGAGCCTCCTCGGCGAAAAGCGCGACGAGCGGACCATGGACCAGGTCCCGATCGACCAGGTGGCCGAGTACTCCGTCGAGGACGCCGTCATCACGTGGCGCCTGAAAGGCGAACTGGAGCGGGAACTGGCCGAGAAGGGCCTCGCGGACCTGGCGCGCGACGTGGAGATGCCGCTGGTGCCCGTGCTGGCGTCGATGGAAGAAACGGGAGTGGCCGTCGACAAGGGCGTGCTGGCCGACATCGCGGCCAACCTCGAATCGCGGCTGGCCAGGCTGGAGAAAGAAATCTACGCGGCGGCCGGACACGAGTTCGCCATCAACTCGCCGCAGCAACTGGCGGCCGTCCTCTTCGGGGAACTGGCCTTGAGGCCGCTGAAGCGCACCGCCAAGGGCGGACGCCCCTCGACCGACGCCGACGTGCTGGAGGAACTGGCCGCGAGGCATCCCCTGCCCCGGCTGGTCCTGGGATTCCGGCAGCTTGCGAAACTAAAAGGCACTTATGTCGATGCGCTGCCGGAGCTTGCGGACCCCGGGACGGGACGCATCCACACCTCGTTCAACCAGACCGTGACCGCCACGGGGCGGCTCAGTTCATCCGACCCGAACCTCCAGAACATTCCGATCCGGACGGAAGAGGGCCGCCAGGTCCGACGCGCGTTCGTCCCGGGCCAGCCGGGCTGGGTCCTCCTTGCGGCGGACTACTCTCAGATCGAGCTTCGGATGCTGGCCCACTACAGCGGCGACCCGCAGCTCGTGCAGGCGTTCGCCGAGGACCGCGACATTCACACGTTCGTCGCCCACCAGATTTACGGCGTGCCCGAGGCCCAGGTCTCGGCCGAGCAGCGGCGCATCGCCAAGATCGTCAACTTCAGCCTCATCTACGGAAAGACCGCCTACGGCCTCTCGCGGGACCTGGGTATCGGCGTCGGCGAGGCCGAGCAGTTCATCGACGGCTACTTCGAGCGGTACCGCGGCGTGCGGACCTTCACGGCCGAGGTCCTGGCGCGGGCCAAGCAGGACGGCTACGTGACGACCATCCTGGGGCGGAGGCGGTACATCGAAGGCATCGAGCAGATGGACCCGAAGCGACTGAACTTCCCCGAGCGGACGGCCATCAACACGGTCATCCAGGGGTCGGCGGCCGACCTCATCAAGGTGGCGATGAACCGTATCTGGCTTCGCGCCGCGAGCGAGCGGCGGCCCAGCCGCCTCTTGATCCAGATCCACGACGAACTTATCTTCGAGACCCCCGAAGCATCGCTGGCGGCCGAGCAGGAATGGATCTCGGCCGAGATGACCGGCGCGATGGACCTCAAGGTGCCGCTGAGAGTCCACATGGCGGCGGGGAAGAACTGGATGGAAGCGGAGTGACCGAATTGCGGATTGCGAATTGCGGATTGCGGATTGAAAAACAACAGCCCCCGTGGGACCGGACCGCGACGAAATCGACGCTGCTGTCGGCAAGCGCCAATCTGTTCTTTTTCAATCCGCAATTCGCAATCCGCAATCCGCAATCGAGAGGCGACAAGTGAGCCAATCGCCAAGAAAGCTCCCTCCTGTCCTCGGCCTCCTCGGCGGCGTGGCGGCCGGGAAGTCACTCGTGGCGGACCAGTTCGCAAAATTGGGGTGCGAGGTGGTTGACGCCGACCGCATCGCCCACGAATTATTGCGTGAACCCCGGACCCGCCGGGCCGTACGGGACCGCTTCGGAGACGGCGTACTTGACGCCTCGGGCGAGGTGGACCGAAGGCTGCTGGCCGCACGGGCGTTCGCCAACCGGGAAGGCATGGAGGCCCTCGAAGCCATCGTTCACCCGGAAACATGCCGGCGAGCGGAGAAGGCCGTGGCCGAGGCCAGGCGGAAGGCCGTCCCGGCGGTCATCCTGGACGCCCCGCTTATTTTGGAAAAAGGACTGGACAGACTGTGCGACTTCATGGTATATGTAAGTGCGCCTGCGCAGGTTCGCCGGTCCCGTGCCGGTCAGGCTCGCGGGTGGGACCCCTCGGAAATTGCCCGTCGTGAGGCCACCCAGGTTTCGTTAAAGACCAAACAGAATCGGGCCGATTACACTGTTGACAACAGTACCTCGCCTGAACACACCTTTGAACAGATCCAAACCATTCTATCGCAAATAGCGAAGTGAAAGGCCAGGCCTCCGGGCCATCATATTCCCCGTCTAGTTCAGGTCGACGCAGGCGGAAACCGGAGTCTGCATAGAAACAAGGAAGGAACCGATGCCCAAGCCGCCGAATTCGCAAAGAGGTCCCAGGATGTCCCGTGCACCGATGCGCCCCAAGCCGCCGGCCGAGAAAGAACCGGCCGCCGGGCCGGTCTCGGCAACCACTGCCGAGCAGCCGGCGGCCGCCCCGCCGCCCGCCGCCCCGCCGCCCCACGCCGCCCAGACGGATGGGTTCGACGAAGAGTCGCACCTGAAGTACGAAGAGGCCAAGCGCAGCGAGCTCCACATCGCCGAACTCCAGAAGATGACCGTCGCGGAACTCCACGGCCTCGCCAAGAAAGAGGGCATCCCGGAATACGCGGGCCTCAAGAAGCAGGACCTGGTGTTCCACATTCTGCGCAACCGCGTCCAGTCCTCCGGCCTCATGTTCGGCGAGGGGGTCCTGGAGGTGCTGCCCGACGGCTTCGGGTTCCTGCGGTCGCCGGACTACAGTTACATGCCCTCGCCTGACGACATCTACGTCAGCCCCAGCCAGATCCGCCGCTTCGGCCTCAGGACCGGCCACATCGTGGCCGGCCAGATCCGCCCGCCCAAGAACGATGAGCGATACTTCGCCATGCTCAAGGTCGAGGCGGTCAACTACGATAACCCCGAGATCCTGCCCGAGAAGATCGTCTTCGAGGACTTAACGCCCCTCTTCCCGACCAAGCGGCTGCTCCTGGAGACCACTGCCCAGGAGCTCGACATGCGGGTCGTCGACCTGATTACGCCCATCGGCAAGGGTCAGAGAGGCCTGATCGTGTCGCCGCCGCGGGCCGGCAAGACGGTCCTCTTGCAGAAGATGGCCAACGCGGTCCTCAAGAACAGCCCCGACTGTACCGTCATCATCCTCCTGATCGACGAGCGGCCGGAGGAAGTCACCGACATGGAGCGGAACGTCCCCGGCGCCGAGGTCGTCAGTTCCACCTTCGACGAGCCCACGGCCCGCCACGTCCAGGTGGCCGAGATGGTAATCGAGAAGGCCAAGCGCCTCGTCGAATACGGACGCGACGTCGTCATCTTCCTGGACTCCATCACGCGGCTGGCCCGGGCGCACAATGCCGAGATGCCGCACAGCGGCAAGATCCTCTCGGGCGGCGTGGACGCCAACGCCCTCCAGAAACCCAAGCGGTTCTTCGGCGCCGCACGCAACATCGAGGAAGGCGGAAGCCTGACCATCATGGCCACCGCCCTGGTCGACACCGGCAGCCGCATGGACGAGGTCATCTTCGAGGAGTTCAAAGGCACCGGCAACATGGAACTCCACCTGGACCGCAGGTTGATGGACAAGCGCGTCTTCCCGGCCATCGACGTTTCCGGCTCGGGCACGCGCAAGGAAGAACTGCTCCTGGACCCGCAGGAACTCAAGTACATCTGGGCCCTCAGGCGCGTGCTGACCGAGATGAACCCGGTGGAGGCGATCCAACTGCTGCGCGGACGCCTGGAGAAGGCCAAGACCAACGCCGAGTTCCTGCTGTCGATGAACCTGTCGTAAGAAGCAATTGCGGATTGCGAATTGCGAATTGCGGATTAAAAGAAAAGCCAACGGCGGCAACCGGTATCCGGCGCCGCCGTTGGCTTTTCAATTCGCAATCCGCAATCCGCAATTAAAACGCCCTGCGGCTACTGGACCGGGACGACGTTCTCCGCCTTGGGGCCTTTGGGGCCCTGGGTCACGTCGAATTCCACGGCCTGGCCTTCGGCAAGCGTCTTGAAGCCCTCACTCTTGATGGAGCTGTAGTGGACGAAGACGTCCGGACCACCCTCCTGCTCGATGAAGCCAAAGCCCTTCTGTTCGTTAAACCACTTGACCTTGCCTCGAGCCATCGTACCACTCCTTCCCGTGTTCCGTGACCCACCGCATGGACAACTTCTCAGGGTCATTACGCTATTCACCGCCGGGCGGCGTGTCAATAACAAAAATCCTGACCGGCGTACTGCGTCACTCGGTAGGGTGGCACGGCCACGCTGTTGCGTGGCCGTGCAAGCCGCCCACGTGGAACACGGCCACGCAACAGCGTGGCCGTGCCACCCGGTTTGAGGGATGCCACCGAGAGTTACGCAATACCTGGACGGGCGACGGCGGCCTAAGGCGTGGGTGGGGGCGGGGCCTGCGGAGGGACTCCACGGGGGGTGGCCAAAGCCTTCGCTATGGCGGCCGCCAGTTGCTCCGCCTGGTAGGGCTTCTGGATGAAATCGACCGTGCCCTGGCCCACCATGTCGCGGGTGGCCGCATCCCCAGGCCCGCCCGTACAGAGGATCGCCTTGACGTGCGGGTTCAGGCGGTGCAGGGCGTGGAAGCATTCCCGCCCGTCCAGGTCCGGCATGGCCATGTCGATGATCACCACGTCGACGCTTGAGCCGAACATGCCGTACGTGGCCACGGCCTCGCGGCCGCTGGCGGCCGTGACCACCGAGTACCCCAGGCTGGCCAGCATGCGAGTCAGGCTCTTTCGCACCATTTCGTTGTCATCGACCACCAGGACGCACGGCACAGCCGGGGCGCCGCGGGGGGTCTTGGGGGCGGCGCGACGGCCGGAGGAGGCCCCCGGCCGGCGGCCCTTCTTCGCCACAACGCCCTCCCCCTCGGCAATGCGTCGAGGCGCCTTGCCGGCCAGCGCCGGCAGGTACACCCGGAACGTCGTGCCCTTGCCGACCGCGCTATCCACCTCGACCCACCCGCCGTGGTCGCGCGTAATGCCGTAGACCATCGCCAGCCCCATGCCGGTGCCCTTGCCCACGGGCTTGGTGGTGAAGAACGGCTCGAAGATGCGGTCGCGGATCTCCTCGTGTATGCCGCAGCCGGTGTCGCTGACCCGAAGAACGACGTACCGGCCTGGCTTGGCGCCGGGTCGGCCGGCACAGGCGGCCGCATCGAGATCGATCGGTTCGGCGGCGAACGTCAGCCGCCCGCCGCCCGACATGGCGTCGCGGGCGTTCATCGCCAGGTTCAGCACAACCTGTTCCATCTGGTTGGGATCGCCGTGGACCCAGACGGGCTCCGGCGGCAAGGCGGCCTCTACCGCGACACGCCGGTCGATCGCCCCGCCCATTAACTGGATGACCGTCCGTATGGTCGCGCCCAGATCGACGGGGATGTCCTGGTGCTTGCCGCGACGCGCAAAGCCCAGCAGTTGGCTCGTCAACTCTGCGGCGCGGCGGGCAGCCTTCTCGATTACGTCGGCCGTCTCATAAACGGCCTTGGGAACGCCGGGGCCGGTCTTCAGGAGTTGGGCGCTACAGAGGATGCCGGTCAGGAGGTTGTTGAAGTCGTGGGCGATGCCGCCGGCCAGTTGCCCGACCGCCTCCATTTTCTGGACCTCGCGCAGGTCGTTCTCAAGCCTCACCCGTTCGGTGATGTCCTGGACGATGGCCAGGCGTGCCGGCCTGCCCTCCCAAATCATCTGACCTGAACGGACCTCGACCCAGCCGGGTGTGCCGTCGCCGCGAACGATGCGGAAGTTCCCGCTATAGGTCGCTGTCTCGCCGCGGAACAGGGCTTCGTGTTTTTGGCGCAATTCCTCGCGGTGCTGCGGGGCAACCAAATCCCAGGGGCTCATGCCCGTAATCTTTTCGGGCGGAAAACGGTGGATGTCGCAATAGGCCTTGTTGGCCCGCACGATGCGGCCGTCGGGGCCGACGATGGCGATGCCATTCATGTTGGACTCGAAGAGGAGCCGGTAATTCTCTTCCGACTGCCTGAGGGCCTCTTCGGCCTTCTTGCGTTCGGTGATATCGCGGAAGACCCCCATCGTGCAGCGTCGGCCGCCGATCGTGATCGGCGCCGCGTTCATGTCGGCCACGAACACCGCGCCGTCCTTGCGGCGGCAACGGATTTCAGAGATGGGATTGAAGATGCCTTGGAGCCGGTTCCGGAACTGCAGGTTCGTGAACTCGACGTCCTCCGGCGGATGGATGGCGTGAACAAGCATCCCCTCCAACTCCCCCGGCGCGTAGCCGAACATCCGGTATGCGGCCGGGTTGAGGCGAACCAACCGCTGCGTCTCTATGTCCACGATCACCAGCCCATCCGCCATGGCGTCCTGGACCGACCGGAGTTCCGCCTCGCTCTCGCGCAGCGCCTCCTCCGCCTTCTTGCGGTCCGTAATGTCGCGGGCGATGGCCTGAACCGCCGGCCGGCCTTCCCAGGTGCTGGACTGGCTCCTGACCTCCACCCACGCGAAGCCGCCATCGGGCTGCACCAGCCGGTACTGGTTCACCCGGTCGGGGGCGCTGCCCTTGAGCAACTCCGCAATGCGGCTGCGGGCTCGCTGGACGCCGTCCGGCGAGACGAATTCCCAGACCTTTCGGCCGATCATCTGCTGAGGCGTCATGCCGTGCATCCGCGCGTACGCCTCGTTGGCCTTCAGGATGCCGTCCTCGCCCACGACCGCGACGCCGTCGATGAACTGGTCGAACAGGCTGCGGTACTGCTCTTCGGACCGGCGGCGGGCATCTTCGGCCTTCATGCGGTCCGTGATGTCGCGGAAGACGCCCATCACGGACC
>Ga0209777_10007875_pt1 | contig 11734 bp, 2 predicted proteins | sample FrelakmetHBP12HB_FD_187147 | JGI IMG/M metagenome (GOLD analysis project Ga0209777, IMG submission 187147) | Freshwater lake sediment microbial communities from the University of Notre Dame, USA, for methane emissions studies -HBP12 HB (SPAdes)... | ecosystem: Environmental > Aquatic >...
TGGATGCGGACGGTCCACCCCTCGTCGACGCCGCGGTCGGGGACGACGCGCAGGGCGAAGCCGGCGAGCTTCCCTTCGCCGGCGGCCGCGGCGCGGACGGCACGCGTCACGTCGACCTTGAACTCCCGGGCCGGCATCCAGTCGCCGGCGTCTTTGGCGAGCTTCGGGACGACGACCGTCCCGAGCACGTCGCCGAGGTTCGCGAAATCGTACTTCTGGCCGGCCTCGAACGGGGCCTTCAGGGCCACGACGCCGACCTTCGTCGGGGCCTCCGGATGGCTGCGGAACGCCGGGAACACGAGCCGCACGCCGGCCAGGTCCTTCATCGGCGGGAGGCCCCTCAAATCGCCGCCGATCAGGAAGGCCATCGGCTCGACCTTCTCCTGGTCGGTCTTGGGCCACTTGATGAAATCGGTCGTGGGCACTTCGCCCGACTTGGTCACGAAGCCGCCGGCCTTGAGGTCCAGCGTGACCGTCTTGACCGGGCGGACGACGCGGGCCGGCGCCGCCTGCGTGCCCATGAGGAACGGATTCGGCAAGGTCTTGAGCTCGTCGTTCGGGCCCACGGTCGGCGCCTGGGCCTTCTCGGGGAGCGGGAGCGGCTTGGAGTCGGCGGCCACGACCTGGCGGCGGACGAAGAGCATCCGCGGATAGACGGGGTACTTGTCCTTAGGCGTCGGCACGTCGATGTCGAACTGGGCGGGCAGGTCCTTCGCGAGGAACGTCTTCTCGACGACCGTCGGCGTGTCGGCCCAGGTCGCGTTGTGCTGCTTGGCGACTTCCTTGCCCTCCAGGCAAAGCTGCTCGAACGACTTCGTGCGGCAGCCCGGCGCGTAGGCGCAGGTGACCACAAGCTTGTTATCGCCGAGGGCCTTCGGGTCGGCCACTGAGACGGTGACGGTGTTCTTGCCCGGCGAGAGGTACGGCAGGCTGCCCGGGTTGTTCTGAACGAGCACTTCGAGGCGCACCGACTTCAAGGCCGTCCTGAAGCCGATCTTCGCGAGGGCGACGACCTGGCCCTTGACGGTGTCGGTGAAGTCCTTGAGGTCGGCGGCCTTGAACGACTTGCCGCCGTCGACGGAGATCTCGAACGAGTCGGCCCCGTCGGCGACGCCCGAGGCCCGGGTCATGATGTACGGCGACTTGAGAAGCACCGTGACGCTCCCCGCCGCGGCGGGCTGGGCGGGGACGAGGGCGCCGCCCTCACGCTTCACGTTCTCCGCGGCCGCGAAGGACTTGAGGCACGCCGCGCCGGCGAAGTCCGGGGCGAAAAGCAGCGTGCCATTGGCATAGCTACGGACGTGCTGGAAATAGGGCTCCAGCACGAGGCCCGCGTCGGGCGTGTTGCGGAGGTCCTTGTTGCCGCACGTGTGGCGCGGGGCGTCCTTCGAGCCGGCCCAGTACCAGGCGCCCTCGACGGCGTCCCACGTGTTGGTGATCGCAGTGCCGGGGGCGAGGCCGACGTCGGCGGAGTAGTTGCCGGTGGCGTGGTTGATGCCCGCCCAGCCCTCTTCGCGGCCGGCGACGTGGTGCGTCTTGAGGCCGCCGATGGTGCCCTCGAGCGTGTCGCCGCAGGTCAGGAAGGCCGGGGCGGTCCAGTTGGCCTTCTCGCCGACGATCTCGCATTGGTTGTCCTTCTGGTAGACGACGTTGCGGCCCTTGTCGAGGACGAAGGCGTCGGCGATGAGCGCCTGGGAATTCTGCGTCAGGTCGTCCTCGCCGGCGATGGTGCGGCCGCCGGGCGCGGAGGCGTCGGGCATCCAGGCGTAGAACTTCAGGAACGCGTCCAGGTAGTGCCACTTGTTATCATATTTGGCTTCGACGGTCGTGTGGCCGCTCCAGCCGACGAACCGCCAGTCCCAGCCGAGCTCCCGCCAGAGGGCCGATTCCTCGGAATGCAGGCCGCCGCAGAGGCTCCAACCGTAAGTGTTGATCTCCTTGAGGACCGGCACGCCGCCCGGCTCCGACGGGTACTGGCGGTGGTAGTGCGCGAGGATCATGAAGTTGTAGATCGCGACGGCCTTCTCGTCGTTGGTCTTGCAGCCGCGCGTCACGGTCTCGGCGATGCTCTTGAGGGAAGAGCAGTCGGGGGCCTTGTCGGGGAGGACCTTGATGGCCCCGACCCAGCCTTCGGGCGCCGGCCCTTGAGAGGAAGCCGCGGGCTCGGCCGCGCGGACCGTCGCCGCCCCCGCCACCAGCAGAACACAGACGATGCCCAGCGTTCGGATCGACATGAGGCGCCCTTTCATGGACGTGTCCCTGGAACATTGAACCGCGCCCGCCCTGCAAGGTTACGTCCGTTGCGGCACGCAGGAGGCGACAGCACGGCGAACCGCAGAATGTCGAACAAGGAATGTCCAATCAAGAAGTGAACGGCCTGAAGCCAGCCGTCACTTCGACATTCGGAGTTCCGTGTTGGATATTCTGCGGTTCGCTGTGCCGCGCGCAAGGGCACGGCCGCTTCGGCAAGCAACGAGCGGGGGCCACATACACGTGCTTAGCGTGGCGACACGAGTGCGATAGGTGCTACTTCGCCCCCTGGAGCTTCACAATCCCTTCCGCCAGCGTCTTGCGAAGGGCCTCCATCTGGGCCGGGTTCATCGGGTTGTCGGCCTTGCCCTCGCCCGAGGCGGCGTCGACGCCCTCAACCTTGCCGAACGTCAGCCGCGCGAAGGTCTTCTCGATGGCCGCTTCAAGCGTCTTGGCCTCGTCGAGGCCCTTGCCGGAAGCCTTGGCGGCGGCGATCGCCTCCTGGGCGGTCTGGAGGTAGCGGTGATCGTCACAGCCGGCACGGATCCGCTCCCACGTGACCGTCGACCGCAGGCCGCGCGAGGACGGCACCACGATGCCGTACCACGATTCATTATGACTGGCCATGTCAAAGTGGCCGAGCGTGCCTTCGCCGCCGTAGATCCACTGGGTGAAGCCCTGCACGTTCCACTTATTATGGGCATAGAACATGTACGTCCCGAACGTGAAGCGATTCAGGCCGGTGTTGTACAGCCACAGGCGGCAGCCGGCGGCCTCGACCCTCTCGGCGACCTTCGGCGAGTGCAGGCCCGCGCCCCACGTGTCGAGGCACCGCAGCATCTTGTCCCAGGCGGGGATCATGGCGGGCTTCTCGTCGGGATAGATCGAGTCGACCGGCACGAAGTGCAGGCCCGGGGCGTTCTCCTTGAACACCTGGCCGAACCGCCCGAGGCCCTCGGGCGTGCCGCCATGGACGAGGTACTCGTCGTCGATGCAGAAATTGAGCGGCACGTAGCCCTTCTCTTTGGCGTGCAACTGGTACGCCTCAAAATAGAGCTTGACCATTTCGGCGAAGGTCTTGAGGCCGAAGGCGGGCGCGCCGCCCTGGCCCTTCTCGTCCTCGAAGTCCTGCGGCCTCAAGGGGAAGCCCACCCCGAGCGAGTAGCCGTGCAGCTCCTTCGTGAAACCGGCCGCCTTCGCCAGCTCCATCCACCGGTCCATGTCGGTGAAGTCGATGACGGCCTTCCCGTCCTTCACGGCCCTGAGGGGCATGCCGACGATGGGGTCGACGCTCGTCATGCCGTGGGCGCGGCTGTCCTCCAGGACGTTCTTCCACTCCTTCCAGAGCGCGTCCTTGGTTTCCGCGAGGGCGAGGTATGAATATGGCGGATGGACCATGTACATGCCCATCGGCAGCTCGGGCTCGGAGAGCTTGATCGGCCACACGGTCAGGGCGAGCTCGACCGCGTCCGCCTGGCCGCCCGCGGCAAGTTTCATCTGGCCCTTGTACGCCCCCGCGGCCGCGCCGGCCGGAACGTGGACGATCAGCCAGACCGACCGCACCAGGCCGGCCCGCAGGGGCAGGCCGTCCTTCGGAAAGACGTCGAGGTACCGCGGCGCCACCGTGTAGGTGGGTCCGTGGTTGAGGGCCTTGTAGCGTGAAATCTGCACGTCGATCGCTGTCGCCGGGATCTTCGCGCCGCCTGGGCCTTCGAGGTCGCCGACGGATACCGTCAGCGCCGTCGCATCTTTCAGCGGCACCAGGCCGATGCACGCGTCTTCGTACTCGCCCGGCGCGGCCGAAATGGCGATGCCCGCCTTGGCGAGCTCCGCGTCGGTCGGGACCGAGTTGTACGTCACATCGCGGTCGGGCGAAGGGAGGAACCGCACGAAGCCCCGGGCCTTGTCGGCGTCGCGGACGGCCTTGAGCGGCGCCGGCGCGGGCGGGCCCTTCTCGACGTGGGCGGCGGCGAACTGCTCCCGTCGCAGGTTCTCCAGGCCCGCCAGCCACCGCTGGGCCTGCGATTCCTGGGCCTTGGGCCAGACCACGAGGCCGCAGATCATGGCGCAAAACGGCTCGCCGTGGCTGTCGAGGTCGACCTTGAGCTGGCCGTCGGAGACAGATGCGTCGACGAGAATAGGCTTGTAAGATGGATTGATATAGCGTTCCCAGAGATCGTCCCCCGGCAGGTCCTCGACGTCCTGCCACAGGAACTCCCACTGCTTGAAGCTCTCGGCGTCGTACTGGGTGTCGTCGGCCACCTTGCCCTGGACGGTGACGGTCCGGTGCTTGAACGTGCGGTGCCAGCCCATGCCGCCCGGCGGCTCCAGGATCATCCAGACGCGGTAGTCGCCGCTCGGGAGGTCCACGGCGAACGTGCCCTTGGTCGGGCAGCAGGCGTCGCGGCAGAGGCTGTCGGGCGGGCGGTGGCGGTCCATGATCTCGCGGATGTCGTAGTCGCGCTGGAAGTCGCCGCCGGGCAGCCAGCCGAAGCCCTTCGCCTTGTCGTAATGCGTGTCGCGCGTGACGGCCGTGAAGCCGGGCATCACCGCCGAGGCCGCCGGGCCGAAGTCGAACTTCCGGATCCCTTCGACGGGCACTTCCTCGGTCCCCTTGACGAGCCGCACGTTGTCGATGAAGAGCGTCGCGTTGCCGACCGACAGGTTGAACCGCTCGATGCGGTCGGGCGAAAACGGCTTGCGGCCGCCGGTCACCAGGCCCCCGACGGCCAGCTTGATCGTGCTCTGGCCGGGGCGCACCACGCGGTTCCAGTTGTAGCGGTCGTCGTACGACGCGCCGGCCTTGGCCATGATCCAGCCGCCGACCTCGACCGGCTTATCGGAGGGATTGAAGATATCTATCTCCAGCGTGTCGTAGGCGCCCCAGGCCTGGAACGTCGGCGAGAACTGGACGTTGCCGGCCGGGGCATGGCTCTCGAGGCACAGGGACTTGCGGCCGTCGGCCGCGTGCTCGTCGCCGATCGTCGCGCGGCTCTTGCCCTTGAACTCCTCGGGCCAGTCTTCGAGCACCCAGGCGCCGGCGTCGCTGCCTTCGAAGGAGAAGAGCACCTTCGACTCGAACGACCCGGCGCCCTTCTCCAGGCGCGCGTTGTCGAGGTAGATCGTGGCGGGCTTGTCCGCCTCGGCGGAGGCGAAGCCGACCGACATGCTCGTGAGCTTGTCGATATTGAGCGGCTTCTGGTTCTTCTGGCGGACGATCGTGCCGATGGGGATCTCGATCGTGCGTTTGCCGGGCTGGAGCTCGAAGTCGAAGTTGTACCGGTTGGCCCAGTCGTTGCCCTGGTCGTCGCGCACGAGGCCGCTCGCCTTGACCGGCCCGCCTTCGACGAAGACGTCCATGACGAAGCGGTCGTAGTCGCCCCAGTGGCCGCCGCCGTTCTGGCCGCGGTTGAACATCCAAAACATGTGGAGATTCTTGCCCTTGTCGAGCACGGCCTTGCCGGCATGGGCGCCCTGGGTGGCGTGGCCCTCGACCAGTTCCAGTTTCTCCGCGCCCTCGAAGGCGATCTTGCCGCCGGGCTCGAAGTCGAAGAGCACGAGTTCCTGGCCCTTCGAGGCCGGCGCCGGGGCCGCCTCGCCCAAGGCCCATGCGGCTACAAGGCCCAGTGCCGCGGCTGCCACGAACGTGCGATTGAGGTGCATCGGGTTCTCCTGGTCAGGGTTCTGCTCATTGCGAAAGGTTAGCGTCGAAGCGAGCGGACGTCAATCGTCGGGTGAGGCGCTCTTGACTTTCGTAGGGGCGGCTCTGTGTGGCACTGGTGGCTCGACCACCAGAGATCGTCATCGTGCCGTTGGCCATGTGCTTTGACGTGTCGCCGCCCGAGGCCGGCAAAAAGGCCACTGGTGGACAGGCCACCAGTGCCACACACGTCAACGGCAACAACGGCCGGGCGGCCACGTGGGGCCGCCCCTACGAAGGCCAAGGCACAACGGCCGGGCGAGATATATCTCGCCCCTACCCCCGCAACTCCGGCCGCCGATAGCCGCTGACGCCCAGCGCGGCCGCGGCCTTGTCGATCAGCGCGAGGAGCTTCTCTTCCGTCTCCGGCTTCATGCCGCGCGGGTGGTACGTGTCCAGGATCTCCAGGACCTTGCGGCGGGCCTTGTCGAGGATCGTATCGCGGCCGCCCGCCACCCAGGCCTCGTAGGACATGCCGCTGAAGAGCTCCGGCCGCCAGAGCTCGTGGCGGAAATGCTCCAACGTATGCGGATGCGAGGTGAACTCGCCGCCGGGGCCGACCTCCTTGACCACGTCGAGCGGCAACGTCGCGTCGCTCACCTCGAAGCCGCGCTGGACCCGCTTCATCAGGTTCACGAAGTCGTTCTCGATGACAACCTGGCGCGGGTCGGTGATCTCGTCGGTGCTGTACAGGCCGAAGCCGAAAGCCACGTCGCCGAAGAGCGCGAGCTGTATCCCCGCGGCGAACCCCTTGCCGAGGCCGCACTCGACGTCGAGGCCCTTGGCGGCGGTCCCGGCATGGATGCACGGATAATCCTCCGTCCCCAGGTAATCGCAGATCTGGCTGGCGGCCACCGAGGTCAGGACCTGCTCCGGCCGCCCGTAAGGCATGTAGGCCGTCCGCATATCGAGCGGGGCCATCCCCGTGTGCAGGTACAGCCCCCGGTCGCCGTAAAACGCCTTGTGGAGGAACGAGAGGGCCAGCGCCTCCGCCAGGCCCATGCCCAGGGCCCCCGCCAGCGTCACGGGGGTCGACCCGCCGATCGAGAGGAGGTTCCCGATGGTGCACCGGTAGCCCCGCTGCCAGAACCAGACGAACTGCTCCGCCTCAGCATGGCTATAGGTCAATGGGCTTATGAGGTAGTTGTTGGCCCGCAGGTACCGCGCGAGGCCGCCGTTCTGGGGCTCCATTTCAGCGATCGCCTGGACAAGCTCCAGGATGTGCGGGCACAGCCGCGCGTCCCAGATCACGTACGAATTCGAGAGCGTCTGCCCGGCGTATCGCCACGTGAGGAAACGCATCCAGAGGGGCCGCAGGAGCGGCGGAATATCGCTCGGCACGCCCACCGACCCGATGCCGTCGATGTTCGGAAGATAGTCGGCCACGCGCGTGAGGTCGGCCACCGTCCGGGCCGTGTGCGGCTTGACCGCCAGGTCAACCGGGTCGACGTAGCGGATCGGGTAGCCGCTGATCCCGCCCTCGGCCTTGTAGGCGGGTTGCGGCGGGCGGCCGGCGGGCCGGCGCTCCGCCTCCAGGTGGGCCTCGATCAGCCGGCGCGGAAAACGGACTCGGGACCCGCCGTCCCACGTCGCCCCGTGCGCCGCCAGGTGCTCGCACATCGGGCGGCTCTCGATCCTCATTCCCACCTCGTCCAGGACGCGCAGGGCGAACTCCACGATGGCCCGGATTTCGGATTCCTCCAGGCACTCGAGCTTGGCGGGTTTCAGGCGCATGCGGATTCCTCGCGATGGATTCGCGCGTGATTCTATCCGCCACAGGGGGAGGGGCACAATGCCTTGGGGGCTGCCCCCTGGCCGTTGACGTTACCGAGCCGCGACAGTTATGGAGCGGTGCTGTTGACGTGTCGTGGCCTTTGCGGCCCGACGAAGGCACAGCCACAGCACCGCTCCATAACTGTCGCGGCTCGGATCAAGGCAACGGCCACGGCAAAGGCCCCGCCGAATCCTTGACGCCTCCTCCCGCCCGGCCTACTATGGCCACCATTCCACGAGACCGAAAGGACGGGCCCGATGCGAAACGCCTGCCTGCCGTCGATCCTCCTCCTGGCGGGCCTCGCCTGGTGGGCGCCGGCGGCCACGGGCCAGGACCACCGGTTCCAGTTCGACGAGTCGTTCATCCCCCGCTTCAACATTCCGCGGATGTCGAAGCCGCCGGCGATCGACGGACGCATCGACGCCCAGGAATGGCGCGAGGCCGCCAAGGTCATGGGCGTGGCGTGGACGAGCACCCTCGACGTCCGCGACCGGCCCGTCTCGTTCTGGATCGCCTGGGACGCCGGCCACCTGTACCTGGCGGCCCGGTCGGACATCCTGCCCGGCCACCGCCTCTACCGCACGAAGCGCGAGCCGATCACGTTGGGCGTCGTCTTTGACGACTCGGTCGAGATCGGCCTCGACCTGCACGACCGCAACCGCAAGGCGAACGAGGTCTCCAGCTTCCTCAAGCTCGTCGTGAACTCGCTCGGCAGCGGCGAATATATGAAGCTGTATCCGACCATCGGCCAGAACCTTTTCAATTGGCGGCCCGCCATGAAGATCGCCAACCGGATCTACGAGGAGGGCGGCCGCCAGTGGTGGGACATCGAAATCGCCGCCTCGCTCGACGACCTCCAGATGCCCGTCCCGAACAAGGCCGGCGACCCCCTGGGCATCCTCCTGGCGGCCGACTTGAAGAACCCCGAGTGGCAGTGGCTCGACGTCCCCTCCGCCACCGGCCACCTCGAACACTTCGGCTTTCCCCGGGCCGTCCTCACCGCCGACCGGCCGTACGTCCAAGTCGAGGAACTCTCCGGCTTCCACGACAAGAAGCTCAACCTGAAGAGCGTCGTCTACAACCCGTCCGACCGGCCTGCGAAGGTGAAGGCCGCCGTCCGCATCGTCCACGGCAAGGTGGGGCCGAAGGGGACGCGCGGCCTGCCGCAGGACCCGGCGCCCTTCCTCACCGAGGAGAAGGTGCTGGACGTCCCCGCCGGCGGGTCGGCCCGCGTCGACGTGGGGAAAGACCTCGCGGACCTCGTCGACAAGATGAAGGACAAGGACCATCCGGAGGAATTCTCGGCGTTCGATTACCAGGTCACCCTGGCCGACGCGCCCGACTCGCCGCCCGTCTACACGTCGCACCTCAGCTTCTGGGGGACCGACAAGAGCTACCTGAAGGCGGTGCCGCGCGACACAAGGCTGGAATACGACCTGGAGTTCAACCCGGTGCGGGGCCTGCTGTACCTGGCGGCCGACACGCTCGACGCGCCGGTACCCGCGGGCGCGAAGGCCGCCGGGGCGACCTACGCCGTCCTCCAGGGCGGCAAAGCCGTCAAGGAAGGCCGCCTGCCGAACTTCTCCTACTACAAGTACGACGACCTCGTCGAGCTGCCCTCGCTCCAGCCCGGGAAGTACCAAGTCCGCCTGGCCCTCGTCGACGCCGCCGGGAAAGAACTCACCGCGCGCGAGGACATCTCCATCGAGAAAAAGGATGAAGCCAAGGAGTTCGCGTCGTGGTGGGGGAACAAGATCGGCGACACCGAGAAGGTTTTGAAACCCTACGAGCCGCTCCAGGTCAAGCGCGGCCTGTTCCAGCCGCAGACGTTCACGTGCGTGGGGCGAACGTATGAGCTCGACGGCCTGGGCCTGCCGCGAAAGATCGAGGCGCGCGGCGGGCCGGTGCTGAAGTATCCCGCGCGGATCGTTCTGGTAGTCGGCGGCAAGAGGGTGGATGTCTCGGCGGGCGGAGAGCCAAAGGTCACGAGCGCAAAGGACTGGCGGATCGAGTTCGAGGGCCGCAAGACCAAGGCCGCCGGCCTCGTTTTCACCTCGCGCGGCTCCATGGAGCAGGACGGGTTGGTGGAGTTGGAACTCACGTTCGCCCCGGAGAAGGCGCCGGTCGACGTCGGCCTACTGCGGATCGAGTGGCCGGTGGATCCGCGGGACCGGGGGCTATACGTCAATTGCATTGGCCAGGGCGGCAACTACGGCGCCCGGTCCATTCGCAAGCTCCCCATCTGCAAGGGCCCGTGCTGGGACACGATCCGCGACATCGGGGCCACCGGCACCGGCATGACCGCCGGCAGCTTCACGGGCAACCTCTGGCTTGGCACGGAGGAGCGCGGCCTTCTCTGGTGCAGCGATTCCGACCGCGGATGGGCCGTCGAAGACAGGGTCCCGGCACACGAGGTCGAGAGCGGGTGGGTCCTGTGCAACAACATCGTCGGCTGGTACCCGGACGAGAAGCCCCTGCACCTCGCCGCCCCGCGGACGATCCGCTTCGGCTTCAACGCCACGCCCTTCCGCCCACTTCAGCCCGGCTGGCGCCTCAACCAGGTCTCGGCGGCCAACGGGTTCTCGGGCGGCAAGTACAAGGTCAACTGGGACACGGGGCAGGACTATTTCTCGGTCCTCTCGCCGCCGTTCGCCGACCTCAAGCGATGGCCCGAGTACTACGCCTTCTGCAAGGACGAGGCCGCCAAGCGGTCGCGCGACGGCCTCTACGCCATCGACGCGCGGCTCTCGACCTACCTGACGAACCAGATCGCCCTGCGCGGCTACATGGATAAGACGGTCGAGCCCGGCCTCTACGACTACTTCGCCGGCGACTGGGTGCGCGGCAACGAGGCCCTCTCGGCGAGCTACACGGACTACATGACGTACCTCATGGACCGCCAGGTCCGCGAGGGCGGATGCACGCATTTCTATTTCGACATTACCTTCGCCGGCAACCCCTACCGGAACCTCGCCGCCGGCCTCGGCTACCGCCTGCCCGACGGGCGGCTCCAGCCCGAGCTCGGCGACGGCAACCTGCGCGCGTGGTACAAGCGGGTCTGGGCGATGATGCAGGAGAACGGCCAGTACCCCGGCGGCGTCTCGGGACACTCCACCAACGGCATCTGCCTGCGGGCCCTCCCGTTCACCGACTCGATCCTCGACTCCGAGTACCCGATGAAGGACCCGATCTCGGTCTACCCGAGCGAGCGGATGATCGCCGGCTCGTGCCCGCACACGTACGGCGTCAACATCAGCCACCTCGGCTTCATGAACCCGAACTGGCCCGCCATGCACGACGCCGTCATGGGCGGCGGCCGGAGCGGCGTCTTCTGGCACCCCGACTTCCTGCACTGGGGCATCGGCCGCGAGGTCGAGTTCGTCCCCTACTGGCGGAACTCGAAGGTCGTCCGCGACCTCACGCCCGGCGTCTTCGTGAGCCTCTGGCGGCGGCCCGGGTCGGCCGTCCTCGGCCTGTGCAACTACGGGCCCGACGCCGAGGGGCAGGAGAAGGCCCGCCCCGTCCGCCTGACGCTCGACCTCCAGGCCCTCGGCGTGCCGCGCGGCGCCGCCGGCGAGCGCCTCCGGATCCGCCAGTTCGCCGACCTCCCGGCCCAGGAGCGGTACGTCGGCCACCTCAAGTGGTACCAGGACCTGCCGGGCGAGAAGGGCAAAGACCAGAAGGCCGTGCCGCCGATTGAGCCGCGGATCGATCCCGCGACCGGCACGGTCGACGGCTTCGACCTGCGGTACCACGACGTGCGGTTCATCGTCGTCCGCTGGGAGGACCGCCCCATCGACGACAAGCCGTGGCGAGACCTCTTCCCGGAGAAGCTCCGCACCGAGGCCCTGGACTGGGGCCTGGGCGCGAAGGATGCCGCGCCGCTTGCCGCCAAGGAACTGGACGAAGCTGTGCGGACCGATGGCGAAGGCGTCCGCGTCCAAGCCTGGAAGCGGCCGTGCACGGTCCTCTTGAGGTTCGAGAACGCGAGCGACAAGCCCGCGAGATCG
>Ga0209777_10007876_pt1 | contig 11733 bp, 2 predicted proteins | sample FrelakmetHBP12HB_FD_187147 | JGI IMG/M metagenome (GOLD analysis project Ga0209777, IMG submission 187147) | Freshwater lake sediment microbial communities from the University of Notre Dame, USA, for methane emissions studies -HBP12 HB (SPAdes)... | ecosystem: Environmental > Aquatic >...
GAACGAAGGTCTTCGATTTCAAGCCCGGGCTCAAGGAGCCGTTTGTGCTGGTGATGTACGACGAGGAAAACGGCCGATGGAATACGACCGTCAAACCGTTGTCCACCGCAGCAGTATCCCTATATTCCGACGGCAAAGCCGAACGCGCCCCGGGAACCTTCGGCGTGGTTATGACCCAGGATTTGGCGGCCGCGGGGATGTGCACCAATTCGGCCTGGCCGGCGGACGATTCATGGCAGGGATCGCCGCTGAATTGGGTCGGGCTTTCGGCGATGGAGTACCGCGGCCTTACCGAAAAGATCGGCCAGGCCGCCGAAGGACAACTGCTGCGGGTCAAGCTGAATTTCCGCAGCCCCAAGTCCCGGTCCCGGATGTCGTCCTATTCCCGATACATGTCGGAGGATGAAGAGGGCGCCGAGGCGACGGAGATCGACACCGTCGGCGTGGCAATCGCCCCGCAGCGGGTGATGATCCTGTCCAACCTGCGACCCAAGAACACCGCCCGCCTGGAGCGGATCACTGTGTTTGACCGGAATGGAAAATCCGTTCAGGCCAAATTCGCCGGAACGCTGAGCGATTACGGAGCCCTGATCGTCGAAACGGCCGAGCCGGTCGGCGAACCGGTCGTTCTGGCCGGCGAACCGATAACCGGGTTACTCGAACAGCTCCTGACGGCCGTGGATGTCCGCGTGCAGGGCAATCAGCGGATCCAGTATGTCGGCCACCGCCGCATCGCCAAAGTCGATGTCGGCTGGCGAAAACAACTGTACCCGGCCGAACAAGTCACTCGCAATTCGGTGGAAACCGGCACCGGGGGTGTGTTCCTGTTCGATGAACAGGAACGGCTGGTGACCCTGCCGATTCAACGAAGAAAAAAGGTCCGGGAAGATCAGGATTTATATTCGTCCGAACAACCTGCCTCCACCGCCGCCGGCTACCTGAAGGATCTCGTCGCCGAGCCGGTGAAATTCTGCGACGCCAGCAATGTCCCCCTCGACGAGGCGAAGGAAAACCGCATCGCCTGGATAGGGGTGGAGATGCAGGGACTCGACCGCGAGCTGGCGCGTCTGCACAAAGTCTCGGACCTGACGCAGGATGGACGGACCGGTACGATGGTTTCCTATGTGTATCCGGATTCTCCGGCCGCCAAGGCCGGAATCCAGGCCGGAGCGATCCTGCTTCGCCTCAAGATCCCCGGCCGGTCCAAACCGGTGGATATCAAGACCGAAGAAAACGGCTCGTTCGAGGAGTTTCCGTGGGATCAGTTGAACGAGATCCCCGAACAGTATTTTGACGAGATCCCCTATCCGTGGCCCAATGCGGAAAACCCCTTCGCTCGAACGATCAGCGATATCGGCTTCGGCAAAACCTACACCGTCGTTTATGTACAGGATAGCAAGCAGGCGGAAAAGGAATTCACCGTCGAGGAAAGTCCGGCCCATTACGATTCGGCGGCGCGGTACAAGTCTGAGCCGCTGGGTCTGACAGTGAGGGACCTGACCTATGAGGTCCGGCGATTCTACCAGAAACAACCCGAAGAACCCGGCGTGATCGTTTCCAAGATCGAGCCGGGCAGCAAGGCCTCCGTCGGCGGAATTAAGCCGTTTGAGATCGTCACGCATGTCAACGATCAGCCGGTTGCGACGGTCAAGGACTTCGAGCGGCTCATCGCCAGCGGGCAGGAACTGCGGTTTGCCGTCAAGCGAATGACCAAGGGCCGCGTTGTCCGGATCAAGCTCGACGGCTCTGCCGCGGAACCTGCGACGAAAGAATCACCGATCCTTTCGGCCGTCAAAGACATCCTCAAGGGCGGCGCCGTTGCCGAACCCAACAAGCCGTAAAATTCGATGGGATGGCCTTTCGGCCGGATCTCAGGATTCCGTCGTTTCCGAACCACCGCGGGGACATATGAATCCCCCCGATGATGTTTTCGGTGCCCAATCCTGCTCAAAAACCGGTTTTTTTCGGACCTGATGGCGTTTTGATCGAAAATCGCTTGTTCTCCACCCCAAAATCCGGTATAATGAGGTTGTTTTCTCTGGAGGCAGTGAGGTAGGGTCTATTGGCCTGAAATGATCGGGTGATGTGTTCATGGCTATTGATTTGATATGCCTCATTGCCATTGGTTGGGCAGATGGGCTTCTATCTTCGCTGAATAGCGCAGACAAGCTTATCTCTGCTCGTGTCCACAATTGGCTTGCCGCCACGACCCGATCCACATCCAAAACCCGATTCCAAAGGATCAACGGATGAACATCAAGATCAACGGATTTCTCGCCACGGTACTGTTCCTTTGGATTTCGGTTTGTGTCGCAAGCCCCGTCATGGTTCCTGTCCTAACCGGCGTTGGTTCCGATCTTGCCGGCGCTTTCCCGGCGCAACTGACGGATATCACCAAGCCCGGGGATCTCGTTTACGGCGTACCCAACGACAATGACTGGCCCGGCGTTGAAGCCCCGCCGCTGGCCATTGATAACAGTACCGGAACGAAATATCTACATTTCGGGGGTCAATCGTACCCCACCGGTTTTCAGGTCACACCCTCGGCTGGAAAGTCGGTCGTCGTCGGCCTGACCTTTACCACCGCAAACGATGCAGCGGAACGGGATCCGATCTCGTATGAATTGTCCGGTTCCAATACTTCTATTTCCGGCCCATGGACTCTGATCGCCAGCGGGGAAATTACCGACTTCAAACAGGCGGCGGCCTGGCCGCGATTCACCATGAATTCCACGCCGATCCGGTTCTCCAATTCGACATCGTATTTGCATTATCAGGTGATGTTTCCCGCGGTCCGGAGTCCTGGTGGCGCCAACAGCATGCAGATCGGCGAAGTCGAACTGCTCGGCGGCCCGGAAGGCGGTTGGCCGCCCCAGGTCGGCGCGGGAGACGATCAAGTCGTGATCCTTCCGGATTCGACACTTCAATTGGACGGAACCGTGACCTATTTTGGAGAGCATCCCAAACTGCTCACAATGCAGTGGACCGTCGTGGCTGTTCCCGCGGGCGTGGCACTGGGCGATATTCATTTTGAGCCCAGCGCAACATCCGAAGATCCAAGGGTCATGTTACCCCAGGTCGCGGGGGTCTATGCCCTCCAATTGTCCGCCTCCGACGGAACGACGCAGGCCGCGGATACCGTTCAAATTGCCGTTGTGGAATCGATTTATCCGACGGGCGATCTGAACCACGACTGTATTGTGGATCTGATGGACCTGCTGTCGCTGGCGTCTTCCTGGATGAACGATTTCGGCGGCATTGGCTCGGCTCCGGCCGACATCAACGGCCGGGACGGCGTCGAATTGTCGGACTTTTCCCTGATGGCCGAGAACTGGCTGATTGAAAGTCCACCGGTGATTATCAACGAGTTCATGGCCATCAATAACAGCAAGTACGATGACTTCCAGACACTCTCCGACGGCGAATGGGTGGATGAAAACGGCGACTCCTCCGATTGGATCGAATTGCTGAATATCTCCGATCATGTCGTTTCACTCAACGGCTGGTATCTGTCCATCGACCCCGACCATCTCAAGGGCTGGGAATTGCCGGACATTTCGCTGGATCCCGGCGCGTTCCTCCTGATCGCCGCTTCGGGAAAAAATCGGAACGATCCCGATGCACAACTGCACACCAACTTTCAACTCGACGGTCAAGGGGGATTTCTGGCCCTGGTCAAGCCGGACGGCAAAACAGTGGCCCATTCGTTCAGGTATCCGCCGCAATTCGCGGGGATTTCCTACGGCCTGATGACCCCGCTGGCGGTCAGTAAGACGCTGGAACTGGTCGGCGAAGGGGCCCCGGCCTATGCAAAGGTTCCGACCGCATCCGACAGTACTTTGGGCCTGACCTGGATCAGCCCGGATTTCGTACCGACCGGATGGAAAACCGGCACCACCGGCGTCGGGTATGACACTGAGAGTACCTACATTCCTCTGATCGGACTGAATGTTTCCGAAATGAACGGGGTCAATGCTTCGGTCTATATCCGAATCCCGTTTGAAATCAGTGATCTGACCGGCCTTAAAAACCTGACATTGCAGATGAAATATGATGATGGTTTCATCGCCTATCTGAATTCAACGACTCCCATCCAAAGCGCCAACGCCCCCTCCAGCCCGACCTGGAATTCAAGGGCCACGACCTCCCACGACGACAGTCTGGCTGTGAATTTCGTCGATTTTCCGCTTGCCGAGGATACCCTGGCCAATCTGAGGGTCGGTAAGAATGTCCTGGCCATTCACGGCCTGAACATCGAGGCGGCCAACTCGGATCTTCTGATTTCTCCTCGGTTAACCGTTCAAAAAACCACGGGCGATCATGCCCTGTCGGCAACCGCGGGATTTATTCCCCTGCCTACTCCCGGAGATCGCAACGCATCCGGCGTGGCCAACCTGGGCCCGACGATCCGCGGCGTCACCGAAAATCCCATCCCGCCCGCCGCGGCCGCGAATCTGCCGATCACCGCCCAGGTGGTTCTAACCATGTGCCCGATCCAGTCGGTCCAGCTTCACTATCGCGTGAATTTCGGCACCGAAGCCCAAATCGCGATGCGGGATGACGGCGCCGGCGGCGACGCGACGGCTGGAGACGGGATCTACACCGCCGTCATTCCGGCGACGGCCATTACGGCCGGGAAGATGGTGCGCTGGTATGTCACCGCGACGGATACCAACGCCATCCAGACCCGCGAGCCGATGTCCCTGGATCCGACAAATTCGCCCCAGTATTTCGGCACCGTCGTGACCGATCCTTCTGTCAGCAGCAAGATCGGGGTGTTCTGGTATTTCGTCGAGAATACCTCGGCGGATGGAACCCTCAACGGCACGCGGGCGTCGGTGTTCTACCTCAACGAATTTTACGATAATGTCTTTGTGCGGCTTCGCGGAGGATTCACGACCCACGGGCGAAAGATCGCGTTCAACGACGGCCACTTTTTCCGGTTCGATCCGGCGCAGGATCGCGTCGATGAAATTAACCTCAACGAACAGGGCGCCGATCCGACCTTCATCCGGCCCCTGCTGTCATGGGAAACCTACGCCAAGGCCGGCCAACCGTCCAGCATCGCCTTCCCGCTGCATGTGATGCGGAATGGCAGCTTTTGGGCCATCCGGAACTTCGTCGAGCAACCGGACCGCCATCTTCTTCGCCGGGTCGGACTCGACGACCACGGCGCCTTCTATAAATCCTATTGCGATCTGAACCGGTATCTCACTGGAGAATTTCCAACTACCCCAGCCCTCAAAAAAATCACGCGGTTGGATGAAGACTTCAGCGACCTTCAGGCTTTGGCCAACGGCATCGATCCGGACAATCCCCAGCGGGCCGTTTATCTGTTCGACAACATCAATATTCCGGCCGTGATCAACTTCCTGGCCGTGTCGGCGATCATTCACGAAAACGACCACACCCACAAAAACTTTTTCCTCTATCGTGACACCGAACGGACCGGCGAATGGATGTTCCTTCCTTGGGACAAGGACCTTACCTTCGGCCTCAACGGATTCGATGGAATTATCGCCGACTACGACTATTTCCCCCCCCTCCCCGGGGATGTCCGATCGCCCAGTCATCCGTTTTTCGGCGACAGTACTCATCAGAAGGTGGATTATAAATGGAACCGCCTGTTCGACGCCGTATTTAAAAATCCGGTGTCCAAGCAAATGTACCTGCGGCGGCTGCGAACCCTGATGGATCAATACCTGCAACCCACCAGTACTCCGCTGGCAAACCGATACTTCGAAAAACGGATCGACGATTGGCTTGCCCTGTTGTCCACCGAGCCGGGATATTCGGCACAGGCGGATGTGGGCTTGATCAAAACTCAATACCTGCCCGTCCGCCGTCGGCATTTCTTCGAAGACCACAGCATCAACAACCCAACCTATCGGGACAACGCCGGCATTCCGGATTCCCAGCCGTCTTTGATCACCCTCACGATCGGCGACATCGAGTATAATCCGGTCTCCGGAAATCAGGATGAGGAAAACATCCAATTGATCAACCCACAGTCGATCGCCGTGGACATCTCCGACTGGAGGATCGCCAACGCCGTCACGCATACCTTCCCCGCCGGAACGGTGATTCCCGCAAACGGATTGCTGTATATCACGCCCAACGCCCTGGCCTTCCGCGCCCGTATCACAAGCCCCAGGGGCGGCGAGCAGCGCTTCGTTCAGGGCAATTACTCCGGCCACCTGTCGAGCTGGGGCGGCACGATCGACCTCTACAATGCTCAGCGTGTCCTGGTCACATCGAAGACCTACGCCGGCAATCCCAGTGACGCCCAGCGCTATCTACGGATTTCCGAGCTGATGTATCACCCGCAGGATCCGGCTCCGGGCAGCGGCTTTGACGCCGAGGGGTTCGAGTATATCGAGCTGGCCAACATCGGCGATCAGCCGGTGTCACTGACCGGGGTCCAGGTGACCAACGGCGTTACATTCGCATTCCCCGACGGAGCCGCCCTGCCAGCCGGCCAATACTTGCTGATTGCCAAGAATCCCGATGCCATGAGAACGCGGTATTCGATCCCCGAAGGCGTCCAGGTCTTCGGCCCCTATCTGGGCGGCCTGGCCAACAGCGGAGAGGCCGTCAAGCTCGACGACGCCAAGCACTCGACGATTGTGGAATTCAAGTACGACGATGACTGGTATCCAATCACCGACGGCGAAGGATTCTCACTGACAGCCGCGGATCTTGTCGGCACGGCGCACGACGATTGGGATCGCCGAACGGCATGGCGAGCCAGCACCTTCAAGGGCGGAACGCCGGGATACGAGGATATCGGCCCGGCCCCGAACTCCGTCGTCATCAACGAACTGCTGGCGCACTCCCACGATCTGGATCCGCTGAACCCTGTATCCGACTGGATCGAATTGAAAAACACCACCGACGCCGACATCAACATCGGCGGATGGTTCCTCTCAGACGATAACAGCGACGGCCCGAACAGCAGAAAGTACGAATTCCCCGAAGGAACCACCATCCCACAGAACGGCTTTTGGCTCTTGTATCAGGGCGAAACATTCGGCAACTCCGCCAATCCCGCATGCCACATTCCTTTTGCTCTCAGCGAAGGCGGTGAGACCCTGTTTCTGTTTTCGGGACAAAACGGCGCCATCACCGGCACCTATTCCACCCAGCAGAAATTCGGCGCCTCGGCGCGTGGCGTCACCCTCGGCCGCTACGAAAAGACCAGCTTGACCAACGGCTACGATTTTGTTCCGATGAAAACTCCGACCCCCGGCGATGACAACAGCGAACCGCGGGTCGGCCCTGTCGTCTTATCCGAGATCATGTACAATCCCGCCACCACCGACACCGGCGGCGAATACATCGAAATCCGCAATGCCGGTTTGACGGCCTTCGAGCTCATGAGCCGGGCCGGTATCCAACAAAGTGCCGATCCGACTGATGTGGTCACCGAATACCGGCCCTGGAAAATCACCGGCGAAGTGGAATTCATCTTCGCGGCCAACCAGACGATCCCCGCCGGCGGATTCCTGATCATTGCCCAGAATCCGACGGCCTTCAAGGCCAAGTACCCCGCCGTCCCCGCCTCCAAGGTTTTGGGGCCCTATACCAGAAAGCTGAGCAATGGTGGCGGTACCGTGACATTGGCCGAACCCGGCGACCAGGAATGGGGCCATGACCAGTACTTCATTCCCCGCGACAAAGTCGAGTACGACGATCAAGCCCCCTGGCCGGTCGCACCCGATGGCGGAGGACCGTCTTTGAATCGAATCAACCCGGCTCAGTACGGCAACGACCCGGCCAACTGGCAGGCCGCCGCGCCCAATCCGAATTCGTAGGGACCGCTCCGAAATCCGTAAGGTAAGGTTAAACGCGATGTTCCGGGTTTAACACGGGATGTCAACTCTGCATGATGGGCGGAGTCTTTTGGGTTAGGGTGTCGGTGTGGTTGTTCGCGGTTTGGCCGGATTTGCAGCCCAAACGGTGCGAATTGCTTTTTCATCGCCAAAGCCATTGGGGACGGCCGGGCTGGGATAGTTGGCGAAGTACCAGCGGATGTCCGGCGAACTGACCGTGCGGCTGCCGGGCATTTGGAGGTAGCCGTTGGGGTCGGTCTTGCGGACCCAGTCCCAGGCGTACTTGAGCCAGTTGGCGCGATACTCTTTGCTCTGATGGGCAAACCAACTGATCTCGTCATAGCCCCAGATCCAGATGCCGCCGGCCCCGGCTTTTCCGGGCGTGCGGCTGACGCCCCAGTTGTCGATCTCGACCAGGTACGGCAGGTGTTCGCACTTCCAGCCGCTGAAGGTTACGCCGCCTTTGCTTTTGTTGTAGATGCCGTCAGAAAAGCCCATCTCCAAAATCGCGTCCTGCGGCTTGTCGGGATTTTCCTTGATCCGCAGCGGGAAGGCATGGAAATCCAGGAGCAGCTTACCGTCGTGGACCAGGCCGCCGCTGGGCGTGTGGCCGTTGCACAGGACCATGTGACGGCGGGCGTGCTTGGCCGCATACGCCCGAACGAGCGTGAGCAGGCGATCCCACTGGGCGTTATCGCGGTCGTTGGCGTTCATGATCTCGACCTGCCCAAAGTGGATGGCCTCAAAACCGATGTCGATGTACGAGGCGGCCTGATAGTAGAACCAAAGCTGGGTTTCCGGCCGGCTGGCGTCGGGGACCTGGGCGTTGCCCATCGGCCGACGCTGGCCCTCGGGGTAGATGATGTCGATGTAAACGAAGTTCCGTTTTTCCGCGGGCCGGCCCAGGTCGGTGAAGACCCAATCCGGTATGGCAATCTGCTCGACGCGGGGGCTGACGGTTTCGAAGACGCAGGCCTCCAGGATCATCTCCGGGTCGGCGGCGATGGCTTTGGGGGCCTGCTCTTTCGCTCGCGCAATGTTGGCCAGGAAATCCCTCTCGGCGCCCCACAGGCATAAGCTCCGTCCGGCATACTTGACCCCGATGCTCTTGAACATGCGGATGTTGTCGTCGAGGTCGCCCCGGCCGTTGAACACGCCCTCCACCGAAATGGCGCGGGACAGGAAGTTTTCCAGCACCTCCCGCGAGATGGTCCCGTCAAAATAATACGGGCTGGTCCGCGGGGTCGCCGGCGCGGTCGGTGTTTGGAAAGCCGCCTCTTTCTGCGGCGCGGCCGCGGCCGAGGGCTCGGACTTGAGGCCCACGCTGTTAACGGTGATGACGGCGTAGTCGTGTTTCTCGCCGGGTTTGGCCGAGGCGTCCAGATAGCGCATCTCCGGCACCGGCTGATCCGGCGTGTCGTGATAGGTCATGCTCTGAAACAGCGGGCGTCCAAATTTGCCCACAGGTTTCTCCAGCACGCTTGCCAGTTCCTGCCCGTCCCTCAGCACGATAAAATTACGGATGCCGCTTTCGAAATCCGCCTCGGCATCCCACACGATTTCCGTCCCCTGATCCCCCTTGTCCGTGACCCGGATCGTCGAAGGAGCGGGCGGTGGCGTGGCGTCATCGACGGCGCCGGTCTTGACATAGTCCATCCAGGCCCGGGCCACCGCTTCGTTGGGCAGCCAGACGGACTCCGCGGTGTCGCCTTTGAATTCCGTCGCCGGCACGGCCTCATTACCGGCCAGCGGCGCCAGCCACGCATTGCTCATATCCACCGGCTTGAGGGTCTGATCTTTGCCGCCCTTGTCCGGCAGCCGCATCGCCATGCAGGCGTCGAGGAAAGGGATCGCCAGATAGCGGCAGTCGCCGCACTCGTGGCCGGTCCGCGGGTCAGGCGCAAAGCCGATGGGCGCACCCTTGGCGCGATATTCCTGAAAGGTGGTCAACATGACTTGAGTGAGGATCTTCTCTTTGACGCCGGGGTTGCACATCATGGGGATCGAATACACGGCGGCCGGGACCTGGGGCCGCGGGAACTCCACGGGTCTGTCGCGAAACACCACCGTCGAGCCGGATCGGAAATAGACCGCGATGATGCGTTCGGGATGTAGGGTGCTCATCACATCGGACCAGATGCCGCCGGCGGAATGCCCCCAGAGCGCCCACGGAACCGTCGCCAGTTCAGGATGGTCGGTCTTGTCGGCCAACTCGCCCAACGCTTTGACGAAAGTCTTGTCCGAGCCGCGGCGCGGATCGAACCAGTATTCCGAACCCGTGGGTCCGAGGTCGCCATCGTTCAATACATGATAGCAGGGGCCCAGCAGGGCACAGTCCCACTTTTTCGCCAACGCCTGCCAAGGAAGGTCATAGGCGGCCGTAGAGCCCTCTTTGGAGGCCGTCATCCCGGCGCCGTGCTGGTGGACGATGATGCCGCGAAGGGTCTTTGTGCCGTCGGGAATCCAGAGGGTGTAGGTGACGGCGATCCGCAGTTCGTCCGGAACAGTTGACGCCGGATAGTCAACCTTGAAATACTGCCCTGCGCCGCCGGCCATTCCGACATAACCCCATACACAAACGACAACGAATGCCAGCTCGACAAGCCCCGCTCGCTCTTTCGTGTGCCGACTTGTCGTGTTCACGACCAACCTTGTACGGATGTCCATCGATGTGCCTCCAGAATATCGGATACCTGGATCCGACCGTTCAATTCGCGTTGACCCCATCACTGTTGAGCTTCAGGGCTTGCCCGGCCGTCAGGATAAGGGTCGCCGTTTTGTCGCCGTACCGCACCTTGCAGGGCCCCGCGTTGCCGCGGATCTGGGCCGAGATCAGCTTGCTGTCCTTCCACTGCATGTCCACTTCATATCCGCCTCGCGCCCGCAGGCCGGTCACTGAGCCGTCTTTCCAAGCCGTGGACAGGGCGGGCAGCAAGCTGATCTCACCGGCGTGGCTCTGCAGCAACGACTCGGCCACACCCGCCGTGAAGCCAAAGGTGCCGTCGGATTGGTTGGATCCCCTGTTGTGCAGGTTGGCGGCCACCGAGTTGGCGACGAAGGTCGAAATGAACGCGGCGACCTTATCACCCCGCTCCAGCCGCGACCAGATCGAGATATGCCAGGCCGACGGGAACCCGCCGCCCGGCCTTCGCGTCTCCATCCATTTTTGAATAGCGCCCGCCAATTCCGGCGTGCCGCGCAGCGTAATCGAACTGCCGGGATACATCGTGAAGTTGGGCGACATGTTGTGCCCCTGATCGCCCGCCTTCCAGTCCTCGATCCACTCCTGGAAATAACCGAGGCGGTTGATCCGGTATGGCGGAAGCTTGGCCAGGGCGGCTTCCAGCTTGCCGCGGAAGTCCTCATCGACACCCAGCGCTTTGCCGGCCGCGATGCAGTGCGGGAACAACTCGCGAATGATGGCGATATCCATCGTCGGCGCCGGCGAGAGAAACGCCAGTTTGCCGTTGCCGTCGAGATATCCGTGTTCCGGCGACATGGAAAACGGCGTCACGAGCCAGTGATGTTTGGGTTCCTCGACCATCACCTCCAGCAGGAACTGGGCGGCGCCCTTCATAATGGGATAATATTCCTTGAGAAACTCCCGATCCCCGGTGAACGCGTAATGTTCCCACAGGTGCTGGCACAGCCACGCCCCGCCCACCGGCCACATCCCAAACCGCGCTGCATCGACCGGGGCCGTCCCGCGCCACAGGTCGATGTTGTGGTGCGTTACCCAGCCGTTGCAGCCATAGTACACCCGCGCGGTCTTGGCCCCCGTGACAGAAATGTCGCGGATCATGTCAAACAGCGGCTGGTGGCACTCCGACAGGTTGCAGACCTCTGCCGGCCAGTAGTTCATTTCGGTGTTGATGTTGATGGTGTATTTGCTGCCCCAGGA
>Ga0209777_10007877_pt1 | contig 11733 bp, 8 predicted proteins | sample FrelakmetHBP12HB_FD_187147 | JGI IMG/M metagenome (GOLD analysis project Ga0209777, IMG submission 187147) | Freshwater lake sediment microbial communities from the University of Notre Dame, USA, for methane emissions studies -HBP12 HB (SPAdes)... | ecosystem: Environmental > Aquatic >...
ACGGGAAGTAAAATATTAATTGCCCTGGCTCTCAGTTTGGGTATATTGTTTATACCTCAAGTAGTTTTTGCTTCAAATTATTATGTTTCCACCACCGGCAGTGATACCAATGCCGGAACAAAAGCAGCTCCATGGAAGACAATCCAAAAGGCTGCCAACACGATGGTAGCGGGGGACAATGTCACTGTTTCAGCTGGTGATTACTCTACGCAGAGAGTAAATATTACCAATTCCGGAGCATCCGGTTCCCCAATAACTTATCAGGTTCAAGGGACAGTAGTTATGAAAGGGTTTAATATCACTGCCAACTATATAGTTATTGATGGCTTTGAAGTCGCCAATACTGACTATATACCGCGATGGAACTGTACAACAAGCGCAGGGATATGCGTATACGGTGCTTATAATACGATTGAGAATAACTATATCCATGATGCAGCTTGGAGAGGAATTAAGTTAGATGGGGGTGTGGGTGATGATACTTCTCATGACAATATAGTTAGAAATAACAAGCTATATCGCAATGAATACGATGGAATACATATTAACGGGCAAAATAACCTAATCGAAGGAAATGAAATTTGGGACACAGTTCAATGTCACCCAAGTGTCACAGCAATCGAAGATTCTGAGCCAGATAATAATGGACAAAAATGCCCCAATTATCCGGCTGTTGGTACGGATGCCAATGGGATTACATTTTTCGGTTCAGGTCATATTATCAGGAAGAATTATATCCACGACATTCTATTCGGGCCTCCCGGTATTAATCCGGCAATAGGTGATTACAACGACAATCCTCATATTGATTGTTTCCAGACCTCTGAAGGTAATGGTGAAGTAGCTTCAAATATTTTGTTTGAACAAAACTACTGTGACAACCTACAGTACTATGTAGCTGGGGGCGCCCCCGGGAGTGGTTTTATGCTTGGCGGTGGGGCGAATCACCTCACCATAAGAAACAATATCATCCGAGCCTATTTTGCAATAAATTGTAGCGCAAGTGGCAATGCTAACTACCTCTATATTTACAATAATGTTATTGTGGGTGACCTCCAGTATACAAATTCTGGAGGCGGAATCTATTTGTACTATTCCACCTATTCAACTGTTGAAAACAATATCTTTTACGACCAAGCCTATTTTCCTATTGCCGTGAACCATACTGCAACTGGCATATTCATTGATTACAACCTTACTTATAACAGCGATAATAGTACTCCAAGTTGTGCAACTTGGGGGACTTATAATCCATGCCAGGAATCTCATAACCTCTGGGCCACGAACCCCAAATTTATCAGCACTACCGATTATCATCTTCAATCAACTTCTCCGGCTATCAACGCGGGAATAACTTTATCCGGTGTGACAAATGATTACGACGGTAACTCCCGTCCCCAGGGAGCAGGATATGATATTGGAGCATATGAGTATGTTTCAGGAGGTACTCCAACACCAACCCCAACTCTTACACCAACTCCGACTCCCGCACCCAAGCCGGGGGATGCCAATGGTGATAGTCTAGTAAATGAAACTGATTTTACAATCTGGCTTAGCCACTTTGGACAAACAATTTCAGGAGTAATCAACGGGGACTTCAATGGGGATGGACATGTTGATGGGGTTGACTATACAATTTGGTTGAATAACTACGGGAAGTAAAATATTAATTGCTCTGGCTCTCAGTTTGGGTATATTGTTTATACCTCAAGTAGTCTTTGCTTCAAATTATTATGTTTCCACCACCGGCAGTGATACCAATCCCGGAAGCCAAACTCAACCCTGGCTCACCATTCAGAAAGCTGCCAATACTATGGTGGCAGGTGATAATGTAACTGTTTCAGCCGGTGATTACTCTACGCAGAGAGTAAATATTACCAATTCCGGCGTTTCAGGATCGCCAATTACCTATTCTGTACAAGGTCAGGTGGTAATGAAAGGATTTGTCATTACAGCCAATTACGTAACTATAGATGGTTTCGAGGTTACAAACAGCGATATCTACCAACCAGGGATTACAATTACAGGCGGTTCTTATAATCTTATTGAAAATAATAATATTCACGATAATAAACATTCTGGGATTTGGTTTTTAACATCAACGGCAACTGGAACTAATCTCACCACGCACGATAATATAATCAGGCATAATAATATACACCATAATAACTGGGTTGGAATATATGTTTCTGGCAGAAATAATATCATCGAAGATAATTCAATAACACATGAGACACAAAATATGCCGGGTGCGCAACAGGGTCCTGACCCTGATGGTATTTGGTTCTTCGGACAAGGGCATATAATACGCAGAAACTATATCTATCCCGGACGATTTCCTGTTGGGGGAAATAATCCCGATTATGTTTCCGATGCTCATATAGACTGTTTTCAAACGTATTCAAATAATGAATGGAGTGAACAGGCTGCCAATATCCTGTTTGAGCAAAATTACTGTGACAATTTGCAATTCCAAGATGATTACGAGAAGGGTCAGGGTTGGATGATGGAAGGAGGTGCAAATCATATTACAATACGGAATAATATTGTCAGAGCATACCGAGGAATAAATACGAATGGAGGAACTGGTACAGAAGCCAATTATCTTTATATTTATAATAATACATTTATAAATAACTTGTCATTTCCTGCCCAACCTAATGTGGCCGAATTGCCTAATCCTACATACTCCGTTATTGAAAATAATATATTTTATGACATGCACAATGCCACCCTTGATATCAGTGGAGACACGACTGGGTTGGTAATAGATTACAACCTTTCATATAACAGCGATGGTTCTCAACCAGTATTTGGTTATTATATCGCCCCTCATGAACTTAACGGTGTAAATCCCCAATTTGTCAATCCTGCTGTAAATGATTATCATCTTCAGCCAACTTCTCCGGTGATCAATGCAGGCATAACTTTATCCAATGTGACAAATGATTACGACGGCAATTCCCGTCCCCAGGGAGCAGGATATGATATTGGAGCATATGAGTATGCTTCAGGAGGTACTCCAACATCTGCGCCTACGCCCACTATCCAGCCGACGGCAAGTCCTACAATGACTCCGACAGCAATACCTTCTCCCACACCGAAGCCGGGGGATGCCAATGGTGATAGTCTAGTAAATGAAACTGACTTTACAATCTGGCTTAGTCATTTTGGGCAAACAATTTCTGGAGTTGCCAATGGGGATTTTAATGGTGATGGACGAGTAGATGGAATTGATTATACAATTTGGTTGAATAACTACGGGAAGTAAAATATTAATTGCCCTGGCTCTCAGTTTGGGTATATTGTTTATACCTCAAGTAGTTTTTGCTTCAAATTATTATGTTTCCACCACCGGCAGTGATACCAATCCCGGAAGCCAAACTAAACCCTGGAAAACCATCCAATATGCTGCAAACAAAATGGTAACAGGGGATACTGCCCTCATTCAGGCTGGAACTTACAACGAAGAACCGAATATCACCACTTCTGGTATTACCCTTCAGGCACAAGGGAAAGTAAATACCAATGCATTTACCATTTATGGGAACAACAATACGATCAGGGGTTTTACCATTACTGACCCCAATAGCGATTGGGGTATATTAACCAGGGGGGGTAGTTACAATTTGATTGAGGGAAATGACATATCCCATACCAAACAGGACGGAATATGGTTCTTTGGCTCCCACAATATTTTTCGGGGGAATTATATTCACGACACTGTAGATCCTTCAATAGATACCCACGTCGACTGCTTTCAGACCTGGGGGTGGGATTATGGGGCAACCGATATTCTGTTTGACAAAAATATTTGTATCACCCCTGTTACGGCAGCCAGTAAAAACCAGCAGATCGTCATGTTGTCGAGAAGCACCGCTCAGGAAGTCAGAGATATCACCTTTACAAATAATATTTTCGTTATCTATCAACCCACATATGCGGCATTGAATTTTGATGTATCGGGGGATCAAGGACGGGCTTCTAATATTACGGTAGAAAATAATACTATTATCAATATGGACCGTCCCTCTCCACCGAGAGAAGTTGAAGGGATATACTTCGGTAATATTGACAACGTTACGGCAGTCAATAACCTTTTAGTCAATTTCGGGAATACATCCTTTTGGCCAAATCATCCCTATGGCACTTCTCTTATTGATGTTAATGGCTGCACCGGTGTAAATATTCACAATAACGCTGTATATAATACTGATGGAATACCTCCGGCCGAAACTCCTTATCCCGGCGATATCTGGATGCAGGATCCGAAAGTAGTGAATTTAGCCGGTTTGGATTTTCACTTACTTTCAACGTCACCATTGATAGACAAAGGCGCTAATTTGAGTGGTGAAGTTACAAATGACTACGACGGTACCTCCCGTCCCCAGGGAGCTGGATACGATATCGGGGCATACGAATATGTCTCGGGAGCAACTCCAACATCTGCGCCTACGCCCACCATCCAGCCGACGGCAAGCCCTGCGCCAACTGCAACTCCCACTCTTGCACCTAAACTCGGTGATGCCAATGGGGATGGACAGGTAAATGAAACTGACTTTACAATCTGGCTTGGCCACTTCGGACAGGCAATTTCAGGAATAGCTAACGGTGATTTTAATGGGGATGGACATGTTGATGGAATAGATTATACAATTTGGTTAAATAACTGTGGTAAGTAAACTAAATCTTGGCATAAAAGAAGAATACGAGCGTACAAGGAAATCGGGTATTGGTAAGGAGGATACGGACTCACCGCTTAAGGAAGATTTCAAAGCAAAAATTGTATCCGTTCAAAAGAATAAAGCACTCTTGCTTTCTAAAATTAAGACGAGATTTCCCGAATTTATAAAAAAACATAAAGTTGATATTAAATATATTCTTCTGGCTATCCCGATTATTGCGACCCTCCTTCTGGCAAGGGAGATCCAATATAGACAAAACCTCAATTCCCGCGCAAACCTTCATCAGGCCTCCGTTGCATTCCAACTCCAAAACTGGACGATACCACCCGAGAACAATTTTAATGTCTGGGTTGACTCTGATAGTCCTGTAGCATTCGTAAATGTCAATATTTCTTATGATCCGAGTTTGGTAAAACTAACTCATGAAATAACCACCAGTGGAGGACTCACTAGAGTTATAAAGGTAACTTCAATGGCGGATGCAAACTCAACAGGAACCATCTCGATAGTCCTGGGTCTGGATCCCAGTTTGATATCAAGTCCTCCCAGTGGAGCATTTCAAGTAGCAAGCTTAACATTTGACAAGAACACGTCAAATCCGGACGTAACCACTACCGTCAGTTTTAATCCCGGTCAAATGCAAATTGTTTCTACTGACGAATCTGAATTTCAGCTAACCTCTTCAAATTTAAGCCTGGTGTTAAATCCGACGGCCACAGCGTCACCAACTTCGACAGTAAGCCCAACACCAAGCCCAACTACAACTTCAGGTGCAACAAGTTCACCAACGGCTACTGCTACTGCAACAGCAACTGCTACAGCAACAGCCACAGCGACAGCCACCGCAACAGCAATATCCGTTGCAACTCCCACGGAAAATCCCACAATAGCACCAACAGCGGCACCAACAAGCCCTTCCACATCAGGAAGCAGTGGTGGATCCTCTGGATCATCGGGGTCATCCGGTTCCTCCGGATCGTCGGGTTCTTCGGCTACTACAACTAAAAAGGGAGATATCAATGGAGACGGGAAAGTGAACATAACCGATTTAAGTATGCTATTGGCAAACTATAATAAAAATAAATCTGTTGGAGATCTTAATTCCGACGGTAGAGTGGACATAAGAGATCTGAGTATATTATTATCAAATTGGAACAAATAAATACAAATATGACAGCGAAAATTATTTCAAGGACAGGTATAATAATTTCAGGACTTTTCTTCTTCCTGTTTTTTGGAACAACGAGCGTGTTTGCAGCAAACTTTTGGTTAAATCCAGCCTCCGGTACTTTTAGCCAGGGACAAAATATTTCCATAGGCATTGGAGTAAACACCGGCGGAGAGTATGTGAATGCCGCTCAAGTAAACTTAACATATGCTAAAGATAAGTTTGACTTTGTGAGTTTGAGCACTGGCGGCTCTGCTCTAACTATTATTGCTGAAAAGTCAGGAGGAGGAGGACAAATAAGGATTGGCGGCGGGGCACCTACACCCGGTTTTTCCGGCAGTAAACTTATAGCAACCGTAACCTTGAAAGCAAAAGTAAGCTCGGGAAGTACACAGATCTCATTTAATAGTGATTCAGCCATCCTCAGGAACTCGGATAGTCAGGATATAAAGTCAGGTAGCCCTGGCTTCACTTATAATTTTCGACCTGCGGCAATCACAACACCATTGCCTACGGCATCTCCCAATAAACCCGTTGCCACTACCCAAACCACCGCACTGACCATTGAGCCAACTGCCAATACCGTACTACCGATAGCAACTCAACCCCCCAGATTTTTTGATCAAATTAGTACACCGGTTCTATATGGGCTTCTGGCAATATCTTTGATCGGAAGTATAGTCTGCATTATATATTTAATCTCCTCCGTAATTTTAAGAAGAACAGGGGGTTAAGTTTAGTCACTACAGTCAAACAATTTGCAGCGTAACCAAGGGAGATTTCAATGGGGATGGACATGTTGATGGGATTGACTATACGATTTGGTTAAACAACTGTGGCAAGTAAAATATTGATTGCCTTGGCACTTAGTTTAGGTATACTACTTGTTCCTCGAGTAGTTTTTGCATCTACATATTATGTTTCTACAACCGGTACTGATACCAATGCCGGAACCCAAGCTGCTCCATGGAGAACTATTAAAAAAGCAACCGGTACATTGCAAACGGGGGATACTGCTCTTGTTCAATCCGGAACATATAACGAACAGGTAGATATCACCACTTCAGGTATTACTCTCCAGGCACAAGGTAAAGTAATTACGAAAGGAATTACTATTGAGATCCAAGGGAATTCAAATACAGTACGAGGTTTTACGATTACCGATCCCTCAAGTAACGCGGGTATAGAGGTACACGGTAATCATAACCTCATTGAAGGGAATGAAATCTACCATACCGGACAGGATGGCATCTGGTTCTTCGGTTCTTATAATATTTATCGTGGAAACTATATCCACGATATTTTAGATCCTTCAATAACAGGTGACAGCCATGTTGATTGCTTTCAAACTTGGGGATGGACTGCGGATACCACAAACGACCTCTTTGAGAAGAATACCTGTATCAACAATCGTACAGGCAGCACCATGAATCACTTTGTCATGTTAGAGAGAGCTTATGGATATGAAGTTAGAGACATTACCTTTCGCAATAACATCTTTGTAATATCTTCCCCAGATTTGTCTTCAATGATATTTATACGCGGTTCCGGGCAATTGGAAATTTCCAATGTTACAGTTGAGAATAACACCATAGTCAATTTGAGTAACACCCACGCGAATTACGGAATGGAGTTTACAAATATAACCAATCCTACGGCGAGTAATAATCTTTTGGTAAACTATGGCGATACAAACCATTCTTATGTCGACACGTGGGCAAGTACGAATCTAAATATCCGCAATAATGCTGTTTATAATACTAATGGCATTCCTCCGGCAGGAACAGCATATCCTGGAGATATTTGGATGCAAGACCCCAAAGTAGTCAACTTAACTGGTTTGGATTTTCACCTGCAAGCAAATTCTCCTTTGATAGACGTTGGTGCTAATTTGGGTAGCGCAGTTCCCGATGATTTTGACGGTGTCATCCGTCCCCAGGGAGCAGGATATGATATTGGAGCATATGAATATGTTTCGGGAGGCATACCAACAGCTACACCCGCCCCGACTGCTATACCGACACCAACCAGCACACCGGCACCTGGGGACATATCATTCTCGTGTGGTTGGGAAAACACCATAACTGGTCCCGGCTGTTGGGCGGGTTTACAGATTATGGCCGCCGATCGTTTTCAGCGTGTAACCAGCCCTATTCGCAAGGGTGCTTATTCTGCCAGGGTTGAAGTGCGTCCGGGCGACGACCCGATTAACTCCGGTGGTGAACGAGCTGAAGTTGTTAGCATGGAGGACAAGAATGGAAATCAGATTAACGAGAGCGAGTCCAGTGGTACACAATATTATGCTATGAGTATTTATCTCCCGTCGGATTGGACACCTCCTCTTCCTGATACTCATGGGCTAATCTGGGGATTAGCCCTTCAACTCCACGGTCCTGATGTTTTAGATGCTTCGCCCGCTTTCGGGCTTGAAGTAAGAAACAGATTTAGTCTGGATATGGAAGTAGGGGATGTTACCAGGAGTAACCCTTATGGCTTTTATGAATTTTCTGATGGGAGTTTAAATCTCGGTCATTGGACAGACTTCGTGATTAGGATTAAATATGCTAAAGACGCCACCGGCTCGGTGGATATTTGGCGGCGCAATGAAGGAGCAACTGCTTTCACTAATGTATTATCGGTTGCTAATACACCGACACTTCAATATAGTCCGAATGTAAATGGTGGAGCAATTGGAAATCACTACTGGAAAACCGGTTATTATCGTGATGCCAATAGTGTTACCAATATGCTTTACTTAGATGGAGTAACCAGGGGCACCAGTTTTGATTCGGTCGTAGCTGAAGCATTTCCGAGTACGACAAATCCCACTAGCACTCCTAGCCCCACACCCACCCCCACTATTAAGCCTGGTGATGCCAATGGGGATAATCTAGTAAATGAAACTGACTTTACAATCTGGCTTAGCCACTTCGGACAGGCAATTTCAGGAGTAATTAATGGGGACTTCAATGGGGATGGACATGTTGATGGGGTTGATTATACAATTTGGTTAAACAACTATGGTAAGTAAACTAAATCTGAGTATAAAAGAAGAATATGATCAATCGAAAAAGGTGGGTGCCAAGGTGGAGGATGCTGTCTCGTCACTTGGAGCCGACCTGAAGGCGAAAGTTATTTCTGTCCAAAAAAATAGAACGTCTATATTATCGAAGTTCAAAACAAAGTCTTCAGAATTTCTGAAAAATAACAAAGTTAATATCAAATATCTTCTTCTGGTCATTCCGATAATTGCCACCTTTCTGATTGTGTCCGTAGTCCAAAGTAATCAAACGATTGGGACCCAGGCCGGTACGCATCAAGCAACAGTCTCTTTCCAACTTGCATCGTTGGATCTACCGCCTCAGGGTACCTTGGGTGTCTGGGTAAATTCTGATTCTCCTGTGGCTTTTGCCGATGTTGAACTTTCCTTTGACCCCAAACTGATCAAACTGGCAAATGAGGTTGTCCTAAAAGGCGGCCTTACAAGAAGCATAAAAGTCACCTCAATGGCGGATGCTAACTCAACAGGTAAAATCTCAATAGTCTTGGGGCTTGATCCGTCCACGATAGGAAACCCTCCATTGGGCGCTTTCCAAATTGCTGATCTAACATTTGACTCAAACACCACATCCAAGGACGTCTCCACGAAAATTACCTTTACCGATTCTGCTATGCAACTTGTTGCATTAGACCAGTCGGTTTTCAGTCTGACAACTACCGGGATTGATTTTAACATTAACAGAACGACCCCGACACCATCCCCAACATCTGTTCCGACATCAGCACCAGTTCCGACCTCAACACCAATTTCAACTCCAGTACCAACCTTATCACCATCTCCAACATTGTCCCCGGCGCCAACGTCAATCCCGACTTCCGCTCCAACAGCCACACCTGTTCCTACGCCTACAATAACCGTTAAACCTACTGTGAAGGCAACGCCTACCAGAACGCCGACGCCCACTAGAACGCCAACGCCCACCAAAACACCAACGGTTACCTCCACCCCGACGGCAACCCCTGTGCCGGTGGGGAATGTGCTTCTATCCGGCACAGTTACAAACTCAAGTAACCACAATCTTATTAGTGGAATCAGTATTAGCGTTAGGAATAGATTTGGAAAGACTGTTGCCAGAGGTAAAACGGATACTAACGGACATTACGGATTCTATTTGACCACAGGTGTATATACAGTTACTACATCGGGGTTTGGTTATATAAGTCAAACGTCTACGATCAACCTTTCAACCAATTCTATACTGAATTTTGCAATATCGCGCTGGACAATTCTTAATTGGTAAGGCAGTTGTTGACAAAGGCCGATATTTAGCTATACTAGTACTTGTAACTTCGAGTTTTGCCGGGATTTCCGTGAGTTTGAATCACCACTAATTTAATGCCGAAAAAAGCAGTTGAGAAAACAGTTGCCAAAGAAGAAGAGAAGGCTGATGTGCAGTCTTTAATCGGTTCGCCGGTTGATGCAGGGATGCTTCCTCCGGCTCCTGTGGCCATCGAGGAAAGGCCAGTAAGCCCCTTGGTGGTTGATGAGAGGATGATTCCTGATGCCGGGTTGCCTACGGACTACGTTGAGGGAGTACTGGACATTGCCAATGAAGGCAGCGGGCTACTTCGTCCCCAAAGATTTGCCCCGAGTGATCACGATATTTACATTTCCGCCTCCCAGATCAGAAGGTTTAACCTCCGGGTTGGGGATATGATTGGTGGTCAAGCCAGGCGTCCCAAAGAAAACGAAAGGTATTGGGGGCTTCTTAAAGTTGAAAAAGTAAACGGGGAGCCGGTTGAAAAATTAGGCCAAAGAATAGATTTTGACTCCATGACGGCGGTTTATCCTGATGCACAAATTATCCTTTCGACCGATAAAGATACATTAACTACCAGAATAATAGACTTGGTTGCTCCGATCGGTTTCGGGCAAAGGGCCCTGATTGTTTCTCCACCGAAGGCCGGTAAAACCTGGCTTGTAAAAGATATTATCAAGGGCATTGCGGTTAACTATCCTGAAAAAAATGAAGACGGAAAAGCCAAGAAAGAGAAACGGAATGTCCACATAATGGCGGTTTTGATCGGGGAGAGGCCGGAGGAAGTTACGGATATCATAAGGACGATGGATAGCTTCTCTAATAAGATGGGTGAGGTTGCAGCCAGTAATTTTGACGAGGCGCCTCAGGACCAGACCAGAGTCGGGGAGCTGGCTCTTGAGCGGGCCAGAAGACTAGTGGAAGGCGGGCGTGATGTTGTTATAGTTCTCGACTCCATTACCAGAATGGCCAGGGCCTACAATTTGGCTCTTCCCACAAGCGGAAGGACTCTTTCGGGAGGATTTGACCCCATGGCGCTTTTCCCGGCCAAGAAATTTTTTGGCGCAGCCAGAAAAATTGAAGGTGGGGGATCCTTGACGATTATCGGAACCTGCCTCGTCGATACAGGTAGTAGAATGGATGATCTGATTTATGAAGAGTTCAAGGGAACCGGTAATATGGAACTTCATCTTGATAGGAAGCTTTCCGATCGCAGAATTTTCCCGGCAATTGATGTAGCCAGGAGCGGGACCAGACAGGACGAACTTCTTTTCGGAATGGAAAAGCTTAAGAAAGTAAACACCCTAAGAAGGATGATTGATTTGATGAATGATGATGAAAAAACCCTGACTCTTATTGACAGACTTTCAAGAACGGAAAATAATGACAAGTTTCTCGATTCCCTCAAAACTGCCTAAGCATAGCTTGGCCAGTCAAAGCCCTGGTAAGCGTAGCTTGGCCAGTTAAAGCCCTGGTAAGCATAGCTTGGCCAGTCAAAGCCTTGGTAAGCATAGCTTGGCCAGTCAAAGCCTTGGTAAGCATAGCTTGGCCAGTCAAAGCC
>Ga0209777_10007878_pt1 | contig 11732 bp, 13 predicted proteins | sample FrelakmetHBP12HB_FD_187147 | JGI IMG/M metagenome (GOLD analysis project Ga0209777, IMG submission 187147) | Freshwater lake sediment microbial communities from the University of Notre Dame, USA, for methane emissions studies -HBP12 HB (SPAdes)... | ecosystem: Environmental > Aquatic >...
ACCGGGATACGCGCATAATTCTTCTCGGGTAGGACAGATGCCATAGCTTTCTCCTGGATTTGGATACACTAGCGGTAAGAAAATGCCGCATGCAACATCCCTCTTAGGGCAGTAGCAACGACAGATACGCAAAAGTTGATTATACCTATTCGATATGACAAAGTCAAGTCTTTTTAGGTAGCTTTTGGGCGATTTCTTTGGTTTTTTCGCCAGAATCGTTGACAAAATTGATACCCCATAGTAACATCGAAGCCGCTTGCCGAGGTAGCTCAGTGGTAGAGCAGGGGACTCATAAGCCCTTGGTCGTGGGATCGACTCCCACCCTCGGCACCATGAAATGACCCACTCGTCCCACTTTAGGGGTCAAAACGAGGGGTTCCTCCCAACTAAGCCTGCAAAACGCAGGCTTTTTTGATTCATTCGTCCCACTTTGACCACTTTTTTGTCTACGCGACCCCGACCAAGGGCTTCAAGCTGCAACGAAATTCGACCTAAGGCTTCGACGGCATTTTTTAGATCGTTATCAACCCCGGTCAGCCGGAGTCAACCAAAACAGAAAGGAGCGCAGGTAATATGGTCCACAGGATAGCATTAATAAGAAGAGAAGCCAATATGATCACCCTGAAACAGGCCATCGAAAACTACGTCACCACCCGCACCACGGAGGGAATGAGCCGGCATTACACCACCTGGCTCGAAAGGCGACTAAGGGATTTTAATCAATACGCCCAAGAGACTCGTCCCGGAGACGAATCCCTTGGTCGGGTAACCCTGGATGACGCCCGGAACTTCATCGGCATGTTGATGGAAAAACGGGTCAAGTATGAGCACCACCAGAATCGTGCTCCGGAAGCAGAAGGCCTTGCCCCCACCACCATTAACGGATACGCCCGCAGCATCCGCTCCTTCGGTACGTTCCTGTTCGAGGAAGGCTACACGGAAGAGAATATCTTTGCAGGCCTCCGGCCACCGAAGGTCCCGAAGAAGATTATCGAACCGCTGACTGAGGAGGAGATTCGCCGTATCCTGGCCATCATCCCCCAAGAGACCGCCGAGGGGTTACGGAATTACGCCTTCTTCCTGCTATTGCTCGATACCGGCATCCGGCTTTCCGAGATGCTCAATTTGGATGTGAGTGACATCGATCTTGCCGAAGGGATTTTTAAGGTGATGGGCAAGGGTTCCAAGGAACGTGAGATCCCGCTCGGCGTCACCGCCCGGCGTGCTCTCATTCGCTACATCGAGATGGGCCGCCCCCGCCCACTCAACCCGAATGACGACACTCTTTTTCTGACCATGGATGGCAGCCCGATCACCCAGTCGAGCGTTGCCTGTGTGCTCAAGCGGATCGCCAACCGGGTGCACATCAAACACCTGTATCCCCATCTGCTGCGTCACACCTTCGCCGTGCGTTACCTGATCAACGGCGGCGACGCCTTCTCGCTGCAGAAGATCCTCGGGCACGAATCTCTGGATATGACCCGCCGTTACGTGGAGCTGGCCAACACGGATGTCAAAAAGAAACACCAGCAGTTCAGCCCGGTGGATAACCTGAACCTATCCGAAGCGCGGCGCGGTAGGCCCAGACTCCAGACCAAAGGAAAATCCGAATACACGGCAAGTCCTACTGCTTCCTGGGTAAAAAAGTGAATTTTCCAGTATCGAAACGCTCGAAATTAACAAGGTTTTGGTTCGTTTATTTTCGCAGTACTTTGTAAAAGAGGCTGATTATGTTCCTAAAATTTTTCGCTGCTATTGCCAAGACAATCGGCGTCCTTGTTACGATCGCCCTGCTGACGCCCATCGCCTATTTTGCTTGGCGGGCCGGCCAACCCTTGGATCGGCCGGAATTCCGCGACCTGACCTACTACCAGCTTCTGGCAGAACGACAGGCTGCCTATGACCAGCTCGCGCATTTCTATCAAACAAGCCATCCGAATGTGGATGTCAAGGTCGGCATGTGCTACGGCGTGGAGGTGTTTGTCGAAGCGATGGCCGGCCTGCCCAATTCCGGGTTTTACACCCTGGCCGGCTTATTCCCTTCTCTCAAAAGGTTCGTCAATCCCTGGGACCTCCAACGAGGATATGTTCCGAAGGATGTCACCACCATGAACTTCCTGCCAGCCTGGTGGGACACCTTTGAATTATTCCTTTGGGGCCTGATCGAACATGTCCCCCATGGACCGGTTGCCTACTGCCGGATCGCAACGCCATAATGCCAGCCCGGCGGATAAGGAGAGGCCGTAATTTCTGTTGGGTTGCGTAAAGTCTCATAATAAAACGAACGCCTGCGAAAAATCGCAGGCGTTCGTTTGAAAGGTCGAAGGATCAGGCCTGGAGGCTCGCATAGACCTTTACATCCCGTTCCAGTTTTGGACCGAGCGTATCTGCGGCAACATCCAGGTCATAATCATCTTGCAGGCCCAGCCAGAATTGGGGCGAGGTGTCGAAGTAGCGTGCCAGGCGCAGAGCGGTATCGGCTGTCACGCTGCGCTTCTCCAGTACGATTTCGTTGATACGTCGCGGGTGCACGCCGATATCCAGGGCAACGCGACTCTGGCTCAAGCCCATCGGCTTCAGGAATTCTTCGAGCAGAACTTCTCCCGGATGGACCGGATGCAGTTTTTTGTCACTCATAGCTACCTCCTTAGTGATAATCCACAATCTCAACCAAATAAGCGTCCCCATCACGCCATTCGAAACAAATCCGCCATTGTTCATTCACCCGGATACTGTATTGGCCGGCCCGGTTACCAGTCAGCTTTTCCAGCCGGTTGGCGGGTGGGACACGCAGGTCATTCAGGGAGGTGGCATTGTTCAGCATGCGTAATTTCCTCAACGCCACCTGCTGGATGTCAGTAGGAAATTTCCGCGAGATCTCCCGCTGGAAAATTAACCTGGTTTCGGCATCTTTGATGCTCTTGATCACGTTGAAATTATATAACGCGATGCGCTAAGCGTCAAGTGTATATAAGATGGTCGGGTATCCTCCATTTGGTTAGGACACATTTGAATTGTTCCTTTAGGGTCAGATCGTGCATGTCCCCCATGGGCCGGTTCCCCACTGCCGGATCGCAGTGCTGTAAGCCAGCCGATGTTACACGGTTACACGGCAAGCATGTAATCGCGGTACAATAGGAGCGAGCGATGATCGTCAGTTTTCGCGATCAGGCGACCGAAGATCTTTACCACGGTAATTCCACCCACCGCACCGCCCGGTTCCCACGTGAGATCCTCCCGGCAGCGTTGCGCAAACTGGATGTACTGCATGCCGCCTACCGCCTCGTGGACCTGCGAGTCCCGCCCGGAAACCGGCTAGAGGCATTGCAAGGCAACCTGCTGGGTTTTCACAGCATTCGCGTCAACGACCAGTGGCGGATCATCTTCCGCTGGGAGAACGGCAATGCCCAAGACGTCGCCCTGGTGGATTACCACAATTGATGGAGAAAACCATGTACCCCAAGAACCGCCTCCCCTCCCACCCTGGGGAAATCCTGCTCGAAGAATTCCTGATCCCGATGAATCTTTCGCAAGTGACCCTGGCGAAGCACCTGGGGATTCCGATCCAACGGGTCAACGAGATTGTGAAGGGAAAACGAGGCATTACCCCGGAGACTGCATGGCTCCTATCTCAGGCCTTTGGAAATACACCGGAGTTTTGGATGAACTTGCAGGTCACGTATGACCTGTCTCGCAGCCAGCCCAAGAAGCAGAAGATCGTGCCTCTCCAGGCCGAAGCACATCCATAATCGGGTGAAGTGCCATCCAGAATGCTCGCCATTGGCACTCAAATCACTGCTCCAACCAAGAACAAAAGGTTTTCATTGACAATGAAAACCTTTTGTTGTATTATTTCACTATGAATGAAAACCCATGGAAGTCCCGCTGGTCACAGGATCAGGTCAAGGCCATGCTCCTGGAGCAATTCGACTCGTTCTGGAAGCGCGAAACCGGCATCCCGCGTGACCGGCTTGCAGACGTGGAACACGCCTCCAGCCTGCCGCATGCCGTGATCGTCTCGGGGTTGCGCCGAGTGGGGAAATCCACCTTGCTGGCCCAGATGGCTCATAAACTGGGCAAGGATGCTTTCTATTATCTCAACTTCGAAGATGACCGCTTCATCGGGTTCCAGGCGGAAGACGCGAACGACCTTTACCAATCCCTGGTTGAGTTATTCGGGGAACGCAAGGTCTTCGTCGTAGACGAGGTCCAGAACGTCACCGGGTGGGAGCATTTCGTCCGCCGGTTCATGGACATGGGTTTTAAGTTCTATATCACCGGCTCGAACGCCTCCCTATTCAGCCGGGAATTGGGTACACGCCTGACCGGTCGCTATGTGCCGATCGAATTATTCCCATTCTCCTTTCGTGAGTTCCTGGAGTTCCGTGGCCAGCCAGCGCCGAACCTGCAGCGCATGACCACGGCCAACAAGGGAGCGTTGAAGTCGGCTCTGGGTGAATACCTGCAATTGGGCGGGATCCCGGAGACGCTCAAATACCCTGAAGTGCCTCTGCTGCGGAGCCTGTACGATGATGTTCTCTACCGGGATATTGCCACCCGCCACCACCTGGAGGCGGTTACTGCGCTCAAGGAACTGGCCTTCTATTTGATGAGCAACCCTGCCGGCCTGGTATCGTTCAATAAGCTGAAAGAGCAATTCCACCTGGGAAGTGTGAACACGATCAAGAGCTACATCGATTATATGGAAAACAGCTGGCTCGTGTTCACCCTGAATCGGTATGATTTCTCAGTCAAGCGCCAGCAGATCGCTGCTAAGAAAATCTACTGTATCGACAGCGGCCTCACCAATGCCGTGGGTTTTGGATTCTCCCCGAACACGGGCAAATTGCTGGAGAACCTGGTATTCCTGGCTTTACGCCAGCACTCCCAGGAGATCTTCTACTACACCACTCCAAGCGGGTATGAAGTTGATTTTTATCTTCCGAAAGAGCAACAGCTTGTCCAGGTGACCCAAAACCTCGATGCCCCGGCCACGCGCGAGCGCGAGCTACGCGCTTTGACTGAAGCTGTCCAGTCAGTCAAGGTAAAGAGTGCCATGATCTTAACAGACTCAAACGATGACGCGCTCGAAGTGAACGGTGTTCCGATAGAAGTACGCTCAACAGCAGAATGGCTGCTCAATCGATAGAGACGATTGTAAATAACGAATCTTGCGTAGTTTGAATTGAAAATATCCGGGGTCTTGCTAATATTCTACTATCGTACAACTACCCTTGAGAGACACTATTTACACCCGCAGATAACATTTCGGCATCAAGAATACAGAATAGGAAGAGAAAAAAGTGGCACACGATGTTCCCAATGTAGATATTGCTCAGGGGAACGACACAAAATTGGTTTCGTTGACTACGGCTGAAAAAGGTACTTCTACATTAGACCATTGCCCTTGTCCTTGATTGAACGGAACATGTTTTGCCACTTCTTCTTGCCTAACTAGGTAGAGTTTAGGTTGTGGTAGCAATAACCATAAATGGAAGTAATAATTGGCTGATATTTGTGCAACACCCCACTCATTCTTAGAAATATGAAATGTGGCACTGCCCCAACTCAAATTAGAACTTTTTACTTCAATCATCAAAGGAGAAAGATCGGTTTTGTTTTGAACTGAAAGAATATCAAATCCCGAAAAGTTAGATTCAAAACCTTGCCAAATTGGTTCCTTTTCTGTTCTATTTCGTTCGTGTTCAATGGAAAGCTTTTCACCTTTTCTGCCAATATCAAGCTTTTCATCCTTTCCTAACTTTCTGGATATTTTAGAAATCTTGTCCCACCATATAATCACTTCATCAGAATAGGATGCTGTTAGATCAGCTTCTCGCAAACACTGAACGACATCAATAGGCAGGTATTTTAATGCTTCACTTCGCCCTCGACTTAATAGAGGGGTCCAATTAGGTCTATATGCTTCAATAAGATCGAAAACCTGGATTCGAAGAACTTTTTCAATTTGCAATGTTTCGAGTATCAGCACTCCTTTTTCTGTTACCTCTAGATCACCAGATACATTTAACCTAATCCATTCACATCTTTGGCAAACCTCAAGAATAGCGTTTGGAGATGCTACATTATTGAAGGTGTGGAAAACCTCGGGAAAGTTATTTTTAATGCCCGGGGTCTTAAAAAGAAATCTCAAGAATTCATGAGCTGAGTAAAGTATTCCAACAGAAAAATACATATTACATTCGCTTTAGGTGCTTAATAAAATCTTCTGCATCATCTGTAGTTAATCCATCACTATCTAAATCTGGCTCAAAAGGTTCAATATTTAGAGATTTGTCATCCAAAACCATTGCCATTTGAGAGACTTTCGAGACAAGGCGACGACTCACTGATTCGTCAACTGTATCTGGCGAGAATAGAATCTCAACGGTAGTAATAACATCAGGTGGTAACCCTAATCTATGTATCCGATCTTCTGATTGCAAATATTGGGCAGCATTGTAGTTGCGATCTATATAAATTGCGTTATGACATATGGTATGGAGGCTAATGCCTTCTCCACAAGCAGCAGGATTTGCGACCAAGACATATGATTTTTCATCTTGGTGAAATTTCTTAATTTTCCACTCTCTTGTATCTTCCTCCTCCTCGCTACCGGCTTCAACTCCCCCATGTATATAATCTGCACCTAAGTCTACCAACCTAGCCGAAATCGTTTCAACATTTTCAACGAAATTGGACCAGATGATTACTTTCTGGCCTTTGGCAGCTAATTCACGCGCTTTATGGCATGCATACTCGATTTTTGGTCCATCGCCTTCGCTGAATACATCAAATAATTCGTCAGAAAAAGCCACTTGTTCCTTTGCTAATAATGCTGGATTAGACACCAATTGTAACAACCTGATTACACTCCGACCTATGACCCGCAAAGCATTCCTATCCTTAGATGGTATATTTGCTAGCTGCCTAGCATCCTCAGAGCGTAATAGCTCGTAGAACTCTTTTTGTTTTAGTCCCATAGAGACAGGAGTAAATATCCGATGAACTTCGGGAAGTTTTAGCTCATGTTTCGTTGTTCTTACGAATATGGGTTTAATAATTTCTTTTATGCTGCCCGAATTGATATTGACTTCTGGAAAAATAAATGATATCTGAGGAATTAGATCACTTATGGAGTTCGGTAAGGGAGTCCCCGACATGATGAGTTTCAAAGAAGGCAAATGAGATATGCTTAAGATTGTATTTGCCCATTGCCCCCCCGCCCCGCGTTTTATACGATGGCTCTCATCAAGAAACATGAACGTTGAATGGGTTAGCAGAAAATCTGCCAGTAAATTTTTTACATTTGGTAGTTGTTGGTAGGTCACTAGCATAATATCAGGATTAGTATCTAGCGATCTCCTGATAGATTTTTCTCCCCCGACTAATCTTACAACTTTAAAAAGACTTCCAATGCACAAGGATGTTTGTTCTTCCCACGCTGCGAAAGCATTTTTTGGACAAACGACTAACAATCTCTCACCTGGTTTTCGCTTGTAGGAAAAAAGAGCTAGCGCTTCAGTAGTCTTTCCGGCTCCAGGAACGGAAAATGTTGCACCCGAGGGCAATGAAGCCAATTTCCGAACATTGCGTGTTTGCTCATCCGTTAATTTTCGGATAAAGCCATTCATCCTTAATTTTTCTATCAGTACTTCTTCACTCACCGGTTGTGCTGAGAGTGCATCATGATATCGTATTTCATTCTCATTAGCTTTTGCTAGTATCTGTTTGACTTCATCATCTACAACTAGCTCTAATTGATATTTCTCGAGGTTATACTTTAATGATTTTCGGCATGATAAAAATTCCCAAACCGGTAGTTGGAGGCTATATGCAGATAACTCTTGCACATCTTGTGCATTTTCTTCAAAAGCGCGACTTATGGATGGCCATAATTCTTTATGACTTGTTGATACTACCTGGATAGCGTGGAAGTCGCGACTATAACGTACTTCAATCATTTTTTGATAACCATTCTCGAAGAGCTTTGATTGACACCTCAATTTCTGAGATTTGTTCGACTATACCTGTCTTCACAACATTAGGTTCTAACATGTAATTCGTTGCATTCTTTAAATGCGTGTTTGCTTCACTCACTTCCTTCAGGATTGAGTTAGCTTTGTTACGTTGTCGTATTTTTTCCTTCTGACCATCTATAACATCCACAACGAGATCAACAATTTTTGTTTTGTCCTTCAGCTCAGTTACAGCTTTTGTAATCGGGGATAATTTTATTGTAGCCGGGCCTAATACATCATATTTGGTTGAAGATGGAGTTGGGGCGTCTTTAATTTTAATTTCATCAGGAATCTTCTTGACAATTTCAGAAAGGCTATCTTTTAAGGATGGAATCCTCTCATACAAACGCCCAGTAACATCTGATGAGTGATCTATTAGAGCATAGGAAAGTTGTGTGAATAATTCTTTGGAGTCATCATCTTTTATTTGCTGCCTTCCTTTTTGTAGTTGTTTAAACGCATAATCTTTGTCTTCGACCAAATCGTATTGCTTATCTTTCCCAATAGTTATTAAATATTCATCAACAAGACTTAATCTTTGAAAAACAGCTTTGATTTCTTTTTCTGATTTGTCGTATATCCTTGACAGCGCTTCATCGTTATAACCATATTGTTCTCGACGGGCTCTTAACATACAAGCTTCAGCGATCCAACTGTAATCGGCTTTTATGTCTTCTTGGATCTGTAAATAAGCCTCCAGCTCGTCTATTTCCTGAGGAGTGCAGACCGGTAATATTAGAATATCTATACTCGCAAAATGACCGTACTTTTCTTGATCTTCATAAAACAAGGTTCTCATTGCACACAAGCGTCGATTTCCATTAACTACATAACCTTCATTAGTCAAAATTAATGGTTCTGTTTGTTTATTACTTACATCTTTGAAGTAAGAAAGTAAATTGTTTTTACTAAGCAGTTCATAAAGAAGCTGGTGTTGAACTAATTGCGCCTGGTCAGATTCTTTATCTGCTCGGAAAAAATCTTGCCGTAGATTTAAATTTCGAGCTAAATGCTCTTCTTGAGCAGCTTGTGTTCTTCCATTTTCAAGTCGATATTTAGGTAAATCCAAAGGAACTACGTAAACAGGATACGGCTCTTGTCGGCCCTGAAATTTTAGTTTGTAACTATATTTACTAGCGCTTCCTTTGGTAGAAACTAGATCATCCAAATGCTTCTTCCGTTTGGGTAAACTCCAACCCAAGGGAATGTGTGCGAATTGTGGCATAGTTCCTCCTAACTCAAACCGATGATGAAAATAGGGACCGTTATGATTTTTTCAAAGAGCTTTAATTCATCTACTAATCTTTCAAAATTGGCGAGGTTACTTCCCATTTTTTTAGCTACTTGTTTCGTTGGAATAATGTAAAACGCTTGAACAATTTTATTGTTAATGTAAAGGTACTGTAACTTCAACAAATCGGCATAAAACCTTCCCATATTGCCTGTTTGAAAACAAAGAGCAGTATTGGATTTCATTGCAGTTACACTGATGTTGGACGATACACTTAGCTTTACCTTTGATGACCAACCCCTGGGTATTAAATCCTCTAATATTTTCAAGCGCAATTTCTTGGAAGACTCGGCACATAATTTATAATCGGTCAATTCAATAACTTCTAACACTTGCTCGATATTTTTTTCTTTCTTATCGGGTACGAGGTGATAATAGATTTTATATTTCATAGCTCGTCCCCATCTGGTATTTGATTAAATTCTTCCGGAATGATGGATAATTTCGATTTTGTATGATCATAGATCGGTTGATCATGAGGACGATATTTTGCCTTCCCCAAAAGAGCATCTATTATTCTTTTCCTTCCTATTTCAAGATATTCATGAGATATATCGCATCCTAAAAATCGACGTCCATGGATTGCGGCCGCTACTCCAGCCGATGCTACCCCAGCGAATGGATCAAATAGAAGATCACCAGAGTTCGTCATACTTAAGATTAGTCGCTCAATTAGGCCAACCGGAAACTGACAAGGATGAATCGTTTTTTCTACATGATTACTTTTTACATTAGGAATCTCCCACACATCCTCGGGATTTTTTCCTTTCGGATTGCCGGAATATTGTCCCGCTTTTGGGCCTTTGAAATGCTTCTTCCCTGGATACTTAGAAGGAATTCTTACAGGATCTAGATTGAAAGTATAGTCGTCTGTTTTTGTAAACCAAAGAACTACTTCATAACGACCGCTGAATCTTCTCTGCGTATGTAATCCATGACCGAAATGCCAGACTATTCTATTTCTTAACTGTAAACCAAGATCTCGGAAAACAGGTGCTAATTCCAAATCAAGCGGCCATATCGAACCATTTTCAATATAATTCCCAACTTGCCAACAGATGCTTCCTGTATTTTTAAGATGTGGAACAATCTTCTGGATTATTCCCTTTTGCCAATTTAGATATGATTCTAGATCTTTTTTGGTTTCGTAGGATTTACCAAGGTTATACGGTGGAGATGTTACTACCAAGTCGAACAGAATTTCAGAAGGCAATATATCTAGAAACTTATCAACATCACCGTTCCACAAACTAAAATCGGACGAAAGCCCGCTTTTCGGAAATTTTGAGATAATCTGTGCCGACCTTTTATTCGCCATCTTTATAAAACCTATTCTGTAAAATGAATATCGGATTTCCCTCTACTATACTTGATTAAGCCACTTGAAGTTTATATTAAGAAACAATCATTGTCAACAAAACTGTATTGGCGCTGTTAGCCTATTTTTTTAGGAACATAACTGTTCGTCACTTCCACCCGGTTATGCCCTAGCCGGCGTGAGACTTCCTGCCGGGCTTCCCGGTTACAAGCCTTGGAGCACTTTCGCATATTGGAATACCAGCGGCTTGTGCACTGGTCATCCGAAAATTATGCCTCCCTACCTTGGAAGAGTATCCTCCCCACCAGCCGGGCCAGGCAACTCTTCAACTCCAGATACGGCTCTTCCATCTTAAACAACTTGCCGGCCTGCTTTTCACTCAGCCCACGGCGATAGGCATCCGCCTTCAGGCTCCTGAATACAGCCAGGACGTCTTCTGTAACCATCGGCATTCCCAACGGATAAAAATCCTCGCCGTAGGCGATCATCCGGCCGGCATGGTAGAGCAACTCCATCACTTCACAGCGGTAAATGTGGTCCCGGCGTTCGATTAGCGCCTCCCAGCCGCCGCGCTCATCGAGCATCTGGCGTACAGTGGCCTTGCGATTGTCCGCCAGATCCTCCCCGGATTGCATTAGCTTGAACATGCCTGCAACAAAACGGTGATTCGGCCAAAGCAGGGTCCAGCAGGCCAGGCCGCGCATCATGCCGACTTGCTTGGGGCTGATCTGTTCTTCCTTCTGGAAATCGTCAAGCGACGTATACGCCCTGGCTTTTTCCATCGTCTGCACCCAGATCTTGGTTGCGCCAAATTCACCGGCACATTCGTAACCCAGGATGCGTGTGCCATGCAAGAAACCGTTTGTCAGGAAATTTCCGCAGGCAGAGCAGACCAGCTGCGGCGCATACACCATGCCCAGGATTTCTTCAGAGACGCCGTCCGGCATCGAACAGCGGGGAATATACAACAGGAAGGGCCGGCGGAGAAGCGGATTCATGATTTCTTCTTCCTTTGGGGGGAATTGTCTTCCAGACCAAGTTCACGCTGGTACAGCCACAACGCCTCCAGCATCCAGGTCAAGGCTTCCTCGGTGAAATGTGC
>Ga0209777_10007879_pt1 | contig 11731 bp, 10 predicted proteins | sample FrelakmetHBP12HB_FD_187147 | JGI IMG/M metagenome (GOLD analysis project Ga0209777, IMG submission 187147) | Freshwater lake sediment microbial communities from the University of Notre Dame, USA, for methane emissions studies -HBP12 HB (SPAdes)... | ecosystem: Environmental > Aquatic >...
CTTCCCTGCTCGATCCAAACAGCTCGGACTTCTGGACGGTCTTGCGCATACCCTTGAGCATAAAGCCCATGAACACAGCCTCAAAGTCCTGGCAGGCCTGCTTGAGCTTCTTGTCTTCCTTCGAGGTCGGCGTGGGCTGGCCGGCGGCGACGCTCTCGATTCGCATCTCTACATAACCTCCAATTGGGCCTGCAGCGCGTCGGCTTCCTTGATCGCCTGGAGTATCGAGATCAGGTCACGCGGCGTCACTTTCAGGGCATTCAGGGCTTTGACCAACTCCTGGATCGTGGCGCCGCCCTTGAGCTCAACCAATGCGGCTTGCGGTTCCTCGACTTTCACTACTTTGTTGGTGGTGGCCGTGGTCGTGCCGGCGCTCAACGGCGCGGGCTGGGAGACCTCGGTGTCCGCCGAAATGGAAACAGTGAGCGACCCATGCGCGACCGCGCAGGGAGTGATCCTTACCTGCCCGCCGATGATGACGGTGCCCGTGCGTTCGTTGACGATCACTTTGGCGACGCTGTCTGTCTTGACGTCCACGCTTTCCACTTCGGATATCAGTCCGACCAGGTCGTCTTTATACTCCTCGGGCACGGTGACGGAGATCACGCCGCCGTCGTTGGCCTTGGCGAAATGGCCGCCGAGGGCTTCGTCGATGGCCGCCGCCGCGCGAGAAGCCGTGGTAAAATCATTGCGGTTCAGTGTGATATTGACCATGTCGTTGACGGTGAGGCTGGTCTTGGTTTCCTGTTCGACAATGGCGCCATCGGGAACTCTGCCGACCGTGGAATGGTTCTTGGCGACCGATCCGCCGCCCCCGCCCGCGCTGAACCCGCCTATCGTCACGGGCCCCTGGGCGACCGCGTAAACCTGGCCGTTGCCGGCCATGAGAGGTGTCTGCACCAGGGTGCCTCCCTGCAGGCTATTGGCATCGCCCAGTGATGAGACGATCACGTCAATGGTCGACCCCGGCCTCGCGAACGGAGGCAGGGTCGCGGTCACGATCACCGCCGCCACGTTTTTCACTTTGAGCGAAGCCGCCGGGACTATTACGCCCTGTTTTTCGAGCATATTGGCGAGGCTCTGAGGGGTGAACTTGGTCTGCTGGCTGTCGCCGGAACCTTCCAGGCCGATCACCAGGCCGTAGCCGAGCAACTGGTTGTTGCGGACGCCCTCGACATTGGCGATGTTCTTGAGCTCGGTTGCGCGAGCGCACGCGGATATCGACAGGATCATCAGGGCTATCTGAACTTGTATAAGTGTTCTTCTCATCATTCGGACTCCAGTTGGCATTTTGGGCTCTTTGAATCGCGAAAGCGCGAAATTCGGAAAGACGCGAAAAGGGAAGGAAAAGCAGATTCCTCGACTTCGCTCGGAATGACTAGGTTTACAGCCTCGGAATGACTAGGTTTACAGCCTCGGAATGACTAGGTTTACAGCCTCGGAATGACTAGGTTTACAGCCTTCGTCAGTTTCGGGACTGAACTCCCGAAATACCGGGGCATGGTGTTTCGGCATTGAAATGCCGAAACATCAGAAAGTCTAGTTCTCATCACTTGGACTCCGGTTTTCAAATCACGTTTTCGGGATTCGGAGATCCCGGGTTGGCTCTGGGGTGGCGATTCGGAGATCGCCACCCATCAAGGAATTCCCTTCGCTATGACCTATGACCTGGGACCTAAGACCTAAGACCTACCTAGAACAATAACCTCAGCAGCCTGGTAATGATGCCCAGTCTTTGGGCGCTGCCCACGGGGCCGCTGCCCTGGTGGGTTATCTTGGCGTCGGCTATGCTGGTCGACAGGACCGTGTTGTCGGTCGCGATGTCCTGCGGCCTGATCGTACCTGTCAGCTTGATCTCTTCGGTTTCTTTATTAGTCTGCACCTGTCGGGTGCCCTGGATTTCAAAGTTGCCGTTCTCATTCACTTTTGTGATCTTGACCGTCATGCGCGTGGTGAAGCTCATGTTGCGGCTGGTGGTGCCGGTCGCTTTCATGCTGTCCCCGGCGCCGTATTGTAGAGCTGGTATGTTCTTGAGGATCGGGCCTACCCCGGGGGTGACTTTCGCGCTGCTGTCCTTGCTGGTATCGGTGGACGCGGAGGATGTCGATGTCGCTGATTCCACGATGATCACCGTGAGCACGTCCCCGACCTTGCCCGCGCGAGCATCGGTGTAGACCGAGCTCGACTTGGCGGCGGACGCCCAGAGCGATTCCCCCGACGCGGCCCCAGCGATCGCCAGGGCCAGTGTGAGAAGCAGTGCTATTGTAAGATAGGCTTTGCGCATGGTAAGTGTCCTCTCTATATCTTGATCTCTGCCAGGCCGGGCTCGATTATCTTCGCCCTTACTTCACCTGTCGATGCCGGGCTCATCACCCGGATGGTGTCGCCCACGCTGCCGGTCTGCCTGGCTTCGGCGGCGGTCTGCAAGACTACTTTTCCGCACCTGACGACCAGCGATATCGTGTCGCCCTGCTTGATCGCGGCGGGCAGCGCGACATCGTCCGACGTGACCACCGCGCCGGGCCTTATGGGCCTGCGGGCAACGAAATCGCGATAGGAGCTGTCGTCCTTTTCTATGATTGCGTTCGGGACCTTCGAGATGTCCCGCTTGTCCCAGGTCGTGTTGGCGGTGGTCAGGCTGGCGGATTTGTCGATCTGGTCGGTTGCGACCAGCACCCTCGCCGTCACCGTGACTCGCACGGAGGCGAAGGTCACCGCCACGCTGTGAGAACCGCTCCTGACATTGATGCGGACCGGGTTCAGCCCCGCATGGAGGCCCTCCGACAGCAGTTCGGGTTCGACCGATATGTCTTCTCCGGCGGGAGCAACCACCTCGCGGGAGATGGGATCGACCGTCACTTCGTATTCGCGGCCGTCGTTTGGGATGCGCTTCGCGGCAAACTCCTTAACGGCATCCGCGAGTTGCGCGCCGGTCATCCTCACGCAGGCTCCGGTTATCTTGACTTGTTGGGCTCCGAGCGCGCTGATAGCCGCCTTAGGCTCGGCGAAGGCGATCTTCCCCTTGATATAGCCGGCATCCAGCGTGCGGCTCTGGCCGGGCATGGGAGCACGGGCCACGACGACCTGCCCGATCCGGGCGGCGAGCCCGGCGGGAGCCTGTATGCCCGCGATGTCCTTGACCAGGACATCGGACCCAGGCTGCACCTGGGCCTCGGGCTTGAATGTGACCCTGGCCGTTGTCGTGGCGGCATTCGCTCCGAGCGCGAAAGCCAGCATCAGCAGTGTTGTGATTGTGAGCCAAATCTTCATATCGGATTACTTGCGTAGGTTGTTGGCTGTCTGGAGCATTTCGTCGGCCGACTGAATGCTCTTCGAGTTGACTTCGTAAGCCCTCTGCGCGAGGATCATATTGACCATCTCGTCCACGACCTTGACGTTGGACATTTCGAGGAATTTGCTCGCTATGCTGCCGAAACCTTCCTGGCCCGGAGTGCCGGTCAGGGGATCACCGGAAGCAACGGTCTTGTGGTAAATGTTCCCTCCGGCGCTCTCCAGCCCGGCGGGGTTGATGAATCTGGCCAGTTCGATCTGACCGACCTGGGAGCTCGTGCCGTTGACAGTCGCGGTAATGGTACCATCCTCGCCCACGCTGATTCCCTGGGCGCCGCTCGGGATCGCCATCTGCGGCTGCAGGATGTAGCCATCGGCGGTGACTATCTTGCCTTCGGAATCCGTGGTGAAAGCGCCCGCACGGGTATAGCCGATATCTCCCGAGGGCAACTGTACCTGAAAGAACCCGTCGCCCGAGATTGCCATGTCCAGGTCGTTGCCTGTCTGCGACAAGTCGCCCGCCGTGAACTGCTTCTGTGTGGCCACGAGCCTCGTGCCCAGACCTACTTGGACGCCGGTGGGGACCTGCGTACCCTGAGCCTGGGTGGAGCCAGCGCTGCGCAGCGTCTGGTAAAGCAAGTCCTGGAACTCCGCGCGGCTCTTTTTGAAGCCCGTGGTGCTGACGTTCGCAAGGTTGTTCGCGACAACATCCATGTTTGTTTGCTGGGCTTGCATCCCTGTAGCCGCTGTATACAGACTTCGGATCATCTAATGTCCTCCATAGTTGCGATAGATAGTGCGGGGTCAGGAGACCCTCGCACAGCGAGTGCGGGGTCAGGAGACCCTCGCACAGCGATGATTGCTAGACTTTGCCTACTTCACTTATCAACTTATCGAGCGTGCCGTCGACTGATTGCACGACCTTCTGATTGGCCTCAAAGCTGCGCATGTTGGCGATCATGTCGACCATCTCGCTCACTATGTTTACGTTTGCTTCTTCCAGGCAGCCCTGCCTGATTGCCGTGTTCGGCTGCCCTCCGACGATCTTGATCTTGGCGATGTTCGAGCCGTCGGTATCGGTGATCGTGCCGTCGGCTCCAACGTGCCAGCCGCCTTCCGGAAGCTTTATCGGGCCGTTTTCGCCCATCACGCCGGCGCCGTCAAGTGTGCAGAGCTCGCCCTTGCCATTGACCGTCAGGTCGCCGGCTCTGGATGTGTAGGTCTGGCCGTTGAGGCTGAACTCGAATGCACCGGCGCCCGTAATAGCCAGGTCGGTGGCCAGTCCGGTCTCTCGGATCGACCCCTGGGTATTGTCCACCGCGCTGTCCATCAGCACCTTCCGGGCCGATACCGGTGAATCCGGATAGGATGGGCGGCACACGAGCCTGATGCCGGAGAGTTGAGAGTCCAACTCATCCTCGAACGAGGTCGCGATAGTCTTTTGCCCCTTGAAACCGGGTGTCTGGGCGTTGGCGATGTTATGGGCGATCACGTCTTGCTTGACCGTCTGTGCCACCAACCCGCTCGATGCCGCGTAAAGTGCTCTGATCATGGTTGTCTCCACTGCACGTATCGACAACTCGTCGGATGACCTTTAGCGCGGATTATTCGTCAGGGGTGAACTTGGCCGGCATTACTTCGATGGTGGGTTCGTCGACTATATCGTCTGGGGTCAGCTCGCCCATATCGTGTATCTGATCTTGCCGAACTTCGTCGAGGTTGTCGGTGGCGTAGGTGTCGATAGCCTCGTCGTAGTGGTCTTCGTAGTCCGTGGGCTGCATGTCCTGATTGTCGTTGTTGGGCCTGTAGCGTTTCATGGCGTAAATCCTCTACAATAAGTGTACCCGTGGGGGATCGGTTTAATGCGGGGCGGGCGGAGCTGCGGCATCGGGGTACCGAAGCAACTAACAGCTCACTCTTGCTGAGCACGACGCCCTGGCTACCCGTCACCCTGAACTCGTTTCAGGGTCCATCCCTTCGCAATCTGGATGCTGAAACGAGTTCAGCATGACGTGGTACTCACGAACCGTGAGCACTTACTGTGGAATAAGTGACTTGACATCATTAGACTCAAGCAGTATAATATAATGGTTATTAAGACCAAGCGCCCCGGTGACGCTGGAAAGTCGCCGGGATGCCTGGACAAGGAGAGTGAAACATGAGACTGGACAAGCTGACGATCAAGGCTCAGGACGCGATCCAGGACGCGCAGCATATTGCCGATCAAAACGGCCAGCAGCAGATCGACCCGGAGCACGTGCTGCTCGCGCTTCTGGGGCAGGAGGGCGGCGTTGTGGCCCCGATACTCCAGAAGCTCGGCGCGAGCCCGGAGGCGCTGGCGGCCCGTGTCCAGGCCCAGATAGACAAGATGCCGAAAGTCACGGGGGCGGCAGCCGCCGGCTACATCAGCCCAAGGCTCAAACGCGTGTTGGATACGGCCCTCGAAGAAGCCGAGCGTCTCAAGGACGAGTATATCAGCACCGAGCATCTCCTGATAGCCATCGCGTCCGAGCCGGGAACGGCATCGACGATCCTTGCGAGCGCGGGCGCGACCCGTGACGCGATCTATCAGGCGATGGTGGAAGTTCGCGGCAGCCAGCGAGTGACCGATCAGAACCCGGAGGACAAGTACCAGGCGCTGGAACGGTATGGCCGGGACCTAACCGCAGAGGCCCGCAAGGGCAAGCTCGACCCGGTGATCGGCCGTGATGAGGAAATCCGACGTGTGGTGCAAGTATTGAGCAGGCGCACGAAGAACAACCCGGTGCTCATCGGCGAGCCGGGCGTCGGCAAGACGGCGATCGTCGAGGGGCTGGCCCAGAGGATCATGACCGGCGACGTGCCGGAATCGCTCAAGAACAAGCGGGTCATATCGCTGGACCTGGGCAGCCTGGTGGCGGGGACGAAGTATCGCGGCGAGTTCGAGGACAGGCTCAAGGCGGTGTTGAAGGACATCGATGAGGCCCAGGGCGAGATCATTTTGTTCATCGACGAGCTGCACACCATAGTCGGGGCGGGCGCGGCGGAAGGCGCCGTGGACGCGGCCAACCTGCTCAAACCGATGCTGGCGAGAGGGGAGCTGAAGTGCGTCGGGGCGACCACGCTGGACGAGTATCGCAAGCACATAGAAAAAGACGCGGCCCTGGAGCGCAGGTTCCAGCCGGTGATGGTCGAGCCGCCGACGGTCGAGCACACGATAGCCATCCTGCGGGGCCTTAAGGAGCGTTACGAGAACCATCATGGGGTGCGAATCAAGGATGCGGCGCTGGTGGCGGCGGCGGTGCTGTCGGACAGGTATATCTCGGACAGGTTCCTGCCGGACAAGGCCATTGATCTCATAGACGAGGCTGCTTCGAGGCTGCGAATTGAGATCGACAGCGTGCCCACGGAGATCGATGAGGTCGAGCGGCGAATCAGGCAGCTCGAAATCGAGCGGGAGGCCCTCAAGAAAGAGACCGACGCATCGTCCAAGCAGCACCTGGCTAAGTTGGAAAAGGAGCTGGCGGACCTCAGGGAGCGCTCGACCGAGATGAGGGCCCACTGGCAGAACGAGAAAGACGTCATTACCAAGATCCAGGAGATCAAAGCTGGGATCGAGGAGGCGACTCAGGAGGAGATCGCCGCGGAGCGCTCGGGCGATCTCGGCAAGGCGGCCGAACTCAAGCACGGCACAATTCCCAACTTGCAGCGCCAGCTCGAGGATATGGATCGGAAGCTCGCCGAGTTGCAGAAGGACCGGAAGATGCTCAAGGAAGAGGTGGACGAGGAAGATGTCGCGGAGGTCGTGAGCAAGTGGACCGGCGTGCCTGTCACGCGCATGATGGAGGGCGAGATTCAGAAGCTGGTCACGATGGAGCAGCGATTGGAACAGCGCGTCGTCGGCCAGGAAGAGGCGATCGCCGCGGTCTCCAATGCGGTCAGGCGGGCGCGCGCCGGCTTGCAGGATCCGAACCGGCCCATAGGAAGTTTTATTTTCATGGGGCCGACGGGCGTGGGCAAGACCGAGCTCGCGCGGGCGTTGGCGGAGTTTCTGTTTGACGACGAACGCGCGATGGTGCGCGTGGATATGTCCGAGTTCATGGAGAAACATTCGGTGGCGAGGCTGATCGGGGCCCCTCCGGGCTATGTCGGCTACGAAGAGGGAGGTTATCTAACCGAGCACGTGCGCAGGCGGCCGTATAGCGTGATCCTATTTGACGAGATCGAAAAGGCCCATCAGGACGTGTTCAACGTGCTGCTGCAAATCCTCGATGACGGGCGGCTGACCGATGGCCAGGGGCGGACGGTGGATTTCAAGAACACGGTGATTATCATGACCAGCAACGTCGGCTCGGATATCATCAGGGAGCACGGCGTCCTCGGGTTCAGGCAGGGCGTCGGTTCCACGGGGCTTGAGCATGACGACATCAGGCACATTGTTCTCGATGCGTTGAAGGCGCAGTTCAGGCCGGAGTTCCTGAATCGCATCGACGAGGTGATCGTGTTCAACTCGCTTGGACCGGAGCATATCAGAAAGATAGTCGATATTCAGCTCGGCCACCTGACCAAGAGGCTGGCGGACAAGCGGATCGAGATCGAACTGACCGATGCCGCCAAGGGCGTTCTTGGAAAAGAGGGCTTCGATCCGGCTTACGGCGCGCGGCCATTGAAGCGCGCGATCCAGCGCGAAATACAGGACAAACTGGCTCTGAAGCTGCTGGAGGGCGAGTTCAAGGAAGGCGAGAAGATTGTCGTCGATGCTTCGCCGTCGGGGGAGATTGTGTTCGAGCATGGCTGAACGCGGGCGGTGTCGATGTAACGGGGTTTCGGCATTGAAATGCCGAAACATCAAACATTACTCTTGATGAGCACGACATCCGGGCCGCACGTCACCCTGAACTCGTTTCAGGGTCCATACCTTCGTAGCCTGGATGCTGAATCGAGTTCAGCATGACGTGGTAATCACCAGGACTGAACTGTTACGGCGGAGCGCCGGCCTAACGCGCCATCGGCCGGTATGGTAGAATAGCTCGGAGAATTACCATACATGCAATTTGTTGACGAGGTTGAAATAGATGTAAAGGCCGGGGATGGCGGGAATGGGATAGTCGCTTACCGGCGGGAGAAGTTCATGCCTCGGGGCGGGCCGTCGGGCGGCAACGGAGGCCGGGGCGGGAGCGTCATCATAACGGCCGATGCGAAGATAAACACGCTGGTCGACCTGCGATATAAGAGGCACTACAAAGCCGAGCGCGGCGGCGACGGCGGGGGAAACGACAAGCACGGCAAGGATGGAGACGATCTGCTGCTCAAGGTGCCTCTGGGGACGCTTGTTTACAGGCCGGATACAGGCAAACTGCTCGCGGACCTCAACCACGATGGTCAGCGGGTGATAGCCGCCAAAGGCGGCGCGGGAGGACGCGGCAACGCCGCTTTCGCGTCCTCCACAAATCAGACCCCGAAGTTCGCCGAGAAAGGCGAGCCCACCGACGAAATCCCCATTCGCCTCGAACTCAAACTGCTCGCCGACGTCGGCCTGGTAGGCTATCCGAGCGTTGGGAAATCGACCCTGATTTCCAAGATCAGCCACGCGAAACCCAAGATCGCCGATTACCCATTCACCACGCTCGCGCCCAATCTGGGCGTGGTCAGGATCGCCGATACCGGCTTCGTCGTCGCGGATATGCCGGGCCTCATCGAGGGCGCGCACGGGGGCGCGGGACTGGGCCATCAGTTCCTGAGGCACATCGAACGCACCAGGCTGCTGGTGCACCTGATCGACGTTTCAGGATTCAGCGGGCGCGACCCGATGCACGACTTCGATGCCATCAACGCCGAGCTCAAGGCGCACAGCGAAAGGCTGGCCGCGCTGCCTCAGATCGTGGCGCTCAACAAGTGCGATGTGCCGGAATCCGGGGAGATAATCAGCCGGCTCAGGCCCGAGTTGGAGGCCAATGGGTTGGAGGTTTTCGAGATATCGTCACTGACCGGCCAGGGAGTCCAGCCGCTGCTATATCGCGTGGCCGAGTTGCTTGAACAGTTGCCGAGGCAGGAGTTGGAGCCGGCGGCGGAAGTGATGCGCTTCACTGTCGAGCCCGAGGAGGAGTCCTGGGAAGTGACCAGGCACGGCGGCGAGGGGTTTGTGGTGAAGGGCAAACCCGTGGAGATATTAGTCAGGCGGACCGATACCAACAATGAATACGCGCTGAGGCGGATGCACAAACAACTCGATAGGATGGGCGTCATCAAACGGCTTCGCGATCTGGGCGCCCAGCACGGAAATGTGGTCAGAATAGGCAATCTGGAGTTCGAGTTCCACGATGAAGAATACGAGTAAGACTAGTTTCGGGACTGAAGTCCCGAAACACCGGGCGAAGGGCGGTTTCGGCATTAAAATGCCGAAACACCGGCATCAGGGGTTTGGCCGGGTGGTCGTGAAGATCGGCACCAGCAGCCTGATCAGAGACGATGGCTCGCTGGACCGGGATCGCATGGCGGGTGTGCTGGGGCAGCTTGCCGCAGTCAGGCAGAAGGGCGCGGAGGTGATCCTGGTGTCGTCGGGCGCCATCCGCGCGGGCATGGAAAAGCTGGGCGCGGACAGGCGTCCGAAGGATATCCCCGACCAGCAGGCCACGGCGGCTGTCGGCCAGAGCGCGCTGATGCAGACCTATACGGAGCTGCTTTCGGCATACCGGATCGTTCCCGGCCAGATTTTGCTGACACGGGACGATTTCGATCACCGCGTGCGTTATCTCAACGCGCGAAACACGATCAGGCGGCTGCTGGCATTCGGCTGCCTGCCCATCGTGAACGAGAACGACACGGTGGCGACCGATGAGATCAAATTCGGCGAGAACGATACTCTCTCGGCGCTTGTCGCGGCCTGCGCGGACGCCGATTTACTGCTCAATCTCTCGGACGTTGACGGTCTTTACAATGGCGATCCCCGCCTGGATAAGTCTCGCGAGCTGATCGAGGAAGTTCACGCGATCACCGACGAGATCGAGAAACTCGCGGGCGGCACGCACGGCTATTGCGGCAGCGGCGGGATGCGGTCCAAGATCGAGGCGGCCAAGATCGCGATGAGTTCCGGAGTGAGAATGGTGATCGCGAATGCCTCGAGGCCGAATGTGATCGTGGATGTCGTGAACGGCGAGAGCATCGGCACGCGTTTTCTCGCGAGTGTGACCGGCCTGAGCCATAGAAAGCGCTGGATTGCGTTCGCCAGCCGCGTGAGGGGAAGCGTCACGGTGAATGCCGGCGCGGTCGAGATGCTCATTCGTGGAGGCAAGAGCCTGCTGCCGGCGGGGGTAGTTGGCGTGGACGGTTCGTTCGCGATAGGAGACCTGGTGGCAATCCTCGACGAGAATCGCCGCGAAATCGCCCGAGGCCTCACGAACTATGGCATGGCCGAACTCGCGCTGATCAAAGGAAAGCAGTCGAGCGAGATAGAAGGCATACTCGGTTATAAAGACTATGATGAAGTGATTCATTGGGACAATATGGTCCTTACGTCTTCTTAATCGCGAAAGCGCGAAGATGAGCGAAAACGCGAAAAGCGGGGAAAGATTGGAGTTGACATTCGACGAACTGTCCAGGAAAGTAATAGGCGCGGCTCTCCAGGTACACAGGCAGCTCGGTCCCGGCTTTCTTGAGTCGGCCTACGAGCAAGCGTTGCGCATCGAGCTTGCCGCCCGTGGCCTGGCCTTCGAAGCTCAGAAGCCGGTGCAACTGCGTTATGCTGGTCAGGTCATTGGGAACCACGTGCTGGATTTGATTGTGGATGGACGGCTGATACTTGAGCTTAAGGCGGTCAGCGGTTTAGAGGATGTCCATTTTGCTCAGTTGCGGTCGTATCTTCGGGCAACTGGGGTGCAGGTAGGCCTCCTGATCAATTTCAACAGCGCCAGACTGGAGATCAGGCGAGTGGTTCATAAGTACGTCCCCGATGATCAATAGACCTAAATCCTTTTCGCGACTTCGCTTCTTTCGCGCTTTCGCGATTAAGAAGAGCTATCTAACATGAATAATGAGGTACTGCAAAAGTGCATATCCGCCAAGGCTGCCGCAGCCAAGCTCGCGACGCTGGGCTCTCGCGTTAAGGACGCCGCTCTTATCGCGATGGCTGACGCGTTCGAGGCGAATCGTGATATCATATTCGAGGCGAACAAGCGCGATCTTGCGGCGGCGGAGTCGGCGGGCCTGAGCGGGGCCATGCTCAAGCGTCTGGAACTGACCGATAATAAGATCGAGCAGATGGCAGAAGGCGTCAGGCAGATCGCCGCGCTTCGGGACCCGATCGGTGAAACTATCGAGGGGTACGTTCGTCCTAACGGCATGGAGGTCCGCAAGGTCCGCGTGCCGATTGGGGTGATCGGGATCATCTACGAGTCCCGCCCGAATGTCACCGCCGATGCGGCGGCTCTGTGCCTCAAGGCGGGGAACGCCGTGATTCTGCGGG
>Ga0209777_10007880_pt1 | contig 11731 bp, 11 predicted proteins | sample FrelakmetHBP12HB_FD_187147 | JGI IMG/M metagenome (GOLD analysis project Ga0209777, IMG submission 187147) | Freshwater lake sediment microbial communities from the University of Notre Dame, USA, for methane emissions studies -HBP12 HB (SPAdes)... | ecosystem: Environmental > Aquatic >...
CGCGCTCGCAGCCGAGCGGCACCGCCGTGCCCGCGCTCGCACCGGTGACTGCGCCCGCGCCCGTGGATATTGGACTCAGCGCGCAAGACCGTGAACACTTGACGCGCTTGATTCAGGACTTCAGGCATGGCGACAGGCCGGAGATCGGCAACGAACTGCGCAAGTTCCGCCCCGCGGTGAACAAGCTGATCAGCGACTCATATCCCGACCCGATTGACCTGCCGCTCAAAATCGCGCTGTGGGAGAAGGTGGCGGGGCCGGCCAACCCGGATGCTGCGCTCGGCTTGTTCGAGACGCACCGCAAGGTCTTGGAGCTGGCGCGCCCCATGCTGATCCCTTACGCCAAGGACGTCGGCGGCGCATTGGTGCGGCGCAAGCAAGGCACAGGCGACGGCCCTGCGCAGCGCTTCTTCAGCAGCCGTGAGCTGCGCGACATGATCCTGGACACCGAAGCTCTTATCGCGCACTGCAACGGCCCCAGTGCCGCCATATTCCTGATGGGAGTGTACGGGGGACGCTATACCGAAGGGGAAGCGCCGATGCGCGACGACGGCCGCGACTGGCGCCGCTTGGTTGAGGCCTGCGGAGCAGAGCCCAAGCATTTCGACGACGGCGATCCGAAGACCTGGGACTCGCGGCTTAGCGCCTCGGAACGCGCGGCCATAGCCGAACAGTTGATTCCGTACCTGCATCGCCGGAAAGACGATTGCCGCAGGATTGCGCGCAAGGGGCTTACGATCTGTCTGGGGAACATCCGCCATCCCGATTGGGATGCCAGCCGCGGCGATTGGGAGCGGTGGTGGGACGAGCACGGCAGGGAACTCCGGTGATTTTCGATTTTAGATTTGCGATTTTCGATATTAGAGTACGTTGGCTCGTTGCCACTTTGGAGCACGGCTCCTATGGGCGGTGAGCGCCAATCCGCAATCTGCAATCCGCAATCCGCAATAGGACCGCCAGCCTGCCCGACGGTACTGGAGCCGGAGCGGGCCAGCGGCACCACGGAAAAGGTGCGCCTGGCGCCACAATGCCGGGTCCTGATCCACAACGACGATGTGACGCCCATGGACTTCGTGGTCTTAACCTTGATGGAAATCTTCAGGAAGAACGCGGCGGACGCCAGCGAGATCATGCTCACAGCTCACAACAGCGGCATCGCACTGGTGGCCGTGCTGCCGCTGGAAGAGGCGGAGCTGCGCGTGGATCAGGCGCACTCCAAGGCGCGCACCGCCAAGTACCCTCTAACTTTCACCTGCGAACCGGAGTGACGGTGGAACTGAAAGCTCACGCGAAGGTCAACTGGGACCTGCACGTGCTGGGGAAAAGGCCGGATGGTTTCCACGCGCTCGACACCGTCATGGTGAACGTCAGCTTGCACGACAGGCTGATGTTCGAGCCCAGCAATCTCCTGGAACTCAGGTGCAGCGATCCCTCCCTGCCAAGCGATGAACGCAACCTGGTGGTAAAGGCCGCACAGCTTCTGGCCAGGGCCAGCGGCCATCCTCTGGAGGCGCGGATCCGTCTCGACAAGAGCATCCCCGCCGGGGGGGGCATGGGCGGCGGGTCGAGCGATGGGGCGTGCGCCCTGCAAGGTCTGAACAGACTGTGGGGACTCAATTGGCCGACTGAGCGGCTGCAGCCACTGGCGGCGGAACTGGGCAGTGATGTGGCCTTCTTCCTCTTCGGCGGCTGGCGGCGCTGCCTGGGCCGCGGAGAAATCGTGGAAGCATTGCCGGGATCGGAAGGGTGGCCGGCCGCGCGTCTCCTGCTTATCATGCCGCCTTTGCACGTGGCCACGCCCGCGGTATATAAGGCTCTGCAAGCGCCTCAATGGGACGGGAAGACTGGCGTGCGCAAGCTGCCGGAGGTGGCCCACCAGGTGGAAGCCGCGCTCAAGGCGCTACGCGGCGGCGCCGGCGCAAGGCTGGGCAGCCGGAACGACCTGACCGCCCCGGCGCGGGAGGTCGAGCCGCGGCTGGCACCCTTGCAGCGGGTCCTGCAGCAGCAGTACCCAGGGCGGTGGCTGATGTCCGGAAGCGGGGCCGTGCACTTCGCGGCGGTGGGAGGCCAGGATGACGGTTCGAGGCTGAAGGCTGCATTGACAAACGCTTGCGGGCCGGGCATACGTGTAGTGGCCGCGAATACTTCAGGCAGATCTGGAATTGAGGATTAGCCCATTGCGGATTTTAGATTCTGGATTTTGGATTTTGGATTGGCTGCTGCCGGTGGGGTTCAGCCAGCTTCTCTCTCTTGGGATCTCCATCGCAATCCAAAATCCAAGATCAAGAATCAAAAATTGAAGAGGGGGGATGTCCGTGAAGAAAGGCATCAGCTACTGGTCGTTCGAAGGCGGCCTGGAAGGCAAGGCCAGCGTTGAGAAGGTGTTGAAAGAGGCCAAGGCCGCGGGCTTCGAGAGCGTGGAATTGTGCGTGCCAGGCGGCGAACTGGCCTGGGACATGAGCCAGCAGACCTGCTGGGAGATCGAGAAGCTCGCGCAAGCCATCGGCATCGAAATCAGCTCCCTGGCCACCGGCGTATACTGGGGCACATCGCTCACCTCCAGCAACGCCGCGACGCGCAAAGAAGCCGTCGAGTACACCAAGAAGCTCCTCAACATCGCCGCATCCATCGGCACGAACGCGGTGCTTGTCGTTCCCGGCGCGGTGGACGTTTTCTTCGATCCCAAGAGCGAACATGTGCGCTACGACGAATGCTACAAGCGCGCGCAGGCCGGCATCAAGGCCTGCCTCAAGACGGCGGAGCAGGTGGGGGTGGCGCTGTGCCTGGAGAATGTGTGGAGCAAGTTCCTGCTTTCGCCGCTGGAGTACCGCGACTTCATTGACAGCTTCGGGTCGCGCTGCGTGAAGAGCTACTTTGACTGTGGCAACACGCGGCTTCTCGGGTTCCCAGAACACTGGATTCAGCTTCTGGGCAAACGCATCGCGCGCGTGCACTGGAAGGATTTCAAGTTCCTCTTCTTCGGGGGCGGCGAGCAAGGGGAGACGCTGGAGACAGCCACGGCCTGCCGCCGGATAGCGCAGGGCAGCGCTTGGGCCGGCGCCTACAGTTTCTGCGACCTGGGCGCGGGCGACGTGGACTGGCAGGCGGTCATGGCCGCGTTCCGCAAGGTCGGGTACAAAGGCTACGTGACCGCTGAAATGTTGCCCTGGAAAGCCGGCCTGCCGGAGCAGGTCAGCAGGGACATGGATGCGCTGCTGAAGAAGTAGGCGGGCCTTCTCACCGCGGGGGGCGCAGCGCGGTCGTGTGGCCGCAACCAAAGGAAAGGAATTGAAAAATGAGAATTGAAAATTGGTGAATTGCCAGGCAGGGCGCCTCTCTCAATCTGAGATTTTCAATTTTCATTTTTCAATTTTCAATTCTGTTTCTGGCACTACACGGGATGCAGGTCTAACGCAGGAGCGACTTTGAAATCCTTGCAGCGTTCAAGGAATTGGACGGTTAGCAGTGCAGAGGAACGCAGAGGCACGAGAAATGAGAATAGAGGGGCGAGTAAAGAGCACTACTCACTTCTCACTCCTCGCTTCTCACTTCTCGGTCCTTTCCTCTGCGGTGAATAAGTGGTGAGAAAGGCGGAATAGGCGGGCTGATTCCCTGAAAGGAGCTTCGAGATGACGATTCGTGTAGGCATGCTGGGCGTTGGTTTCATGGGCCGGACGCACGTGGGCATCCACGCCAAGGACAAGCGCGTGCAAGTGGCCGCCTTCTGCGACACGGACCCGCAGAGAACGGCTGGGGACTGGTCCTTCGGCGGCGGCAACCTGGGCGACGCAAGCACTCTCGGCGTGGACCCGAAGAAGCTGCGTTCCCATCGCACGGCGGAAGAGCTGTTCGCAGATCCTGAAGTGGACCTGGTGGACATCTGCCTGCCGACGCACCTGCATGCGGCGCACGTCGTCAAGGCCCTGGAGGCGGGGAAACATGTGCTGTGCGAGAAACCGCTGGCCATCAACCTGAAAGACCTGGACCGCGTGATTCGGGCCGCCAAGAAAGCCAAGGGCTTCATGATGCCCGCACACTGCATGCGCTTCTGGCCGGAATGGGTGTGGCTGAAGGAAGCCGTGGCGCAGAAACGCTTCGGCAAGGTGCACTCCGCGGTTTTCCGCCGCTTCGGCTCGACGCCCCGCTGGTCCAAGGGCGGCTGGCTGCTCCAGCCCGCTCTCTCCGGCTCGGCGCTCTTTGATCTCCACATCCACGACGTGGATTTTGTGCGCTACGTGTTCGGCGACCCGCAAGCCGTCTTCGCCGTGGGCGATTCGGGGAAGGCCACGAGCAACGGAATTGACATGGTTGTGGCCAGCTACCTGTACCGGAAGCCCAGGCTGGTGGTGACGGCCGAGGGGGGCTGGCAAGCCGACTCAACCTACGGCTTCACCATGCGTTACACCGTGGTTTTCGAGCGGGCTACGGCGGACTTCGATCTGGGGCGCGAGGGGAAAGCTCTGCTGCTCCACAAGGAGGGCGCCAAGGAACCGGAAGTCGTGAAGACGGAGGCCACCAGCGGCTGGGCGGCGGAGATTTCATACTTCGTGGATTGCATTGAAAAGGGCGTGCCGCCCAAGGTTACCAGCGCTGCCGACGCCCGCAAATCGGTCGCGCTGGCACATGCCGAGCTGGAGTCCATCAAGAAGCGGAAGGTCGTGAAACTGTGAGCGCGGTCTCAGGAGTTACTCCGCGAACTTGAGATAGCTGACCTTCAGGACTGGCGAGCCCTTCAGGCCGCCCGGCGGACAGGGCAGGTCAACTTTCTGGAGCACCACGTTGCCTTCCTTGCCGGCGCCAGTGGGTTGCGGCGGTCCGGCCTGGCCGGGACGGTCCGCGTACAGGAAGCGGTGTTCCTCCGGCTTGTCGCGCCCCACGATGGGAACCTGGAGCGTCAGTTCAAGCACCTTCAGTTTCCTCTCCCCTATGTTGCGCACCAGAATATTGCCTGAGATGCGTTCGCCGATATCGAGCGTCTGCAGCAGAGAGAGGCCGTCCCGGTAGGCCAGAATCGTGCCCTTGGCGGCCTCGCGTTCCTGGTCGCTGACCTGATAGGTGATGTCGTTCCCCTGGTCGTCGAAGAACTCTATGGTGGCCGCGGACGCCTTCTTTGGGGGTGTGTCGAACTGCGCCATCTCCGCTTGGTTCGTGCTCTTCACAGGGTTGGGTGCGTCCGGCTTGTTCCTGGCCGCAAGCTTGCCGACGATCTGAACCGGCTGCGGCACGGCCATGAAACCATCCTTGGTCTTGACGATCTTGAGGATCTGGCCGGTTTTCCTGTCGAAGCGATACACTTCGCCGTCCGCCTTGAACAAGTCAAAGCGAATGTCTTCCTGCGGAGTGTTGGCCTCTTCGTCTCCCTCCGCCGAGGCTGCCCAAGCACAGCCGAGAGCCGCGGCCAAGGGCAGCATCAGCACTCCGGCCAGCCAAGGCAATCGAGCTGCGCGCATAGAAGTCACCTCCCTGTTCCTTGCCTTACATTATCGGACTAAAACAGCTCTCTCCTTAGACGATCCTGTAGCACTGCCATTCTATCCCGACCTGCAATAAAGCAACCGGAATTAGCTGTTGTCCCGGATGAGCCGCTCGTAGCACGCCCTGACTTTCTCGAACACCTGGCGTTGATCGAATTCCGCCAGCGCTTTGGCGCGAGCCGCGGACCCGAACCTCGCGCGCAAGGGAGGGTCGGATAGCAGGCGCGCGATCCGCTCAGACAGGGCGGCAATGTCGCCGACTTCCACGAGGAAGCCGGTCCTGCCTTCCTCAACAGTCTGTCTGCAGCCGCGGATATTCGTGGCCACCTGGGGCAAGCCGCTGGCCGCACCTTCCATGAGCGCTCGCGGGAAGCCTTCGCGGTGTGAGGGCAAGACGTTGACGTCCATGGCGGCGTACAGGTCGGCCATGTCATCGCGATCGTGCAGGATGGTGAGCCTGTCTTTCAAAGGGCCGCTCAGCGGCGGGGACCACGTTTCCCCGGTGCGCTCGCTGGCCAGCCTGTGCCCGACGGCCAGGAAATGCACCCCGCCGCGCGTAGCGCGAGCGACTCGCTCGTGCCCCGCACCCGGCACGGGCGAGACGCCCGTGCTACTGCGCAGCGCGAGCTGCTCTGCCGCGGCCAGGAACTCCGGGAAGCCTTTCTCTGCCACAAAGCGGCCCACCATTCCTATGACCAAGTCTTCCGGGGGAATGCCCAACTCCTGCCGCAGTCGCGCGCGCCGCGGGTCGTGGGGGCCTGCGGGATGGAACCGCTCAACGTCTATGCCATTGCCGAGGCCGGTGATCTGTTCGGGTTTGGCGATGCCTTCACGGAGCGCGGTCTCAACGTCCTCCGGATTCTGGCAGAGAATGTGGCTGGAATGGCGCGCGGAGAAGCGTTCTATCCAGATCCATTTGCGGCGCTCGAACCAGGGCATGCGCTCGTGGAAGTAGAAACCGTGCAGCGTCTGCAGCACGAGCGGCACTCCGGCGCGGCGCGCGGCCCACTGGCCAATCACATTGCCTTTGGGGGTGTGAGTGTGGACGATGTCGAAGCTCTTTTGCCGGCAGAACCGTTCGATGAAACGCAGCGCGCGCCAGTCGGCGAACGGCGCCATCTCGCGCGTCAGTGGAAGCGGCGTCCAGGGAAAGCCGTCTTCCTGTATGCGCCGCCCCAAAGGCCCTTCAATGCTTGCCGTGTGGATGCTAAAACCGGCCTCGCGCAGGTAGCAAAGCTGGTCCCGCAATATCGGAAAGATGATGCTGTCGGCGGCAGCCAGATGCAGCACCGAAACAGGCTTGCGCGGCCGGTCCATATAAGCACCCAATTCAAAATGCAAAATTCAAAATGCAAAAGGCGCCTGGCTCTTCCGACTGTTCATTTTGCATTCTGCATTTTGCCTTTGGCATTTCCTCTCTGTGCCTCTGTGTCTCTGTGGTGAATGGTCCCCAGCACTCAGGGCTTCTTCTGCTCGGGCTTGGGCGCCGGGCGCGAAGGCGGCGCGGTGCCCGGCTTCCTCCGCCGCAAGAAGGGATTCGCACTCGCGGCCTTGGCTCTCTGCCGCCTGAACTCCAAGATCACGCGGACAGCGATGAAAGCCAGGAAGATGGCTACCAGGATGGCCGTGGTGCGCGAGATAGGGTCTTGGCCTGGCGGGACATCGGCTTCCGAATACGCTTCCACGCCGCGCGCAAAGACGGCGGGGGTCCAGGTCAGCTTCGTGCCGGCCTGGCGGTTCTTGTACGCATAGCGTTTCAGAAAAAGCCCGGTTACGCGGGCCGGTCTCTTCAGCAGTTCGTCCGGCGGCCGTTGTATGGAGAAGAAGGTGTACAGCGCGCCGGTCATAGTGGAGAGTTGTCCGCGGTAGAGAACCTCGATGCCGGTGCGGTTGTCCGGGATGGGGAAGCGTTCGACGAACTCCAGCACGCCGCGCAACTGCACGACATGGCCCCTGTATGCCTCGGCGTTCTTCATCAGAGTCCTGTAAGCGGTCTCGGTCTCGACAGCGGGCGTGACATTCTGCTTCAGATACTCATCGGTGCTCGCCTGAAGCGCCACCAGAATGTCCTCCAGGGCGTGGAATTCGAGCTGCATCGCTTCTTCGTCTTCGTCGCTCTTATCCAACACATACTGGAAATACTCGGATTTCAGCGGGAACGTGGGCAGGCCGGAAGCAGGTTCCCTTTTCTCCTCGGGAGGAACGGTCTCCTTCTTCGGTTCGCCCGCGGGAGGCGAGCTTTCCTTCTTCTCCGCGCCCGCAGCGGCGGCGCCAGGTTCGGCTTTGGGGGCTTCAGCCTTTGGCGCTTCCTCACCCCAGGCCGCCAGACAGGCCAGCACCAGGGCCAGCGCGATAGGAGCAGTGCAAGAACCGTTCATGTCGTTCCCTTTCGTCCGGCCGCCGCCGCTGACAATAAAGTAAAAGGGAAAAAGGAGAAAGGGAAAAAGGGGGCGGCGGGAACTTTCTGCGCGGCCCGGCCACCTGGCCCGCTGGGCCGGGCCACCCTTGGGCCGGCGCTACAATGCGTCCGCGCCGCGCAGAGGGATCAGCCCGCATTTCTTGATGTCCAGCCTGGTGCAGACATTGAACACAGCCAGCACATCGCCGTACGGCACGGCAGGCTCGTACGACAAACGCACGGAGCAGTCCCGGCCCGAGCCCTTGAGGCGCGACAGCGCGGCCTCCAATTGGGCCAAAGAACAGGGCTGCTTCATGCACTCGTACAGCGGCGCGTTGCCCACGTGCGCGACGTGAATGCGCACGCAGTTGCTGCTATCCAGTATCTTCCTAAGCACCTCCGGCACGGGCTTGCCGGAGCCCGCTCCCTGATCCTGGGGCAAGACCCCTTCGTCCAGCTTTATGTGGAAGGTGATGACGAAGAACTGAGTTACCAGGAAGAAGCAGTCAATCATGAAGTAGACCCAGGGGCGGTCGCCGTGGGCGCTTGTGTCGGCGGATTGGCGGAGCGGAGATCGCACGCATGTCATGGGCTGGTCCCTCCTTGATAGGATAACGTGGGACGCTTTGAAAACTGGCGCAGCGGGGAGCGGAATTCCGAGAGGTGAGACGCAAAACGTGGAACGTGAAACGTAAAAACATGGCCCGCGTTGCCGCGGGCCAGAATCGAAGATCGAAAATCAAGAATCCAAAATCGTTACGGCCCGGCGTCGCGCCCGCGCAGCGGGATCAGGCCGCACTCGGCGATCTTGAGTTTGCTGCACGCGTTGAAGACGGCCATGACGTGCTCCCAGCGCACGTCCGGTTCGTAGGAGACTCTGACCTGGTATTCGACCCCGGCGCTTGTGGACACGGCCAGCTTGTCAACGAGTCCCGAGAGCCCCACCTCTCCCATATTGGCGCCAAATCCATAGGCGGCCCCACCGCCCGCGGCCTGGCTGACATGCACGGAGAGCTTCTTCTTGGTGTCCACAGCCACTTGGCGGGCCATGGCCGTGCCGCCAGGCGGCAACTTCTGGGGCAGCACAATCTCGTCCGATTTGATGTGGAACGTTACGACGAAGAATTGCGTGCACAGAAAGAAAGAGTCAATCATGAAGTAGACCCACGGGCGGTCATCACTGCCATGCCCCTTGCTGCCGCCGCCTTCATGCTCGGAACCACCACCACGATGAGCCATCTGCATCCGTCTCCGTAAGAATGTCTCGTTCTTCCCTGCTACTTACTGGCCGCTTTCCCGAACGGTTCGGCCGCGTACTGAACGTGCACCATGCCCACGCGGGCCAGGCTCATGATGACTCTCTCCACCTCACGCATCGGGGCGTCTTCAGGGATGCGCAACTTCACGGGAATATCCACCGCGCCTGTCGAGTCCTTCTTGGCGAGCCCTTTGTTGACGTTGTAAGTGACCTGCTCGTCCAGGTATTCAAGCAGTTTCCGGTTGCTGCCGCCGCCGACCAGGTCGTAAGCCTTGTTGTTAACTATGGCCCGATACACGCCGCTCTGGTTCTGCAACTGGACCACCACGCGGCCTTCCAAGCGCACGCCCTTCTCCTTCAGTTCCTTGTCCGTCAGGGCCTGGTCGGCGCGTGGCAGCTTCATCTGGATGGTGCTGGCTGAAGCCGCCAAGTCACCCACGATGACCAGGAACATCAGCAAGAGGGTTATGATGTCAATCATCGGCACCATATCCACTTCGACTCTGTTTTCTTCCGGGGGCCTCATGCCTTTTCTCCGATTCCTGGGTTACTCCAAGCCCATTTCATTCACCACAGAGGCACGGAGAACTGCCTTCTATCAATATCTCTGTGTCTCTGTGCCTCTGTAGTGAGTAGTGCATTAGCCCTCAGCCGCCTGCGGCTCGCCGCCGCCGCCCAGGATCACGCGGATCATCTCGTTGCAGTCGTTGTTGATCTCGAAGATCACCTGGGTGACGCGGGACTTGAGGAAGAAGGCGATGACCAGCAGCGGGATCGCGACCATCAGTCCGGTAAAGGTGCAGATCAAGGCGATGGAAATGCCGCGCGCCATCTTGTCGGCGGTCACCTCGGCGCCGCCGGCGCTCATCGCGGCGAAGGTTTCGATCATGCCTACCGTCGTGCCGGTCAAACCGAGCATGGGTGCGATAGCGGCGATCAGGTTCAGCGTGCCGATCTTATTCATCAGCTTGTTGGACTCGACCGCGCCCGAGTCGTTCATGGCGCCTTCCATCGCTTCCTTTCCATTCTGGGCGTTGGAGAGCACGGCCAGGGCCATTTGGCCGAGGAGCGACATGTCGCCCTGTGCCGCATCGAAGGCGCCCTCGACATTTCCCTCTTCGACCAGGTTGCGCAACTCGGCGGCCAGTTCCGGCGGGCGCATCAAGTGCGAGCGCAAGGTCACCAGCGCCTGCAGGGCCAGCGCGAACCCGGCGACGGACACCAGCAACAGGATTACCTCCATGAAGCCGGCGTCCTTGGCCGTATCCAGGAACGTACGTTGATGTTTGGCCGCCTCTTCCGCCAGGACGCTCCCGTTCACGGCCAGCAGCACCACGCCCAATACCACAGCGGCCTCACGCCACCGTATTGCTCGCCACATGCTCATTCTCCCTGCTCTCCTTCCTCACCTAGCTCTCCCACCGCCTGGATCTCCAGGCGGCCATCGGGTCAAAACCTTTAACTACGCACCACAGAGGCACAGAGACACAGAGGAAAGAAGAACAGGAAAAAGGGGCAGTTCTCTATGCCTCTGTGTCTCTGTGGTGATTCTTTCTACGGCTGCAACTGCAGGTAGCGGTAGTACACCTCCAGACACAAGCAGCCCAGCGCCGTCTCGCCGACGCGGCCCCACTCGGAGGAGAAATCGCCCACCGGGTTCCAACTCCCCGCATCATCGCCTTGCTTGCACTGGTTGGTGACCAGGGCGTTCTTCATGGACTCGTTCCAGCGCTTCCACACATCACCGCCCTGCTGAAAGACACACAGCGTTCCGTAGTACCAGTAATAGAGGTCCACCTTTTCGCCGTTGGCGCCCCATTCCGGCACCCCGCCCTTGGTGACGGCCCACTCCACGCTGCCTTGCAGGTCCTCCTTCTTCCAGCCCATGAACTGCCGGCCCAGGTTGCCGATCATGGTCAAGCGGTGCGCGCTCGAGTCATGCGGCGCGCCGGGCTGGTACTCATAGTGGGAGGGCGGACCGTAACCGGTGTTCGCGCCGGCGGCATCCTTCTTCTCCACCGAATCCAGGAACTTTATCGCGCCATCGAAGGAGGCCGGGTTGACGTGCAGCCCCGCAACCTTCGCCGATTTCAGCGCCATGATGAACCAGCCGGTAACCGAGAGGTCGGGAGGAACCTTGGGCGAATAGCGCCAAGCGCCTTTGTCCGAGGCTTCGCCGTTCTGGTGCTTCTCCGTGCAGTAGTCCACGGCCTTCTGTGCGGCGGCCCTGGTATCGGGGATGTTGGCCATCCCGGCCGCTTCGGCAATCGCCAGGGTGGCGATGGCTCCGGGGTAGCCGATGCCACGGTGAGCGCTGGCGTCCGTGTGATCGAAGATCAACCCGTCCGCGTCCTGCTTGCTCTTCAGCCAGGCCACCGCGCGCTGCACGTTGCCCTTGTATTCACCGACTTTTTCCGTGTGCCCGGCGCCCAGGAAGGCCAGCAGAGCGAAGCCCGTGCAGGCCGTGTCGGTCTTCTGTTCCGAGCTGTACTTCTTGGCATCCCAGTGGCCGTCGGGTTCCTGGTGGTAAGCCAGCCAGCGCAGCGCCAGGTCCACGCCGCTCTCCGTGGCTCTCGAGCCGCCATGCCGCTTGAGATCGGA
>Ga0209777_10007881_pt1 | contig 11730 bp, 10 predicted proteins | sample FrelakmetHBP12HB_FD_187147 | JGI IMG/M metagenome (GOLD analysis project Ga0209777, IMG submission 187147) | Freshwater lake sediment microbial communities from the University of Notre Dame, USA, for methane emissions studies -HBP12 HB (SPAdes)... | ecosystem: Environmental > Aquatic >...
CTGAGGTTCGCAGCCAGGGATTCGGCTGGCAGTTATCAAGGGCGGTAATCCGCCACGCCCGGGCTGAGCGGCCGGTTTCAATTCGGCTCGCCACCGGCCGGCGCAACACGCATTCGCGCCGAATTATCCGCAAGATGGGCCTGCGCCTCAAGGTTTCGCTGTGGAACCGGGAAGGTCGGGTACCGAAACGTCCTGGAAAACCGAAGGTCTTCCAGCCCGACCTGGAGAAGGCTTGGGACTACCTGCGCCGCAGCGAGGAATTCCGGATGAGCAAGGGCCTGTTGGGACATACCTGGCAGTTCCGGACCGCCACTCCGGAGTTGATTACTGAATTGTGTCGCCAGGGATGGGTATTCGGCTTTGGCAGCAATCAAAACCTGCAGGGACTGCTGATTCTGCAGCCGGGCCGCTACGAAAACGGCCGGCTCGACATCAGCTTCATCGGCGGCATCCGCCGGGCACTCCCGGAATTCTCTCGCCAGATACGGGTCTTTGCCCGTCAACACAAGTGCCGGTCCATTGCCGGCATGGCCGCGGGCAGGCAGATGCTGCGCCATTTCGGCGGCCTGCGGATGCACGGCTTGCGCCGGGCCGGCAATAAGCGGACAACGCTTATTTACGAGCACCCGCTGGGCCCAGAGAAGCCCGGAGCCTCGGCGCACTAGCGCGCAGGCGCTAAACGGGTCGGCCGCCACAGCCGCTGGCTTGCTCATAACCACTTTGCTCAGCCGCCGACAACTGCCCGACTGACCTGCGGTTCATCCGTCGGGTTGCCATTTGACAACCAGTCAGTTTTGGCTATGATATGGTTGTTGGTTTGTACCCCGGACAATCGGTTACGCGTGGTCTGCTGTCCGCCCAAAGCTGATAGCCGGCTGCGTTTCCGGCAATGGGATATTTCGCATCCGGAATCAAGCACCGGAGTGCAGTCCAAGGAGGAATAATGAAGATATTCATCGATTCGGCCGACGTCAAGGAAATCCGCGAGGTCCACAGTTGGGGCATCCTGGACGGCGTTACTACCAACCCGACACTGGTCGCCAGGACCGGGCGGAAATTCCGCGAGGTCGTGGAGGAGATTGTCTCAATCGTCAATGGCCCGATTTCGGCGGAAGTCATCAGTACCGATGCGCCGGGCATGGTGAAGGAAGCCGAGGACCTTGCCCGCATCAGCAAGAACATCACCATCAAAATTCCCATGGGCATCGAGGGTCTGAAGGCAACCAGGGTCTTGGCCACCAAGAGCATCATGACCAACGTCACGCTGGTCTTCAGCCCGAATCAGGCCCTGCTTGCGGCCAAGGCCGGCGCGACCTTCATCTCGCCGTTCGTCGGCCGGCTCGACGACATCTCCCATTTCGGAATGGAGATGGTCGCCGACACTGTGAAAATCTATGAGAACTACGGCTTCGCCACCGAGGTCATCGTGGCCAGCGTCCGCAACCCGCTGCACGTCGTGGAAGCGGCCCGGAGCGGCGCGCACGTCGCCACCATCCCGTTCAGCGTGCTCAAGCAGATGACCCAGCACCCGCTGACCGACGTCGGCATTCGGAAGTTCTTTGAAGACTACCAGAAAATCCCCAGACAATGATGACCTGCGCTTGCGAGTCGTCATTCGTTATTGACCAGGAGGTATTGTGCCTTTGATTGACTCTCGAACCGGCAAGGTCCGAAAGGATTACTCGGTCAGCGAGCTTCAGGATGCCGCGTGCCTGATGCGCGGCTACGATCTAGCGGCCCTGTGCGCCGCGGGTTCCGGCCACGCCGGCGGAACGCTGTCCATCATGGACATCACCGCCGCGCTCTACTTGAAGGAGGCCCGGCTTGACCCGCAGAACCCGAACTGGGACGGCCGGGACCGCATCATCTGGTCCACCGGCCACAAGGCCCCCTCGCTCTATCTCGGGCTCGGCATCGCAGGTTTCTTCGACATTGCGGACGTGGTTCGCCTGCGCAAACTCTACAGCCCATATCAGGGTCATCCCCACTGGCTCAAACTGGCCGGCGTCGAAGTTTCATCCGGTTCGCTTGGCCAGGGCCTGTCGGTCGGCGCCGGCATTGCGATGGCCGCGAAACTGGACGGCCGCGACCATCGGGTCTACGTCATCAACGGCGACGGTGAACAGCAGGAAGGGCAAATCTGGGAAGCGGCGATGGAAGCCGCCCAGTTCAAACTCGACAACCTCGTGACCATCATCGACCGCAACCGCCTTCAGATTGACGGCTGGGTCAAAGACGTGATGAACGTCGAATCCCTGAACGAGAAATACGCTGCGTTCGGCTGGCACGTTATCGAGATTGACGGCCACGACATGAACCAGATTCTCGACGGCTTTGCCCGGGCCCGCACGGTCAAGGGTAAGCCGGTGGCCATCATCGCCAACACCACCAAGGGCAAAGGCGTCAGCTTCATGGAAAACCAGGCCGGCTGGCACGGCAAGGCGCCTGACCGGCAGGAAGCCGAAAAGGGCCTGGCCGAACTCGGCCTGACCGAGAAGATTGACCTGCCCAAACTGCTCAAGGCCGCGAACGATTACCAGGCCATGGTCACCCCGAAACTCATGGCCCGGGTGCCGAAGTTCAAGCAGGACTACTTCTGGAACAAACCGGCCAACATGAAAGTCAAGATGGAGCCGACCCGGTTCGGATTCGGCAAAGCACTGAGCGACAAAGGCGATGACCCGCGCATCGTCTGCCTCGGCGCCGACATCTCGGGCTCCATCTGCATCAGCCACTTCTACGACAAACACCCGGAGCGGAAGAACCGCTGGTTCTCGGTCGGCATCGCCGAACAATCCGGCACCAGTCTGGCTGCCGGCCTGGCCAAAGAAGGCAAAATCCCGGTCTTCGGCACCTACGGCGTATTCGCGGCCGGCCGAAACCTCGACCAGTTGCGCACCACGGTCTGCTACGGCAACTTCAACGTCCTGATTGCCGGGGCGCATGGCGGCGTCTCGGTCGGGCCGGACGGCGCCACCCACCAGGCGCTCGAAGACCTGTTCCAGATCTGCGGACTGCCCAACATGCACTGCTCGGTGCCCTGCGACTCGATTGAGACCCGCAAAGCCACCGAGCACCTGCTGTTCAAACTCCAGGGACCTAAGTACATTCGGTTCGCCCGGGAAGCCACGCCGATAGTAACGACCGAAGCCACGCCCTACGTATTTGGCAAAGCCAACGTCATCCGGCTCAGGGGCGAGAAAGAAAACTTCATTGATGCCTTCGAGACCAGGCTCGCGTCGGAGTACAAAGGCGAGAACGAGAACCTGACTATCATCGCCTGCGGCCCGATGGTGCCCGAGGCCATGCGCGCGGCCTGGATGCTCAAGAAGGACTATGGCCTTGAGACCCGGGTCGTCAACATGCACACGCTCAAGCCGCTGGACAAAGACGCGATTATCCGGGCCGGCCAGGAAACCGGGATTATCATCACCGCGGAAGAGCACCAGGTCGGCGGCTTGGGCAACCTGGTCAGCGCGGTGCTCACCCAGGCGCCTTTCACAATTCAGAATTCAGAATTCAGGATTCCCGTGGTCGGCATGGTCGGGGTCAAGGACCGGTTCGGCGAGTCCGGGTTTCCCTGGGAGCTGATGTGGGAATTCGAGGTTTCCGGCGAGCATATCGCCAAAATGGCCAAGGACTTGTATGATTTTCAGAAAGCAAGGCATTAGGCAGCACGGGAGATGCAGCACATGAGAACAAAAGCCAAGAGACCGAGGTTGGAACCGAAAAGCCGGAAACCGAAGGCGCAGAGCCCAAAGCAGGCTGCGGTTCGATGCCCGCGGGCTAAGCACCGGCCCTTGAGCGAATTCTGCGCCGAGCGGATGGGCTGGATCGGGACCGAGACCGCATTCGACGTCCTGGCCAAGGCCAAGGCGCTCGAGGCCCAGGGCAAGTCGATTGTCCACTTGGAAATCGGTGAACCGGACTTCGACACGCCAAAAAACATCCGCGAGGCGGCCAAGCGCGCGCTGGACCAGAACTGGACCCACTACGTCCCGGCGCCGGGCATTCCGGAGCTCCGCCACGTCATCGCCACCGAGGTCGCCCGGACCCGGAAGATCCCGGTTGACCCGCGCCAGGTCGTGGTCACCCCGGGTGGCAAACCCATCATGTCCTTTGTGATCATGACCCTGTGCAACCCGGGCGACGAGATCATTTATCCCAATCCCGGATTCCCGATTTACGAATCCATGATTCGGTTCATGGGCGGCAAGGCCGTACCGATCCCTCTGCGCGAAGAGAACGACTTCCGGGTGGACGTTGACGAGTTGAAGACTCTCGTCACCAAGAAGACCAAGCTCCTGATTATCAACTCACCGCACAACCCGACCGGCAGCGTCCTGACGCACGACGACCTGAAGGGCATCGCCGAACTCGCGGTCAAACACGATCTGATCGTCCTGGCCGACGAAATCTACTCGCGGATAATCTACGATGTGCCGTTCGAGAGCATTACCCAATTCCCGGGCATGCTCGAACGGACGGTCATCCTTGACGGCTTCTCCAAGACCTACGCCATGACCGGCTGGCGCGTGGGCTACGGCGTCATGCCGGTCGAACTCGCCCAGCACATCATCCGGCTCATGATTAACGTCAATTCCTGCACCTCGGCATTCTCCCAGCGGGCGTGCATCGAAGCAATTGTCGGCCCGCAGGACGACCCGCACAAGATGGTCGCCGAGTTCAAGCACCGGCGCGACATCTTCGTCGAAGGCCTGTGCCGCATCAAGGGCCTCTCCTGCTACAAACCCCAGGGCGCGTTCTACGTAATGCCCAGCGTCGAGGGCACCGGACGGAGCTGCCAGGACATTGCCGACCGCTTGCTCTACGAGGCCGGGGTCGCGGCGCTGTCGGGCACGTGCTTCGGTGAGTACGGGGCCGGGTTCGTCCGGTTCTCGTATGCCAACTCGGTCGAGAACCTCCAGGAAGCCCTGCGCCGCATCGAACGAATGCTCGGCAAAGGCAAGAGCTGCCGGATCTAGGGCAGGACACGAGGAATCAGGGATTCGAGGATTCGAGTGGAGGCGGGAGCAACGCTGGAATCCCGGGTTCCTGGGTTCCGGGAATCCCCGTCTTCGGTTAACGGTTTGATTTCGCTGAGGTTAGTCTTGACTGCCTGCGGGTTTTGGGCTACACTTCAGGCGATTGTGGTCAAGAAAAGTCTTGACATTTGAGAAATTTACGGTAAAACGTAACAGGAAATCGTTCTTTGACATTCAGTGAAAATGGGTCTGCCTCGGAATGAGGCGTGGAAATGTCTCTTTGCGACGATCCGGAATCTCATCCTCAGGACCCAGCTACCTAGACGTAACAAGAACGTCCCGTCTAGCTAACGGGATGGAAAAAGAAACAGCATGGAAGAAAACATGCGTGTCGACACAGCAATAACATATAACGAAGGAGGACATGTGTCAAAGATGGTAAAGCTCCTGACCCTCGTGGCAGTGATCGCGGTTCTCGTAGTGCCGGCAGTAGCGCGCGCGCAGGAAGCGGCGCCCTACAAACTGGGCGACGAGATCAAGACCTGGACGGTCAAGAAGACCTTCACGATTGACGAGAAGGACTTCACCGTTTCGTTCACTCTCAAGCGCACCGTCACCGAAGACCCGGCAATGAAGTACTACCTCAAGGAAGCCAAGGAATTCTACACTTGGAAGGAAGGCGTTGCCGTCTCCGGTCCGACCGACCCGCTGGATATGGGCTACTACACCATCCGCACCGGCACGACCCCCGCGGCGCCCAAGCCCAAGATCTACAAGGCCACTCCGCCGTCGGAAGTCAAGACTGGTTGGAAGAAAGGCCTCGAGCCGGTTCGCTAGAAGTAACGCACGAGTCAACAAATCAAGTCATGTTGCGGGCGGGTCGCTTCCCGCCCGCAATGTCTTAAGGAGACCGAAAACGTGAAACCATATCCAATGCGGAATGCGGAATGCCGCATCAGGGATTCCTCGATCCGCACTCCGCAATCCGCATTGACCGCCTTCCTGCTCGCGGTCACGCTGCTGCCCGCATTCCTCCGCGCCCAGCCGGTCGCGACCGAAACCCGGCGCCGGATTCACCTGCCGGCCTCGGTCAAGGCGCCGGGCAACGACGACTGGTCGGAATACCGCAGCGCCGAGAGCGAGGAATTTCCCTGGGCCCCGGCCCAGCAGTTCTGGCAGGGCTATATCAGCACCTCCAAACTCGGCCAGAAGAGCGGCCTGTTCATCGCGGTCTTTGACCCGCACTCGGCGATGAGTACGAACGACATCCACCAGTCCGCGGCCAGCAGTTTCGAAGAAGACGGCGCCTACTTCGGGGAATCCAAGAACATGACCATCTCGGGTTACGACGCGGAAGAGATGGTCTTCGGGTGCAACAAAGGCAACGGCCTGTACTTCACCGGCGGCAGCACCGGCACCAGCGTCAGCTTCATCTTTGTCGCGCTCGAGAAGGAAAGGACGACCACCATTCATCCCTTTCTCGCCTGCTACTTCGCGGCCCCGGCCGCATCGTTCGAGGAACTCCGCCCGGTGTTCTACGACTACGTCAAGAAGATAGTCATCGACCCGCTGTATGGTTCCATCACCGGCCGGGCCACATCCCAGGCCTCAGGCGTCGGCATCTCGGGCATCACGGTCCAGCTCCTGAGCAGCAGAACCAGCCAGACCGTTACCCGCAGCACCCAGGCCGACGGCACGTACCGATTCGACAGCCTGGCCCCGGGCAACTATTACCTGACCCTGGCCCCGACCGCGGGTTTCAAACCCCAGGCCCAGCCGACCATCATCGAGCTCGGGGCCGGCGCCGACACCGCGGGCATCGACTTCCGGCTCGAATCGGCCGAAGTCCCGGTGGCCGAGCCCAGGGCGAAACCCAAACCGAAACCGGCCGGCCCGCCGTCCGAACTCAGGTTCGGCATCGGGTACCGGCACCGCTTGAACGACATCTGGGGCGCGGGAGTCAACCTCCGGGCCGGCAACTTCGTGCCTGAATTCACGCTGGGCATGGACGTCGGCGGCGAAAGCGGCGACACCACCGAGGTTGGCGAAGGCCGCCTGTTCCTGTCGCTTGGCGCCAGCTACTACTTCCTTCATGCCGACAACGCGCATCTCGGGCTCGGGCTCTACGGCATGACTCAGGTCCTGGGCAGCAGGACCATGCTTGGGGCCGAAGTCCCGCTCACGGTCGAGTACTTCATCATTCCCAAGCTCTCGGTTCAAGCCTCGACCGGAATTGTCCTCACCGACCTGGCGGATAAGGTCAGATTCTCAATCGGCCCCCAGAGCATCCTCGGCAGCTTTGGATTCACCTGGTATCTCAAATAGGCGAAAGCCGTCAGAAGTAAGGGCGAGGCTTCGGCTTCGCCCGTTTCTTTTTCAGCGGAAACGCGGTAGTCCGGGTTCGAAGTCAGACTCCGGTTACCCGGCTATTTCAACTGATTGTCCCGCAGCTCGATTCCGTCGCAGTCGTACTGCGTGAGTACGTCGAAGTTGTGAACAATCCGATTGCCGGTGATGAGCGCGTTCTCGCAATCGGTCAGGTAGAACGCGTTCCACGTATTGTTATGGATGTAGCAGCCGGTCACCCGCAGTCCCTTGACCTGGTTCCCAGCGACCGCAATCGCGCCGCAACCGTCCAGCTCGCAGTCCTTGACTTCCATGTTCGAGCACTCGTCCATCCGGATGACCGCGCCCTCGCAATTGTAGTCTCCGAGCGGTTTGAGGTGCCGCATGTGCAGGTTCACGATCTGCACCGAGTCGCAGGTTTCCAGAGTCAGGACGTCCTGCATCACGTCGTCAACCAAGATCAGCGTGCCCCTCGGCCCGGTAATCGTCAGGTTGTGCTTGCCCGACACAGTCAGGCCGGTGGCCAGCACATATTCGCCGTAGTCCAGCGTCAGGACGCTGCCGTCGGGCGCGGTGTCAAGGATGGCCTGGATATCGAGTTTCTTTTTTGGCGGCGCGCCGCGCCCAAGACGGCCGCCGACACAGCCAGCCAGCAGCATTACCGCCGGCACGATTAACGCAAGTCGAGAGAAGTGTCTCATAGTGAATAGAACATAGCATTAGAACCGGAAAAGTCAACGGCATCAGGTGTAACCACAGATGAACACAGATTAACACAGCTAGGAATCGAATCCACCGATTACACCGATTTCCCGGAACAGATTACCACAGAGAGCACAGAGAACACGGAGGGCAACACCAAGAATCGAGTCCGCAGATTGCGCAGATTCCGCAGATTCTCGTCCGGAGTCAGAGGTCTGGTTAGGATCTTGGACTTCGGGCTTAGGTATTTGCCTTGGGCGTGTTCTGCCTTCTATAATCTACAATCTGTATTCTGCAATTCTCCTCTATGCGGTCTCCGCTTGACTTCTCCCCCATCCGGCTATAATTGGTAAACGACAGATGCTCTGAGTCCAGGGCATTGAAAGTGAGGAAACAACATGATTGAAGAAACTCCGAAAGAGAACCCGGAATTCCGCCGTCACCGGCTCGGCGGCTCGCTCTGGGTCGGCATCGCCTTTGTCCTGTTCGGCATTATCATGATTCTACAGACCGCGCACCTGGTCTACCTGAACAACTGGTGGGCGCTGTTCATCATGATTCCGGCGCTCGCCTCATTCGGCACAGCCTGGGCCCGGGCCCGGGAGAGCGGCGGTCGGTTCACCCGCGGGGTGGCCGGGTCGATCTCGGGCGGCCTGTTCATCAGCGCGGTGGCGCTGCTCTTCCTGTTCAACCTCGACTGGGGCCGGTACTGGCCCGTGTTCATCGTGCTCGCCGGCCTGGGCATGCTGCTGCGGGCGTTCGCCCGGCGCAACTGAGCCGGAGAAGGAGTGAGATGATATTCATCTTCAGCGGTCTTTTCTGGAGCGGGGTCCTGGTGCTCCTGGGTGTCTGCGTCATCCTCAACGTCGTGCTCAAAACTCATATTCCATTTGCCCGGATCTTCTTCGGCCTCCTGCTCGTCTATGTCGGGGTCTCGCTGCTCTTCGGCCGGGCCCGGCACGAGCGCCGATGGCAGCGCAACGATGAACCGGAGCGGGTCGAAATCACTGAGCCGTCCGAGAAACAGGACGTCGCGTTCGCCAATCGCGAGTTTGACCTGACCGGTTTGAAACTCGGGGGCCGGAAGGTTCGCCAGGAAATCGACGTGGCGTTCGGGAGTGCGCTGGTCAGGGTCAGCCCGGCCGTGCCGCTCCGGGTCGAGGTCAGTTCCGCGTTCGCCGAAGCCCGCCTGCCCAACGGCAACGACGTCGGGTTCGGTGACCAGGTCTTCAAGTCCAAAGGCTTGGATGCGGACCAGCCCTACCTGCTGCTCAAGGCCGACGTGGTCTTCGGCCGGCTGGAAATCCGCTATGACTCGGCCGCCGTGCCGCGGCCGGATTCCGCTTCGCGCTGCAAAGGAGTATTATGAGATTCGGTTGCCTGTTCGGCGGCATGTTCTGGGGCTTTCTGCTCATCATCCTGGGCGGCCTGCTGTTCCTGAACGTAGTCTTCCATATCCACATCCCGATTTTCGAGATTCTATTCGCGCTCTTTTTCGTCTATATCGGCCTGCGCATCCTGCTCGGGCGCCGGCATTGGCACCACTGGAACCACGGGTGGGGCGAAGACCGGCACGTCGACGTCGCCGGCTCGGGCGACCGCCACGATACCGTGTTCGGGCGCAGCGACATCGACCTCACCGGGTTCCAGTTGAAGGAGACGACCCACGTCGAAGTCAATACGGTCTTCGGCAGCAGCGTCGTGCGGATTGACCCGGGAATCCCGACAAAGATCCTGGCCAGCGCCGCATTCGGCAGCGTTCGCCTGCCTTCGGGCAACGCCGAGGCGTTCGGCGAGTACGTCTGGAAATCGCCGAGCCTGGATGAGAGCAAACCGTATCTCGTGCTGCACGCCGCTGCCGTGTTCGGCTCAATCCGGATTGTGACCCGGTAGCCTGGAATCCGGATTTGCAGCACAAAGACCCAAAGGGTGTTCCGAACAAATCCCGGGACACCGGCTACATTGACCGGTTCAACCGCGAAATCCGGGATGCCTTCCGCGATGCCCTGCAGGAATCGTTCAAGAGCCCGGCCCTGGCCCTGTTCTTTGCCCGGACCGCCCTGACCCAGCGCCGCGCGGCCCGGAAGCGGCTGGCCCGCGAAAAACAGGGCATTCACGTCCCGCCCCTGTTGATTGCCAGTGTCACCGGCAAGTGCAACCTGAACTGCAAAGGCTGCTATGCCCAGAGCCAGCGCTGGGCGAAGGTGAAGGAACTGCCGATTCCCCGCTGGCAGGAGATCATCCGGGAGGCACATGAACTCGGCGTTTCGGTTGTGATGATTGCCGGCGGCGAGCCGCTCACCCGGCCCGAGATTCTCGACGTGACGCGCCGGTTCCCGGAAATCATCTTCCCGCTTTTCACCAACGGCCTGCTGCTCGACGACCGGCTGGTGAAGGAACTCCGGCGCCAGCGCCACGTGCTCCCGGTCATCAGCCTGGAAGGCTTTGAACTCGAAACCGACGAACGCCGGGGTCTTGGCGTCTACGACCGGGCGCGCCGGGCCATCGCGCGGCTCGCGGGCAGCGACATCTTCTTCGGCGTCTCGCTCACCATCACGCGCCGGAACTTCGCGCTCCTGACCGGCCCGCGCTTCTTCAAAACCCTGCACGATGCCGGGGCCCGGATTTTCATCTACGTGGAATATACCCCGATTCAGGAAGGGACCGAAGACCTCGTCCTGACCCGGGAGCAGAAGGCGGGACTCGAGGCCCGCAAGCTGAAGCTCCGGGCGCAATACGGCGGCGTGGTCATCGGGTTCCCGGGCGACGAGGAGCAGTACGGCGGCTGCCTGGCCGCGGGCCGGGGTTTCATCCATGTCGGGCCGGACGGCAGTCTCGAGCCCTGCCCGTTCGCGCCGTACTCGGACACGAACCTGCGGAAGTCAACGCTTAAGGAAGCCCTGAAATCCGAGCTGCTCCGGAAGATTCGCGACAACCACGGCAGACTCAGCGAAACCCGGGGTGGCTGTGCGCTCTGGGAAAACCGGGAATGGGTGCGTTCGCTGCTATGAAATCTGCGGCTGGGGCACAAGAAAAGGATTTGATTCATGAATGAGAAGTCAGTAATCATCATCGGCGCCGGCATGGCCGGGCTTGCCGCAGGCTGTTATGCCCGGATGAACGGGTACCAGACCACAATCCTGGAATTGCACGACAAGCCGGGCGGACTCTGCACCGCGTGGTCGCGCCAGGGCTACACGATTGACGCATGCATTCACTGGCTGGTCGGCTCCAAACCCGGGTCCGGGATGTATCAGGTCTGGGAAGAACTGGGCGCGGTCCAGGGCCGCGAGTTCCTTTATGCCGACGAGTACATGCGCTACGAGGCAAAGGATGGCCGGGTATTCGCGCTCTATTCGGACCTTGACCGGCTGGAAAAGCACCTGCGGGAAATTGCGCCCGAAGACGACGCGGCAATCCGCAGCCTGTGCCAGGGCGCGCGCAGTTTCCTGAAGATGGACATACCGGTTATGAAGCCGATGGAACTGATGTCCCTCCGGGAGAAGGCCGGGTTCTGGATTTCCGCGGCCGCGAAGTACGCGCCGTTCGTAAAACGGAGTCGCGTGCCGATGTCAAAGCTGATTGACCGGTTCCAAAGCCCGCTCATCCGGGACGGCCTGCGCCAGGCCTGGCCCGAGACGTTTCCCGCGATGTTCCTGCTGATGACCATGGCCTGGCTCCACAATAAGGCCGCCGG
>Ga0209777_10007882_pt1 | contig 11728 bp, 8 predicted proteins | sample FrelakmetHBP12HB_FD_187147 | JGI IMG/M metagenome (GOLD analysis project Ga0209777, IMG submission 187147) | Freshwater lake sediment microbial communities from the University of Notre Dame, USA, for methane emissions studies -HBP12 HB (SPAdes)... | ecosystem: Environmental > Aquatic >...
ACTGCCACCCCGCAGCCGCAGCTTGTGCAGGGGCTGGGGCTGGTGAGCGCCACCACCCTGGTGATGGGCTCCATGATCGGCTCCGGCATCTTCATCGTCTCTGCCGACATCGCGCGGCTTGAAGGTGCAGCAGGAACTGATGCGTCATGCAGACATCCGGACGACAATGAATCTGTACACCGATTCGTACTCGCCGGAGATGCGCGAAGCACACCAGAAGGTCGTGCAGGAACTCAAGGTCCAGTGATGGACCCTTATGGACCCTTAAGAGTTTGCTAATTGGCGTGGTTTCAGCAGAATAGATGGTGAGCGCGCTGGGACTCGAACCCAGGACCCACGCCTTAAAAGGGCGTTGCTCTACCAACTGAGCTACGCGCCCACACTCTACAAATCTAGCACAGGAACAGGGTCGGTCGCAGAGAGCGCCCCCCGATCGTTGCTGTCTGTGTTCGGCCCGCCCATCTTGCACCAGCCGATGCCTGTTTACAGTCTCGGTCGCCCGCGCTTGCAACTTCGATTCCGAGCTGCGCGACAAGGCAGCTGCGTCTCGCTCGAGAGACGGCCTTCCCGGCCGAGACAGCGCTCTCTGCCGCCTGTGTGTCACGGAGAGCGGTGAGCAGAGTCACTGCTCGCCCCTGCAATCCGGTGGTAAGAGGTATTGTCCATCGATTGTCAATGCCGCCGGGACTCCCGGCCGCGCATTCGTCGGGAGAGCCCTAGCCTAGTTGAAGAACAAGACGAACCAGTGAAGTTTTATGGGGAGGAGGTCCTCCATGAACAGGAACGTCTCCGCTGCACTGGTACTCATTCTGATTCTCTGCAGTTCATCCCTTTCACAAACAGGGACCAAGAAGAAGCGGCCGCTTCCCTACGACTACGGCCGTGTCGTCATCAACAACTATTCTGAACAGGCCGACCTGGCCCCGGTTGTTTTTCAGCACTGGATTCACCGCGCAAGGTTCACCTGCCGTGTCTGCCACGTGGATATCGGCTTTGCCATGAAGGCCGGCGGCACCGGCATCAAGGCGGTTGACAACTCGCGCGGCTACTACTGCGGGACCTGCCACAACGGAAAGGCGCCCACTGACGGGAAGGTCGTTTTCGAGGCCTGTTCCAAGCCTGTGAACACGGCCGAGGCAAAGCGCTGCGATCGTTGCCACTCCCTTGGAAGAAAGGTTCAGAGCGATTACGACTTCTTCGCTTTCAGCCAGCCACTCCCCAAGGAGCGCTTCGGAAACGGCATTGATTGGGAGAAATCCGAGGAGTTGGGCCTGATCAAGCCTGTCGCTCTCTTGGACGGCGTCTCCAAGCGCAACGCATTCTCCGCGCAGAAGGACTTTGCGCTCAATCCCAAGGTTGAGGGCATGCCGGACATCATCTTTTCACACAAGAAGCACACGGTCTGGAACGGCTGTGAACTCTGCCACCCTGACATTTTCATGGGCGTGAAAAAGGGAACCTCGCACTACACGATGGTTGACATATCCGAGGGGAAATCCTGCGGCGCCTGCCATACGACCGTGGCGTTCCCGCTCACGGACTGCCAGCGCTGCCACTCCAAGCCGGTTCAGCCTTGAATGGAGGTGCCAATGTTCAAGCCGGTGATGGTCGTAGTGGTGCTTTCAACGGGGCTCGCCGGCCTCGGCGGCATCCCTGCCCACGGCGAACCCATTCCGCAGACTGCAAAACCGGCTTCGCAGCTGGAGGCATGGCACCGGGAATTCGACGACATTTGTTCCAGGACCGAGGACGCCATGACCTACACGCCGACGGAGCTTGAAGCACTCATTCGACGGTGCGACGCTCTGCGCCCAAAACTCGAAAAGCTCGACGAAACGCGCAGAAAGGTCTACCTGGAGCGATTACGAATGTGTCGAGGCCTTTATGCCTATGTGCTCGAATCGAAGAGAAATGAGAACAAATGAGCATGGCCGGTCCCTCGTCGTGCTCATTTGCGGAGTCTCCCTGCTGACTGCCCTCGGGCACGGCCAGATCTATCTTCCCAAGTCGGCTCCCGCACAGCCTTCCGATTTCGGCAAAGTCATTCTCGACAACTACTCCTCACCCGATGGCCCCGGCCCCGTTGTCTTCGACCATTGGCTTCACCGTTCCAAGTTCACCTGCCGGCTCTGCCACGTGGACATCGGCTTCGCGATGGAGGCGAAGGCCACCGGGATCCGGGCGGCCACGAATGAACAGGGCTTCCACTGCGGGGCATGCCATGACGGGAAGAGGCAGTTCGGAGGGAAGTCTACGTTCGCCGCCTGCTCCGGGAATGGCGGCGGAAAGGAGTGCAAGCGCTGCCACTCCCTGAACAAGAGCGGCGCGCGAAAGTACGAATACAAGTCCTTCACCGCAAAGCTCCCAAAAGGCCTCTACGGCGTGGACTGGGAAGCAGCGGAGAAGGCGCACAAGATCAACCTGATCGATTCCGTCGAGGGCATCTCGGTCAAGCGGGCGCCCATGCAGACCCGTCCGGACTTCTCCATCAAGGCGGGCATGCCTTGGGTGCATCCCATCGTGTTCTCTCACGAGAAGCACGCGGTGTGGAACGGATGCGAGCTCTGCCATCCTGAGATCTTTCCATCTGCCCGGAAAGAGACGCTTCGTGACTCAATGTTCCTGAACATCAATGGCCGGTATTGCGGGGCTTGCCACGGTAAAGTCGCCTATCCGCTGAACAACTGCAGCGGATGCCATCCCCGCGGGCCCACCTGGGTGGATTCAGAGAGGTAACCCGCCCAACGCGCTTGTGAAAGAGGAGGCCGCGGCACCCCAGCCGCGGCCTTCCGCCGTGCGCGAGCTAGGTTCTCACATAGTCACTGCCGGCCAGCACGTCCTCCGGCTGCACTTCCAGATCCAGCGAGCCCTCGAGCGGCAGTGCGTCAATCGGCAGGTTGTCCTTGTAGAGTGCAAAGCGCAGGTTGATGGTGCTTCCCTGCTGCGCGTCCAGCAGGGCAAGCGGCACGCGGCATTCGAAGAGTTGTTGGAGTGCCACCCCGGCGCCATGCGGCTCGTCGCTGCCAGCGACGGTGTTCGGCGCGCCGTTGGAGAGGAGGCTCCATCTGTGCAGGCGGCCGTCGTGCAGATTCGCCTCCAGGCGGAGCATCCTGCCTTGGCTGGTGCCCTTCCGCACCGCGAATGAGACGACCACTCGGGCATCACCATCGGGCAGCAGCGAGGCAAAATCCAGCCGACCGTACAGGTTCTCCGCGTCAATCCCGGCGTAGGCGGTCTCCAGGACGAACAGCCCGCCGTGCATGGAGCCGCCGTGGCGGTCCGCCGAGTACATAGCCGCGCCCATCCAGTCAAAGTAGCTGGCCGCGCGCCCGTCAATGCGCGGATGAATGTAGGCCGTCTGCGGCACCAACGTTGGACGCGAAGTGCCAGCGGCGATGGGCCGCGCCAGGTACTCCGGCGGCACGCCGCCCAGCTCCTGGTAGACGTTGCTCAGGTGCTTGCGGTAGAGCTCGTCGAAATCGCGATCGTTGGCGGAGTGATGCTCCGGGCCGTACCACCAGTTCCAGTCGCTGCCCTCGGCGATGAGCAGCTCCTCGTAGGCCAGCTCGCGTTGTTTTTCGCCGGCCTGCGCCGCGTGCGCGTCGTAGAAGGAGCACGCGTCGGCCAGGTACTCCCACGCCTTGTTGTCTTCCGGCGCGCCGATCCAGACATTGAAGTTGGCGTTGATCCAAGAACCCGGCACCAGCTTCTTCAGCTTGCCCACCATGGCCGCCTTGGTGCGCGCGATCGCCTCGCTGACGGTCACGGCTTCGATCTGCGGGTCATGCTGCAGCCCGTCATAGAGGCGCCGCAGAAACTCGCGCCCGGAATGCGGATACGTCTCCCACGCGTTCTCGCCATCGAGGATGACGGAGACCACGGCGTCCTTGCCGGCGTTGAGCAGCGGTGCTGCATTCTGCTTCAACTGCGCCAGCATGTGTGCCGCCGCCTCGGCTGCCGGCATGCCCGCGTAGACAAAACCGATCAGGTCTGAGAGCTCGTGGTCGCGGAAGACCATGTTCATTGCCGCGCCCGCGGCTTCGTAGCGATAGACCGTGTACAGCTTCTCGGCGCCGGCGGCCTCCATGCTGCCTGTGCTGTCGTGCCGAATCTCAGTTTCGAGACTGCGCGCCAGCACCCCCTCATCCGAGGCCAGCCATTTCACACCCTGCGCAGAGGCGATGGCAAGCACTTCGTCGGAAACCGCACCCTCCGAGGGCCACATGCCGACCGGCCTCACGCCGAACGCTTTCTGATGCGCATCGAGTGCCCGCGATATCTGCTCCTCCGCGTCTTCCGGATGCTGAAAACGGACGTGCGGCAAAGGAAGCCCCGGACTGGCGATGGCGCCCACGTTGCTGTCGCATACCAGCGGAAGGATCGGGTGGTAGTAGGGCGTGGCGGAAAGCTCCACGCCGCCGCGGGCGGCCGCCGCGCGATATGCCGGCAGCACGGCCTTCACAATCTCGTGCTGCTTGTGCATCGCCGCGCGCTGGTCTTCGAGCGAGAACCCTTCGCCCTTCTCCACCAGCGCCCGCACATCCGGGTCGTCCTGGTAGAACTCGTCGAACCACGCCAGTTGCGAGAGCACCTGCAGGTCGGTGTAATCGCGCTCGCTGAAGGTCACCTCGGCGCGCGTCGGATCCGGCCCGGCGGCGCGCACCTGCTCCCACAGCCGGCGGTAGCGCGGGTAGCGGGCGATCATCTGCTCCGGATGCGCCTGAAAGAGATATCGGAGGGCGAAGTGCTTCTCGTCACGGCCGAGCTGCGCGGCCGGCTTCGCCGCAATCGCGTGGAACGGGTCGCGGAAGAGCCCGGAGGCATAGTCCTCGATCTGCGCCACCAGCGAAGGCACCAGGTTGAAGTTCTGGTGGATCTGCGGAAACTCCTCGAGCAGCTTGACCATGCCGTAGTAGTCCTTGCTGGCATGAAGCCGTACCCACGGCAAGCGGTACTCGCCGCTCACAAGGTCCTTGTAATACGGCTGATGCATGTGCCAGAGGAAGACTACGCGGAGTGTGCCGGCGGGCATGGAGAATCGGTCACCTGGGCTGAAATCGCGCCATCCAGAGTTCGAAGATACAGGAAGAACGGGCTGCTGCGCCATCCCCCGTGCGTGCTAGACTCATGCCTTGCAAGCACATGGAACAGCACTTCGGGAAAAGTTCCGAAGCGGACGTTTGTGAAGATACTCACGCGCTACATCCTGAGTGAAGTCATCTCGCACGCCGCCATTGGCGTGGGGCTCTTCACCTTCGTGATTTTCATGCGCGACCTCGGCCGCCTGCTCGAGCTGGTGGTCCGCAACAGCGCTCCCCTGCCCAGCGTGGCGGAGATCTTCTTCCTCACCCTGCCGACGGCATTCACCATCACCATTCCCATGGGCGTGCTGGTCGGCATTCTCATCGGGCTCAGCCGCCTATCGGCTGACAGTGAAGTCACCGCCATGCGAGCCAGCGGATTGGGCGCGGGCCTGTTCGTGCGCAGCGTCGCGATCTTCGCCATCCTCACCTGGACCCTGGCGATGGTGAACGGCATCTGGATCGCCCCAGCTTCGGCCGCTGCGCTCGGGCGCCTGCAGAACAAGCTGAAGAATGCCCAGGCCTCTTTCGAGGTCCAGCCCCGCGTCTTTTACGAGGACTTCAAGAACATGGTCCTCTATGTGGAGGATGTCAAAGCGACCACCGGCGCGGCGGTCTGGCGCGGCGTGTTTCTCGCCGACTTGAGTAATCCGGTTTCGCCGCGCGTCACGTTGGCCCAGCGCGGAGTGGTCGTCAACGAAGGCCCCGACCGCATCCACCTTCACCTGAGCAACGGAAGCCAGCACGAGGTGCAGGCCAAGGACCCCTCGCAGTACTCCATCACCAGCTTTACCGAGACCGACATTCCCATCCAACTGCCCGCGCCGGACAGCGAGCGCAAGGAGCTCGTCCCCGTAAGCGAGATGCCGACGCCGGAGCTCTGGTACCGCTCTCTGCATCCTGAGGCGAATCCCGCGCGCTCAACCGACCCGCGCGACACTCCCGAGGTGCGCGCCCGCTGGTACCGCGTGGAGTTCCACCGCCGGCTCGCGCTGCCTACCTCGTGCCTGGTGCTGGCGCTGGTCGGCATCCCGCTTGGACTCTCCTCCCGCAAAGGCGGAAAGAGCATGGGGTTCGTGCTCACAATCGGGCTCGTCTTCATCTACTACTTCATCTCGCTGTCGGGCATTTCGCTGGGACGGAGCGGCAAGCTCCCTCCCGGCTTTGGCGTCTGGATGGCCAACTTCGCCTTCCTGATCGCGGGAATCCTGCTGACTCACCGCGTGGACCGCGCGCCCATCAATCTGAGCATGTTGGCCGCTCCGCTGCAGCGGCTGCGTGCGCGGCTCAACGGCGAGCGCGCGTTCGGTCTGGCACCCGGGCGCAACGGAGATTTTCAACGCACCTTCCGGCGGCGTGGGTTCAGCTCGCGCTTCCCGCTGCTGCTCGACGAGCTTATCCTGCGTGATTTTTTCCTCTATCTCGGGATGATCCTGACTTCCTTCATCCTGCTGACGCTGATCTTCACCTTCTTCGAGCTGCTGGGCGACATCGTGCGCAACAAGGTCCCGGCGCTCCTCCTGGCCGAATACCTGCTGAACCTGGCCCCTTCCATGATTTACCTGATGACTCCGCTCAGCGTTCTGCTGGCCGTGCTCATCACCTACGGGCTCATGCACAAGTCCAACGAGATCACCGCCTTCAAGGCCAGCGGCGTCAGCATCTATCGCCTGGCCGCGCCGGTGCTGGTGATCGCGGCCGCCATCGCCGCCGGGCTGTTCCTCTTCGACCAGTACTACGTCTCCAAGGCGAACAAGCGCCAGGAGACGCTGCATAACCAGATTAAGGGCAAGCCTGCGCAGACCTATCTGCGCCCCGACCGTAAGTGGATCTTCGGCGAGAACAGCACCATCTACTACTACTCGTTCTTTGACCCCGACCAGGACCGCTTCGCCAACATCACCGTCTTCCGGCTCGATCCTGAGACCTTCTCGCTCCGGCAGCGCATCTTCGCCACCCGCGCGTATTGGGACGGCAAGTGGATCTTCCGGGACGGCTGGGAGCGCAGTCTGAACCGGAGCGCCATCCTAGGCTACCGCACCTTTGAGGCTTCGACCTTCGACGCCGCCAGCGAACCCCCTTCCTACTTCAAGAAGGAAGTCCGCCAGTCGCAGGAGATGAACTACCAGGAGCTGAGCCACTACATCGCCGACCTGCAGCAGGGCGGCTTCGAGGTGGTGCGCCTGCGGGTGCAGCTCTACAAGAAGCTGGCATACCCCCTCATCACCTTCATCATGGCGGCACTTGCGATCCCCTACGCGCTCTCCGCCGGACGCAGAGGGGCACTCGCCGGGGTGGCCATCGCCATCGGCATCGCCATCGTGTATTTCATCGCTGCAGGGCTCTTTGAAGCCATGGGCGATACCAGCCAGCTGCCAGCAGCGCTTGCGGCCTGGGGGCCTGACATACTATTTGGCCTGCTCGGCGGATACCTGCTGCTCAAGACGCCGACATAGGCATTTGAGATTGAATATTGAGCATTGGTTCGACTAGGCGCCGCCATCAGCAATGCGTGCCCGCGTTCTACAGTTCAGGTCGATTCGCGACTTCGCCAAGGTTCAAGTGGCCCTCAAAGTCGGCGAGTACGTGTTTTTCAATATTCACTTTTCAATATTCGATCTTCAATGCGCCTGCCCTTGCCTCTGAGTCTTTCGCTGCTAGAATTCATCCATAGAATGCAGAGAAGAACGTCACTGCCAGCAAGGGGTCCCCGCATTGCATGAACGCCATCCGGCCGCTGTTTCCCTACTTCCGCAGATACTGGACGAAACTCGCAGCGGGCGGACTGGCGGTGCTGGCCAACAACGGCATCTGGATCCTCTTTCCCCTGGTTCTTCGCCGTACATTCAACGACCTGAACGCCGGCGTTACCCAACAGAAGCTGGTCATCTACTCGCTCGCCATCATTGCCATCGCCGCCGGCAAGGGCATCTTCCAGTTCCTCACCCGTTGGATCGTCATCGGGGTTTCGCGTGAGATCGAGTTCGACATGCGCAACGATCTCTTCCGCCACCTGGAGGCGCTCAGCTACAGCTTCTACCAGCGCACCCGCACCGGCGACGTAATGGCCCGCGCCACCAACGACCTCAATGCGGTTCGCATGTTGCTTGGTCCGGCGATCATGTATTCGGCCAACACGGTCGTCGTGACGGCAGGTGCGCTCGGCTTCATGTGGCATATAAGCCACAAGCTCACGCTTTGGACGTTCCTGCCGCTGCCCATCGCCAGCATCCTGGTGCAGTATTTCGGCAGCCGGATCCACGAGCGTTTCGAGCGCATCCAGGCCATGTTTTCGGAGCTTTCCGCCCGCGCGCAGGAAAACTTCTCCGGCGCGCGCATCGTCCGTGCCTACGCACAGGAAGATGCGGAGATCCGGAAGTTCGAGAGCGAAAACCTCGAATACTTGAATCGCAGCTTGCCGCTGGCGCGGCTGATGGGCATGTTGTGGCCGACGCTTGAGGTGATGCTCGGTCTCGCGATTGTTGTGGTTCTCTGGCTTGGCGGCCGGGAGGTGCTGCGGCATCGCATTGATGTAGGCGACTTCATCGCCTTCAACACCTACCTCGCGATGCTCACCTGGCCCGTCATCGCCCTTGGCTGGGTCATCAACATCTTCCAGCGCGGCACCGCCAGCCTGGGACGTATCCAGCAGATCCTCAGCTCCGAGCCCGAGATCAAGGACGAACCCGCGCACCTCAGCGTTGACGCCGGCACTCCCATTCGCGGCGAGATCGAGTTCCGCAACCTGAGCTTCGCCTATCCGGGCGACTCGCGCCTGCCTGACGGTTCTCTGGCGCCAGGCACCGAGCCCGGTCAGACCATTCTCGACGGCGTCAACCTGCACATTCCTGCCGGCAGCAGTCTGGCCATCGTCGGCCCCACCGGTTCGGGAAAGTCCACGCTCGTTCATCTCATTCCGCGGATCTATGACGCTGAAGCCGGCATGGTGCTGATCGACGGCCGGCCCATCCGCGAGTATGCGATTGAAACGCTTCGCAGGCAGATCGGATTCGTGCCGCAGGAGACCTTCCTCTTCAGCACGACCATCCGCGAGAACATTGCCTTCGGTGCTGCCGACGCGACCGATGCACAGGTGGCCAAGGCTGCCGAGATTGCGCGCATCGCGGCCGACGTGGAGGGTTTCCCAGAACGCTACCAGACCATGGTCGGAGAGCGCGGCGTCACTCTCTCCGGCGGTCAGAAGCAGCGCACTGCCATTGCCCGCGCCGTCATCCGCGACCCGCAGATCCTCATCCTCGATGATGCCCTCTCCAGCGTGGACACCAACACCGAGGACCACATCCTGCGCCATCTGGCCGAGGTGATGCGTGGCCGCACCACCATCTTCATCTCGCACCGCGTCTCCACGGTGCGCAACGCCGACCGCATTGCCGTGCTGCACGGCGGACGCATCGTCGAGTACGGCACGCACGACGAGCTCATCGCCCGCAACGGCTACTACACCGACCTGCACAACAAGCAGTTGCTGGAAGAAGAGCTGGAAACCGTGTGACCGGACCGGTTACTTCTTTTTCTCCGACCGTTCCAGTAGCTGATTGATTCGCGCGTTCAGGTAGACTGGCCGCTCGGTGGCATTCGCTTTCTGTTGGTTGTAGAGCGAGCGTGCAGTCAGGAACTCGCGCAGTGCCACGTCCAGTTTGTCCTTACCAAGCGCAGCTTCCCCAAGGTAGATGTGCCCCGGGCCCGAGCTAGGGTCAGCCGCCACGAGTTTGTTCCCGTAATCCTCAATCGCCTTGTAGTCGCCGGCCTGCAGCCCGTAGCGGGCTTTCTGCCGGTCGAGCGCCAGTTGCTGCTCCGGCGCGAGTTTGCCGGGCCGTATCAAAACCGTCAAGTTCACAACGGCAGAGCAGGCGCGCCCGTGCCACGAACCCGTGGCGCCGAGACACGCGACGATGGAATACGATCCCGGCGCAAGATCTGCCGAGGCAACGCCAAAGTTGGCTTGGACGGTCTTCCGCGTATCAAGTTCGACCGTGTTGCGCTGATCGCCGAGCGCCTTGAGCGCAAGGCCCAACGGCTTCTCGCCGCCCTTGTCATCACGAACGACGAATTGCACGGCTTCCGTCCAGGGGCGCGACGCATCACCGAGCGTGATCGCCGAAGGCGCGCGCCTCTTCTGAAGATCCGCCGTGGCGCGTTGCAGCATCTCCGGAGGCGCTTTCTTCTGTGCCACCTCTGCCTGCAGGCGCGTGACCTTGGCGGCCAACAGCTCTGTCCCGGCAAGGTCATTGATGGCGTTGGCGTTGTCGGCGTTGACCTGGAACCAGACCGGCGTGCCCGCGAAGACGATTGCATCCTTGTCTTCGTTCACCTGCAAGGCCAGGGACGGCTCAATGGGACGCGGCTCATCTTCGTCCTTCATCACCGCTCGCAGTGCCGGTAGTTTGCCGGTCGTATGTGACGAGTGCCACCAGAACCATATCCCCAGCCCAAGGCCGGCAACGAGGAGAAGCACAATGAAAAACTGGGTCGTCTTTTTCATAAGCTAATGTGCGGAGTTCTTCAAACAGAACTTGTGCATGCAGTCGCCGCGACCCGGGGACGCGTCGCCTGCTTTGTTGTTGGGATTCGAAGGATCGTTCACGCCGGTGCCGCGGCCGCTCGAGCACATGGTGGTCCCCGGGGGATCGGATCCATACTTGTATCCGAAGACCGTCTTGCCGTTGTGCTGCCACTGGCAATTGCCGTTCGGGTTCTCGTAAAGGTCCGTCATGTCGTAGCGCATGACACATTGGTCGTTGCCGCTGAAGCTGCCGCCCTTCCCCGCCACGCTAAAGCAGTCCCCCGCCTGCTGTTTCAAGGTGCCCGGCTTGACGTTTTTTCCTTTGGGCACAGCGCTGCAAAGGTGGTTCTCAAAGCTCCCATCGGGTAGCTTGCAGCGCACATCGCCAGTGTCGTAGTCCGGAGGGCGTTCGCCGTGGTGCTTCACGTTAGTGCCGTGAGCGATTTCATGCGCAATGGTGGATTGCAGCGCCACGCCGGACACGTCTTTTTTATACCCACTCTTGATGAGACTGGAGTTGATCGTGATCTTCCTGATGTTGCGAGGCACGCTCGGGCCGCCGTCCGTATCGCCGACACCTCCATCATCCAACGGTCCGTCTATCACTTGGAGTGCGAAGACTTCGTCCCTCAGGCCATTGGGATCGACCACGTTATGGTTGGGGAAGTCGCCCCTTGTAGCCCGCTCCGAGCCGTAGATGAGATGCACTGTAACGTTGGTCGCCTGTGCGTAGAGGCCCCCTCCGAGATTATCAACGTCCCAGATGAACAGGTCTTTCAGCTCGGGCGAAAGCCGCTCATGCTTCCCGTGGATATGGAAGCCGCGATACTCCTCGTACAACGGGATCGAGTCTCCTTTGTGGCCATCACCCTCGGGCGTGTCGTCATCGTCGGCCCACTGATCGGTGTTCTTGATGCTGAACCAATGCTCCCAATAGTCGGCGATGTGGTTTTGATTGTCGTCTTTGGGAATGGAGAGAAACTCCTGGTCGTTATGCCCCCGCACGTGCGCCACCACCGACGTACCGTCCTCCAGCTCGGCCACCACTTTCAACTTGGTGTACCCGCCCCAGTCGTAGGAGTTGATGGTCACGCTGAACTCCGTCAGCCCTTCTTGTTTGGTT
>Ga0209777_10007883_pt1 | contig 11727 bp, 17 predicted proteins | sample FrelakmetHBP12HB_FD_187147 | JGI IMG/M metagenome (GOLD analysis project Ga0209777, IMG submission 187147) | Freshwater lake sediment microbial communities from the University of Notre Dame, USA, for methane emissions studies -HBP12 HB (SPAdes)... | ecosystem: Environmental > Aquatic >...
CGGCGGTGCCGTCCGCGACATCCTCCTCGGCCGGGCTCACACCGACTTCGACATCGCCACTGACGCCCGCCCCGAACAGGTCCTGCCGTTGTTCCGACGGGTGATTCCGACCGGGATCCGCCATGGAACCGTCACGGTGCACTATCACGGCACGACCTTCGAGGTGACGACATTCCGCACGGAGGCGGAATACGGGGACGGGCGGCGGCCCGACTCCGTGACCTTCACACCATCAATCATCGATGACCTGGCCCGGCGGGATTTCACGATCAACGCCATCGCCTATGACTTGCTCACCGACCAGGTGGCGGATCCGCACAAAGGAAGGGTCGATCTGCGAAGGGGCATTCTACGGGCCATTGGCGATGCCTCGGAACGTTTCAGGGAGGACGGCCTGCGGCCACTGCGGGCCTGCAGGTTTGCGGCGCAGCTCGGGTTCACCGTCGAGGAGGCAACCCGCGCGGCAATTCCCGGGAGCCTCGATATCCTGGCGAAAGTCTCTGCCGAGAGAGTGCGCGACGAGATCCTCAAGATCCTTCACACTGCCCTCCCCTCCGTCGGGTTCGCACTGATGCGGGAGACGGGCATCCTCACGGTCGTGCTTCCCGAGCTGCTGGAAGGGGAAGGGATCGCGCAGGGCAGCCTCCATTGCTACGACGTGCTCTGGCACTCGTTGTACGCCTGCGACGCGGCCCCGAGCGAGTCTCTCGAGCTTCGGCTGGCGGCTCTCCTCCACGACGTCGGCAAGCCCCGCGCACGCGGCACCGGTCCCGATGGCAGACCCACCTTCCATGGCCACGAGAGCGTGTCCGCTGCGATGACGCAGGAAATCCTGGAACGGCTGAAGCTGCCCAACGCCGTGATCAGGGATGTTTCACACCTGGTAGCCCACCACATGTTCAACTACCAGGAAGAATGGAGCGATGCGGCCGTGCGGCGGCTGGTGGCACGGGTGGGGGAAGGTTCGATCAGGGACATCATCGCGCTGCGGAGAGCAGACCAGATCGGGATGTGCCGAGAAAACGAACGTTATTTTCCACAGGGATTGTCGGAGTTCGCCCGCCGGGTGGGAGACGTGCTGGAATCCGGGAAGGCCTTGACACTCTCGAAGCTCGCGATTGACGGGCACGACATCATGACGGAGCTCGGCCTCGCACCAGGTCCCCAGGTGGGCATCATCCTGAAGGAGCTGCTCCAGTCAGTGCTGGAAGACCCTGCGCTCAACGAGAGAGAGAGCCTGATGACGATTGCGCGAAGGCTGGTGCAGGAAAGAATTGGCGGCAAATAGCCGCACCGAGGGGCGGCAAATAGCCGCGCCGAAAAGTGACGGGCGGCCCGGCTCCTATCGACGGCGCGCAGGGCGGTTGTCGAGACGTGGAAGTGGGGGCACCCGGGGCGCCGCCGCCGGCTTCTCGGGGCGCAGTGCTTTGTCTCCGCCGGTCATGTTCTCCCACGCAAGGCGCGCCGCTTCCTGCTCAGCTTCTTTCTTGTTCTTTCCCTTGCCGGCACCGAAGGATCGATCACCGACGTGAACTTCGATCCAGAAAGTCTTGTCGTGATCCGGCCCCGTCTTCTGTACGATCCTGTACCTGGGGTAGGTCTTCAGGCGCTTCTGAACGTGCTCCTGCAGGAGGGTCTTGTAGTCCTTGGCGTGGCGGTTCTCCAGGACTTTGTTGATCTCGGGGATGAGCATGTCGTGGACGAAGCGCTCGGCGGCAGCGAATCCTGAATCAAGGTAATACGCGCCGATGATCGCCTCAAGGCAGTCCGCGAGGATGGTCTTCTTCGACCTGCCGCCCGAGTATTCCTCGCCCTTGCCGATGAGGATGAAATTGTCCACTCGCAGTCCGCGCGCGATTTCTGAGAGGCTCGCCTCGCTCACGACGAAGCTCTTGATGCGCGCCAGCTCACCTTCCGGCTGATCCGGAAGGGTTGCATAGACGTACTCCGCAACCACGAGGCCGAGCACCGAGTCCCCAAGGAACTCCAGCCGCTCGTTGTTTTCCCCGTTCTCTCCAGCCTCGTGCGCGAATGAGCGATGCGTGAAGGCCTGGTTGAGGAACTCCAGTCTCCTGAACCGGATCCTGGCTTGCTTCTCGAAGAGCTGGAGCTCCTTCTTCCTTTCGGGGTTCAGCGCAACGAGATTGTCCCGCTTTTTCTGATTGAACAAATCCTTGCTATTTCTTTACCTGGGACCGGATGTACTCCAGGGCGTCGCGAACGGTTTCGAACTCGTTGGCCTTTTCATCCGGAATGCTGATCCCGAGCTCCTCTTCGATGGCGTACACAAGCTCGTACGTATCCAGGCTGTCGGCTCCCAGGTCCTGGCGGAAGGAAGAATCGAGAGTGATCTTGGATTCATCGATCTCGAGACGATCGGCGATAAGTTTCTTCATTTTTTCAAAAAGCTCGTCCATACAGTTCAACCTCCTGTGGAAAAAAAATTATGAAAGTGCGCGAGGGGGTGTTCGCGAGGAACGGCCGTCACGCCGGGTCATGCCATCTCTTCGGGCTTCAGTATCTGCTTGCCCCTGTAGAACCCGCATTTGGAACAGACTCTGTGCGGCATTACCCTGTTCCCGCAATTGCTGCATTCGACGAGGGTGGGAACTGCGAGACGCATGTTCGCCGACCGGCGTTTGCGTCCCCTTGCCCTCGAAATTCTCCTTTTCGGCAAACCCATTCACGTCACCTCGGAAAGTGGATTGATGTGATAAAGTGAGGGAAAACTACACTATCGACCCTGGAATGTCAAGGCGCCGCGGTGCCGGGTTCGCGCGCGTTCGGCCCCACAATGCGCGCGCGCAGTTTCTCGTGCAGAGCTTTTGCCACATTGGGCGGCACCATTCCCGAGATGTCTCCGCCAAACGTCGCAATGTCCTTGATGGCTGATGACCTGATCACCGAGTACTTCTGATCCGTGGGGAGAAAGATCGTCTCGATGCGCGGATTGAGGGACCTGTTCATCAGGGACAGCTCGAACTCGTAGTCGAAATCCGCGAGGGCGCGCACGCCGCGCACAATGACGTGCACGCCAATGCGGTCCGCGAAATCCACGATGAGCCCGTTCCAGGTCGCGACGGTCACGTTTGGCATTCCCTGCGCGAGCTCCGTCATCATGGAAAGCCTCTCGTCGGCGTCGAAAAGCGAGGCCTTCGAAGGGTTCACGGCGATCACGACCTGCACGGCACCGAACAGCCGGGAGGCGCGGCGGAGAATGTTCAGATGCCCGTTCGTCGGCGGATCATAGGTCCCCGGGAGAAGTACCTTGAACATGGCCCCGAGAATAGCCGAGGTTCTCCGCGTGGGCAAGGGAAAAATCTTTGACAAAGACCATGTGGGAGAATAGAATTGTTGGTAATGGAGGCTGCCGGAAAACCGCTCTGCCTGCTCGTGTGTGCCGCCCTGTTCGCGGCTTCCTGCGTTTCACAGCCTCGACAACCCGGGCAATCACCGTCAGCGCAGGCACACCCCGTCGAGAATCCGGTGCCGCCGCCTGAAAAGAGGGCTCCCGCGGAGGGAGGATTCGTCGCATCCGATGAGCTCTATCGAACGACGTTCCGCGAGGTTCAGGAAGTCGTCGCTGCCATAACCCTCACCGTTTCCACCGGTGACTATGAAGGCTGGCTTTCCTACCTGACGGCGGACTACGTCGCATCGAGAAGCAGCACGGGCTTTCTCGCCGACGCCTCCAAGGCACCGGTGCTCAGGAAAAACGGCATCGTCTTGAAGAATCTCAAAGATTATTTCAGCAACGTGGTGGTGCAGAGCCATCTGCAGGCAACCCTCGACGACATCCAGTTCCTCGACGAAACCCACGTGAAGGCGATCGCGCTCGTGCAGGGCACGCCCGTGATCCTGTACTACCTCGTGCACGAGGACGGGCGATGGAAGGTCGGCCTCAAGCAGGCCGGGCAGAGTTGATGGGAAGGAAGGGGAGCAGACACATGAGCATCAGAGTCATCACGTCACACCGGAGGGCTCTCCTGCCGGTTCTCGCGGTCGTCCTCGCTCTCTGCATCGGGCCCGCATCGCTGCTGTCCGCGCAGCAGGCAGCCTCGCCCTCCCCGCAGAAGGAAATCACTATAGAAGAGCTTTTCCTCCAAAGCGTGGAGTTCCAGATCCTCCGGGAGAAGGCTTTCTCCGGGGACTACGACGTCAAGATGAGCGCACTGGACGATCTTGAGAAAAAGGTCAACGACGGATCGTACAAGGGCAACGATCAGCAGATCGAGTTCGTCCTGGAGTATCTCGCCCTGGAAGGCTCGGCGCGGACCACCCGCGAGGCGGGGCGGCTTGTGAACAACTTCCCCGAGGTGCGGCGGCGGGCCGCAAACCTGCTGGGTCGGGTCGGAACCGCTGACGCCAAGAATGCGCTCGTCCGCACTCTCCTCATCGACGAGGAACCCGTGGTGAAGGCGGAGGCGGCGTATGCCCTCGGAGTAATCGGGATCAACGACAACAACGAGGTCGTGGAGGCCCTCTCCTACACGTACAACAAGGAAGATCCGTCGAAGCCGGACAACAACTTCGGCTACGCGCTCTGCCTGGCCATCGAGAAGCTTGCCAAGAAATCCGGCAGCATCAAGGACCCGATGGCGTACCAGATGCTCGTAAAGATCGCCGGGGGCAACTACCTGCGAACGGTGAAGACCAAGGCGCTGCAGGTCCTGGACGAGCTGAAGTCGGTACGGTAAAGGCTCAGCCGGCCCCCGTACCCGCTTTTTTGCGGATCTCCTCCATCATCTCCTCCAGCCAGCGGCTCTCCGCCTCGAGGTGGACGATTCCTTTTCGAATAATCCCCTGGAGAAAGAAATCCATGCTGCCCTTCAGGGACTCGAGCGTGATCTGGAAGGTCTCCCGCTGGAGCACCGTTTTCCGCTGGTGTTCCCTGAGGTACTCCAGCACGTGAGCCGGGGCGAGCTTGCTGAAGAAAAGGAATCGAAGCGTGAACTCGTCTTTGAGACGGTAGGTGCTGCGGACCGGCTTCAGCAGCCACTCGTCCAGCTTCTTCCGGCCCTTTTCCGTGATCGAGTAGATGTTCTTGTCCGCGGCTTTCTTGCCCGGCTCGGTCTTTTTCGTCACCCAGCCCAGCTCTGAGAGCCACCGCAGCGTCGGATACAGCTGTCCATACGAGACCGACCAGACGTTGCCCAGCGCGCCTTCGAACTGCCTTTTTATCTCGTACCCGTATTTCGGGTTCTCGGCGAGCAGCCCGAGCAGGGCGAATTTCAACGACATCCGGCTCCCCTCCGCACGATGTGCAGGCAGCACCATACTACCATGGAGTGCCTGTTTTTCAAGAGCGAGGGAGTGCGGGGATCAGCCCGGCTTCAGCAGGACACCTGGAGGGGTTTTTTCCACTCCTGCGGGGTCTCTTTTTCCTCGTACTGGATGCGCTTCCTGATGATGAAACGAGTCGAACTTCCCGGCGGCCGGAACTCCAGGATGCCGAAGCTCCCGCCTCCGAGGTAACAGATTTTTTCCTCGGGTGCCATCTCGTTGGAATCGAGCAGCTCGCGCATGACGCACTCGAAATGCGCCGGCTGCCGGGCCACGCGATGCGTGAGCGCGGACGCCAGCTCGCGGACCTGTTTTCCGCAGACCGGGCAGTCGGGAAAAACAATCTGAACAGCGGGCTGCAGAAGCCTCTGCGGCTCCGGCGCGCGGCCTTTTTGAGGACGACCGGGAGCCTGCGGAAGCTGATTTCCACGCTGGTTGGCACCGGACTGACGGCCGTGAGGCCTTTGCCCCCCGCCCTGCTGACGCCCCTGCTGCTGACGATCTCCGCGCGAACTGTCGGGACGCGGTGAGCTGTTTTCGGGCTCCTGGGGTCCGCGGACTTCGTCGCCGCCCGGAGGCGTCCCTCCCTCGGGAGCGTTCGGGAGTTCGCCCCCCGCAGCGCCCGGTAGTCCGCCCCCGGCAGTGTCCTGCCTGTGGCGGCGGCGGTTGTTGCGGCGTCTGAAACTGCGCGAGCTCATCACTTATTCTCCGTGCTCGAGGTTCCTGGTAAGGTCCTGTGCGATCTTCTGGATGGCCTGAAGCAGGTAGTCCTGGTCGTGAATCTTTACTTTCAGCTCGGCGAGCTTCTTGGGGTCGGTCTTCTTGGCTATCCTCACCATCAGTCGATCCCCTCTTCGTTGAACGCTCCGGCAATGTGCTCGATGCCGTTCTCTGCCCCCCCGAGAAAGACGACATCGAAGCGCTGGTGCGCATCCGCGAGATCCGGTCTTCGGCTGAGAAACAGCCGAGCCGCCCGTGCGATCCTGGACCTTTTCCGGGGCCCGATGGACCGCGCGAGGTCTTCGCGGGGAACGGACTTCCACGATTTTACCTCGACAAACGCTACGGTGTCTCCCTGCTGGGCGATGACGTCGATCTCTCCTACCCGAACGCGGAAATTTCTCGCCAGCACCTTCCATCCCTTCGACTCGAGATAGGAAACAGCGGCATCTTCGCCGAGGGCGCCCTTCCGCGCTGTTGAAACCACGGGCCGCGTCACCTCGCCGCCGCTCCCGGGTTCAATGATCCGGCGCCACTGGGCATTCCCCCGCCGGCACCTGGCAATCCGCTTCCAGCCGCGCCCTGCGCGGGGGCGAGGGACTTCGGGTCCACCGCCTTTACGATGAAAAGGGATTTCCTCGCAAGCAGGTCAATGACCTCTCGCTCGCCCAGCTTGTTGCCGTACTCGTCGATGATAAGTTCCACGGCAGGACGCAGCGGCGCCTCGGAATGAGTCTGAACTACCCGGCCGATCGCGGAGTTGTTCAGTTGAACGATGCTTCCGATGGGATAGATCCCCATGCTCTCCAGGAACACCTTGAGGATTTTCGGGTCGAATTGCCGGCCGTTGTCGTTGAGGAGGTTCTTCATCGCACTGTAGCCGATCATCGAGTTGCGATGAGGCCTGTTGTTGATCATGGAAATGTAGGCATCCGCCACGGAGACGATCCGAGCGGCCAGGTTGATGTCCTCTCCCTTCAGTTTTCGAGGGTACCCCTGCCCGTCCCACCGCTCGTGATGCTGGAGCGCGATGACCCCGATTTCCTCAGGGTACTTCAGGTCCTTTGTGATCACCCTGTAGGAGTGAATGGGGTGGGTCCTGATCTGGTTCATCTCCTCGGGGGCGAGCTTTTCCTTCTTTTTTAAAATGGCCTTCGACACCTTCACCATCCCCGTGTCGTGCAGAAGGGCACCCGTTGCGAGCTGGATGAGCCGATGACTGGTGAATTTCAGGAGACTTCCCATGATGGTGGAGAGAATCGTGACGTTGATCACACCCGCTGCGATCTTTCTCTCCATCCTGCCGCCCATCAGAATGAGCTGGATCATCTCGTTTCTTCCGTCCTTCACCTTTTCCAGGATCAGGTTGACCGTCGCATCCACCTTGACGCGGCCAATTTCCTCCCCCGAAGCGACGGCGGTGGCGATGTGCTCGTACTCGTCGATGGCGCGCAGGTACGCATCGAGGCTGGCGTTGTCGCTGGCCGGCATGGCGCGGATGCTTGTGACGTCGAAGGCCTGCTCCTGGGCAGGCGGCGAATCCGGGATAAGCGTGCCGTCGGTGCTGACCGACTCGATCTCCCAGCGGGCGAGCCTGTCGATGTCTTTCTGGCGGATTGGAATACCGGAAGGGACGAACACGTTGTCCCCGTCCATGTAGACCGCCTTGTCGAACTTCATGCCGTCACGAAGGTCGCTGGTCTTGATTGTCTTCATTCTTCCGCCGCCACCGAAGGTGGCATTTTGGCCGCTGCCCCAGGCTCGGTGGATCGCGCCGTGGGCGAAATTTCCGCTTTCATCCCGCGGACGAACACAAGGAGACTGGCGATCACTTCATACAGGCTTTCCGGTATCAGGGTATTCACATCGAGCTCGATCAGCGACCCGGCAAGATCGGGGTCCGCCACAAGCGGAACGCCGTTTTCACGGGCAATCCGGGCGATGGCTCTCGCGAGGGCACCCCTGCCCGAGGCGAGAACAATGGGGGCGGGAAGATCCTCGTTGTAGTGGAGGGCGACTGCCGTGTCCGCCTGCGCCGTCATTCCTTATCCCACCGTGTCCACGCTCGGGAGGATTTCTCCCTCTTCGACGGGCGTGAAGCCGTCGAATGCGTTCCCTTCATTTATAGTATCGTCAACTTCCAATCCCATGTTATGGAATTTTGACCGCAAGCTGTCCAGTCCCCGCTCGGCGGCGCGTTTCATCTCGTCAGAATCGCAGAAGATCGACAGTGAACGCCGTTTGCCCTGGAGGGGAAGGTGCACGGCGACCCCCTCGGTGCACAGCGTCAACGCCAGCGGACGCGACGCGAATGAATCAAGGAGGATCTTCAAGGTTCCCGAGAGCTTCTGTGCGGCGGAGGTGAACACGAACGGGATGACGATCCATGATTGCGTCTTCCCCGGAGAATGGTTGTACGCCTGCAAAGCGGATGACGTCGATCCGGGATCTGCCGGGAGGGATTGGACGAGCTCCTTCACCGCCCCCGGTGTCTCGGGGAAAGGGCGGCCGCGATAACGGCGCGGGTCTTCACCGCCCTTGTCCCCGAAAGCGAGAACCCTCAGGAGAGCCGTGGCGCCGGGGCTGCCCGGGTCGATCCTCTTGTCGACGAGCGTCACCGCGGATCGTGTGGACTTGCGATCCTCCATCCCCGAGCGGGTGAGAAGGGACTTCAGCTTCTGAATCGTTTCAGGCAGGAGAGGAAGACCGGCTCGCGCGAGGGTTCGGGCAATGAGCTCCTCGAGTGCGCCCTGGGGAATGCCTTGTTGGGCGAGGGCGGTCAATACCGCGTCCGGAACCACGTCAGAGACGGTGAGGATCACCCTTCCAACTGAGCCGCTCACACGCGCCCTCAGGACAGCCCCGGGCTCCAGCGCCAACGAAGAAGAAGCCGGGTACACTTTCCCAAGGACACCGACCGCCCATTTCCCGGCATCGAGACGCTTGATGACATGCACGGCGACTGCCTGGCCGGGATGCAGGGCGGCCCCCGGCTGCAGCGCAAGATGGATGCTGCCCCCAACGGGGCTGGGGCGGCCACCGTACCCGGTGGCATTCGCCGTCATGTATCGCTCCCCGCCGGCCCGGACGCGAGCCAGCCGGAGTCAGGTGCTCTCGGTCGCCTCTGAGTTCGCATCGTCAGGGACCTCCGTCGTTCCGGTCTCGGGAACCTTTTCGCGGCGGCGGTGGATGAGCTCCTGGACCTTTGCCGCCTTGCCGGTACGGCCCCGAAGGTAATACAGCTTTGCGCGGCGGATGCGTCCCTCGCGGACGCGCACGATCTTGGCGATCTTCGGGGAATGCAGCGGAAAGATCCTCTCCACCCCGACGCCGTAGCTGATCTTGCGGACGGTGAAGGTCTTTCTCAGGCCGTCGCGCTTCATCGCGATCACGATGCCCTCGAACACCTGCACGCGTTCGGTCTTCCCCTCGATGATCTTGTAGTGGACCTTCACGGTGTCCCCGATGCGGAACACCTCTGCGTTTTCCTTTTCCTGCTCCGCCTCAAGTGACTTCATCACGTCCATGGCCGTCTCCTTCTCTCCTGATCTGCCCCGCGAGACCCCGTGCCTCCTGGGAAAGGCCTTCGGAATCGAGAAGCTCGGGGCGATTCCTCATCGTCTTCTCAACGCTTTTCAGAAGCCGCCACTGGCGGATCTTCTCGTGATGTCCTGACAACAGCACCTCGGGGACCCGCAGGCCCCGAAACTCCTCGGGACGCGTGTAGTGCGGGTACTCCAGAAGCCCTTCGGAAAAGCTCTCCTCCTGGAGAGACTCCCCGGTAATCACGCCCGGAACAAGCCGGGCAACCGCATCCACGACAACCATCGCCGCGGTCTCGCCCCCCGAGAGGACATAGTCGCCGATGGAAACCTCGTCTGTCACGAAGGAATCGATCACCCTCTGGTCGATCCCTTCGTACCTCCCGCACAGCAGGGTGAAATCAGCCCCCTGCGCAAGATCCTCTGCCAGCGCTTGAGTGAACAACCGCCCGGCAGGCGTCAGGTAGATCACCCGGGAACTCGTCGGGACGGACGCTTCAAGCGCCGCGGCGATCGGCTCGGGCTTCATCACCATCCCGGGACCGCCGCCGTATGCCGCATCGTCGCACACGCGGTGCCTGTCCGCGGCGAAGTCGCGGATGTCCACGACCTTCACCCCGACGAGACCCCGGGCAATTGCCCGAGCCAGAATGGAGCTCTCCAGGTATCCCCTGAAGAGCCCCGGAAAAAGAGTGAGGATCGTGACGGTCATCGGATGATCTCGTCCTCCTTCAGGGAGATCTTCCCGTTCGCCAGATCCACGTCCCCGATGAAATGATCCGAGAAGGGGACGAGAAAGGTCTTGCCCGCCTTCCCGACCACTTCCAGGAGCTGCGCCGGTCCTCCTTCCCAGACCGAGCGCACCATGCCGATATCCTCCTCACCGAACCACAGCCTGCAGCGGCACAGATCCGCCGCGTAGTACTCGTGGTCGCCTAGCGGGGCAGCGGAAGCCCGGGCAACCCAGATCTCCCAGCCCACCAGAGCGCGCGCCCTCTCCGGAGTCTCCAGGCCCTCGACTTTCACGATCACGCCGGGGTCCTGACGCCGAACCCACTCGAACGTCACCGTTCGCTCGACACCCCCCTTGCGGAGCAGGGCCTGGCGAAGGCCCAGGAGATGCTCGTGCTCACCCGAAAAGCTCTTCACCTTCAGCTCTCCGGTGATTCCGTGCGTGGAGGAAATGACGCCGACCGCGAGAAGTGCCGAGGGCTCCGGTGACATTTCCCCCGTCAATCCAGGATCTCGAGCACCACCCGTTTTCCCGCCTTCGTCGAAGCGGCGCTCAGCAGAGTCCTGACGGCTTTCGCGATGCGGCCATGCTTGCCGATGACCTTCCCGATGTCGCCGTCCGCCACCTTCAACTCGAGAATCGTCGACTTCTCACCTTCGATCACGTTCACCACGACCCCGGAGGGATCGTCAACGAGCGTCTTGGCAATGTATTCGACAAGATCCTTTTCCACGGATCTCTCCTTTCGACCCGCCGCCGAAATAAATCCGCCGGGTACGTCGGCGGCCGGATTCGCGCACGCCGCCCAAGAAAATCCGCCGGGTACGTCGGCGGGCGGATCTGCGATCGCCCTCTATGCGCTGACCGGCTTGCGGTTCAGGAGCTGCTTCACCGTGTTCGACGGCGTGGCGCCGCGGGCCATCCAGTCCTTCACCTTCGCCTCGTTCACGGACACCTGCTTCTCCAGCTTCTCGATGGGATGGTACAAACCGATCTCTTCGAGCACCCGCCCGTCACGGGGAGTGCGTGAATCCATGACGACGATCCTGTAGTACGGCCTCTTCTTTGTTCCAAACCTCTTCAGTCTGATGCGCACGCTCACTGGCGTCCTCCTGCTTCTATCTCTACTGGGGGCTCGCTTTCGGCCATCCCTGGCCTCGCTCCCCCTCGCGGCTGTCGCCGTCCGCTACGCGGCCCGAATGTCGCCAGCAGCGACCGCGCTGCCGCCCTCCGCGCGCCTTCGGCGCGCTACGCCTCCCTGACTATGCCTTGCCGCCAAGCTGCGACAACACCTGGGCCTGATATTTCGAGTTCTTCGACATTTTCTTCATCATGAGACACGTCTTCTCGAATTTTTTCAAGAACCTGTTCACCTCGAACACCGACGTCCCGCTGCCCCGCGCGATCCGCGCCCGCCGTCGGGGGCCGATGATGCGGTAGTTCTTCCGC